>ERZ869921.460-NODE-460-length-25455-cov-4.435157_pt1 | contig 25455 bp, 27 predicted proteins | sample MGYA00579310_ERZ869921 | MGnify/ENA primary metagenome ERZ869921 (study PRJEB32216, sample SAMN09231816) | wastewater metagenome | place: USA: Maryland | collected 2016-06-21 | study: EMG produced TPA metagenomics assembly of the PRJNA472060 data set (Reclaimed... | reverse complement strand
TGACAGAATATAAAATATAGGCTATAATAAATATATTAAATAATATATATATATTAATATATATAATATAAAAGAAAATATATACGTAAGTATATATATTTTCTTTATATAAATAATAATATATATAAATCTCTCACACGTACGGATAAACCTTGTGTTCGATATTTATATATAAACAACAACCCCTAAAACAAACAACAGATGTTAATTCTTCTTTCTCTAACAGACATTGTACTAACTCTTCTCCTCCTTTCTAAGGAAGGGGTCGAAGAGCTCAATCCTTTCATTAACTATCTCCTCTCTTCTTTCGGAGAGACAACAACGATAGTTGTGAAGGTTGGTCTAACTGCCATATGCTATTTTCTTCTGGTATGGGCAGAAGCCTTTAAGGTTTTACATGCTTTAACGTTTTTATACACTTTTCTTATAATTTATGAGGTGGTTCTCTTATGTCTAATAATTTAACAAACAACCCCTGGAAGGATGATGTAGGTAGGTGGAAGTTAGGAAGCCTCTTCATTGATTTTGGGAAAGATCCAGAGGTTGCTAAGTTTACAACCTATGAAACAGATTTAGAGGTGGATGGTAAGACATTCCCTTCTTTAAGGAAGCTCTATTTAGCTTTTGAACATCTTCCTGGTTATGAGTATGACTTCTCTGTAAAATATCTAGGAGGGTGGCAACATTTTCAAAAAATGGTTAGTTCTCCAATACTAGGCCCTATCATTGCTGAATGGAGAGAAGAGCTGGAGGTTAAGACACAGGCTACAGCTTTAAGACAGATGGTGGGAGTTTCTTTTGAAGATAGTCCTAGTGGCTATGCTGCTAAACGTTTCTTGGCTACAAAGGAATGGCAGGCTAAGAGGGGACGTCCTTCTAATGAAGAGAAGGAGAAGAATATAAGAATACAAACAAAGGTGAGTGAAGAGATAGCTTCTGATTTAGAACGTATTCGTCTAGTTAAATAGGAGACAACATGGGCTTGTGGAATAATGATGAGGCTAGACAGTTCTTTAGGGATAACGGGCTTCCTGAACAATACAATGATGGAATGAGGGAGTATTTAAGACTGCTTTTAGGGAGTACACAGTCTCTTCCAGATTTAATGAGGTCTTTTTATAGAACTTATGGAAGTTGGGACTTTGTTTCACTTATAGCTCCTACAACAGCTTTAAGTCTCACAGATGGATCATTAGATGCTTCTTTTACATTCACAAGAGCTAGTACAGGGTATTATTATGATTCTTCTGGTACATTGGTGTCTGCAGCCATAGATGCTCCTAGATTTGATTACAATCCAGATACATTAGAGATAAAAGGGTTGTTAATAGAGAATGCAGCTACCAATCTCACTAATTACTCAGAGGAGGCAGACAATGCTTGGTGGGCAAAACAAGCAGTAACTATCAGTGCAAATACTACAACGGCACCGGATGGGACATTAACAGCCGACTCTATGGTAGAAACGGCTGTAAGTAACTCTCATGGAATAGATAGAACATCAATTATAGCTTCTTTAACTTTAGGAGATTATGTAACATCTTCTGTATTTGTAAAGCAAGGGTCAGGAGACAGAAGGCTACAATTAGTCGTTGGAGGTACTGCCTTTGCTAATGCTTCATACTGCAATTTTAATTTAGCTACAGAAACAGTGACATTAGGGACACAATCAACAGTACGATCTGCTACAATGACTGCTCTACCTAATGGCTGGTATAGATGTACTTTTACAGTACAGGCAGATGTAACAGGTTCAGTTAGACCATTTTTTAGATTGGCTAATTCTAATTCTACTACACTAAATTCATATTTAGGGGATGGAACAAGTTTTATATATATATGGGGAATACAGGTAGAACAAACATCATATTCTACATCATATATTAAAACTGTTGCAACTACCACTACACGTTCTGCTGATGTTCTTTCCATAACTGGAGCTAATTTCTCAGGGTTTTGGAATGCTACAGAAGGGACAGTTAAAGTGGTGGGTATTAATGATGGCCCTGTGTTTGGTAAATACTTTTCTATCAATGATGGTACTAGTAATGAAGAGATTTATTTCAATAAGGCATCTAATACAGATGTTGAAGCGTTCATGATAGATGGTGGTGTGGATCAGATGAGTAGTTCAATATCTGGAACATACACAGATGGAACCACCATAAAGATGTGTTTAGGTTACAAACAGGATGACTCTGCTTTAGCTATAAATGGAACAGATAATGGTGGAGACACTCTTTGTACTATTCCAACAGTGACACAAACACAATTTAGTGGTCAAAACTGGTGGTTAAGAGACTTTATTTATTATAACGTGAAGCTAGGTAATAACCAGATTAGAAGTTTAACTAATGGAGTTTAATCATAATATATGAAACTAGCTGATAATTTCTTTAGTAGTAATGCTGTAGCTAATACATCAGATATCCAAGATGCAATTAATTATTCTAGTTATTCTATGGATAGGGTAGTAGAACTACCTGCAGGTTTAATACCATTTACACGTCTATTTTTTTACTATGATCCTATACTTAACCCTGGATATAATCCGAATTTAAAACAGGGGTTAGTTATCTTACAGGGGGCAGGTACTCTAGACATTGGATACTCAATAAATAAAAATTACTCATTGGGTACAATGTTAAAAAGTAATTATACTGGATCTGGTGCTGTTATCTCATTAGGTAGTGCCGCACTAGGGCATAACACTAGCCCATATAAAACTAGAAAATCTTCTTTAAGAGATATTTCTATTATTAGTAATAATCCAGGTTTTGTAGTAGAGGCTCAAGGTAATCCAGAGATGGATTGGGAGAGGGTGGTTATTGTCCAGGAACATGAAAATGGTAGTGGATTACTTACAGGGAGTTTTTGGTTTGGTAAGTTAGATAAAACATTTATAATTAATAATTCTATAAATACTAAAACTGGTACAGGTATTTCATTCTATAATGGGACTAATGGGGGATTATTTTCACTAGATAAGAGTCTTATTGATGGATTCTATACAGGAATTAAACATGAATCAGATAGTATGTTTTTTAGTAATGTTAATATTACTAACAGTGCGATACAAAAGTGCGAAAATGGTATTGACATTGCATCAAGACTCGTGTCATTAAACATAGAGAAAAGTCATTTTGAGGGGTGTAACACTGATGTTATTACCAGTGCTAATATTGACTCTCTTTCATTAAATGAAATATATGTTTCTGGTAGAAATGGTAAGTCCAATCCGAATTTAGTGTTAGATGGTGGAATCAGAATATTAAATGCACGTAATATTAATCTCAGAGATGGTCAGTCAGATTATATACAACTAGGAAGTAATACATCATCTATTAATAATTTTGTAGATATGTGGGGAGTAAATTACTTTCATGGTTCTCCTGGAACCATAAATAGACCTATTACCAGTATATCAAACAATGGTAATGGAAAATGCCGAGTTAGGATTAATAGCCATAACTACCTTACAGGTAGAAAGGTAGTACTAAAAAATACCCCTTATGATGGGGAGTATTTAATAACAGTAATAGATAACAATAATATCGATTTGGATACTTCGACATATTCTGCTACTTATGTGAGTGGAGGTACTTGTTCACTATTATGTCATGCTATAAGAAACATGGGTGGCATTCCACTAGATAATATAAATATTAAAGCTATGGTGTGTAGTGATTTTGGTGTAGATTTTATTAGGGGGATACATTAAATGCCATTCATGACTAACGGGAAAAGAGATTACAAGAGGGAACGAGAGTGGGAGAAAGAGAATGGAGATAAGAGAGGAAAAGATAGGGCTAAACGTGTACAAGCACGTAGAGATGCTGGATTGAAGGTGGGTGATCCTAGAGAAGTGGATCATAAGAAACCACTCTCAGAAGGTGGTAGTAATAGCAAGAGTAACCTAAGAGTTGTATCAGCTAAGACTAATGCACAGAAAGAAGTTCAACGTAAAAAGAGAGAAGCTAAAAAATGAGAATATTACTAATTGTATTGTTGTTATCAGTAGTAGGATGTTCATCTGTACAGAAGCAGAAATTAAATGCTGTTATGGCAGATGTTAAACATGCTGTAGAGGTGTTAAATGATAAGTATTGTGCAGAGACTAATGAAGCACTACGTGGGTTAATAATTCAACAAATTAAGTTTTATGTCCCTATTTATCCAGCTAAAGGGTATTGCCTATTCGTAGAGGATGATGAAGATGCTAAGTAAACTATTCACTCTACCTGAGGTATTAAAACAAGGAAAGGTTGTAGCCAATCCAGAGGCATGGAAAAATGGTCAGATTAATACTGCCTACCTAGTAGGTTTTTTAGGTCTATTAGTAGCTAGTCTTTCTTTCTTTGGAGTTAATCTGGCAATAGATGAATCCACCTTAAATACTATTGCTGGTGCTATTCTTGCTCTCTATGGAATCTATAACCAGATAGTCACTATGGCTTCTTCTGAGAAAGTAGGAATTAAACCCACACCACCTAAGCCAACAGCCAAGCCTACAGTGAAATCAAAAGAAAAGCCACCAACCAGTCCTACAAGAGTGGCTATCGCCTCTTTAGTAATAGGATCTGCTATGACAGTTGGGGCAATAACACAATTTGAGGGGTTTAGAAGTAAAGCTTATGTAGATTTAGCTGGTATTCCTACTATTGGTTATGGAACTACTGAGGGTGTTAAGATGGGAGACACCATAACAAAAGAGGAAGCTGAACAACGATTAATTCGTGAAATAGGAAGTAAGTTTCATCCTGCAATAGCCTCATGTGTTAAAGTGCCACTATATCAACATGAGTATGATGCTTACACCTCCTTAGTATATAACATTGGAGGAGCTAACTTCTGTAAGAGTACATTAGTCAAGGTACTTAATCAATCTCAGTACACAGAAGCATGTAATCAGATTATACGATGGAACAGAGTTAAAGGTGAAGTTGTCCAAGGGCTAGTCAATCGTAGAGAAGAAGAACGTAAAATGTGCTTAGGGGAACTTAATAAATAATGGGATATATTCTAGCAGCTTTTTCAGCTCTTTCACTTTTGCTAGGAGGCTCCACTGTCTACTATATGTTCAAATACGAACATGAGGTTGATGTTAGAAAGGCCAGTGAGGAGATAGCAAGGAAGCAGGAAGATTTTATTAAATTAGTAAAACACGAGAGTACCATCAATCTACAAGAGAATGCTAAAAAATATGAAACTGATATTGATTATCTCAATCTTTCTGTTAAGCGCTTGCGCAAGTCCAGTTCCAATAACTTGTCCTCCCTTTCCACAGATACCAGCCTACCTAAGCAAGTCACATTTAACAGGGAAGCTTTCTATAGAGCAATTGGATGGTATCAATCAAGAATTGAGGAACTCGTTAGAGAAGGCTCAGAGTGTGAAATAAAGCTTAATAATGGTATAGAGTGGGTTCATACACAAAAAGAGATATATGACAACCAAAGAAGAAATTAGACAAGCTGCAGAACAAGACTTTACTACCTTTATTCGCTTAGTTGCCCCATACATACATTTAGGAGATGTCCACATTGAGTTGTCAGAGTGGTTAACTAGGAGTGAGGGTAAGGACAATAAACTTGTTCTTCTTCCACGGGGTCACATGAAGAGTAAGATTGTGGCTTTCCTAGCAGCTTGGTGGACTACTCGTAATCCAACAGAAACTATTCTCTATGTATCAGCTACAGCAGACTTAGCTGAGAAACAGTTATATCAGATTAAGCAGGTTATAGATAGTCCCATATATAGACGCTATTGGCCTGAGATGATACATCCAGAAGAGGGTAAGAGAGAACGTTGGACAACTACTGAATTTATTGTAGATCACCCATTACGTAAGTCTGAGGGTACTCGTGATCCAACAGTAAAGGCTATAGGTATTACAGGTAACACCACAGGATTCCATGCAACTAAGGTTATATTGGATGACTTGGTAGTCCCTGGTAATGCTTATACAGAAGAAGGTAGGAGTAAAGTGGCAGCTTTATATTCTCAATTAGCCTCTATTGAGGAACCAGATGCACAGGAAGTTGTTGTAGGTACACGTTATCATCCATCAGACTTGTATAACACTCTTATACAAATGAAAGAGAATATATTTACTGAAGAGGGTGAGATAGATCAAGAGGTTTATGATGTGTTTATTAAGGTTGTAGAGATAGATGGGGAATTTCTATGGCCTAGATCATCCCGTAAGGATGGTAAGCAGTTTGGATTTGACGATGCTGTACTATCTAGGATTAAGGCTAAGTATGTAGATCAAGCTCAGTTTTATGCTCAATATTATAATGAACCTAATGCTTCAGGGTCAGAGAGTATAGATAAGAGTAAATTCCAATACTATGATAAGAAGCACATTAAAGAGAATGATGGCATTTGGTCTATCAAGGAAGAGAGACTAAACTTAAGTGCTGCAATTGACTTTGCTTTCTCTCTAAAAAAGAAATCAGATAGTACCTCTATAGTGATAGTTGGAACTACACATGATAATGACCATTACGTGTTAGACATCCTTAGATTTAAGACTGATAAGATTTCTGAGTATTTCAAGAACATTCTGGATATGTATCATAAATGGGGTGTCAGGAAGTGGCGAGCTGAGGTTACAGTGGCACAACAGGCAATTGTAAGGGAACTTAAAGAGAGTTATATAAAACCTCAAGGGTTACCAATCACAATTGATGAGTATAGACCAAATAGGCACGAAGGGGATAAGGAAGAGCGTATTGATGCAATTCTTGGACATAGATATGAGAATCAACGTATCTGGCATTATAGGGGAGGTAATTCACAACTACTAGAGGAAGAATTAGTATTGAGAAGGCCACCACATGATGATATTAAAGAGGCACTTGCTAATGCTATAGCCATTTCAGTACCACCGAAAAGATCTAACATAACTACACAAACCAATGTACTAAAATTTCACTCTCGATTTGGAGGAGTTAAAGCATGACAACTAAAGTAGCAGTATTAAAGGGAATACTAAGCAATAGAGACACCTTAGCACGTAGTCTCATGACTATGTATGACAAGTGGAGAATGCAGAGGGACTCCTGGATAGAAGAGAAGAAAGAGTTACGTAACTATTTATTTGCAACTGATACATCCACCACATCTAACTCAGATTTGCCTTGGAAGAACTCAACCACTATTCCTAAGCTTTGTCAGATTAGAGATAATTTACATTCTAACTATATTGATGCTCTTTTCCCTAATGATGAGTGGCTGGTATGGGAAGGTGATGACCAAGCATCAGTAACAAAAGAGAAAAGACGTACCATTGAGATGTATATTAAGAACAAAGCTAAAACTTCACAACTACGTGAAACCATTTCTAAAGCCCTGTTAGATTACATTGACTATGGTATTGCTATTGGTGAGGTTATTTGGGTACATGAGCAATATTATGACCCAGTGTTGGATCAAAAAGTAACATCTTATATTGGCCCACGGCTAATGCGTATTTCTCCATTGGATCATGTGTTTAATCCTGTGGCTGTACACTATAACAAATCTCCAAAGTTTACACGTTATCTTAAGAACTTAGGGGAACTTAAGAAAGAAACATCCACAAGACCAGATTTACAATTTGATCCTGTAGGAGTTAGAAAGCTCTTTGATAGACGTAATTCACTCTCTGCATATGGACGTGAGGATTTAGATAAGGCTGAAGGTTATTTTGCAGATGGTTTTGGTAGTCTCTCTGAATATTTAGGATCTTCCTTAGTGGAGATTGTAGAGTTTGAAGGTGACATCTATGATGAACAGACAGAAGAACTTCAAGAAAACCGCATTGTAACAATTGCAGATGGTAGCATTGTATTAAGAAACATACCTAACCCAAATTGGTTTGGTAGAGACAACAAAGTTGCTGTTAATTGGAGAGATAGACCCGATAATCTCTATGGTATGGGGCCATTAGATAATCTAGTGGGTTTACAATATAGAGTTGATCACCTAGAGAATCTGAAAGCAGACGCACTAGATTTAACCATTCATCCACCTAAGAAAATAATTGGAGATGTAGAACCATTCATTTGGGCACCAGGTGTGGATGTACATATTCCTGAAGATGGTGATGTACAACCAATGCCACCTAATGTTGCTGCATTCCAAGTTAACAACGAGATTGAGTATCTATTGGCATTGATGGAAGAGATGGCTGGTGCTCCTAAACAAGCTATGGGTATTCGTACACCAGGAGAGAAAACGGCCTTTGAAGTACAGTCATTGGATAATGCTGCTGGTCGTATCTTTAATAGTAAAATCCATAAGTTTGAAATTGAGTTCCTTGAGCCTGTACTAAATCTAATGTTAGAAGCTTCAAGACGTAATTTGAATGTAGCAGACACACTAAAGGTTACTGATGATCAATTTGGTGCTGTGACATTTCAGAGTATAACTAGGGATGACATTGTAGCTATAGGTAAATTACGCCCTATGGGAGCTAGACACTTCTCAGCACGTGCTCAATTGATTCAAAACCTAACTGGGATATTTAATAGCCCATTAGGTCAAATCATACAGCCGGATCTATCTAGGAAAGCACTAACTAACCTAGTAGAAGAAACTATGGGTCTTACCCGTTACAAGTTGTTCAGAGATAATATAGCTATTATGGAACAACAAGAGACACAAAGATTGATGCAACAAGCTCAAACCACCCTTAATGATGAAGCTATAACCCCTGTAGAGGAGGATATGATTTAATATATAATGTTGACTTATATTATATACTATGATATAATATATTTATGAATAATATTTTAAAGACTGAAGAATATAAAAATCTCTCAAAGGCCGAAGTAATAAGAGCTATAAGAGAGATGGTGAATGAAGAACTAAGACTTAGAATTAAAGATAATTATTCAGATGAAGATTTTAATAACCCATCATGGCATCTAAGACAAGCAGCTAATGGTGGGATTATTAAATTCTGCAACAAATTACTAACAATGATTCCAGATAGGGAAAATTAAATTGGAAGAAAATATTTTTAATGCTGACCAAGCAAATGTAACACCGGCAGCAGATACTACTCAAGCTGCACCACAACCTACGTTCACTATTCCGACAGAAGTAGCTGGATTGGTAGGAGATGGAAAGAAGTACAAAACAGTAGATGATGCTTTGAAATCTGTTCCACATGCTCAGACACATATCTCTACTCTTGAGGAAGAGAATAAACGTTTGAAAGAGGAATTGATTAGACGCAAAACTGCTGAAGATGTACTCAATGAGATGAAACAAATTAGTCAGCCAGCTCAACAGAATACCACTGGTGGAGTTGAAGCAGATCCTAATGTGTTGTCTCAGATTGTAGAACAAGTATTAGAGAAAAAACAGATTCAATCCAACCTAGATACTAATGCAAAGGTAGTTACTTCTAAGTTTATAGAGGTATATGGAGACAAAGCTGAGAGTGTATACAATGAATTGGTTAAGAAACATGGAATGACCTTAACCAGCATGAATCAACTTGCTATGACTTCACCTGCTGCTGTATTAGCTTTAGCTGGATTAAATGGAGGTGCTTCTAATACATCAGGAGGAAAAATGGAAGGTTCAGTAATGACACCACCTTCTGGAACTAATCAAGCGCCATCTGCTAGAGTACCTCGTTACCATACAACTAAGGATGTATTGAGTGCTTTCGCAGCATCTAGGCAAAAAGTTATGAACAATCTTAACAACAAAGGATAAAAACTATGTCTTTGAATACTACGCAATCAGGAGCGTTTATTGACGCTCAGGTATATGACGATTTTATTTTAACCAACTTACCCGCATACCAACTTCCTGAAGGAATGTGGCGTGATGTATCAATGTTTGGAAATGGTACGACATTAAATATTAAAACCATTGGTTCTACAACCATTCAAGACTTGTCTGAAGATGTTGAACCTAACTTCACCCCTATTGACACCAATACATTAACCCTCACAATCTCTGATTGGGTAGGTGATGCTTGGTATATTACGGATCGTTTACGTGAAGATGGTAGCCAAATTGATGCTCTATTATCACAACGTGCATTAGAATCTACACGTGCTTTGGCAGAATATCATGAAACACGTTTTTTATCTGTAGCAAATACAGCACAAACGAATGCTAACGTTAACTTGTTCAATGGCCGTCCACATCGTTGGGTAGCTGGTGGTTCAGGTGCAACCAACCGTTTGATGACAATGAATGATTTAATTGCAATGAAATTTGCTTTTGATAAAGCCAATGTACCTTCTGATGGTCGTATTGCTATTGTCGATCCAGGTGTTGAAGCTTCTTTAAATAGCCTAACCAACATTGTTAATGCCTCTAACAATCCTAACTTTGAAGGTATTATTACTGACGGGTTTGTTAAAACTCATCGCTTTGTACGTAACATTTACGGATGGGATATTTGGACTTCTAATTTCCTACCTACCAAAACTGCAACTGAGGCATTGAATGCTTCATCTTATCAGTTAGCTAATGATACAGCAGAGATTGGTGATGTGGCTAACATATTCATGTGTGTTTCTGATGACAATTGTAAACCAATTGCACATGCTTGGAGACGTATGGCTAAAACTGAAACATGGCGTGATCACAAAATGGAACGTGATGCTTTCAAAACATCTAGCCGTTTTGGTATGGCAGCACAACGTACCGAAACCTTGGGTGTGATCTTCACTAACCCTGCATCATACTAATATTAACTAAGGAGTATATATATTATGCCTTTTGAAAATCTAACTACACGGAATGTTTTGCAGTGGTTTGGGCCACGTAGAACCAACCAAAAAAATGGAGGTGCATCACTCACCTCTGATGGAAATAAACGTATTGTACGTTATATTTTTGATTTTAATGATTTACCTGCAGGTGCAGCAAATAACATGGGGCATGTATTTCCAGCAAATAGCACTATTCTATCTGCTAAAATGCGTATCCTGACTGCTTTTACATCATCTTCAACAACCACTGACTTAACTGTTGGATTGCAAAATTCAGCGGGTGCAGAGATTGATAATGATGGCCTTATTACTGCAGCTCAAGCTACACAAACTACCATTGGTGTAGTTAATAGCATTATTGATGGAGCATCAGGTACAGCAGGTGCTTTAATTAATAAAACTATTGGTGCTACTAATGGTGAGTTGGCAGTTGTTTCTACTGTAGCTGACTTAACCGCTGGACGTGCTGAAGTTATTGTTGAGTATTTACTCCCTACACCAGCAGCATTGTAATATAACGAGTCCCTGAAATATGGGACTCTTTTCTTTTAGGAGCAAATAAATGCCTTTACCTAGATCACGTGAGCGGGATTTCACTAATTCTGAAGTCTTAGTTCAAGAAGTAACATTTAAACCTGGGCGTGGAGATACAACCACTGTTACACAGGCAACCAATCGTACAACAGCAGATACGGGTGCAGGTGTAATTAACTTCGTAGTTATTGGAGGATTGTAATGGCAACCCACAGTGGGCTAACAAGTGCAAGCGACTTGCACATTTGTAAAGGAGTAGCAACAGCCACGGCTGGACAAGTTCCTATTGCAGATGGTGCTGCAAGTCAGGCTATGGGATTTGTTAATCCTCATGGTGGGTGCTATTTTTCAAACATAGGAGCTGCTGCTACGGTGACAGCTCCTTCTGCATACACTAAAGTGGCCCCCACAACAGTAGCTAATGGTGCTGCTGTAGAATGGACAGAAGGAACCAATGCTAGGCTAACATATACTGGTACATCTACATTAGATGCTATCATTACAGTTAATGTATCCGCCTCACAAGCATCAGGTGCTAATAGAGATTTAAACTTCACCCTGTATAAAAATGGTTCAGCTATTACTGGAACAGAGACAGTTGTAACAACAGTTACAGCGGTTAAAGAACACGTATCAATGACATTTGTAGCAGCTAATCTAGCAACTAATGATTATATAGAATTATATGTTAAGAATGCCGGTGGAGCTGAGAACGTCAGTGTCTATAGCTTAAATATGTCTGCTGTTTCAATGAGAGGTTAATATGGCTAGAATGACTTTACTAGAGATGGTGCAAGACATTCTTAGTGATATGGACAGTGATGCTGTAACATCTTACACAGATACAGTTGAAAGTGTTCAAGTAGCACAGATATTAAAAACAACCTATTTCAATATTATTGATGGTAGAGATTGGCCTCATTTATATCAGTTCTTTAGACTAACTGAGACAGATGCAAATACACCAACACACATGACTTTAGTCAACGATGTCATGAATGTGGATTGGATTAAATATAATGTAAGAAATGCAACAGATACTAAAGATAGATATCATAAGATTGAATGGAAATCTCCTGAAGAGTTCATGATGATCTTAGATAGTAGAGATAGTTCTGCTACTAATATAGATGTTATTACATCTAATAATATTTTCTTTAATGTGTATAATGACAGAGCACCAAGCTATTTTACTACATTTGATGAGGATCTAATTGTATTTGATGCTTTTGATTCGGGGGTAGAAACCTTTCTTACGACGGCTAAGAATCAATGTTATGGGAAGGTATACCCAACAGTGACATTAGCAGATGGGATGTATTTTGATCTTCCTACCGAAGGCTTTAGTTATCTATTAAATGAATCAAAGTCCGTTGCTTTCTTAGCCCTAAAACAAGTGGCTAATCCTAAAGCAGAACAACACAGTGTTACACAACGTAGAAGAATGAGTCAAGAGGCGTGGAGATTTAACAAAGGGATTATATATCCAGATTATGGACGAAAAGGAAAAAGACATGGCTAAAGATGATAGAACACCAGGACTAAAAGAGAAATTCATGGGGCTTATTGGAGCTGCAAAAGCTGCACCAGAGAAACTTCTAGGTAAAGGAGTATTACGTGAGGCAGCAGAGGCAAAGAAAACTAGGAAACAAAAAATAGATCAAGCTCTGAAAGATGCAGGTGTGTAATGCCACTAGCTAAGGGTAAATCTAATGAAACAATATCTAAAAATATTCGTAAATTACGTAAAGAAGGTAAGCCACAAGATCAAGCGGTGGCCATTGCCCTAAGTCAATCTAAGAAAGGTAAGAAGAAAAATGCTTAAGACTTTTGAAACACCTAATGGAAAAATCATACAGCCTTATTATTCAGGAAGTGGTATAGCAATGAAGTTTACCACAGGGGGAGAAATTCCTGAAGCCCTTTCAGGTTTATACACTGACATGGTTAATGTAGAGAGAGCAGTTAATTTATATCTAGCAAAGAAAGAAGAAAAAGCATCTAAAAAGGACTAGTATGCCTAAACGTGGTGACGTTCAAATCAATTCATTTACAAAGGGGTTAATCACTGAGGTTAGCCCCTTATCTTTTCCAGAGGGTGCTTCCCTTGACGAATTGAATATGAAGCTTAAGAAAGATGGAACCAGAGAACGTAGACTAGGAATGGACTACGAAGATGGTTATGGTACTAAAGCTACTGGACTTAGTGCTGAGGTGTTGGAAGGTGCTCGTATGACTGCATATAGATGGAGTGTGGCTAATGGACAGGCACACACTGAAATAGGGGTTATACAAGTAGGGGCATCTCTTTATTTTATTGATCTCTTAACATCTGCCCCTTCTGCTAATTATCTAAATGGTGGTAATCCAATTACGGGTACTGGATTAGATAATGCAATGATTGTGAACTTCGCTACAATTAATAACTTCTTACTAGTTATAGGTAGTGGGTTTACTAATCCTCTCCTATTCTCATATGATAAGGAAACTGATACAGTTACTTATGATACGGCTGAGATTATGGTTAGAGATTTATGGGGAGTTGATGATGCTCTAGGTGAGAATGATAGACCAACTACACTTTCCCCTGAACATCATTATAACCTTAAGAATCAAGGTTGGGATGACAGTGTTATTACTACCTGTGGTGCAGGTATAAATGCTATACAATGTACCTTCAACACATTTGGTATCTATCCTGGTAATGGAGATCAATGGTCAATCGGTAGAGTTGAAGATCTACAATCGGCTGATGTAGATAAATATAATCCTAATATTGCTGCTAGGAACTTAGTTAATACTGGGCAAGTAGCTAGAGGACACTTCATTCTTCCTCTATTCTTTAGAGGTCAGTCTCGTATTGATCAAACAGGTTTACTATTAAAAGCAGATCAAGAGTTGGGTAGACTAACTGCTGTAGCTTCTTATGCTGGTAGAGCATTCTATTCTGGTATACTGAGTAAGGTTAATGATGGAGATAATCGTAGTCCACTACTATCTGGTGTGGTATTCTTCTCTCAGACTTTCGTACGTAAAGCAGATTTAATTAAATGCTATCAAGAAGCAGACCCAACCAATCCAGATTTCAATGAAGTTGTTGACACAGATGGTGGTTATATTACAATACCAGAGTGTTCATTAATTAATGCCTTAAGGCCAATTAAACAATCACTCTTTGTATTTGCAGAGAATGGTGTATGGGAGATAAGAGGAGATGATGGGGGATTTAGAGCAACATCTTACCAAGTTAATAAAATCAGTAACATCGGTGTCTATTCACCTAAGTCAATTATCGAAGTTAATGGCGTCATTTATTTTTGGGGCAATAGTGGTATTTATGCTATTACTCCTAATCAATTTGGTACATTTGATACTAACAATATAACTCTACAAACCATTCAGAGATTATACAATAGTATACCAGACAGTGCTAAAAGGAATGCTAGGGGATATCATGATAATCATACTAATACTGTTAGATGGTTATACTACAGCGGTGAAGAACATCAAATCGGTGAACCTATTGAGGTAGTTCCACCACCAGCTCCTACAGTTCCAGCTATTACAGGTACAGGTGTATTTGTAGATGCAGATAGTGCAAGTATGCCTGAAGTGGCTAGAATAACCTCTACAGAGGCATTAGTAATATATAGAAAATTCTCTAGTTCTTTCACTTCTATACATGGTAGAGTGTTGACTATGGCATCAGACTTATCACTAACATCTAGTGCAGATTTTGTAATACTTAGTGTAAGTCCTAGCTCACTAAATGGATATGATATTGTCCAACTTGCGGATAATAAGATATTTTTAGTATACTCAGATGCAAGTAACACCTATGCACGAATAGGTAATTACTCGGCCGGTTCATTCACATGGACAGCAGCAACGACTTTAAATAGTGAGTTTAGACCTGTTATTACTTCCTCTAAGCTTAGAGTTAGAAAGATTAGTGCTAATAAAGTTATAATTTGCTCTCGTAATAGTGATAACTTTAAACCAACAGCTCAGATTGTTGATATTGATAGTAGTGATGTTATAACATTTGGTTCTGTAGCTAAAACAGGTACAGATACTAGTATATCTAACCCTAATATAGTATTATTAGATTCTGGTAAAGCTGTTATGTGTTGGAATAGTTTTGCTAATTCCAGAATGGAGAAATTATCTATTTCTGGATCAACTATCACCTACCACGGAACTGCCTATTCATTCCCAGTTATCTCTCAAGTAACTGGTGCTACTGGTATAGGTGGTGTTAATAACTCCATGTGGAAAATAGATAATACACACTTTCTTGTTATTATGGATGCTTCTTGGGTTATTAGTGCTGTTACATATTATGGTCAATTATTATTCACTGTTACAGAGGCATCAGGTGTATTAACATCTACATCAGGAACTAAATTAGAAGGGGTAACAGGTGCTACAGTTTTTCAGAATGCTTACCCAACACTAGTTGGTGATGAGAGTGATGATTACTTCAGAGTATCTCCTAATAATGAACACTCTTCTCAGGATAATATAACATTTGCTAAATTGACAGCATCAGATCCACCTGGTACTGGATATGAACAAACATTAGAGAACTATGCTTCTTCAGAGTCAGCGACCCAACCCGATGCAGTTTATATGGGTAGTAGTAAATATATAACTGTCTATTGGAAAACAGAAACAGGAATAAGTAAAATTAAAGCTGTAGCAACTCTATCTACATAAAATATTATGGCAACTACAGAGATAAGTAATTATGATACGTTTAATAGGGAACTAATCTTAGATCTCACTTTGGAGGCATTTGCTATATACGATATGTCACATGGTGAGACTGCGGGTATTCCTAAGATTAGGGATTACATCGAATTACCAACCTACTATGTAACAGAATCAGAGGATGTAGTTTATTCAGGGAATGATCCACTACTTGACGGTAGTGGTAATCCCATAACTGCTACTAGACATGTACTCAATAATAGAACAAACGATGAGAGGTTTGAGCATTTTAAATTTCTCACTACAGTTAATCAGAATGTTACCATAGCAGAATATAATGATTATGATTTCTATGACTGGGGATCTTCTGGAACAGCTTATGATTATAATTCTTATGTAATCACTGGATATGACATTTCTGGTGATATGATGAGAAAGAAACAATCAATATATCTAAAAGTATATTGTGATAGGACAGAAGAATCTTACACAGCTTCAGGTAGTGGTGTAGTTCTTAATAGACAGTCTAGTTGTAAAGTACAATCACAATGGCAATGGAACAACAGTGCTGCACAGGGTAAATGGGGGCCAGTGTTTCAAGCATATAGATTTGTTAAACCACAACCTACTAGCCCTAATCCAGGTGATACGTTTGATTATGGAGATACAGTTATTGTAACTAAGAATAAACTTAGAGGTAGGGGGGATGCTCTTAGCCTCTATTTCAATTGTGATCCAGGAAAGGATTTAAAACTCCTTGGGTGGGGTTTGGAGATGACTCAAAATGATGTGCCTTAATGAAACAACTCTCTATAGAGATGATGATATTTGGTTGACAGCAGAGAACGAAAGTGGTATACTGGACGGGATTTTTGTACATAATGAACTATTAACAAAGTTCACTCCTTCTAAATATAAAAGAGCAAAACAAGTGTGGGAAGCTATATCCACTAACTTATATAATAAAGGTGTGCCTAGTATATATGCTATCCCCTTGGAACCACATAATGAGAAGTGGACAGAGAAGTTTGGGTTTATCTATACAGGTATTACTATAGAAGGGTATAAACTCTATAAACATATGAGGAGTCTATAATGGTAGCAGGTATTGTTACAGGTATTCTTGGTGGTAAGAAAGCTAAGAAAGCTGCTAAGAAACAGAAAGCCATTGCTTTACAATTACAAAAAGAAGCAGGGATACAGGCTGAAGCAGCAGGTAGACAATTTGAAATTGAAAGAGAGATACAACGTGTTGCACAGGTACAAGCTAACACTCAGGCAAGGGAAGATAGGATACAACAGATAAGAGAGGCTAGGATACGAAGGGCTTCAATAATTGCCTCTGCTGCTGGTGCAGGTGTCAATCAAGCCTCTTCTTCTATTCAAGGGGCTGTAGGAGGTCTTACAACACAGCTAGGTAAAAACTTAGGACTGTTTAATGTAGCACAAGGGTTTGCTAATACCTTCTCTACATTGGGAGAACAATCCGCTGAACAACAAAAAGCCATTCTTGATAGTCAAGGTAGATCTGCTGTTCTACAAGGTAAGTCTGAAGTTATTAATGCCAACCTAGCTAAATCACAAGCTGGTTTACAAGTTATTGGTGGTGCAATTGAAGCAGGGCAGTCTCTATTCAGTAGGTTTGGTGGATTCACTTCATTGGCAGGTGGTAATCGATTCTCAGGAGTATAATATAAATGGCAACACCAGAAGAAGTAATTGACGGTGCAGTACCAAGACAACCAATAACAGCTTTTGATTTACCTGCCTTAGCTAAATCAAAGGAACTCCCTAAACACGAATCTAATGATCAAGCTTTCTATGCTGCCTCTATTAACCCAGGTGAAGAGGGGTTTAAACAAACATATAATCAGGCTAAGTTTGATTTAGAGACTAGTGGGGAATCTCACCATGTAACTAATGAAATGGTAACATGGAAAGATGAACAAAACTCTGACAATGATCAAATTATTAAATCTATCATTGCAGATCCTTCTATCCCAGTTAAGCAAAAAGCAGTAATTGTTAATCACTATAATCAGGGTGGATTTATATCCAACAACTTGAGGGATAAGTACATCCAGAAAACTGCTGCCATTGATAATGCCGACACTACAGAAGATCGGAATATGCAGGAGTTATTAGTTAATGGTATACAACGTAATTACCAAGCTAATAAAGAAAGCCAAGACATCCTTAATGATTGGGGTGCATCTCTGGATAGTTCTACTACTGATATTGCTACTGGTATAGCTAGGGATTTTATTCCTGGTGTTTGGTCAGGAAGCAATGCAGCTAGTGCTAATGCTACAGCTAAGTATTTTGGTTTCTCTGATAAAGAGACTATGAGAAATACTGTTATGGCTTTTATTGCTGGAGGTAGTTCTAATAAACGTATCTCAGAAATATTGAATAATACATTAGACCCACAAAAGAAGAAAGAGTTTATTCTTCATTTATTAGACTCTGCTAAACAACTCCCTGGATCTGATTATAATCAATATGAAGTTATCAAAGAACAAATATTAGATCCTTCCACATCCTTTGCAGGAGAGACATTCTTTAACTTTATAGCTGCTGCTGATGCTATAGGACTTGGTGGTGTATTAAAGAATCCAGTATCTTGGTTTAAAGGGTTGTACACATTTAGAGATGATGCTCTATCTAAAGCTGTTATGTCTAAAGTTAAACCTCTTCCTCCACCTGCTAGAATAGAACCTACTATGATTAAACAGGCTGAGGCTACACAAGCAGCTAAGGCTAGTAGTGTAGAACCAACTGGAACTAACAATGGTATTCCTTCAGAACCTAACAATGCTGAAGCTGGTATTCTTTTAGATGCTCTTCCTGCTGAGGTTCATGTACGAGCTGTTCAACCTAAAGTGGCTCCTATGAGTCCAATGGGTTTAACTGCTATGGCAAATCCTAAGCAAGCTAGGGAACTTTCCAAAGCTGCTATTATGGATGATGAGATAGCTGCTGCTGCTGGAACATCCAAGGGAGAAATTATTGGTAGTAACTTACTCCCTAAACTAGATGATGACTTTGTTAAACGTAATCCTGACATTGCTAATGACATCACTGAGATGGATAAGAAAATGTCTGAAACATTTGGGGAGAGTAACTTTGACCCATTCTTAGTTAATGTAACTGAACGTGCAGATGATAAAGCTAAGACATTTAAAGCATTCGCTGAAGTTAATGGGGCACACTATCAACAGTCTAATAGTTCTTTCAGAGAAAGCTTAGGTAATATTGAAGGACGTGCTAGATATGGACGTAATGCAGACTTTGGCTATTCTTCTATAGATGATGCACAAAGAGCTGAAGAACAGATTAAACAATCCTTTGTTTCCACTGAAGATCAAACATTTGCAACTAAAATTGTAAATGATAATGATCAATGGTATGTAGAAATGGATTGGAAACGTTCTTATGATCCTTTCTCAGCTAGGATGTTTGGTGTTAATAGTGCTGATGCTTCTTTTATGGGAGTGTCTGTTTCTCCTATTAGTCGCTCTGCTGTCGCTAAACACATCATCCCTAATACTATGAGATTGGATGAGTGGGTAACTAAAGGAGCTTTCCATGCTACAGTACAAGCTGATAGAGTTGGTGAGAAGTTTCTTTCTATAGTTAAGAATGAGATTAAAGCAACTCCACATAAACTAGAGTTACAAAAAGCTACAGAATGGACATTAGAGAATCAGAAATGGATGGATGGTGGTGAACTATCAGCAATGTTTCCTAATCTCTCTAATAAAGAAATGAAGAGTTTGGAGAGGTCTTATACATTCTACAAAAGGTTGACCGACTATCACTATCTTTGGGCTAATAGAAAACACACTAATGATTTAGTTAAAGATGGATTTGATCGTGCTATCTATGACGCTACTGGTGATATTAAAGGGTATGCTTCTCAAGTTGATAGTCTACCTGTAGGTACTAAGCATGTATGGGACTTTGAAGCAGGAACAGCTACACAAGTAGAGGGATTGACAGAAGGAAGAACATTAGTTAAACTACATGATCCAGTAAGACAAGCTGATGGTGTATATCGTTATGGCGTTGTATCTGGTACACATAAACTTGACTTACTTCCAGAAAGAACTTTACAGCGTGTAGAAGGATATATAGCTAGGAAGAATATTGAACCTTGGTATATCAAAGCTACACCTAAATCTCTAAAAGTAGATGGGAATAGTATAAATGATATTAATGAGCTTGAGAAATTCTCCAAAGTTATTGGAGCTGGAAAAAGCCAAAAAGAAGCTGAAGAATTTGCTAGAAAACTTCAGTTGGAAAATCCAAATGACTTGGTTCAAGTTAAGCCTGAACGTGGTGATATTGGTGACTCTATTCTTACTGATTATAAAGTCTATAAGGAAATGACTGACTATGGTAGGAAACGTGGACAACGTCTCCCTACCCTTTATGGACAAGCTAGACTTGAAGATCCATTAGTGGCTCAGGTTAAAGCAATACAGAGTTCTGTTAGGCTCAATGCGTGGGGTAATTACCAAGAGATATTTCAAAAGAATTTCCTTGGGTCATTTGGTGACTTTCTCCCAAGAGGGGAATTCCCAAATGTTCTAACAGACATCAAACTTAAGAATAATCCAACTGTGAGTGATTTGGAAAGATTCCAAGTTGCACAAAGACTATTTGAACAATATGCTAATCAACAATATAAGATTAACTATGGTGATGAGGTTTGGAAACAAACTCTCCATAAAATAGCTGATGTTGTTGAAGATAGTAGATTAGGCGGATTCTCTGAAGAAATTAGAGACATAGCTAATAAGGGTAATTTAGGTCTTAAGTCTGTTAAGTCTCTAGCTAATACATTATTCTTGAATCTAAACTCATTAGCTCAATGGATAGTACAGCCACAAGCTATCCTTGAGTATGCTGTAATGAGTGGTAGGTTTAGAGAACAGATGCACATGATTCCTGGACTACTAGTTAATATGTTATCTAGAGCTAGTGATGTTAAACCGTATAAAGGGGTGATGTCTAAACTAGCTAGGAATATTTCTACAGAGAAAACTGAGTTTGATGCTATAGCAGATGCTATTTATAAGTCTGGCCTACCTCAGTCTGTTGATATGAACATGATGCTACATGGTGGACTAGACGAAGCAAATAAAGCTCTAGCTCTTCAGGGTGGAAAGAAAGTGATGGATGATATAGGTAGAACTATTGCCTATATTCCAGATACAGCTAGCAAAATAGGTAAGGCCGTTGGTTATTCACCTGCCCAGCTTACAGCAGATATAGGTTCATGGTTGTTTGCTAAAGGTAGATGGGAAAAATTAAATCCAGGTAAGAACTGGAATACACCGGAAGGTATTGCACAAATTACCACTGATGCTTGGGATATAGCTGGTAGTATGCACACAAGAGCTGGTGCTATGCCTTATCAAGATGGTATGGTTTCTTTATTTTTCCAGTTCCAGGCCATTCTACATAAGCAATTCTTCCAGGTCTTTAGTAGTAAGTCTTTAAAGAAGGCTGAAGGGGAGTTAATAGATCCAAAGGCTAAAATTGCAGCAGCACGTGTTGCAATCTATGGAGCTTATGGTGTTCCTGGATATGCTTTAGTAGATAGTTTATTTTCTGAGTTTACTGATTCAGATACACAAGCTCAATTCCAAAGATGGAAGGGTGGTGTATTAGATCTAGTAACAAACACAACTATAGACTTATTATTGTCAGACTCAAATGATGCTCCCTCTGACTTAGCATTATCTGCAAGGATAGGGCCAATACCTGAGACAGTTCCTTATTACGATATGGTTTCTTCTCTAGTTAAGTTTGCTGGTGGTAATCAAAAGAGTGATGCTAGGATGCCTTTCACTAATGCTATAGGTAGTGTATTTGAATCTGTTAATGACTATGTATCCCTTTTCCGTGTTGGTCAACTAGATACAGAGGATGCTCTTAAACTGGCTATTCAAGAAGCAGCAGAACTATCTTCTGGATATAAAAACTATGGCAAAGCAGTTATGGCTATGGAGATGGGAGATAAGGTTGATAAGATGGGTAATAAACTTGGACTAAACCTCTCTTACACTGATGGAATTGCTCAAATGTTTGGTGTAGTTACTAAACAAGAGTTAGCTTTATATAAGATGAGAGAAACTAAACAAGAGAGAGAAGATTTTATTAATCAGAGATCCACAGAGATTCATCAACAACTACTTAAATCAAGAACTAAATTAGGTGAACCTGAGTTCTTAGAATTTAGACGTAGACTACAAGTGTTAAATAGTTTTACCCCTGAAGAAATGAGGTCAGAGATATTCGAGAAAGTCATTAGGATGGATGCTCAGTCATTTAGAGAAAAGGGAGATAGTAACATAATGTACATCATTCAGAATGCTAAACAGAAGAATGATAAGCATATTGAAGAAATGGTTGGATACTTAAAGGCTTCCGATGACCCTCGAAGCCAGCAAGCGTTAAAAAGACTTATTGATAATAATATTATAAAACCTTAAGGAAGATATTATGGCACAGAGAGATGTAGATACAAAAACAGGGTTATCAGCTCCTAATTTAGGGGCTGCTTCTTTTGTTCGACAAGGAGTAGTAGATAAGAGTGGTCTACTAGAGGGTCAGGGACAAGCTGCTGCACTAGGTGTTACAGCTACAGCTAAACGTACCGAGGCTGTAGCTTTAGAGAACTTAAGTAGGGTTATACCTGGTATTGTTGATACAGGGTTAGAAATACATAAAGGAGTGGCATTAGCTAATTTACAACAAGAACAAAATCAAGAGATAGATGCTTTTCTTCAAGCTAGGAAAGATCCTAATTTAGCTCGTACATCCGCAGAAAATGCTGCATCATTGGACTTAGCCTCACATTCTCTATGGGATAAATTAGGGAAAGGGGAAGCAACAATAGGAGACTTAGATGCAAATCTTGAAGCATTTGACAAGGAAACACAAGCCTTGCAAGCTGCAAATCAACAAGGAATTGTACAACCTTCAGAATTGCAAACTAGACTTCTGGCTATTACTAGGAAACATATTAATGCTAATCCTGGTCTTAGTAACGAATTATTAAACCATGCAGAGAAAATCTTAGCTTTGTCTGGTGTCTCTTCTTTAAGGGATACTAAACAAAAGCTAGATGATTCTGCTGATAAAGCTTTTAAAGAAGCTAAAGACTTTCTTAAAAAAGAAGCATCTAAACACAACGTGGATTTTGATCTTTTCAGATTAGATGAACCAGGGTATTTAGAAGATCTACAAGACAGGATTAATCAAAGAAAAAGGGATAAGACGGCATTTAGTAATATTACAGAGGATGAACAAGTAAGGAATATAAAAACAACACAACAAGCGGATGATTTTTGGAGAACGAGAGGAGCACAGCTACAACGAGGTGCTCTAGCTTCTTTTAACTCAGATGCTTCTCAAATCCTACAGGCAAGTGGAGATAATCCAGATGTAGCTATACAACAAATTAAAGATTTGAGAGATCAATATATAGTTGAGAGTCAAGAAAATCTAGGGAAACTAGTGTCTCTTTCTTCTGGCGATGGGAAGTTCCATTTTGATAACTTTAAGGATATGCTTGATGGTGTAGTAACTAGATTAGAGGGAAGTGCTACGGGAGCTGATAGACTAAAAGTATTAACAACACAACATAACACTACAGAGAAATTACAGGAGATGCAATTACAAGGTGTAGTGAATGTACCTGCACTAAAGATTATATCTTCTTCCCCTGTATTGTTTTCTTGGGTGGAACGTAATCCACATTTACAAGATAAAATGATACATGGATTAACTAGTATAATGACAGGTGATAGTCGTAGTCCTCTAATTCCAGAATTAATGAAATCCTCTTCACATACACCTGGAGTTAAAGATGCAGTTAAGATGAGTAGTGATTTGCTTGCTTCTGGTAGATCTGAAGAGTTTATGAAATCTGTTAGGGTGTTTAAGGATGTTAGTCAATCAGGGCAGATGTCTAATGATGATATGTTCCATTTTATGGATTCCTTTATGGATTCTTTCTCCCAACGGTTTGTTGGGGAACAGGCTAGAAAGGCTGGAACATCTGAGGCGATAACTGATGTGTTTGCAATGGCTGGACAATACACTGAATACATGGGAACTGCTTTACAACATAAAACTCAAGGAAAAGATGTTAGAGCAATAGAAGTTCCTGGTGTGGGTATTCGTTACTCAGTTAAGGGAGATCCTAAACTAGAGAGTGAACTAAATGAAAAATACGCTAAACGTGTTAATATGATGGTTAAGACATTTGCTAATATTGGTGGGTGGACTAATGACCAAGCATGGCAACAAATCAAGGGAGCTTATTCTGAACTGTTGAAGGTTGATGGTAGTGGTGCTGGTTCTATTACTTCTGGAACTGTAAGTCCTAATGTAACAGATAAGATTATAGGAGTAGAAAGTGGGGGAAAGTCTAATGCCAAGAATCCAAATAGCACTGCAACTGGGTTAGGTCAGTTCATTGAGGGTACTTGGCTAGAAGAAATAAAAAATAGTTTCCCTAACCTAATAGAAGGTAAGTCAAAACAAGAGATTTTAGATTTAAGGAAAGATCCAGAAATAAGTAGACAAGTGTTAGATAAACATACTCAGAGAAATGGTGATGCACTTCGATCTGCTAGTCTCCCTGTGAATGATACTACATTATACTTAGCACACTTCTTAGGTGTTGGTGCTGCTTCTAAAGTATTGAAATCTTCTCCTGACACACCAATATCTAGTGTATTAGGCCAAGATGCTATCAATGCAAATAAATCCATATTAGGTGGAGATAAAACTGTGGCACATGTAATTAAGTTTGCTGAACGTAAAATGTCGTAATGAAGGGGAACTCAAATGATAGAGTTTCTCCAATCAGTAGATTTTGGGCTTCTATTCAATGTTGTCCTAACCATAATAAGTGCTTTCTGTGGAGTGTTTGCTTTCTATATAAAAAGACTATATAGAAACTTAGATGAACACTCTACAGAGATAAGACAACTAGAAAAAGAATTATCGGATTTTAAATTAGAGATTGCAAAGAATCATGTTACTAAAGATGACTTGCAAGTTTTGAAAGTTGAGCTTGGAAATATGCTTTCTTCTATGACTAGACAACTTTTCTCAATTGAGGAGCATTTAAGAAATAAAAAGGATCACTAGGAATCGCTACAATCAATTATTTTATATAGGCTGATATAATCATATCAAAATACATAGAAAATCGATTGTAGCCCTTTTAAATCAGTCCCAAGGGGATTTGATTAATTCTTGATCAGTTCTAAACTCTTGTGTATGTATTACAACGTCTAACCAATACCAATTATCTATTGGTTCCGGTAAAACGTTCAAAATTTGAGCATTTATATCATGGGAGTATACAGAGTATATTGTATCATCTCCTATCACCTTGTATCTTCTAAAGTGTACTTTCATCCATGTCCCCATGTATCTCTCCTAGTTCATC
>ERZ869921.459-NODE-459-length-25460-cov-7.871049_pt1 | contig 25460 bp, 33 predicted proteins | sample MGYA00579310_ERZ869921 | MGnify/ENA primary metagenome ERZ869921 (study PRJEB32216, sample SAMN09231816) | wastewater metagenome | place: USA: Maryland | collected 2016-06-21 | study: EMG produced TPA metagenomics assembly of the PRJNA472060 data set (Reclaimed... | reverse complement strand
GTCGTGCGCGTTTACCCGCGAAATTAGGCAGGGGGGGGTATAGGCGGATGAATGCAAGGACGAAAACCAAAACCAACAGCGCTCAAGCTGCTGGCGGGCAATCCTGGCAAGCGTGCAATCAATCGTACCGAACCCAAGCCAAGAGTCGTCATGCCAAAACCACCGGAGCACTTGAGTGACGATGAAAAAGAAAAATGGAAGTTGACGGTTCGCGAGCTGCATCCACTTGGACTGGTGACCAATATCGATAAGGATCACCTCGCGATGTACTGCACGATTTATGTGCGATGGGTCAAGGCAGAAAAGATGGTCCGCGACAAAGGCGAGATTATCAAAACAGCGGCAGGGAATATCATCCAAAATCCCTACCTGTCGATTGCGAACAGAGCGCTTGACCAACTTAATAAACTAGGTGCTGAGTTTGGTATGACACCCTCAAGCAGATCACGTGTCAAAACAGATTTACCAACTCAGGAAAGTGAACTTGAAGAAATGCTATTTAGCCAGCGAGTGACGGTATCAAAATGACAGATGAACTCAACTATATTGCTGAGGGGCTAAGAGTCCTTGCAGTTCCGATTGACGAACTGCACGTGGACCCTGCCAATGCGCGGACAGGTCACGCGCTCGAACGCATTGCAGCATCGCTCAAAGCGTATGGACAGCGCAAGCCTATCATCGCGAACCGATTGCAGAACGGCAAGATCGAAGCAGGCAACGGCACGTGGCAGGCAGCCAAGAAACTCGGCTGGAGTCATATCGCTGTGGTCTTCGTCGAAGACGACCCAGCTACAGCTGCAGCATATGGCATCGCAGACAACCGCCTGAGTGATCTCAGCGAGTGGGACTTGGACGCACTCGGTGCATTGATACCCACTGTAGACGAATTGTTTACTGGCTTCACAGAGAGCGAGATCCGCGACGTGCTCGGCGAGCGGGGTGGCGGGTTGATGGTGGACCCAGGCCCGCAGGATGAAGACGATAACACGCTCAAGGAACTGCAAGAGAAATGGCAGACCGCAGTCGGGCAGACTTGGGCAGTGGGCAGGCACATTATCCACTGTGGAGATTCCACTCAACTGGATATCGAAAGCCTCGGCTGGTTGGGAGCCGCAGCACTGACCGTCACATCACCGCCTTATTGGGTAGGCAAGGAATACGAGCGCGAGAAGAGCGAAGCGGAGATCGATGAATTCATCGGTCGCGTGGCAGCCATGATGGCGAAGGTCACCCGCGTGGACGAGTCGCGTATCGTGATCAATACCAGTACCGGCTTCACAACTGCCTTCGAGAAAAAGAAGAAACGCCAGGTGTTGCTGCTCATTGATAAGTGGATGAATGCGCTCTACCCGCTCGGCTGGAACTTGCGCCACGTGCGTCACTGGCTGAAGGAAGGGCAGCTTGCATCCGTATCGCCGAAGACAGACCTGATCGACCAGCATAGTGAGTTTTTCGGCACGTTCGAACATGATGAAGGCGAAGAGATCCACTTCGACGATGTGCTCAACGAGCAGGATATCAACCTACTCGAAGTCTTTTACAGCCGCCACGGCAAGAGTCGTGGACAGGAAAAGACCGGGCAGAAGTGGGCGCTGCGTTCGTACTGGGATGACATCAAAGGTACAGCTGGTGCCAATGGTCACATCGCTGCATTCCCGTTGGAGATCCCAGCGCGGCACATCCTGCTTTACACCAAGCCAGGCGAGACGGTCTTCGAGCCGTTCAGCGGATCGGGCACGACTCTGATTGCCTGCGAAGTTCTTAACCGTGAGTGCATTGCGAATGAGATCGACCCCGCTTACTTGGCAGCCAGCTTGGAACGCTGGCATGTGATGACTGGCAACATGCCGGAGAGAATGTGAAATGGCACAAGAAGAAACACAAGGCACAAGGTTTACTTGCCCATCATGTGAAATATCAGTGGTCGACAAATGGGTGAAAAATCCACATAAGGGAAGCGTGATCAAATGCCCATTATGTAAAACTGGTTATGAGCTTTTGAAAGAACCTGGAGAGAGAACACCGGGTGAATTGCTCAAAAAGATTTCTAACCCTGACCTCTCTTACATTACTGAATCACTGCGACCGCTGGCTGTGCGGATCAATGACCTGCACGAAGATCCCGCCAATGCTCGCATTGGTCACGACGTGCCAGGGATCAAGGCATCCCTGCAAGCCTACGGGCAGCGCAAGCCCATCGTCGTCAACCGCCTGCAGAACAACAAGATCGAAGCAGGTAATGGCACCTATCGTGCCGCCAAAGAACTGGGCTGGAGTCATATCGCCGTGGTCTTCGTCGAAGACGACCCAGCCACCGCGGCGGGCTATGGCATCGCCGATAACCGCCTGGGTGACCTCAGCGAATGGGACGTCGACGTCTTGCGCGAGATTACCCAGACCACCGGCGACCTCTTCACCGGGTTTACACCCGCAGACTTGAACGACCTGGTGGGCGTTTCTACAGCAACAGCGGCACCCCAGGCAACCGTAGCGGACCCTGGCGGGGATCCCGACAGAGCCGAAGAGCTGCAAGCCAAGTGGCAGGTGCAACCCGGGCAGGTCTACCAACTCGGCAATCATCGCCTCATGTGCGGCGATTCCACCCAGCGCGGCGACGTCGAGCGGCTCATGGTCGGTGAGCTGGCGAAGATGATCTGGACGGATGCACCGTGGAACGTGAACTATGGCGGCGGCGATCACCCCACCTACAAAAAACGCACGATCAACAACGACAACCTCGGCGAAAAATTCGCCATCTTCGTCGAACTCTTCGTCACACAGCTCTGGCGCTTCAGCGTACCCGGAGCCATGCTCTACGCCGTCATGGGTGGTGAAGAGTGGCCGCTGATCGATAGCGAACTGCGCAAGATCGGCTTTCACTGGTCGAGCACCATCGTATGGGTCAAAGATCAAATGGTCTTGTCGCGCAAAGATTATCACGCCCAATACGAACCCATCTGGTACGGCTGGAAGAACGACGCGCCCAGAGTCTGCGAGGTCCCCGATCGCAAGCAATCCGATGTATGGCAGATCGACCGACCGCGCAAGAGTGAAGAGCACCCGACCATGAAGCCGGTGGAGCTGGTCGAGCGCTCGCTTCTCAACTCATCCAAGCCTGGGGATATCGTCCTCGACCTTTTCTCAGGCTCTGGCACCACACTGGCAGCCTGTGAGCGCACCGGCAGAGTCTGCTATGCAATGGACAACGACCCGAAATATATCGCCGTGGGGCTGGAACGCTGGCACATCATGACCGGTCAGCACCCAGTATTGGAGGAACAGTGACACGGGGCAGAAAACCAAAACCAACCGAACAGAAAAAACTCGAAGGCAACCCGGGCAAGCGGGCTCTCAATAACAAAGAGCCGAAGCCCGATGTAGTTATTCCGCCGCCACCCGATCACTTGGATGGAGCCGCTCTTGAAGAGTGGTATCGCCTCACGGCAGAGCTTCAAAAATTACGCATGATCACCGCCCTCGACCGTGCGCCACTGGTTGCACTTTGCCAGGCATGGGCAGATTACATCAAAGCCTGTGATGAGGTTGAAAAAGAGGGCGAAGTTTTATTCTCAGACAAAGGCAATGCGTATCTAAATCCCTGGGCAGGCATCAAGACCAGCGCAATGGATCGCATCCTGCGCATCTCATCGGAATTTGGCATGACACCCTCTGCCCGATCGCGGCTAAAAGTAGAGATGCCAACCGAAGAAGATGAAATGAAATCCATCCTCACGCGCAAACGCGAAAAAGGATCCAAGCAGTGAAATGGCAAAACCAAGGAAGGTACATCTACACCCTGCCGAACAATACGCACAGGATGTCATCGATGGCAAGATCGTCGCCTGCAAATGGGTGAGGCTTGCCTGTGAACGCCACTTTCACGACCTAAAGCATGGGCACGAACGCGGTCTCTATTTTGACAGAGAAGCCGCTGAGCTTGTTCTGCGTTTCAAGGGCATGCTCAAACATTCCAAAGGAAAATGGGCAGGGGAGAACCTTATCCTTGAGCCGTGGCAGCAGTTCCGCACCTGGTGCATGTATGGCTGGATGCGTGAAGATGGCACGCGTAGATTCCGCTCAGCATACATCGAAGTTGCACGTAAGAATGGCAAGAGCACAGACGGGGCTAGTGATGGTTTGTATCTAGGCTTTGCCGATGGCGAGCCAGGTGCAGAGGTTTATTCGGCTGCCACCAAGCGCGACCAGGCCCGCATTGTGCATCAAGAAGCCATCCGCATGGTGCGCAAGAATAGAACCCTGAAGAAGTACATCAAAATCTATAAAGACAACCTTAGTCTGGAAGATACGTCCAGTAAATACGAACCATTGGGCGGCGACTCAGACAGCATGGATGGCTTGAACGTGCATGGTGCCATCGTCGATGAGCTCCACGCCCACAAAAACCGCGAAACGCTCGAATTGCTTGAAACCGCTACCGGTGCCCGCGAACAGCCCATGATCATCATGATCACCACGGCTGGCGAGAACCGCAAAAGCGTTTGTTTTGAAAAGCATGAATATACCCGCAAGGTGCTTCAAGGCTGGAAAGACGGCAGCTACACAGATGACACATGGTTCGGTTTGATCTATTCACTGGATGATGAAGACATTAAAGAGGAGCGATGGTTCGACGAGTCGTTGTGGATCAAAGCCAATCCAAACCTTGGTGTATCCAAATCCCTTGAAGACTTGCGCATGAAAGCCAGGCGGGCTTCGCAGATGGCAGCGGCGCTCAACAACTTCCTGCGCCGTGAACTCAACGTGTGGGTCACCGGCACGATCAAGTGGACGAACATGGAAAAGTGGCGCGAGTGTGGAGAAGGCGATATCCCCGCACTTGAAAAGCCAGCAAAACTGCACAAACGCTCTAGCTTTGGCGGGCTTGATCTTTCGAGTGTTTCGGATATTACCGCCTTCATCATGGCGTTCCCTGCGCCGGATGAGTACATGGATATCATTTGCCGCTTCTGGATTCCCGAAGACACCCTCGATGTCGTTCCCAATTATCGCTCTCCGGACGACGCCAAGATGATCAAGCAGTGGGTCAAAGAAGGTTACATGGAGATGACACCTGGCAATCACATCGACCATGACTTTATTTATGCCCAACTTAAGAAAGATGCGGGTAACTTCATTATCAAACAAGCTGCCTTCGACCGTTGGGGCGCATCGAGCGTCACCCAAACGTTGGAGAAAATGGGCATGAAGATGGTCGAGTTTGGGCAGGGCTTTGCCAGCATGAACCCGCCTATGAAAGAACTCGAACGCCTCATCCTGAGTGGCAAGATCCGCCACGGCAATCACCCAGTTCTGACATGGATGATGGATAACCTCATCGCCCGCATGGACCCAGCTGGTAACATGAAGCCCGATAAGGAGAAGAGTCGCGACAAGATCGACGGTGCCGTGGCACTCATCATGGCGCTCGATCTGGCACTGCGCAACCCGGTCAACGATTTGAATGGCATCCTCGATGATGATTGGGGTATGTAATTCCTTGACTTCCCCGCACTTCGGCGGCGTAATAGGGGCATGGAGAGCAACATGAACAAACAAACAGCACTGGAAGCCTACGAAGAAAAACAGGCAGAGATCAAGAAGCTGCTGGCACAGATCAAAGTCGGGCTGGAACAGCACGACCGCAGAGCCAGCACCAAAGGCGGACATCACTGGGGGCATGTAGGCGACCTCGCTGACATCGCAGCTACTCTGACAGACCTCAAGGATCGCCTGCACCAAACAGGTGAATATGCAAAGCCAGCTACAACCTTCAACCGCAAGGGCAAAAAGATCAAAGTCACAATCCCCTTGACAAACTAGCACAAGCGTTCTAAAATACAAACCGATAAGCACTAGGGTGCCCCCCTCACCCTGGTGCTTATCATTTAATTACCGTTGACAATTCATGCAGGGCGAGTATACTTAGAACAGAAATTCAACTAAATACCCAATGGCAGTCCTGGCTTGTCCGGGACATCCCCAACTCAGAAGTGATGCCGCTCTGAAAACCTCAATCGAGGTTTTCAGAGCGGCTTTTTTATTTCCTATGCAGAGACCTGTCTACCCAACCATCCCCACCGCCTACGTGTTTCAGGATTTTGCGAACATCAATTGGCAGATGTACGCGAAGACCGAAGGCAAGCACATGGGCATTGATATCGGTGTCGTCAGCGGGCAACCCGGCGCACCGATCTATGCCGCTTATTTTGGCTTGGTCGTCGAATCGGGCTATTCTGACCAGGGCGGCTACGGTCGCAGAGTCGTCATCGAGCATGAGACCTGCCGATACTCCACCTTATACGCGCACCTTAAAGACGTGCAGGTACAAGTGGGCGACGTGGTTGAAGCAGGCAAACAGATCGGCACAATGGGCGGCAACTTAGAAGACAAGCAACGTGGTGCCAGCGGTGGCACGCATCTCCACTTTGAAGTCATTCTGCGCGACCCCGTCCCTGGCTCTATCCGTACCTCACGCGGTTACTGTGTGGACCCGATTCCCTATCTCATGCAGCGCTACTTCCCCGCGCCCATCAACGCCATCAGAGTGACCAGCTTCAAAGGGCTGCGCGTACGCTCGAAGGCATCTGTCATCAGCGATAGTGTTCGCAACCTCTCTCTGAAAGACGTCGTCAACGTCATGGAAATATTGCCAGACAATGGCAAGCAGCAATGGGTCAAGCTGTGGAGTCTGCGGGATGAATATTGCGCCATCAAATACAACGGCGATGTCAATGCTGAACTAGTCTCGCCGCTTGTTGTGGACGTTACGCCTCTCTCCACGCCCGAGCCGGGCACGCTTCCTGAGACTGGCACCTACGCCCAAGGCTTTAACGACGCGGTCGATCTGTTCCGCGAGTTTATCAACACACTTCCCAGGGAGGGCAAGTCATGACGGGCAACAGTGAACTGATCCGAAATATCCGAGATGCGATTCAAAGCGGCAGCAGTATTGATATCAACACGCGTGACGTGTTGTTGTTCTCTGCCATCTTGGATATCTACGAATCAAATGAAAGACAGGCAAATGCAATCAAGGAGTTAAAAAAGCAGATCACGGATGGCGAGCAAAATCAAAAGGATGCTGTGCAAGCCCTTCGTGAAGAGTATCGCCCCATGAAGACCTTTTACTCCGTTGGCATCTGGGCAGCTTCTGCCTTTGGCGTGCTTTTCATCGGACTGCTCTGGGGCATGTTGACGGGGCGCGTGCAATTGGTGTTCGTGCAATGAAACTTGACCTGTCCGATTGGTTGCTGTTGTTCGGTGCGGCTTGCATCGTTTGCGGAGTTGCGCAGATCAATATCCCTGCCGCATTTATCACAGCAGGAGTACTGCTGATTGCCTTTTCTTTTTTGATCGCCAAGGAAGCTCAAAATGCCTCTTCTGCAAAGCCTGATCAAGAATAATTCTGTCAAAGTAGACACACGCAACAGCCCAAGATCCGGCTGGGAGTCTACTGGCGGCAAGAGCACGCAATCCGGTGAGACGGTTAGTAATGCCATGTCTCAAACGATTGCGACGGCATATCGCGCCAAGAACATCATCTCTGATGCGGTGGGCATTATGCCGTTCAAGATGTACGAGAAAAAGCCAGACGGCTCAATCTTGAACATTGAGCCTGATCACGTTACTCGAAATATGCCCTACCTGATGCAGATCTCTCCCAACCTATGGGGTTGGACACCCTTCATGCTGAAAAAGGCTGTCACTGAATGGCTGATCGCTCATGGCAATGCCTATCAGTGGCGCCCACCTGTATCGCCCAATCAGGTTTTTATCTTGCCAGCCAACAAGACCCGCCCAGTCTTTGATCTGGATGGCAATCTTTGGTACGAACATCAATTTTCAAGCTCGCCAAAACCGACCTACATCCCAGGGGTCGAGATCTTGCATTCGCTAATCAACCCCGATGAGACTGGCTTCATGGGACGTGGCGTGATCACTTTTGCGCGTGAGACCTACGGTCGCCGCATGGCTGCCAATAAGACCCAAGCCAAGATGTATGCCCAGGGTTTTATGCCTGCTGCGGTCATGACGGTTGACGGAGAAGCCAGCAAAGAACAGCGCGACAAAATGCGATCGGCTTACGAAGATGCGATGAGCGGTTCAGAAAATGCGTTTCGGCTCGCTATTCTGGATAACAAAATCAAAGAGTTCAAGCCAGTTGAATTGCAGACAAAGGATTCTTCCTGGCTCGAAAGCATCTCTGCCACAGACGATGATATTGCGCTCTTTTTCGGGTTACCGGGTCACATGCTCAACAAAGGCAAAGAAGCCTACAACTCGAACGAGCAGAAATTTCAAGAGTTTGTCTCACTGACGCTCGATTCCTATTTGGTGCCGTGGGAAGAGGGGGCGCGTGTACGTTGGATTTCTCGCGAACAGCAAGTCAACACCTATTTCAAATTCAAGCGCGAGGCGCTGTTGCGTATGGATGCCAAAGCACGTGCAGAGATCAACAACATCAAGATCCAAAGCGGACAAATGACGCCAAACGAAGGACGCGCTCAGGATGAAATGAACCCTTACCCTGAAGGCGATCAATTCTGGATGGCAAGCAATATCCAGCCGATCATAAAGCAACCGGCTGCATAGGAGAGTAACCAATGCAATCATACATTTTGCAAGCATTTACTGAAAAACCTTGGGCAATCCTGCCTTCCAAACTCGCAGTATTGGAAGAGATTGTTTATCGACACGTCAACGGTGAAAAGCTGAGCGCAGAAGAAGTGCAGGAACGCATTCACGGCGCGGCACGCCCTGCGGACCGCAACGTGGGCGTGATAGGCAACCCCAAGATGGTAGCCATCCTACCGTTGTTTGGCACGATCTTTCCGCGTGCCAACATGATGACCGATGTCTCAGGCGCTACCAGCGCCGATCGCTTCGGCGCAAAACTTTCGGCATTGATAGATGATCCTGAGATCGGTGCCATTGTGCTAGATGTCAACAGCCCAGGCGGACAAGTCAACGGTATCGCCGATGTTGCCAACCGCATCTTTGAAGCGCGTGGCAAAAAGCCGATCGTAGCAGTCGCCAATCATCTGATGGCATCCGCCGCGTACTGGATCGGATCCGCTGCCGATGAAATCGTTGCTACACCCGATGCCGAAGTTGGCTCCGTTGGAGTCTTTGCCGTGCATCAGGATATCAGCAAGAAGCTCGAACAAGATGGCATCAAGGTCACCTTCATCAAAGAAGGCAAATACAAGACCGAAGGCAATCCCTACGAGCCGCTTAGTGATGAGGCTCGAGCCGTCATTCAGTCCAGTGTGACTGATGCGTATGACAACTTCATCAATTCACTGGCTCGTCATCGCGGTGTCAAAGCTAGTGATGTGCGCAATGGATATGGGGAAGGGCGCGTGGTGGGTGCCCAGCAAGCCATTCGGTTGGGAATGGCAGACCGCATTGAAACCATCGACCAGACCGTGGAGCGTTTGTTCAATCAGATGAACAGCGACTCAAACCCCGCCTTGAGCGGTCGGTCTGCTGAACAAGTCAATCTTACGCCTGTAACGGGTTCCAGCGATCCTGTAATGGCGGAGAAAGAACGCCAGGCGCAGAGCCTGCGTGATCGTGTTGATCTAATTTTGAAAAAGGAGAACTAACATGCTTGATTTGAAAGGTCCCATCGATATGCTCATGGCGGCAGATGCAGCGTTGAAAACCAAAGCTGCTGAAATTGCTGCCTTGCTGTCACAGGGAACCGAAGAAGCGACGCAACAGGCGTTGGCTCTGCAAGGATCGCTGGATGCATTGCAGGCTGATTACAACGCGAAGAAGGGCTTGTACGACAAGCTCGTGCAGGCAAATTCGCCCAGTGATGTTGCTAAACTCTTCGTTCCCGCTTCCACCACTTCTCCGGACAATGCCGATGAGGCAAAGACCAAAGGTGTGATGACGCGCAAGGAACTTGCCGCGCTTGACCCGAGTGCCCGCATGAAATTTATGCGCGGCGGCGGAACTCTCGCCGACTAACCGGTGAGAAATCATAGAAAGTAGAGGTACTTCGTTATGCCCAATACACTCACCAATCTGATTCCGGATGCGTATGCTGCCCTGGATGTCGTTTCCCGCGAACTTGTGGGCTTCATTCCTTCCGTGCAGCGCGATCCGAAGACCGATCGCGCTGCGGTCGGGCAGACTGTTCGGGTTGGTCAAACCCCTGCCAATTCGGCTGGTTTTGACGCAACGCCTGCGATGTCTTTGCCTGCAGCTGCAGACCAGACCATCGGGAATAAGACCTTCACAGTCACCAAGTCGCGCGCGTATCCATTTTCCTGGACCGGGGAAGAACAATACGCAGTAGATCAAGGACCCGGATTTTTGACGATCCAGCAGGATCAAATCGCGCAAGCCATTCGTTCTCTCTTGAACGAAATGGAAACCGACGTGGCAGTTGCCGCATACAAAGGTGCTTCCCGCGCCTGGGGCACGGCAGGTACCACGCCATTCGCGTCTGATCTTTCGGACCCCGCCAACCTCAAAAAGATTTTGGATGACAACGGCGCTCCAGAATCAGATCGCCATTTGACCATCAATACCACCGCCGGAGTTAAATTACGCACCCTCGCGCAATTGACCAAAGCCAACGAAGCGGCAGATGCCACTCTTCTGCGTCAGGGCAAATTGCTGGATCTGCATAACTTTGCGATTCGCGAATCGGCGAAGGTGCAGAATCACACCAAGGGCACCGGCACCAGTTACCAGCTTAACGGCGCTCATGCTGTTGGGGCAACGTCCCTTGCGGTGGATACAGGCTCCGGCACGATTGTGGCCGGTGATGTGATCACCATTGCCAACGGTACGCCTGCCGACACCAATAAATATGTGGTCAAGACCGCCCTAAGTGGTGGCGTGGTGATCATTAATGAACCTGGGCTGCTCAGCGCTCACGCGGACAACGACGCCGTTACGATTGGCAACAACTACGCGGGGAATGTAGCCTATTGCCGCAACGCGATTCTGCTTGGAACCCGTCTGCGTGCAATCCCGCCGGAAGGCGATCTGGCAATCGACCGCGAGATCATCACCGACCCGTTGACGGGCATCTCGCTTGAGCTGGCAACCTACCCGGGCTTTGGCATGAACACCTATATTGTGGCCGCTGTGTGGGGGCAGAGCGTCATCAAACCCGAGCACGTTGCACTGCAATTGGGTTAGGAGATCTTTCATGAGCGAATTAGTGAAAATGAAAAAAGATGGTGAAACCATCGAAGTCTCCCCGCTCGTGGTTGACGACCACAAATCGCTGGGCTGGAAAGTGGTTGAAGAGCCTGCTGTTGCTGCAGAAACACCTGACCCTGCAGAGGATACGACGAAACCCGAAACTGCCAAAGAACGCAAGGCGCGCGAAAAGGCTGAGCGCGAAGCGGCTGAAGCGGCTGCTGGCAACTTAGCTGAAGAAAATAAATAGGAATCCCAGGCAGTCCCTACCTTCCCTGCCTGATGAAACCAACGCTCTGCGGGAATACTGGCTCCCGCAGAGCGTACCCCAAGGACCCTACTCATGACCAACATTCTCACCGATGCCGAAGCTGCAAATTTTGTCCGCACCAGCATAACTGATGCGGTCATGCTGCAACTCTTGCCTTTGGTCGATGAGTACCTCAAGAATGCCAGCGGGCATGACTGGGCATCCGACACAACCATTGATAAGACTGCCTTCACCGCAGCGGGCATGTTGCTCACCTACTGGTACGACAATCCCAGCATGGTGGGGCAGGCGCCTGCAGCTGTGCGAGCCACGCTCGTGCAGCTCGAAGCCAAGGCGCTTAGCTATCGCAAGTATCAGTTTTTTGGCGGCAGCAGCTCTGGCAGTGTGGTTCTTGATGGGGCTCAAATCGGCGATGTGGTCATCAGGCTGATCGGAGTCTATGGCGTGAGTGGTGATCAGTCCGCAAAGTTCGAGAGCATTATTTCGGCTGACGGTCAAATCCAACAAACGAATTCATCTGACCTCTCAGACAACCAGTATGTGGTGGTGCTCAAACACCCCGCTGATGATGTGAGTGCGTGATGGATATCAATATTCAAGTAGGCGACCTGCGCGATCGCATCACGTTTCAGTCGCCGACCATCTCCAAAACTGGCGATGGAGCGCAGACCGAAGCCTATGCCAACGTCGCCACGGACCCCACGGTCTGGGCGTTGTGGGTCAATGATCACGGTCAGGAAGTGGTTGCTGGCGATGCCGAAAAATCGATGCAACGTGCCGCAGTCACCATCCGCTACCGCAGCGACGTGCTCACGACCTGGCAAGTACTGACTGAAGATGGTGCCGCTTGGAAGGTCTTTTCTGTTGACCACGTGCGCGGTCGCAATCACTGGACCGTGCTGCGCGTCGAGCGCGTGATTGGAACAGTGTAATGAAAGGCTCGCTGACCTTCAAAGGCTTGGAAGAGTGGATGGAGCAACTCGCTGAAGCAGGCGAGAGCGTTGACGATGCTGTCACAGAACTACTCGGTGAGACACAACCATTCATTGGCGAAGAACTAACTCGTGTCTTGAAATCAAAATCCGAGACCTGGACTGGCGATACAGCGGCTTCAATCGAAGTCAGCGGCGTTCAGCAGGAAGGCAATTATCTCTTTGTCGAGGCAACTGCAGGTGGTACTGAAGCGCCTGGTGCCAACATGAAGGAATGGGGCAGTACTCGTCAAGCGGCTGAGCCATTCTTCCGCCCGACCTTCCGAGGTCACCGGCTGAAGAACAAGCTCAAAGAAGGCATGAAGAACATCATGCAAAGGATGGGCTTGCAATGACGACCGTCTTCGAGCGAGTCGAAACCGCACTAGGCACCCTCAGCCCTGCAATCTCTTTCGCCTCAGCGCCCTATAAAGGCACGTTACCAAATGCGTACGTCACGCATCAGCTGATCAACTCGCCTGCTGAACAACATGCCGATGGAGTCGAGACCGAACGCTCGTACACCATGCAGTTGAACTTCTGGGATAAAGCAGGCATCCCATCTACCACCAACGTGGACGCCGCCATGAAAGCGGCAGGCTTCCGCAAAGGTGATGTTCGTCAGCTTCCGCAGGATCCACAAACCCATCACTACGGGCTGGCGGTCGAGTACGTTTATTTTGAAACACAGGAGTAATTACTATGGCAAACGCTGCTGAAAAGAAAGTGGTCGTTGGCGTTGACAATGTAGTGATCGCATTTATCACACAAGACGACGAAAACGGCTATGTCGCAGGATCCCCGCAGAGTCTGGCTCCCGCAATGGAGATCAAGGCGTCCGCGAGCTCGTCCAGCGAAACCCTTTACGCTGACAATGGCGCGGAAGAGGAATTGAGCGCGGAAGGCAAAACTACGCTTGATCTCACTTCGCCAAACTTTGATGAACCGACCTTGGCACGCATGAAAGGCGCGGTTATTGACTCAGCAACAGGACGTGTATTCGACAATGCCGATCCCTCTCGCGCTGAATATTTTGCCCTTGGCTATCGCTTCAAGAAGTCGAATGGGCACTATCGCTACCGCTGGTACCTCAAATGCCGATTGGAAGCTCCCAGTGAGGAAGCTCAATCACAAAGCGATAAAGTCACCTACAAGCCGCAGACCATCAAGGTCAACTGCATCAAGACAGATTACAAGTTCGATCTGCTCGGGGATGGTTCTTTGATGGATGGGGTCAAGCGGGTTCATGGCGATGAAGACACTGACAACTTCGATGCTGCAAACTTCTTCGATGCTGTGCAGGTCCCTGTAGCCGGAACACCCGCCTCTTTTACGCTCACAGCCTCCCCGGTAGATGGCGCAACCGGCGTCTTGGTAAGCGCCAATATTGTCCTGACCTTCAGCAATGCGCTGGCTGGTGGCGAAGAGAACGGTATCGTTTTGGTGCGGTCTGACACGCAAGCTGTTATTGCCTGCTCGCGCACGATCAATGCTGCTCGAAAAGTCGTCACATTGGATCCATCTTCCAATCTAACGTCTGCCAAAACCTATCTGGTCGTTGTTCCAGGTGTGACCGATATCCACGGTCAGACCCTTGCCGATACGGTGATCGACTTCACCACCGCGTAAATAATTTGAAATGGTGACAGCCATCTCGCAAGGTGGCTGTCACCTGACTATGGAAGGTAGAAAAAATGTTACCCCCGATCAAACTAACCTTGTACGATGCAGATGATACAGAGATTGCAACCTATGAACGAAGCAGAATTCCTTGGGGAATTCTGAAAAAAGCAATTGCTCTTCAAACCAAGGTCAAACAAGCTGAGACCAAAGAAGAAGCCAGGCAATGGTGGCAGATATGGAAAAAGAATGAAGAAACAAGCACCGAAGATGCTCAGATACTTGCTATCTCGCAATTCGTTGTCGAACTATTTGAAAAGAAGTTTACTGTCCGTCAGCTCGAAGAGGGCGCGGACGTGTCAGAAGTTATGGCTGTTTTCCGCGCTGTACTTGCCAGAGCAAATGCAGCAGTTGGGCAGGTAAACCCTCAGAAGCCGTCACCGCGTTAGAGGAAGACGACGAAGGCGACGGCGACTGGACGCTAGATTACGAGTATATGCTCGTTGAATTGTTTCGTTGGAATATCAACGATATTGACGAGATGGACATTGAAAGTCTTTTACCTTTTTTCAGCCATTATCTGAAGATGAAAGGTAAAAGCGAAAACAAAGCACTTGTGCCAGGTGATAAAACGGATTTTGCATAAACCATTATGGGCGAAGCTGTAGAAAAACTCTCAGGCAAGCTAGGCGTAGACACCACCGACTTCAAGACCAATATATCGGCGGCGAACCGTGAACTGCGCCTGTTAGAGTCGGGCTTTCGCTCAAACGTTGCCTCACTGGGCGACTGGTCGAGATCTGCCACGGGCATGGAGAGTCGTATCTCTACGCTCACAAGCAAAATCGAAGTGCAAACCCTCAAGGTCGCGGCTCTGCGCGAGAACTTCGAACGCATCAAGGAAGAGCAAGGCGAGAATAGCCGTGCCGCCAAAGAAGCCGAGATTGCCCTCAATAAAGAGACGGAAGCCCTCGGCAAAATGCAGGCAGAGCTTTCCACCTCTGAGGCGGCTTTGCAGGAACTCAGCCAGGCAGAAGACGAAGCAGGCAACAGCGCTGATGAAGCCAGCGGCAAGGTCGATGGCTTTGGCTCTTCGATAGACATTATGGGCGGGCTTGCCAAAGGATCCGTCACGCTTGTGCTTGGGTTGGTCACTGCTGTGCTTGCTCTTACCGCTGGCATTGGCGGGCTGGTCTTCACCACTGCAAATGCATCGGCTGAACTTGTAGACCTCTCTGCACAGACCGGCATCAGCACAGAGCGCTTGCAAGAACTACGATATGTAGGCGACCAGGTAGGCACCTCGCAGGAAACCATCACCGGATCGCTGGCGCGGCTCGTCCGCACGATGGGCGGTGCTCAACAGCAATATGCCGACTTCGCCGCCGACCAGGCTGAAGCTGCCGCCAAGGGCGAAGAGTTCGACGGCACACTGGGCGATAATGCCGCAGCATTCGAGACGCTCGGTGTCAAGATTACCGATGCCAATGGCAAACTGCGCGATAACGAAGCGGTCTTTGCCGACGTGCTCGATGCGTTGGGTGGCATAAATAATGAGGCGGAGCGTGATGCCCTTGCCATGTCCATCTTTGGCAAGAGTGCGCAGGAACTCAATCCGCTGATCAAGGCGGGTACAGAGGAAATGAAACGCCTCTCCGAAGAGGCGCGTGAAGTGGGCGCTGTCATGTCTGAAGAAGACGTGGCAGCCTTCGAAGCCTTCGACGATACGCTCGCATCACTCAAGGCAGGCTTGCAGGGCACGCTTGGTACATTGGCAAGCGCATTCCTTCCGGGCTTTCAAGCAGTGTTCGACCAGGCGGGCGGCTACCTACGTGAGTTTGCCAATATCGTCAAAACCTCAGACGGTGACTTCGGCGCAATGGCAGATGGCTTGGGTGGCTTGCTTGGCAAGATCATCGGCGACGTCGCCAAACAGGCACCGCAGATGCTGCAGGCTGGGCTTGGTATTTTGCAGTCCATCATGGATTCCATCGTCGCCAATCTACCGACGCTCATCGATGCCGCCATTGGCATCATCACCATGCTGTTGGATTTCATCGTCGTGAACCTGCCGACGTTGATCACTGCAGGCTTGCAGATCCTGATCGCCCTGGTGCAGGGCATCACACAAGCCCTGCCGACGCTTATCCCTGCCGTGGTGCAGGCGCTGCTTACCATCGTGCAGACGCTCATCGAGAACCTGCCAATGCTCATCGATGCTGCCTTGCAATTGATCTTGGCATTGGCTCAAGGGCTTATTGCTGCATTGCCAATCCTAATCCCTGCCATTCCTGTCATCGTGCAGGCACTTGTAGATGCTTTGATTCAGGCTCTACCTATGATCATCACGGCTTCATTGGAAATCACCAATGCTGTTGCGCTTGGCATTCTGCAAAACCTTCCCGTCCTACTCACTGCCGCAGTTGAGTTAATCAGGGTATTGGTGACGTATCTATACAGCGAAGGTCCCAAGATGCTTATGGACGTTGGCAAGCGCATCGTCGAAGGGATGTGGCAGGGCATCAAGGCGAACTTTGGTTGGCTGAAAGACAACTTCGTCAAAGAGATGATGGGTGTTCTGACTGCCGTCAAAAACGCAATGGGAATTCACTCTCCATCTGACCTTTGGGGCGATGAGATTGGTCACTTCATCCCGCCTGGCATTGGGCAGGGCGTCGACGAAGCCATGCCCGCATTGCGCCGTCATTTGGCGCTCTCAATGGTTGGCTTGGCAAAAGACGTCAGCACGGCTGCAACCCCACAACTGGGCATGCCAGGCATGGGCGGAGTCGGAGGCGGCTCTTCCATTTCAATCGGTGAAATCATCATCAACATCCCTGGCACAACTGCCACACCGCAGCAGGTCGCCGTCGCAGTTCAAGATGGCGTACTCAAAGCGCTGCGCTCAAAGGGAGGCGGCTAATGTATCGCATTACCGGTTTTAGCGACATATCTTTTGAGCACTACAACCAGGTGGATACCATCGGCTCTGGTGCCACGCCGGTGGCGTATCAAGCTCTGCCAGAGGGCGGCGCCATCGATGGGTATGGGTCACAGCAAAAAAACCCGGGCGCGGTCGAGCGGATTCTGTCGCGACGCTTGCGAGGTGGCACACAAGCAGAGCTTGAGCAAACCTTCTTTCAGTTGCTTGCCTTGCGTGGTAAACGGGATCGTTTGTATCGGCGCACTGCCTCCGGCGATATCCATTGGCAATATGCGCGGCTGGTAGAAGTCACAGCCACCCGCACCTATGAGACCACCAAATACAACTTCATTCAAGATATCGAACTGCGCGTCGTCACCCAGGATCCGTTCTGGCGTGGTGACTTCGGCGGACAGTGGTATCTGGATGATGGCGAATCCTTCGATACGGGTCTATCTCTGGATAGTGGACAGACGTATGCACTCACTAGTTCACCCACGGCATTCACCATCAGTATTGGCACAGAGGTGGGACGCGCGCCGATACGAGCGGTGCGCCTGCAAGTCACAGCAGGATCCGCGCCAATTACCAGCATTACGATTGCCCGCGCCGGTGGAGAGTCCATCACCTTTGGTGGCACGATCGCGATCGGCGATGTTGTGACTATTGACACCGGCACGATGCAAGTCACCAATGACAGTGTCGATGCCTACGACGACCTAACCCTTTCGCCGACCGCAGACATGGCAGCCTGGTTCTCGTTGCAGACGGGTGACAATGACATCACGGTCACCTTCACCGGTGGCGGCACGGGCTCAACGATTGACTTTGCGTACTACGAGGCGTGGTACTAATGCAGATCCGTAATTATTGGGTTGATATCGAAGACAGCTCTGGCAATCGCCTAGGGCGCGGACCCTTGCGTGCTTCCAATTTTCGCCACAATGCGCAGCTCTCTGCCAGTGGTGATTTTTCGTTCGTGGTCTCCGGGGCAGATCCGAACCTTTCGGCGTTGAGCGAGAAACGCGTGGCAGTCTGCAAATACATCGACCGCAGCGGCGACTTGCAAACCTTTGGCAGCGGCGTGATTGACAAGATCACGCGTGTGATCGAAGCCGATGGCAGGCTGGTCGTGACCGTCTCGGGCAATGACCTGGTGCGCGAGCTGACCAATCGTAACGTCGGTTCGCTCGACCTCTCCGGAGGTGGTGCAGGCGTCAGCGATGCACCCGACCAAATCATGGCATTTGCTCCGGCAGGCTGGTCGATCAACAACGGCACAACCCTGACCAACGTCTACGCGGGCTACGATGGCGAGACGGTGCTGAGTGCCTTGATCGGCGCAGGCGAACCAATCGGCGAGCATTGGCGGCTAGGCAGTGGGCGCGTCATCGACTGGCTGGGACCCGCTTCGAGCTTTGCGGCATCGGGCGTGCGGGCCGTGCAGCACGTCAACGACCCTGTTGCTGCAGAAACAGCCGACACCATCGCGCTGATCACCTCCTTCGAAGAGGTCAGTGACGCGGCAGACTTGCTCTCGCGGGTGATCCCACGCGGAGCGGGCAACGGCGGCGCGGTGCTGACCCTGGCTGCGGTCACCGATTCCGCGCCGGTGGGCTACACCTTGAACGCCGCGCAGAATTACGTCAAACGCGATGCCAGCGAAGTCACCTATGGTCGCATCGAGCGCGTGTTGGATTTCAAGAACATTGGACCCATCTCGAACACCACGGCGGATATCCAGGCGGCTGCCAACATGCTCTTGCAGGCATCCGTGGAGCATTTGCGCAAGCATGGCGTGCCGCAGAAGTTTTACCGGGTGGGGCTTGCCAAGGTCGGGCAGATGTTGCAACCTGGCACGACCCTGCGCACGGTCTATCGCAGCTTGGTCGACGGCACGGTCGTGTACGACGTGGATGATACCTTCATCATCCTCGAGGCGACACGCGAGATCACAGAAACCGGCATCGCTACAACCTCGGTGTTGATCTCCACCATCGACCGCATGCCCATCAGCGATTCGGATTATCTGGCACGTCAGGCAATGAGCGCGAGGATCCTCGCGGCGCATCAGCAGCTGGGCGCCAGTGTGGATACGTTTACTTACCGAGATGAACTTGACGACGCCAAAGGCGCTTCTCTCCGGTTTTGGTTGGGCGATGAATACACCTCCATCCAGCGGGCGATTTTACGCTTCCGCATTCAACCGCTGCGCAGCACGGTCAAGAGTGTGGCAGGCTCTTCGACCACGACTTCGAGCGGCGGTGGCTCTACCAGTGGCAGTGGCGGCGGCACGTCGGTGGCATCGGATGGTGGCGGTGCGCATGATCATCAGGTCACATCCATTCCAACAGCTGGCAGCCCCAGCACGTTGTATGTGAATGGCGGTAATTTATATAACGCCTCTGGCATTCCTAAAACCTTCCGCACCGACATGGAGCCGACCGGTCACACGCATAACGTGACCATCCCATCTCATTCGCATTCCACGCCCAACCATACACACGACCTGACGCCGAACATCACCATGCAATACGGCATCTTTGAGGAGAGCGGCGCCAATACGTTGGTGCTGGCAAACCTCATCATCAAACTGAATGGTGGCTCAGATCTAATCGCCAGCGTGGTGGATATCAGCAACGGCTGGTACGCGCTCGACATCACCGACTTGTTGACGGATGCCGTCTTTAGACCGTCGCAGGAAAATAACGAAATCACCATCACCACCGCCACTGCCAAAACCGCACGCATCGAAGCGCAGATCACCGTGCGCGGTGTGGTGCAGGCTGTAGCGTATTCATAAGGAGAGTCCATGACCACAAATCACCATACCCCGATCCCATCCTCGCCAAAGCAACCGGCAAATGCTGCCACGTTCAACGACCGGCTGAGTGAATTAGATCAAGCTATCAGCGACCTGGCGTTGACCGAAAGAGACGGTCATATTATCCAAGACGAAGGCGTTGATCTGGCTCAACAGCAACGCTTGAATTTCGCGGGCGCGGGTGTCACCGTTACCAATGATCCAGGGAACAACCGAACGCTGGTCACCATTCCGGGCGGAGTGACAGATCATGGTGCGTTGACCGGTCTGGCAGATGACGATCATCCGCTCTACTTGCTCAAATCAGGTCTGCGTGAGTGGGATGAGCAGAGCGGCGACCCCTCCACGCCTGCTTCCACTAAGTGGAAAGCCTACTTCAAGCCAGATGGTTTTTATGTCATCGATGATGCGGGTTTAGCCCTTGGACCGCTACTTGGCGTCATTCCAAATTTTATAACCGGCTTGACTTTATCAAACAATGTAGTCGATGCGACCAATGACATTGACATCGCAACAGGAAAAGCAGCCGATAGTGCCAATACCGTAATGATGTCTTTAACGAGCGCACTCACCAAGCGGTTAGATGCCAATTGGGCGGTTGGTACCAACCAAGGCGGTTTGGATACGGGTTCTATTGCTAATACAACCTATCACATGTTCTTGATCCGCCGACCCGACACTGGCGTGGTTGACGTTTTGTTTTCCACCTCTCCAACAGCGCCAACGATGCCTGCCAACTATACACAGAAGCGTCGCATCGGCTCCATTGTCCGCGTGAGTGCCGCTATCAAGGCTTTTATTCAAGATGGGGATGAATTTATGTGGTCAACCCCGGTCTCGGATATAAGCGCGACCAATCCAGGCACAACAGCAGTAACCCGCACGCTGACATTACCTGTAGGCATTCGCGTGTTGGCGCATCTCACGGTTGGTGCTACCGGAACCGGCGCCTCAGCGGATCAAGCGAAAGCTATTTACATTTCTGATCTAGCTCTCAGTGACGTAGCAGCCAGCAATACCGCGGTGTCTGTGCATGAGTTTTCGGGCTATGCCGGGCAAATGCAAGTTAACGCTCAGGTTCGTTGCTTTACCAATACTTCGGCACAAGTCCGCTCTCGAATTCAGGTTTCCACTGCGGGAACGGTTCTGTACATATCCACCAATGGCTGGAGAGATCGAAGAGGGCAAGATGGCTAATTATTTACTTGTATTCGTTTTGGCGTTCATAAATTTAACGCCAACTGCATACAATGTTTATTCGCCGGATCTGGTTATTCAGAATAGCCAAGAAATAATGTACTTTGGCGGGTGGATGTCTGCGGCTGATTTGCCGTATGATGCGATTTATCGCTGCCCAATGCCTTGCACAAATCCACGGGAGGTCATCGCACCTCCGTTTGGTTCGCTTGTGCAAGTCAATGACCCGACACTGGTGCAGATGCCGGGCGGCTATTGGATTATGTATATGACCGGCTCCACGTCGCTGGGGGGTGAATTGACATCTCAAGGCGTTTACTTTGCAACTTCTTGGGATGGTATTACGTGGTCGACTCCACAGCTATTGATACCGGGTTATTGGCTCCCCTCCGCGGTATTGAAGGATGGCAGAGTTTATCTTTATGTAAACCCTACCGTTTCGCCAAATAAGCAATGGCGGTTTGACTTGGGGACTTCTGGCGTGTCGGTGGGAGTTCCGGTTATCACAACCCATGCGCAACCATACAACTATGCCAATGTAGACGTCATGTGTCATCCATCAATAAGCCTATGCCAAATGGTCGCGGAAAACATAGGCAACTTTCCTGCTAGTCAGATTGATTATTTATATTCGAGCGACGGATTGAACTGGATTTTCGGACAGACTATTATCACTGCCCTAGCGGGTAATTCGGTTCGAACCCCAACCATGCACCCAGGCACGGCGTATTATATTTATTTCGGATGTTCCATCTCGCGCGACGGCTTGAACAATCAGGTATGTTTTTATGATTGGAGCCCATAGCAATGCTAAACAAGAACGGTCGCATCAAGGGATAGATGTTCTGCTACTTCTGCGGCTTCCTGACAGACTGGGCAATGTCGGGGCTTTGTCCGCATTGCCAAAAGGAAGTGGAGCGCATCAACGAGAGAAACTATCATTTAGGCTTGCTGCGCCAGGCGCTGGTGTATTGCCCAATGCCTTTGTACGAAAAGATCGAAGAGGCATTGGGTCGTTATGAACAACCGTTTATCTCAACTGACCTTTGAGTAGTTCAATCAAGCGGCGGATTTCATCTTTATCCATATCAGGCGACGATCCCAAGTTCAGGATGGCATTCTGAACTTGGGATGTTTTTAAATCGCTGTAGACCTGGTCGGTGATCACGACCGAGGAATGCAGAACGTTCTGACTAATGGCTTTGACGTCATCCATCGTACGCGCCAAGCTGCGAGCATGCACAATGTGGCCGTGGCGGAGTTTATGAAATGACTTGTACTCCACATCTGCCTGTTTGCAGATCAATTGCAGGTCTTCGCCCAGCATCGACGTGCGTCCGACGATGGCGCGGTTGGTTTCTTTGAGGCGCAATCCGTCGCGCTGCAGCGGGGCATACCAAAGCGCGGCAGGAGTCGTGAAGGCATGCCGCACGCGCTGATCCCAAGCCTCGACAACATTCATCAGTTCAGGAATATCCAAGAGGTAGGTGATGCCGGATTTGTCATTCTTGGTGCGGATGCCCAGCTGCGGCAACTGTAGCAGGCGCCGATTGGCGAGATCCACACATTGCAGCGGGATCGACGCAAGCGCGTCCGGACGAATGCCGGAGAGGAACGCCAAACAGGCGCCTGCCTGCGCGCGCGCTGCATGCAGTGTTTCTGTGGCAACAGCTGCCATGCGCTGCATTTCTTCGAGGGAATAGTATTGATGATCGTGCAGTTGCACGATGGGCTTGCTATGCGGGTGCAACGTCAGGACCCAGCTGGGCGGCAGCGGGCGATACCGGCGTGACCAGGCAAGCTGGGCGTATTGCATAAAGGCACGCACGGTGACCAAGGTTTTATAGATGGTGGTGTAGGTGAGAGGAATTGCCTTGCCATCGTTGCGGGCTGACTTCAGGTAGACAGGCAAGACTGGCTCAATGCGATGAGCGAAGTGCAGCGGCACGTCGTCTGCCCATTCCAAGAGATGCCGCAGCTGCCCCCAGTATTTGTGGATGGTCTGCGGGTCGCGCCCGAGGCGGGCTTTTAGGTGATGCAGGTATTCGCGGACATCAAGCCAGTTCTGACGGTGGATCATACAGTCACCTCGCGTTGGCGAGCTTCGGCACGGTTGATGGTCGTTCCGCAGTGTGAGCAGACTGCCTGCTTGATCTGAATATATTGATTGGTGTAGCAAATCCGCGGCTCGGTCATTAGCACGGGCTGGTTGCACTTCATGCACCATGCGTGATCTTCAGGAAGACCGGCGCGTTTCTTTTTGTGTTTGGTGATGGTGCCTTGCGCCCACGCGACGAAGGTAGGACCGTGAATCCAGATATCCTGCTGGCGATGGATGCAGGGCAAGCCTGCAGGAATGTAGGACCGGTAGACCGTATCCACATGGATGCCGATCTCCTCTGCCAGCTCGCTAGGCTTGTAGAGCATATCGAGAATGCGCTTAAGTCGGATGATCTGTAAGTGCTTGAGTAATGGTTGACGGGTCATGAGCTGCTCCTGGAATCAAAAAAGCGAAAATGTATGACAGGGGTATCTGCATCATTCTCGCTTCTCTCCAAAAGCATGTATGTAGCCGTTATTGCAATAAGACCAAGATTAAAAAACGGCGTTTTAGTCGGGGCGACAGGATTCGAACCTGCGACCTCTTGCTCTTGCAGTTACATCTTAAAAACCGCTGAACAATTGTTCTAAACGAGGAGAGAAGCTATGAATGCAGGGGTAGGGTGTTGGTGCGGAGTCGATATGGCTTGAAGGCATAGACGCCCATCAAGGCGGTGACGTGGAAGAAGAGCACCGGTGCGCCGACGTGGACAGGGGCGCTGAGCACGATGCCCCATGTTGCCACGGAAACGGTGACCAGCACAACCACAAAAGTGAGCAGGCTGGCGATGCGGGCGCGGGTGTGCCGACGGCGGTCATTGAGGAAGTGCGCTTCGTAGCCTTGGCGACGGTTGCGCACCCAGCGCCGACCGGTGAAGACCACCCGCTGTTGGCGCTCTTCGACGGTCTGCATCATGTGCATGAGCAGCTCGAGCTTTTCTTCAGGGGTGGCGGAGGCGTGCAGTTGTTTCCAGTTCATTCGTTATTATCTAAGTGAGTCGCAGGCAGAGCCGTCGTTATTGCTATCTAATCCTTTTTTTCGCTCCGGATCGGTAGCGATGTACAACCCTATGGGGGCGACGATGATCCACAGGGATAGATATTCCCACTCTCGCACGGTTTCGTACGATGGGCGGATGATCACAAAGAATATGGCGATGATGGCGGCGACGATAAGTACATGCTTTTCACGGCGGGTGAGTTGCACTGTATCCTCTTCCCCCAACTGGGGTAATTATTTCTTGGCTTTGCCTAACTTGAAGTTTTTAGTGCGGGCGGCTTGTTCTTGCTCCTGGCGCATCTCAATTTTCATTTGACCAAAGCGCCAAAACTCTTCACGCTCGGCATCGGTCATTTTTTCGAGCATAAACTTCCAGTCTTCAAAATTGATCTTGTCATCTGGACCCGGGGGAAGTAGCCCAGCTTTACGAAATACAGTAATGGGAGAGACACCAAAAACATCGGCGATTTTTACGCATATATCCCAACCTGGGGGAATACCTTCTTTTCTCACTCGACTCAAAGCCGAATGAGAAAAGCCGCCCTGCTTTGATAGTTCATAGTCTGTGAACTTATCACCTTCTTGGGCATCTAACCATTCAATGAATTCCTGACCGCTATCTATCGACATATTTGTGTGCCTGTAAAGAATTATCGTCATGTCATACGTCTATGTGAGGACGAATTTACGTCTATCTATTGACAAATAACTGCAATAATGCTAATATGTCGATACGTAGACATAATAACGACTAAACATCGAAGGAAGGCATATGACCAGTAAATACTTCAACATCCCTGTAGACGACGAAGAGACCTATATCGCCGTGAAATTGATTGCCGAGAACAACGGCTTTGGCAAGCGCGGCATGGGTCAACAGATCAAAGCCTGGGTGTCTCAAACCCTAGCAGCTCCGGTCTGCGATCACCCCAAAACACTTGTTCAGGTGCAGCGGAATTACAGCGAAACCGTGTTGGTCACTGTAGCTGACGGTGAAAAGCATTTGTTTTATCAGGCGTACTACTGCGCAACTTGCAATCGGGTGTACCAACAGAAGAGCACTCTCAAAGGGATCCCTGTTGCTGAAGAAACACCCGCAGGGAATGCCGAAGATCCGTATGGGCAACCCGCTCCGGTCGTGTTAACGAAGCGCAAGCGCGTCCAGCGCAAAGAGAGGGTCAACTAATGATCATCCTCTTCGTTCTCACTGGACTGCTGATCGTCACGCTCGCCTGCGCATTGCTATACACCGTGCTTTTTGAACGCCCAACCAAGGAAGGCTGAGATGAAGCGCATCATCGCCACAGACCCAGAAGACTTGGTTGCCAAAGTAAACCAAGCCATCGCAGACAAGCATGACCTGTACACCGCTCCCTTCGTCAGCTTTG
>ERZ869921.457-NODE-457-length-25633-cov-7.061615_pt1 | contig 25633 bp, 33 predicted proteins | sample MGYA00579310_ERZ869921 | MGnify/ENA primary metagenome ERZ869921 (study PRJEB32216, sample SAMN09231816) | wastewater metagenome | place: USA: Maryland | collected 2016-06-21 | study: EMG produced TPA metagenomics assembly of the PRJNA472060 data set (Reclaimed... | reverse complement strand
AAACACATTAAACCCGCTACATTCGTCCTAGAAGCTGGCGCTTACAAGGACAAGCTGCCTGATCTGCATACCGTTGAGTTGCGCTGCGATCTTGAGGATCGCGCCCCATACGAAAAGATGAAAAAGCAGTTTGTTGTGGAGTTTGGCACGGAGCAGATCACCGCCATGAACGCCGCGGTTGTCACGGGTAAGTTACAGCAAATGGCCACGGGTTTTATTTACAAGACCGAAACCACCGCATCGGACACACCAGGCAAAATGAACGTCAGCAATACTCCGATCTGGTTTTCTAGCCATAAGTTTGAAATGCTTGACGATCTGTTGGAAGAAAACCAACACGCCAACACCATCATCGTTTACAACTTTGTTGAGGAGTTGGCTGAACTCAAGCGCCGCTATCCCCACGCCCAGACGATCAATGACGATAAGGCGATTGAGCGTTGGAACGAGGGCAAAATCGAGCTACTCTTGATCCACCCCAAGTCCGCTGGGCATGGGCTGAACCTACAGCACGGTGGTAGCAAGATCGTGTTTCTATCCCTGCCTTGGAGCCTTGAACTCTTTGAGCAGACGGTGGGGCGCCTACACCGGTCAGGGCAGACCGAGAGCGTATGGTGCTATATTTTGCTCACCAACAAGACCGTGGACGAAAGGATTTGGGCGGCGTTGCATGACAAGCGAGCCATATCTGATATTGCTTTGGAGGAACTGAAATGACACTTAGAGAAGAAGCCTTAAAACTAGCCGACGATATTGACGAGTACGCACCCAACACCAATATCGCCGACATTATCCGCCGTTTGGTTGCCGAGGTGGATCGGCTTAACGGCAAGACCGACCTTGACCTAGACGGGAGATGCTAATGGAACGCCTAGCTCACTTTAAAGCCAAGCTCAAGGCCGCCCAAGCCGAGGAGGTCATTCGGGTCAAAGAATACAACCAAGCCATGCGAGCGTTAGCGCGCACTAGCAAAGAAGTCATTGAATTAAAAAAAAAAGTTGAACAGTATGAAAAACATAACCTGGCGAAAACTTAACGACATCCTTAGTCAGTTGACGGAGGATGAAGTCTTGCTTATGCTAAACGAGGAAAGGGCTAATAGCCGTAGGGCGTCTGTCTTACAACGCCTGCATCAACGCTACACCATGCTACGGTGCGCTAGAGAACGCATCGAACTAATGAAAGAAGCAACGCAGCCATGAGTAAACCCGACTTTAGTACATGGCAACGGAAGAATTTAGAGCAGTTCGCAAACGATAGTTATGAAGAAATTATCGCCTTGCGAGCCGATCTAAAGGCAGCACTAGAAGCGTATCGTAATCTAAACACAAGGAGAAAGTATGATGAAGTTCAGTCTAGTAATAGCGACGGCAGTATTCAGCGCTAACGTCGCAGCGCAGTCCACAGCCATCTATGGCTCGAATGGGCAGTATATGGGTCAGACCTTTCAGAATGGCAACATAACGTCCTTCTACGGCCCTACAGGGCAGTATCAAGGCCAAGCCTTTCAGAACGGCAACATCACCTCGCTGTATGGCGCAACTGGTCAGTATCAAGGTCAGTTGTTTAATAACACGGTGCAACCAATAACACCAATACCCATGCTACCGTCTATGCCATCATTAACACCGCAGTTTGACGCTATTTTTGGGAGATAGTCACATGAAGAACGAACACATTTGGACGCCATCTGGCACGGATATTACCGAACGTTGGAGAACGCAACACGGTTGGGTACCGCCATCCGAGCTATCGGATTACCAACAGAAGTGGAAGTATTATCAGGAATTACCCTTACGCAAACTCGATGACAAGGCTCGTGCCGAGTACGAGATGGTGTTGCGTAAAGCCAAGGTCGCTCGTATCAAATGACCAACGACGAGGCTATGGTCTTTGCTGGGATCGTGATTCTAGCGATGATCGTAGTCGTCGTCTATCTGCTTAACCAAGAATAGACCGCACCTTATCAATCTTAGCTCGGCGATCTGCCAAGCCAATCGTACCGCCATTGATGCGCCGCGTCATAGTGTCTATATCCCACTTATCAGCCAAATCATTGAGGTTGCGTTTATTCCAGTACCAGCCAGCCGATAACGCAGCGTAGCGCGGTTCTTCTAAAAGTTGGGGCGCTGATACCAAGTCGATGCCTAACGCCTCACCACAGTGCATATAGTTCTCTTTGCCAGTGGTTTGGATCAAACCGCGCCCGATGTACTTGGCTCCGTCGCCGTCCTCGGTATTCCCCATTCGACCGCCGTAGACCTTGTTGGCGATCTTTTCAGGTTGCCGTTCATATTGTTCGGCGGTTTCCATGTCAGGAAAGCGTGACGGCCAAGTGGCCATGAGCGCCCTTGCGCTGTAGTTGAGGTTCTCTCGTAAGAATTTAAACCCGCCTGACTCATGTAGGCACTGACCTAGAAAGCAGGCCTTACGGTCGTTGGTGTTGATTTGGTACTTGGCAAACGTTTCTTCTAACGGCTCTTTCCACTTGCCGTCAATGCCCATCGCTAAAAGCTGACTTTCCATCATTTGACCGCTACCTGCTCTCGAACCCAATCTTGTAGGCTCACTAATTGCTGCGTTGTATAGGCGCAAGCAAGTTCAAGGTTGGTGGCTTTTCCATCAATACCGATGGTGGCTGGGGGAATGGGGGACAAGGAACCGCTACCGGTGTTTGATTTGCGCATCCGGTCAGCATAATAGTTGCGAATAGCAGCAATTTTAGCTTCGTATTCATTAGAGATCCCCTTGCTAATTAGGTCTTGTTGCTTTTTAACGCTGATATTTTCTGTTTCTTTTTGCGCCGCGACAACGGCAACTTGGAGCTTATAGGCCTCGAATTTGCGATGCTCATACTTGTAGCCACTGTAAGCACCACTAGCAAAAGCAGCAAGAACAACCCCAGCAGCGCCCAGTATGACATAGGGGTTCAGGATCATTTTTTATCGAGAGGCAGGGTCGTAAACACTCGCAGAATGGCTACGATCACGCTAATCAAAATACTAAACCAGCCAAAGAACTCAGGCGACAGATGGGGCGCAAAGACCTTCAAATTCATCTCGATGACGCCAAAAATGGCTAGCGCCAAGGCGAACATCATGGTTTTGGACTTGAAAATGTGCATCATTATTTATCCTCCAACTTCTTAAAAATAAGCCGTAATGTTGAATCAACGCTAGAAAACCCGGCTTTCATATCTTCTTTAATTTCTCTAACTGCATCTTTAAAATCATCACGCCGTACAAAATCTTCGTGCATCTTAGTATCGAGCTTCTTTAGATCGTCCTGAATGCGAGTGTCACGCGTTTGCATTTCGGTTCTCATTTCACGCAACATATCCCAAATGACTTTCAATATCCAACCACCTGCGGCACCTGCGGCTGCTACCGCCCAGTTGAAAATCGTTTGTTCCATGTTTACCTCGCAAGAGCATTTTGATTCGGTTGTTCAGGAGCAAACGCATTGGTGGGCATTTCGGGAGTTTCAGCAGTAACGCCTGCTAACGCGCCTCCACGCGCTGCTTTAGGTAATAATGTACCCGCTTTTTCAGTTAACGGTTTCCAAGTATTTGGATCACGAATAACTTTTAATACGCGATTGCGTTCCGTTGCAGGTAGTTGATTCAGTAAATCATCAAACGACTGCGCTGATTGCGAAGCGTTTGCCAATATCTCCATCGTCTTTTTGCCAAGTTTGGTATCTAAAACCGACAAAGCCTTATTGGTTGTAGTGGCAAAAATGTTAAAGACATTTGGAATACGAATGTTTGGAATCTCGTCTTTGATTAATTCAGCAAAACGACGTTGCCCCGCAGGTATTTGACTTGCAGCTTCAGCAGTTGCTTTTAAACTATCAGCAACGGTTCTAACAGCGGTAATTTGTTCTGGTGTCAAAACTTCAGACAACGCCTCGTAACGAGGTGCGCCACGACCGCCAGCGCGTTTAAGCATGGCCTGTTCGCCACGGCCTAATACGTTCAAGAATGGCCCAATACGCTCTCCGCCGCCTGGTTTCTCTAATACCGATACCATCTCTTTTAATACTTGTGCCTGATTGATTGGCGCGGTCATCTCAGAATAAATTTGACGAGCTTCACCATATTGAGGAATCTTGGATTCAAAAGCGCCTAAATATTCATTTAACAGAGTACGAGTAGCGCGTTGCGCATCCTGTCCTAATCCTGTTGCGGCTTCGGGGCCATAAGCCTTATCTGCTAACGCACGTTTAATATAGTGCATTTGTTGACCTGTTAAATTTTGACCTAAGTCAACAGCTTCAGGGAATGGTTTGCCTTCAATCTTAGCAATTTCTTTAGCACTCTCTAGCGTACCTTTTGGCATACGATCCAATATACTTTTTAAGGTATCGTCAACCGATGCTACAGCTTCGTCCGCAGCTTTATATAGTGGGTCAGCAGCTTGCGCTCTGAGCTTAATTGCTTTTTCTATATCTGGCGTAATTAAAGTAAGTGTAGATTTTCTTGATATTTCTTTAGCCGATTCTTTTGAGGCTGCGGCGGCTGGGATTGTACGTTTTACTGCTTCTGAAATACCTGCTTGTGTAGTAGGCGAGATAATGTTTTGTTGCGCCAATATTTGCGCTGCTGTATCTCTTGATCCTTGTTCAATCGCTTGACGTAATGCGTTTTGACCTGCGGCTAAATTTTGAGGTGTTTCAAAACTTTTACGAGCGATTTCGGCGGCAAAACGATTAGGCAACTGACGGATGTCTTGTACAACACCTGCGGCGCTTGTTACGCCACGCCCTAATGCGCCTAATCCTTTTTCAATAATCGGCCCAGCAACACGCCCACCCGCTTCCATCGTAGCGCCTGTCAATACATTACGAACAGGTTCGGTGACTAATTGATTAGCGGTTCGTGGAGCTTTTAATCCTAACGCTACATCGGCAGCTTCTAGTGCTTCTCTTGATATTCCATATCCTAATCCAGCACCGCCTACAGCACCTGTCGCAACACCGACTGGGCCAGCTAATGCGCCAGCACCAGCGCCTAATGCGCCACCACCAACTGTGCCTAGCATCTCAACGGTGGGGCCAGCGAGTTGACGAGCTTTGACAGCGGCTTCGTAAACTTTAGGAAACTCTTTAGCCCATTTAGGTTTTTCAGCTTCTACATTAGCACGTGCTTCTGCTTTAGCGGCCTCATCCACAAGCCATTTGTCGCCAACTAAAAAAGCTTTTACACCTTTGTCGTTGGTAGCGGATTGCAACACGGGTTGCCACTGACCGCCTACTAATGCAAGGCGTTCGCCTGTTTCGGGATTAGTAGCTGTTTGAATAGCCATAACAATCCTTAATCTAATTTAAAGCCAGCAGGAAGGGCAGGCGTACCTGACCGTGGGCCAACTCCTTCAGCAGCCATTTCAGGCGATACGAACTGATCTTTACGGACTTTCATCAAACGTAAAATTTCTTTACCTGCGGCTTTTCTAATCTCATTTGGTAGTGTTGGATCAGCTAACTGACCTGCGGCCTCTCTATACGACAGCGTATCTTTGTCCGACTGTGGACCTTCAAAACGCGGAACCATCTTGAGCGCCATGTCTGCGATTGGTTTAAGTTTAGCGGTAGCAATTGCGCCAGGCGTTGCAGTGCCAGCAAAACCAGCTGCTACGTCAATTAAACGTCCTGCGCCGCTACCTGTGGATTGATCAATCAAACCACCTTTAGCAGTAATGCTTTCCAATTCAGGAATCAAGCGGTCAATATCTTTAACAATTTGAGCGCTTGTTGCACGCGCTTTTTCAACCGTAGCGCTTGGCTTACCAACGGCGCCAGGTCTACCAATGACTTCACCAAAACGGTTAAATTGTGTAACGTTACCTTCAGCATCGGTAAGCGTATTAGCCACCACATCACGACCATATTGCATCCGTTGGCCTTGTTCTTGCAATCCAAGGCTGCGTTGCTGATACGCGCTAATGGTGTTTTGATCTAAATATTTATTAGCATCTGCCATCAACGCCACTTTAGTCTGTGGTGAATATTGTGGGGGCACAATGTTAGCAAGTCCAGGCAATCTAGCGATCGTTTGTTCACGCCATGCGTTATATGAATTTTGATCGCTTACCGCGCCTAATGTGTCGCGAGCATTTTTAACATATTGGGCTTCTAAATCGGCGATATTTTTGTTAACGGCGGTCTGTTCTTTACGAATTGTTGCGCGGCTTTTTTCAAATTCAGCGCCCATACGAGGTGAAATACCATACACTTGACGAATAGTTTCAGGCGCATTTAAATCTGCACCCGACGCCATTAGTTCGCGTAGTTTGTTTTCTTGCTGAATCCCGCGCTGAAGTTCTTGCATTTTGAGTGCATTAACCGCAACATCTTGCGCTTGCGCGTACATAGGTAGCTGATTAGGTAACTGAAGTCCTTTACCTTGTAGTGCTATGCTTGGATCAATTTGTGCCATATAAGTCCTTTACCCTGCATACGGAGTGCTATAGTCAAACACGGGTGCGCCCATACCTCCACCAAAACCGCCGCCCGGAGTCATTAGACGATTAAGAATTTGTTGTTGCGAATAGAAATTAAGACCTTGACCTAATCCGCTAGCCAATGCGTTAGCTTGCCCAATAATCCCTGCAGCTTGAGCATTAGCGCCGCCGATAATATTAGCGGTCTGCCCTGCGCCCAAAGCGCCTAATGCGCTTTGAATGTTGCTGCCCATTTGCCCCGCTTGTTGACCAACTGTAGTGGCTGCGGTTTGTGCGCCGCCAGCTAAAGACTGTAAGGGGTTCAATGTACCTGTGCGTTGGGCTTGAAAACGGTTAAATGCGTTGGTATATTCTTGCGAGGCTAAATCTTGCCCATACCGTTGAATACCGCGTAACGCTGCGCCAGACAATAAGCCGCCTCTAGCGGCTGCCGAACGCTCTAAGGCTTTCATGCCTTCGGACATACGGAACGCATAGCCGGGGTCTTGATTGGCTAAAAATTGAGCGGGCGTAAATTCAGCTGTAGCATATCGACCGTAACCTGGCGCAGTTCTAGCCCCACCTAGCCCTAATAGCTCTAACAGTCTATTTTGACCTGCTAATCCAGCTTCTCTAAATGGTTTTTGTAATTCAACTTGTCGGTTAAAAATTTCGCGTTGGAGCGCAACCTGTTGGTTTGCGATCTGTTGTTGCGCTGCGGTAGCTTGACTAGCCGCTTGTTGTTGAGCGCTAGCGGCTTCGCCTGCTGCTCTTGATTGGTCAAGCCCAGACCCAAGCCCAGCACCAATCGCGGCTCCTGCGGGGCCACCAACTAAAAATCCGGCTGCGCCGCCCACTAATGTTCCGACCGCTTTTCCCATAATTTTCGCTCCAAGCTAATTACGCCATCTTTGCGTTCTATTTCGTTAAACCCAAAAAACTTGGCTAATCGTAATGATTTAACATTATCCTCATTTATACGGACTAACGCTACATCATACGTTTGCGCCATGTTCTCCAAAAATCGGGTAACTTCACCTCGAATGTTCCATTTACCGCGTTTTTCTGGCACTACAAATACATCAAATTCATTACCTATTGCTATAAAAACCCCGCCGTTAAACGGCGTTATTTCTGCATTTTCCTCAATATACTTTTTAACATTATCGTCGCACACAAATCCTTCTTTGGCTAGGTGATCTTTAATCACCTGCCATACATCCTCTGACAGCATTAACTCGTAATCTCCCTGCCGTTTGAGCGAATATTAATCGCTGTAGCCGTCCCAGCAATGGTCGAGATAAACCCGCCTGGCGCTAACGCTGCGCCTACAATCTCAGGAAACGTATAGGTTTCAGAGGGTTGCAAGGTCTTGGTCTTGACAATTAAGTTATCGTTACCCGCTGATCCTGACACGGTTACAAGGTTTACACTGATCGTAGCGGCCGAAGCGCTGTAATTGGTAGCGGTAAACTTGTCAATAATTGTTGTGACATTATTGGCGGTGTATTGGGTCGTTTGGGTATTCTCAGCCGTTTTAGCTGGAATTAGAACTTTTACGGTTACGGTCATGCTGAAACTCCTTGAAGCGTTGGTTTAGACACTAAGTCCATTGTAGCGATAACGGACGGCGTTGCGGGGCGAACTGGCGCTGTTTTTGCGGCTAAGTATTGAATTGTAGTGCTAGTATCGGTTGTTGCCCACATCAATTCAACATATTCATCCGCAGCTAAATCGATGAATAAATTTAAGGCGGCAATTAAATGCCCATCAATGCTACCATGCCGGTTGGGTACAGAAAATTGACTATTGGAGTCTGGCACATCGGTGCCATTTTTACGCATCCAAATATCCGTATCGTGAATACTATTGTCGGTATTGACAAACTGAACGCTAAACTGAACGTTATAAACCCCTGCAATCTCGGCTTTTAGCTTGGATTTGCAAGTGCCTGTGATGGTGGTAGAAGCTACGGTTTGAGAGGCGCTGACCACATAATTACCCGTGCTACCATCTGTACCCGTGGTTTGCGACACAATGTAAGTGCCTGCTGTTACGCCCGTACCAGTAATGACCATACCTGGATAGATTGGGCCAGAACTAACGGCAGTAACGGTCATGGTGGTACTAGCAGGGCCAATAGACGCCGTAAACACCGCTGTTCTGTCCTCTAGCGTAACGTTTTTGCTATACGCCGTGGTGTCATAAACAATCGGGTACGCCGTGGTATTAGAGCCATCAGGCTGATCGACTGTACTGTAAAAACTACCGTATACCAACTGCAACACTTGGGGTGTTGGAACAGGGGCGCTAGCTAACCCTTGCACATCCGTAGACAAGTTCATAATTTGAGCCTGTAGCGCATTTACGGCAGCTTCAGCGCTTAATTCAGCAGCCTGTACTTGTTTGGCTAACTCGGCTATTTCAGACACCAACGGACTATCGTTAGTTTGCGCTTCGGTCACATTTTGTAAGTTCAACACAAACTGATCGTTATTTGGCGGCCCAATCTGTAATTCATCTAAGCTAGTAGGGTTGCTACCCGACCCAGTTAAAACAAACAGATTTAAAAAGAACCGATACCATTCCCGTGTTAGCAACCCTGTACTAGCGTCGATAATCGGCGTCCGAGGCGCTGGGATGTTGGTGACGTTTAATGGACTAGGCACGGGTCGGACTCAATAGCAGTTCAGCGCCGACGATGGCGATTTTGACAGGATCAGTGCCTGACACCTCATACACACGATCACGCAGCTTCATGGTCATACCAAGCCGACGCCAAAACACACGGCGTCCAAACTGACCGATCTTGCCCATCGGCGCCCAATGTTCGTTTGACCAGGTATGACCACCATCATCCGACCAACGCAACATGAGTTGCGGATCGCTACCTTGGCCTAAGTTGATGCCTGTACCTGTTTCGCAATCCAACTGTAGACTATGCTGGGCGGTACGGCGCAGGTTGTTTTGACCGCTAGGAATTGGACGCCAAGAACGTAGCCACTTTTGCGGTGCGCCATTATCGGAATAGACTTCTAAATCGTAGGCGTATAAGTTGCCGTTTTCGTAATCGCCAAGGATGACTTCGTTATTAAACGCGACTTGGCAGTTCGGGCGATAGCGAGCAAAGTCGCCGTTATGCCACGCTGCTCGTTCATGCCACGATTGAGTGACGACATCGTACACCCATGTCTTGCCTACAGTCGGGAAAGTCAATACATAAAAGCTATGACCGTCTTGTTGGTAGGTGTAAGCCACTGCATTACTTAAATCACCGTACTGCTGGATTTGCCACTCAATCGCATGGTTAGACGCACGAATACCCGTGTAACCACTGTTGCGGTAGACGATGCCTTGACCACGGGCGTCTTGGCCTAGCCAAAACACCGAGTTGTCGAGCTTGGCGACTGAGAATGGTGCAACGCAACCAATCTCGTTACTAGCGCCTTGGATACGGGCGAGAGGGAAGTCAGGCGTACCTGCGTCGTACCAAACCTCAATCGAGTTGGTGCCAAATAGCCATGCCTCACGGTTATTAACAATTAAGGCTACTAGCCCATCGGGTGAGCCTTCTGCGCTGGCAAAATCCAACGGATCGACCTGTGTACCTTCAAGCAAAGCAGTTACCCATACCTTTTGGCTATTTGGCTCGTTAAAGACGAAGTAGCCGTCTAGGTAGCTGACAGTTACTGCGCCGGGGTAATCAGGATCAGTAATCTGCGCAAAAACGTTAGTATTGGAGTTATAGATGTAGCCAGGGCCATTTGCGGCTACAAACAACTGCGTACCGTTATCGGACATGGATACAGGGCCAGTGCCCGCAATCGTGCCGAGCGTAGTTGCGGCGTAAGTGTTGTCGAGCTTATATAGGGTATTGCCTGATACCACATACATATACCCTTCAAACTGCCATAAGCCACGGATCGGGCCAAAGCCAACGGTCGTCAATAGCCGCAAGCCTGGGGCGCGGTTTAAAAAGCCTGCCTCCTTACCCTCGTTGGGGATCGCTTCAGGGAATAAGTTAATCATGCGGTTATCTGCCGCATTGACGCTACGGGCTACATACGCTTGCCCCAAGATTGGGGTTTTCATTAGTAGTTACCCGCAAAGATATTGAACCGCTGACGTGTGCCAACCAAGCTGTAAGGCAAGGCCATAATGTCGTCAGGATTGTTGATCCGCTTAAGGTTACGCTTAGAAGTCATTGCAATCCGCGCTACGTTAGCAGGCGGCTCGATACCGAACTCGGTAGCGATCTCGCAAGCGAGGTTGTATTTAAACGCCCGTAGATAGCCTGGTGGCAAGGTAATATCGGTCGATAAGCTAGGCACCCGTGCTAGTTCCTCAACGGACACGATATGGAACTCTAAAGGCTTAATCGGTACGGGGTAGACATACATCTCAATGTCAGGATAGGTCATATTAACCCACAAGACTTGAGGGTATGTGGATGTCACGGTCTTAACAGCAATACCGTTGTATTGCTGTTGGTTAATCAGTTTGATGCCGTACGAAATATTGGTCGCAGCATCTCTAAAATAGGTCGCATCATCGACCAATACAGGGCGCTTGGGCGTACCGCCAAGGGCTAACGGCAGTGTACCTGTTGGGCCAAAAGTTAAAAATCGTGCGCCTGGAGGCCATGTAGCTACTTGATCTTGAGTCGAGAATACGGCTAAACGCTCGGTATTCCATGAGTCAAGCATCTGATTGAGCGCTGTCAACGCGTCTTGCGACGTAGCAGCAGACGGTGTTTCGCCTTCGGCTAAAACCCCTAGTACGCGCAGTGCGCCGTTTATTTGGTCGTTTGCCGTAGTCATGGCGTAACTCCTTATGCGGTTGTTTTACGTCGTCTTGTCTTTACTTCCAGCGTGTTAGCAGGAGCCGCCTCGACTTGTGCTTCTTCAACCACAGATTCTTCTATAACGGGCGTGTCGATAGTATACCGTTCCCAACCATGATTTTCATCATGTTCTGCCTCTAAATCGCTACAAGCGACTTTATGACCGTGGATGGGGTGCTTTAGGTAAATAACAGCCATTATTCTGTTCCTTCAGTTTTTGCTGGCTCGTCAAACTTAGCCAACAACATTTGATAGATGGATAGCGCAGTTTCAGCTTGAATTACAAAAACACGGGATTTCTGTAATTCTTGCTGAACCTGCTCCATTTCAGCGAGGATAAATTCCTTGCTTACAGCCATTACTGATCGGATACCATGATAAAGTAAGGAGTACCGTCGTCAGCCACAATACGAATCTTATGCGACAACGCAGCGCTACCTTTTACAGCTACCATAGCCGCAGGGACATTCATCAAATTGGTGATTGTTCCGGAATTGCTATTGGTAAAGCGTAAAAACGAAGCGGAGCCTGGCAGGGTTACAGAACTTGGAAAGTCCGAATCGACTTGAATTGCTGCCAAAGTACCGCCTGGAGTTACACCAGTAGCTACGCCGAGTGTTGCGCGAAGCGCATTACCAGCACCACTGATAGAACCACCAGAGTTTACAGACATCGAGATATGAGCGCCGTTGGTTGTTTGGCCTGCGCCTTGCGCCGCAGCAACCGTTGTAAACGCCCGTAGCGTTTCTCCACCCGTTGCACCTGTAAAGTTAACGCGGCCATAATAGCCACGAACACCGCCAGATGCAGCAGAAGCAGTAACGTACAACTGTGTAGTATTGCCAGCCGTTGACTGAACAATCGGCTGAGTGGAGGTACCCACTTGCCAACTATCTAGCGCTGGATCGGCATAGGCAACACCAATTGGTTTGTTATTTGCCATAATTTTTCCTTTGCAAAAACCCGCCCCGAAGGGCGGGAACTACATTAAGCGGTACGATACAAAGTCCAAGTTGTGTCGCTAGTCTTACGAGCAACAAACTGAGCCGAAGTTTCGTTATTAACAATTACGGCGCCAACGAGAGTCCAACCAGTACCAGCAACGACAGTTACATCGCCAGTTGTAGTACCAATATTGACAATAGTCAGACCGAAAGTGCTGCCAACTTTAGCGCTAGAAATAACATCGTTAACACCTTCTACGCCACCTGCCGTTACAACGATTGGTAAAACATAATCGGTAGCGGTTGTGCCAGGATTAGCAACGATGATGCCAGCTTCGAGTTGATCTGCAGTTAAAGTTACAGAGGTAACGCCAGTTAAAGTAGGAGGTGTTGCAATATAACCAAGGACGGTTTCGTTAAGATTACCATCACCTAGTTGATAGCCACCTGCACCATTTGGGAGAGCCATAATAATTCCTTTCAAATATTTAAAAAGCCCCCGCCGTAGCGGGAGCGATTAGGTTTAACCCCACAAGCGAACGCCCATTTGAGGACGAATCACGGAGTAGCCATACAACACGTCGATACGGCATGGTAGACGGTCATTGTTGATGTCGTATTGGCGAACAATACGCATCGAAATGCCGTTATGCACTTGACGTGAAGCCATGTCAACACCTTGTGGCATCAACAAGTCAGCGGTCGCAAAAGTGATCGCATCTTTGTGATATACCAAGTTTTGTGGGTACTGGCTGTTAGCTGCACCGATGAAGGTGGTCACTGCGCCGTTAGCTGGCAACGCGTTAACAGTTGCGAGTGCATGGCTTGCGCTATACATCGCTGGGCTAACGGTAACAGTTGCTGCACCGCCAGCGGACGAAGTTGTGTCAGCCAATACAACGAACTGTTGGAGCGAACCAGTAGACTCACGGGTTTGTGGGTTAACAGAGAATACGCCAGCAACAGTAAATACGTCACCAGCCTTGATGGTCAATGCGTTACCTACACCAGCCAACACGATCGTGTTAGAACCTTCGGTGGTTACAGCAGCGCCAGTTGTACCAGTAGCGTTACGGGTACCAGTGGTGAACTGCTTGATGGATTGGCTCATGTTGATCTCGTCAAAGCCCAATACGCCCATACCCATCATGCCGTTCTTAAACTGCTTGGAGATGGTATCGGTTGGGTTAAAGAGACCCTTCATGCCTTCAACCAAGCCAGCGTTAGCGGCAGGGTTTACGGTCGCATAGCGTGGGGACATTACGGCAGCGGCTTCATTTAACTTCTGTTGAGCTTGCAACAGAACCAAAGAAGTAGCGGGGGTAATGCCAGGAGAACCTACAGATTGGTACATATTCTTAAAGCTGTTAGCCACGTCAGCGTCAATAGAAGCTGCCAATTGGCTGATACGAGGTTTTAGAACACGATCTGCGAAGTCGTCTAACTGCATGGTCAATTCAGCAGTGGTGAAGTTAACACCAATGTGCTTTTGGCTCGATACAGTCAAAGTGGTGAACTGCTCGTTGTCGTCCTGAACTTGCAGGGCGGCACCGTCAGTGACCAACGCACGGTCTGGTAGACGAATACGGAGGGTTGAGCCGATTTTAGCGCCTTCAACAGCAAAGCTGTCGTCGTACGCACGGTTTACGTTGCGTGTGAGTACTAAATTGTTCTCTAAGCATTATGTTCGCCTAAGTTCGTTACGCTTAGACCGCCCTTTCGGGCTGCTGCATGTCACCATGCAGAGCAGACTATCTCTTCACCCGTTTCCGGGGCTGTGCGCTTCCAGCCACTTGGCTGTACTCCCTTTCGGGATAGTCGTTACACCTTTTGTTGATGCGGACATACGCCACCGTTTTTGTGTTTGCCGATTTGACAATTCATGCAGAGAACTTGGAAGCCGCTAGGAAACTTATTTTTCCTAAGCCACAAGTAAAAGCCAGTTCCGTTTCCAGAGTACAACTTAGCTTTTCTCATCGCCGCCCCATCGTTATTCACATGGTCAATCGACAAAAACAACTTCTCTTCCTCACCACAGCAGTTGCATTTGTACCCGCCATACGCTGCGAATACTTCACTTCTGCACCGATCTTGATTACGCTTGGTTTTTTCAGCTTCTGCAGCCCTTATTGCGGCTACTTCTTCTGGTGTTCCATTTGCAATCTTACGGTTACGCCATTCACGGGACATCTGTCGAGCTTTATCTCTATTTGCTTCCCGCCAATCGCGCATGCGCTGATTAACTTTACTACGGTTACGTTCACGGTATCTAGCAGCCGCTTCGCGATTCTTTGCTCTACGCTGTTCATCAATACTATGATTATCTACATCTACAACTTGGCTCGGTGTTTTCATGTTATCATTATACATGACGTCCACCGAATTCACACAGTTTTACTTAATGATTACTCATTAAGGAGACCTTAATTAATCTCAAGAGCCTTTCTAGTAATCATATCAATCGTTAAGATTGAATTTGCCATATAACTTCCTTTCAAAAAATAATTAGCGGTTTCTCATAGCCTCGAGCTTTTTGATCTGGCGTTGGCGTTCTGCTTCGATCCACTGTGACGTACTCATCGACTGAATCGACCGAGGGTCAGTTGTATCAAATGCAGGCGAACTAGAAGTTCGTGCCGTCACCGGAGCAATAGGCGCCGGGGCGTTTGAAGTCTTTTTAACTGGCGGATTGTCGCTTAATTTAGCTTCAATTTTGCCAATCTCTTTTGCCTGCAAAAATGGCGATAAACGAGAAATACGCTCGGCTTCCTTAGGGTTACTACCTAGATAGTATGCCATCTCTGGCCCTATGTCGGATGCCTGAATCGTCTGAGCCATCACGTCGGTGATCGGTAGCTTGGGGTTGTAAGCGACTTGTTCAAAGTCATCATACTTAGCCCGTGCTTCTTCTTCCTTTTCGTGATACTGCTCTAGGAGTTCAGCTTGCGCTCTTGCTTGTTCACGCCTTTCCAATAACTCTGCTGCCTTGCGTTCAGCCAATAATTCGGCATATTCTTCAGGCGGCAAAGAGTCGGCTGGCGGGAGTTCAGCAGGAACACTTGCCTTGAGCTTCATTTCTTCGGCTTTTAGGCGCTGTTCTCTTTCCCACTTACGCTGTTCTCTTGCAAGACGTTTACCAATCGCGGCATCCAATTCTTCTTGTGTGAATACTTTGGCGGCCTGTTCAACTGGCTTTTCTTCCGGCGCATCTGTTACTTCGGGTTCTGGGGCTGCCGTAGCTTCCAGTTCCGGCGCGGGTACTTCGGGTACTTCCGCTTGGATTACTTCTTGTTGACTTTCGTCCATTTTGTTGTTTCCTTAGAAACCCTGGTGATCCGCACCAGTACGGTTTAATGCTCTAAATATATTCTTTACTATTGAACTCGTCAAGTTGGTTAATTAAACCGCAGTAAAGCGCTGAACCACAACACTTAAAGTGCCGCTTAATAAATCTATTGAACCGCCTGTTGGATTATAAAACTGCACCGTTACGGTGTCTGTTGCGGATACCCATGCAGTTAAAACTAACCCTTGTAAAGCTCTGCCAAACTGAACTCTAGTTACAACGTCTGTGTTTGCTGTTGCGCCTGTAACAGTCAAGGTAGTGGTTTCAATCCCACCAGCCCCAATAGCTCCTGGGTCATAAGTAATAGATGCTCTGCCAATTTGATTCCAGCTATTATTTGCCTCGACAACTTCTGTAATTGTTGATGTAAGAATACGCAAGCGTTGTTCTGCGGCGTTAGCCATTACGCCAATATTATTGCTAACTACAAAGTTATTAATAGTAGAATTAGTAATACCTACACAGCCAGCGCTAACAACAGCATCTACATTTTGCTTAACATAATTACCGTTAATATTTACACTTAAGTTTGGTTTGTTAACGTTAGAGACAACGATTCCACCTAAAACGCCGCTTCCGCCAAAGTTAGCAATAGTATTTCCTTGAATTTCAATGCTATACATTTCTGCGTCAAAAGTTTCGGCTTGAGAATTTGTTGTAAAAACAACATTATTGATGAGGCCGTTAGATATAGAATTGTTATTAATGATTGTGTAACCACAAGAACCTATTTCAATAGCAGGTAATCCAGTAGTTTGCGAGAAAATAATCGGGGTAATAATATTGTTATTAATTACTTGCATACTATTATAAAAACGCAAATTCAAAGGATGTGGCGTGCCAACTAGAGTGTCTGTTGTGCTTATTAATACATTTCCTTCAATAATGGCGTTTTGATAGCCCACATTATATGCGGGGTTAGTTGAGCCATAACTGCCTTGCAATAAAACGCAAGTATCATCATTAGATAGTATGTTATTAGTAATAATAGTATTTTGATTGTAGTTTTGTGTTTCGCCTGTTTTGTTTTCAATAACGGTACCAAAACCTGTAACCTCAAAAGTATTATTAGAAATTATAATATCAGAAGTAAAGAAGTATAAATCCATTACTTGCTTACCAGAGTCCGTACTTCCTACAACTCGATTATTAGTTATATAAATGTTCCTGTCTCGGTATGGAGTGCCAGCGGTCGTAGCGGCTTCAGTATCCGCTATTTTAAATACACGATGTACATTAAGAATAGTAAAGTTATTATCCGTAATCCAAACACCGTTTACGCCGCGAACTGTTAAAACATCATTTTGATTAATGATGTGTTCTACATTTGTAAAATCAGCGTTAACAGTGTTATTCTGGAATCTAAACCCATACACAAACGCTAACTGTTGATTTCTTACTGTAACCCTAGAATTTGTAATTACACAATTTTTGACCGTTAAATAACTGTTTTGAGTGCTAAAAATTGCTATAGCCGCTGCGGTTCCAGTATTAGAAGTACCTGCAAAATTAACTCCGTCAATGGTTATATAGTCTGCATTAATGACTACCGCGACTAAATTAGCAAAGGTGATGGTGCCTGGGCCGTATAAATCATTAGTTAACGTAATACTAGCTGTAATTAAATAATTACCTTCCGGCAGATAAATAGGTTTTCCTATCGCAGCCGCGGCTTGAAGCGCTGCCGTATCGTTAGCAATACCATCGCCAACAGCCCCATAATCTAGTACATTAACCGGGTCTCCGTTAATCATTGCATATGAAACTTTAGTCAGGCTCATAGCCAATCCTTAATAGTAATAGCTAATATTCAATATGGCACTAGCTGATTGCTGAATAAACCGAATCTTGTTTAGATCGCCGTCGTATTGCAACGGAACTCCTACGGCTAATGGCATACCAACTGAACTAGTAGGCGCTGTGGCGTCATCACGCCAGCGCACAGGGGCGCCTTCGGCAATAATCAACGCAAATACTGGTTTACCATTAAGCCCTTCAGGAGTTCTAGTGGGAACCGTTAACCTTGTAGCTGCGCTCAATGAGGTAATTTGTTGGTAACCAAAACACGTGGTTATGGCTTTAATGTTCATGGTCATTTTAAAATCTCCTTGGTTGGGTAAAAGACCTTAGTTGATAAGTGTACTCGTAACTGCCTACGATGGGTGAAATTCCAAAGTCCCAACCGTCGTTATTACCAGCGTCTACGTTTTGTTGATTAACAAAAGCGTTAAATGTTGCGCCGCCTACGGCGTTAATGTCTTGAATTGTTAGCTGATTTGCGTCTACCGTACCTGACGCTTGCGATAAAGTAGCTTGCGTACCTGCTAAAGTCGAGCGTAATGTTCTTGGTCGTGGGCTAGTTGCGACAAAAGACCCTACAGTTGACGTAACGCCCGCTTTAAGCTCAACAGTACCCCCAGCTAAAGTAAACGCTCTAGTTGCGCCCATGGTTAAAGCGTCTTGAAATTGCAAAATAGGCGCTGATAGATTACTTCCAACCGAAATCGGAAAGTCTAAAGTTAAACCAGCGGTAGTAAATTGTTGAGCGCTATTTGCAGAGCCAAAAAATAATATACCTGTTCCTGAGTTAGACATACCGCTTACTAAAGTAACATTTACATACGCTGTAGTTGTAGCGTTATGGTTCCAAGTACCTGTGAAGCCTGTAAAATTTAAATTTTTTACAGAAGCAATATTATTTACAATATCACTACCAGCAGATACATTAATGTTTATTGTCTGCGCTTCTGACAAAGCACCAGTTGTAATTGTTCTGGTGCCAGTACCGCCAGCATAAGTAAAATTAACTGTAGGTGTTCCAGTGTAGCTAAAATTAGTTACAGTAGAAGTTGTCCAAACCGTTGCGGCGTTGCCTGTAACCGTAATATTTCCTGTACCAAAAGCAATAGACCGTGTATTGCTGTTTGACGAGCTAAATATACCTGTGCTTAATGTCTGATTGTTTAAATCAAGCGTACCCGCTGTTAGTGTAAACGTGCGGGTTGAACCCATCGTCAAGTTGTCTTGTAGCTGCAATGTCCCAGCGCCGTCTTTAGTAATAGGGTAGTCTTGCGTTGTGCCGTTAGTGGTTAATAATTGTGTTCCTGTAGTTGCAGAAAATTTAGTGCTTGTAGAACCCGCAGAATAAGTTACGCCAGCGACAAAAATTACATTTCCATAAAAAGTTCTATCATCGTTAGCGTATATACCTGCAAAACCAGTTAAATCTAAATTATTAATATGATTTTGAATAAGAATAGTATCTGTTCCAGCCGTAACACTTAAATTCCAAGCTTTTGACTCACCTACGTTTCCGCCTGCAAATTGCCGTGTTCCAGTAGTAGCGGCGGTCGTCATTTCAATATTTCGACTTCCTGATACGGTTAAAGTAGAAGGAGTCGATGTGGTATTCCACGCAAGAATATTTGTTCCAGTCAATAAAATTTTTCCGTTTGCGCCAAACGCAATAGTTCTATTATTTGCAGTAGAAGATGAGAATCTAAATACAGTTAATGTATTTGAATTTAAATTAAGAGTACCTTGTGAAAGTGTAAAAGCGCCAGTAGTAGATAACGTAGCATTACCAGACAAAATCAGCGTAATATCAGATTTGTCTACAGTTGTAGTAGAAGTAACTGCGGTAGAATCTACCGTAACAGTTGCTGCCGTTCCTGAATTGGCGTCAAAAGTTACGGTGTCGGCTGTTGTTGGTGCAGATGCGCCTGGTGCGCCGCCAGATGTGGCCGACCAATTAGCGGTAGAACTATTATTCCAAGTTCCCGATCCTCCTACCCAAAATCTAGCTGCCATAATTAAACTCTAACCCAATTAATTTGCGCCCATGAATTTGCAGCGACATTTAAATCGCCGCCTGAAGTTTGATTTACTTCAACTTCAACATAACCACCAATACCTAAATTTACTTCAGGAAAAACAATATTTAATACGGTTTCAGATCCAGTAGTAGCGCCTAATGTAGTTAATGTTTGTGGCGCAGTGATTGGAGTTCCATTTCGTAAAAGTCTTACTTGTCTAACACCTGTTGAATTAATAGCAAAAGTAATAGCACATTTAACTTCATAGTATCCGCCTCTAGGAGCCACTAACCTAGTTGGGTTAGCGATGTTCCAGTATTCAGGCGCGGAAATATTAGTTGCGTTAGTAAAGGATATTTTTGTAAAAGTATTATTTGGTATAGATTGCACAGCATTAATGCGTACTATAGCATTTGAATCTGGTATAAGATTAGCAATTCCTAAATTAGTAATTGTAGAAGTAACAGTAAAAAAGTTTTGTTTATCTACAATAATGTAGCTTGAATTTGTGTCTAATTTAATACCGTTTTTAACTGATTGAAAAACATTCGATGTAATGTACGCGCCTTGTTCAGTGCCAGTACATACAATTCCATCGTGTGTAGTACCGACAAAAGTGCAATCACCAACGCGATTAAATAAACCATTTGTTAATAAAATATGTGTTGCACCTGCTTTAGCTTCGGTTACGCCACGAGAATAAAATAAAATGTTTTTTATTGTTCCTTGCGACAATCCAATAGCATTTACACCATATAGCTGAGTAGCCATATGACCACCAATAATTTCTAAGTGCGGTTTTGTGCCTGATGGGCTTGTATTTTGCCATCTAACGCCAGTTTCTACTTGCACTAAAGTAGGTGAGACTAAATAAACACCTTCCCAATCTAAAATATCTACTGCATATTTAGTGGTATAAATTCGCAAGTTTACTGCCGTGCACTCTACTGGTGCCCCAGCGCCATTAAACAAAATCCCTGTGCAGTTATCTAATGTAACCGCTGAAGTTGTGTATGACCCAAAAACATCTATTTCGGACAGTTTTGCGCCAATAACACTTTCTAAGTGAATACCCACAGCCCAGCTACTTGTGGTTACATCGCTTCCTGTAGCTAATAGGGAATTTAAAATTACTCGGGTGTAGTTTCGTGGTTGAATACTGCTACCCGAAATTTGAGCCGCCCCGTTTATGTATAGCGCAGTTCCATCTGCGCGACTTCCTTCTCTAATAAAAGTTAGCCCATCTATATAAACATACTGTTTTGCATCGGTAGTTGTTAAATCAATTTCAAAACCTGCGGCTACTGCAGAAGAAGGCCAAATTAGTTGTGTTGTGCCTGCATCACCATAAATAGATACTTGCGATGTAAAAGTAATCTTATTTTTTATTACATATTTACCACTAGGAATATATCCTGCGGTATTACTAGCTGTTAAAAAAGCCGCAAATGAATTAAAAGCTGCAGTATCATCACTAACCCCATCACCTATTGCGCCAAAATCTTTAACGCTAACAGTTTGCGCTAATTTATCGCCAACAGTAGTAGCTACGGAACTTGTAAATGGAGGTGTATAGCTGACTTGAAACGCATTAGCCGAAGAAACGGAGCTATTTAATTGCGAAGTTGTAAATTTAACTTCAGCACCGACGTGTAAACCGTTGACAAACGTTACCGTGTCGCTATCAGTTTCTAAATATGCGTATTGAGCGCCTGGGCCATATTGATTAACACCATCCACAAACACCGACAAGCTGTTTGTGCCAGGTTGATAGCTCATTGTTGTCAAATCAAACACGGTTTGACCTGCTGTAGCCGTTTGAATTTCTTGCTGATTAGTAAATGCTACAAAGTTACTATTAATACCCGAAACACCATCATAAGTTGCAATTAATACGTCATTCGCATCACGCAAAATAAACTTATATACCAATCCATCTGTTAGCCAAATTTCACCTCCAGGCACACGACCCGCAGCGTCTAAAATAATGGGGTTTGGATGAGGGATATTACCTGTGTTATTTGTATAGGTAACTTGTGGGGTGGTTGTACCGCCAGCGTAAGTAAAAATCTTACCGCCTGTCAGGACATTACCTGCGTTATCTAAAAATTGGGCGCCTACGCCGCCATAAGGTGAGAGGTTCACTGCCATATAGGTTCCTTACGCCAAAAATCTTAATTTGTACAGCGTAGATAGATACAACTCGATAATTCCGTCAATTAAATTCTGTAACGGGCCGTCATCTTTGTCACAGACATCGTAACGCATCGACTCAATTTCGGCAAGTTGATCCTCTAAAAATTCAATTACATTATTGGTCTTTTTAGCTGACATTAGCGCGATTGGGCCAATCAAACCTTTACGGCCTTGATAGGCTTCGGCAAAACTGTCAGCTAAATCAATAATATTTTCGTAAAACTTCTGCAACGCCTTATGTTTTGCGTAGCTGCGAGTGTTTAAATGCACCGAATGGGTTACATCACGGGCTAAAAACAACATTCCAATAAACTTTTCGCAACTCATACGGGCGCTCCTTCAGGTGGTATGGGTGGTGCCATCGGCATTTCAGGCTGCGCCATCGGTGCTTCTGCCATCATCGGCATTTCCCGATCATCTGGCATCGCAGCAACCAAATCACCGCTAGTTAGCATACTGCTAATGGTTCCCATGACAATATCTTGAATCTGCTCGGGCGTCATGCCTGCCATCGTAGCTTGCATCCGCTTAGTTTCAGCGTCATAAGCCTTGATGGTAGCTTCAAACTCCTTACGCTCCAAATCTTGCGCTTCAATGGACTTATTGACGTTTTGCAACATACCAAAGACGTTATCGAGTTCAGCTTGCAACGCACCAATTTGCTGTTCAGCAGCCTGTAGCGCAGGGTCTTTATCGGTCGATTCGAGCAGTTTTGGATCAATTGTCTTAGCAAAACGCTCTGCCATCTCTTGAGCGCCAGGCCAATCCATGTTTTTGATAAACAGATCGCCAGCTACCGACCATAAGTTCGGGTTGGCTTGCAAGAGTTGGGTCATGGCGTCCATCGCTTCTTGACGCTTGGTCATGTAGCTTGGGCCAGTAGTTACTACAACGTCATATTTACCAACACTAGGGTTGTAAACCTTTTCAATCACAATGCCTGTTTCCATATCCCGTATCTCTTTGACGGGTTCTGGCTGCATCGGATTAATCTTAACCATGCCGACTTCGCCATCTAACCCAACGATACGAGCAATCCGTTCTGTATCATAGATTTTGGGGATTAAATCCACCAGTTGACGAGTAACATGACGAATAGCGCGGGCCAAATTATCCACATAATGATAGGTTCCTGTATCACCTTGCTTTTCACGGGCAAGGATAGCGCGTCCTGATCGTTCGTTGGATGTCGCACCTAAACTCGAGTCATATTGACCTGTGGTGGACTTAATATCGTCACTTGCGCCCATTTTGGCTTGAATCAAGCCAGTTTGAGGCAGTGGGGGCGCGGCGCGTTGCGGTAACGGCAGTACAGCGCCCATTCCATCGGTTACATCAGGATTAACTTCTAAATACGGCCAATTGGTTGTATTAGCCGTTTTCCATTGCATTTCATAGCCTTCAAACTGACCGCCGTACCCGATAAATGGTGCCTTGGGCGCGAGAGCCAGCATCTCAGCTTCTTGGGATGTCCAGTAGTTGTACATTCTTTGAGCGTCTTTGGCGTTACGCACCAAGCCCGAGATGTAAATCTGACCATCCACTTCAAATTCATTACCAATCACACGCACAACGGGTAGCCATTTGCCTGCCCACTCGCGTTCTTCAAGCGCTTCATAGCCGTTGGTTTTCATCCACATGACTTTTTTGCGCTCAACTCGACGGCTACGCACGGGTTTTAAGCCCATCTTTTTCATGTCTTTATCTTCCCGTGAGCCTTCAATGTAGCTCATGTTGCCGGGGTACAAGTTAAGCGTTGCATCCTCAGTCTTGTAGTAAAAATATTCTGCGATACGGATCGTATCTTCTGTAAGCCACTGGCTCAAGTTTTGATCGCCTACGCCACTTGCCAAGATGGTACTAATGGGCGCGGCGTTGGGGAACATCCTCTCGTAGTCTTTTTTGTACACATCCTCGGTAATGAACACATACTGGGCGTCTGCGCCCGTAGGGTCTTGCGCCATAGGATCCATGTACACACTAAAACTATTACGAATCCGACCAATCCGTAGGTCTTGATCGAAGGTGTCATCGTCGCAATACTCCGTCAAAATGCGAATATAGCCCTCACCATAGGTAACTTGGTTCTCGCAGGCGGTGTCGTATGCGACATCGGCGTCGCTCATGTACTCAATATGACGCACCATGCCGTCAAATATCTCAGCAACCGCAATATCGGCCTTATCATCGGCTGGGATGACCTTGCCCGATGGTCGATTCTGCCTTTGCTCGTTGGTTACTTGCCGAACGTGCTGTGGCAGCTTGTTGATCGTCAAACATGGACGAGCATTGATCGTTTGACCTTGCACCGCGCCCCGAGTAGCCAACACATCAGCAGGCCACTGCCATTGGTTGTCGGGCGATCCCGCCATAAAGCGTAGATCATCCAACTCATCCTCACGGCTGTCGCTGTACGCAGCGATGGCGGTCGTGTAGCGGTGGCGCATGAGCGCTAATGTGTCACGCTGATCGGCTGGATCGCCTTCGGGGCCGCCTCGTGCGGCTACGATTCCCGCCTTATTGATGCCCGATGGGTCGTTGTTGTACGTATCGGCCATTATCTACCACGTCCACTTGAGCGTTTCATGGGTTTGGCAGCCGCGCGTTTGGTCGCATAGGCGATGGCAACGGCTTGCTTTACTGGCTTCTTTCCTTGTACAATCTCAGTACGGACATTTTCTCTAAATGCTTTTTTAGAAGGGCTTTTTATGAGTGGCATATTTCGTTCCCGAATTCGAGTTGAAAAAATTTGTAAACATTGCCGTACTAAATTTACCGTAGCAAATTATCGGAAAGACATTGCTACATATTGTAGTCGTAAGTGTATGGCTTTGGATTCTCGTTTGCAACTTATTTCTGATTGCGCAGAATGTGGCAACACTTTTACGCACATAGCTAGCAGAGCTAATAAAGCTAAATACTGTTCCCCAACGTGCTACCACAAAGCTATGAGCCGAAAGGGGACAATGGAGTATTCGTGTCATCATTGTGGCGTTAAATTTTTAAGTGCGCCGTCACGAAAAAGAAAATATTGTTCTAAGGCTTGCGTAAATAAAGCTAGTAAAGAAAATTTTAACCCCGTATTTACTACCGTACGAAAAGCCATGGCGCGGAGAAATTTATTGGTTAAATGTGAAAAATGTGGGTTTGACGCACAGCCAAAAATACTTGGTGTACACCATAAAGACGGGAATCGTAAGAATAACTCCATGGAAAATTTAGCTGTTTTATGCCCAAATTGCCATTCTTTAGAGCATTTACAACATATCCCTCACTGATTACTTCGCTTTCTTTGCAGGTTTGGCTGTTTTGGCCGATTCCTTAAAATCCTTAGCAGTTGGCGCACCTTTGGTGCCTGGTTTGCGCATTTTCTCGCCACTTCCGGCTTCAATTCGCTTGCGTTTAGCGTGAATGTTTGCGTAAAGACCAGGTTTAGTCGCCATTGTTTTCTTCCTTTTAGCAGTTCCAGCTTTTGAGCGCGGCTTTCGCACGCGGTGCGTCGCCTTTTGCGTTCTTGACGACTCCTGACATTCTTGCACAGAATGATTTTTTGCGCCCTGCGTCAGCTTTTGTCTTAGGGTTTGGAGCAGGCGCTTTAAGATTTGCATTATTTTTCGCATTGTAGGCCTTTCGCCCTGCTGCGGTCATGCCTGCACCTTCAGCAGTTGATTTGTAGTTGCGACCTTTGCCCGTAGTCGTGCGGGGGATGGGTTTGTCGTGCGATTTTTTTGTAGCCATTTACGCTCCCATCCAAGAGTTAACGATTCCATGCTGAGAATAAGACCGAACGGGGCGCTTGTCAACATATTCGCGATGTGCTACGGGGTACGCGAACGTCAACGCAATGGCATCCGCCGCGTCGGGTGACGCAAGACCTCTAGCCTTCATGTCTTTTTTGCTCTCCAAAAATATCGCCCCCTTACTGTCGGGCTTCATCAATGGACTAATCAAGTCCGTCTTGAGCGTTCTGTCCTTGGGGATGCTCGCACTTCTGAGCCACTCCCTCATGTCGCCCCACATCTCAGCGCGTTTGTTGCCATACATCATCA
>ERZ869921.456-NODE-456-length-25642-cov-27.389729_pt1 | contig 25642 bp, 48 predicted proteins | sample MGYA00579310_ERZ869921 | MGnify/ENA primary metagenome ERZ869921 (study PRJEB32216, sample SAMN09231816) | wastewater metagenome | place: USA: Maryland | collected 2016-06-21 | study: EMG produced TPA metagenomics assembly of the PRJNA472060 data set (Reclaimed... | reverse complement strand
ATCAGCTCGAAACCCGAGAGCGCCTTCTCCAACTTCTCGATCTTTTCCGCTTCCATTGCTGCCTCCTAGTTGGGCGCCGCGCTCGGGCGGCACTTCGTCAGACTGTGTGAGATGCGATCCAACAGGCCATCCAATCGAGCGGCCCGGTAGAGTTCCGTGAGCTGGAATGCCTTGCCGATGGCTGCGTCATCCATTGCGGATTCGTCCATCTCATCCGACGCTGATTCGATCTCGAGTTCGTCCGCGACGTACCACTTATGAACTCCGTCCATCCCGTCAAACTTGACGGCGAGAGCGCAAGTGCCCATCTCGGCTACCGTCCCCGCTGCGCCCTTCGTCTCCTCATCGTGCTCGGCGCCTGCCTTGACTCGAACGCGGGACCCTACGGCTACCGCTCCGCTCATCATCGACACACACTGGCCGACGGTCGGTAGCGAACCGACAAACATCCGCATCGCATCCTGTTCCGCAGGAGTCAGACGCTCCATTGCGGACATGCACCACTGCTCGGTCCCGAGCATCGCATTCATGGCGGACACGCAGTCGGCAAGTTCGGGCAGGCCCTTGACGGCGACGACGCGCGTCTCCGGGTTGACCGCGAAGTCCGGGTCGGCCGGGCCAGCCTCGCGCAGCCGGAGCGCCTTCAGCACCCAGACCGGCTCGCCGTCCGGACCCTTCTGCTTCACCCGATCGGATGCCTTGTACGATGCCTGAAAGCTGGACGTGGTGAGGATGCGATCCCGAACGAGAGAGAACACGCGATCCGATACCGGATCGGTCCCGTACTTCTCCGTCGTGAGCAAGCCGAGCAAGTCCTCCTCGGCGTGAATCATCTTGCCGACGAGCTCGCGGTGATTGTGCCGCGTCGGGATCTGACCCTTCGCAATGGCCTGCGGCAGCTCGGCCCACGATGCGAACGCGCCCGGCTCCACGATCTCGCGCACCCGGTCCACGTTGCCGAAAATGGACTTGTAGGAGGTCACCTCGCGCTTGGAAACCGCGACTTCGGCGTCCTGCGTCGGGACGATGGACTTGCAGACGAGAGTATTCGGACCTTCCATGCTGCATAGGGTACGGCAGGTTTTTCTGCGGAGTGTCACCCTACGTTACGGCGTTCGATGGACCTGCCGTATCGGGCGGATTCGCTCCCACTCGGCCAACAGGCGAGCCCCATTCTTGGAATGACGGAAGCGGTAGACCTGTGTGCGAGTGCGGCCCGACAACTGCGCGGCCCGGCGAACGTCGATGCGACGGCGAAGATAGCCGAGGAAGATCGCAACCCACTCCGGCTCGCCGTTCAAGCCACGCGCCTCCGCGTCTGTCGGTCGGGCGTGCGGACGGTTACGATGCGCTTCTTGCACCTGCAGCGCGGGTGAGCGTGCGCGTCGTCGTACTGTTCGCCCGTGGTGGGAGACTCGAACGGCTCCCCGATCTCGACGCGCTGCCCGTCCAGTTCGTCGCAGATCGGACATACCACGTCGTCATGCCGAGATACCCACTCCTGCAGGTGCCGCTCCTCTTCAAGCAATCCCTGCGCCTTCGCCTGCTCCCACAGCGCGGTCTGCGTCACGCCGATAGCCTCGCGACCCAACTCGTCCGCGAGGAGTTCCGCCCGCGCTTCGATGGCCTGCTGCACCCGCTTCGCCATCGCCCGCTTGATCGCTTCGGTTTTCTTGCCCGCGTCTACCAGCGCTCGCGTCTCGCGCACGATGGTAGCGGCCTGCCGCGAGTTCAAGCCGAACGCCTGCGCCAGACGATCCGAGTCTTTCAGAACCGTGAGCGCCGGATCACGCGAGGCATTCAGCAGCACGGCGAGCCCGCGCTGCGACTCTTCCAACGCCGCGAGGTTCTTGCGGAACGATCCCTGCCGGAGTCTCTGACGCGCCACCTTGCGCGCTGCGCCTACGTCCACCGCCTTGCGAGCCCGTGCCGGGAGCGTCTGCAAGCCAAGCTCCATTCCGGCGTCCAGAGCGGCTTCGATCAGTTCCGCTTCGCTGGTCCCTGCGGCGGACTTGCGGGCCTTCTGCGCCGGCAGATCCTCCGGGTAGAGCGCTCCCGTCCAAGCCACCGCGCCGGCCCTTGCATCGGACACCACGCGCACCACGGACGGCGAGCCGTAGTAGACGCCGAGATCGAACACGGAGCCCTTGATCGCCTGACCATGCGCCGCGAACCGGGACAGAACGTGCGCCTTCATGCCGTCGCGGAAGCGCTCGCGGCCAGCGTCGGCGGAGAGGAACGCAATCTCTTCAGGAACTGAGCTCAGCGGCTTGCGCAACCCCGTAGACCTCCGCGTTACTCAGTGGGCGGCGGTGGCTCATTCGGCGCGGGCTCTTCCGGCTGCGGCTTCGGATCGAACGGATTCGGCTGATTCGACGGCGGGAAACCGAACGATGCCGCCGCGTCGGACTTCACACCATCGGCGGCTTCGGAAAGCGGCGTCAGGCCAGAGCCCACGAAAGGAACGTCCCCGCCTGCCACGTCCTCTAGCCCGAGGTCGTACAGGTTGACGAGATCGTTCCGCGAGATGCCCGACTGCATCGCCAGCGTCATCTTTTCGATCCGCGCTTCCTTCTGCCTCCGGAAGAACGGGATCTCGGAAAGGTCGAAGTTGATGTAGACCGAATCGGACTCGCGCTCCTCTTGGCTGAGCAGCGCCAGATTCAACGCCTCGCGCATGAGCGCCAACAGCTCGCCCGCTCCGTTCTCGTACATGTACCGGATCGCGCCGTCCTGGTTGTCGTAGGTCGCCGCGTCGGTGGAGAACATGGCAGGAAGCATCCCGAACGCCAGCACGATCTCGTTGCGGGTCAGCTCGCGGTCGTCGGGAATCGCCATGTCGGCCGGGGAGAACCCGAATTCGAGCAGCGTTTTCTTGCCGCCCATGAGCATCGGAACTCGGTTCTTCGCGTTGCGCCGGAAGGCCACGGAGAGCGCCGCTTGATCGGCTTGCACGTTCGTCGGGGTCAGTTCCTCGTCGATGATCGCCGCCGGAGGTACGCCGCCATTCACGTAGAGATCGCTTCGCCAATCCCGCGAGGCGTTCTCCGAAACGATGTAGGGGAACGCGGCTTCGAGCATCCCGTAGCCCCACAGCGGATCGGTCGGATCGGGCAGGCGCGCGTGGATGATCTCTTCCGCCGGGAAGTTCCAGATGACCTTGCCGTCCTCTACCAAGTTGTAGCCTGAGCACCACAGCTCACGATCCGGCACCGGATAGATGTTCTTCGGGGACATGGGAACAAGTTCGATGATCCCGTTCGGCCCGCCGAGCGTCTTTCGCAGCAGGCCGTTCCCCTTGATCGCAATCCACGCGGCCCAATGGAAGAACACCTCATAGGCCGAGAGAACGGAGCCCATCGGGTAGGCGAGCAGCTTGTTGCGCCAGTCACCCGGCACCGGCTCCCAATCTTTCTCACCCTCGCCCGTCTTCCGCTCGACGCGCCACGTTGCCTGCGCGACCGCGCCGGCCAACCTCTTGACTCCGGTGTAGGCGAAGACGTTCGCCTTCCATCCCTTGAGCACAAGCTCATTCGGATCTTTGCCTACGTCGATCACCTGCGAATGCGTCGAGCGATCCGGAATGATGATCCCGCCGAGCGCCTGCGACGGGTTGGCCTTGCGCGTCTCGAGCAGGCGCATCGTCCGAGTGGACTTGGCGAGCGTGGCGAATGGGTTCATGTCTTGGCCTCCAACTCGAACTCCTCAAACCACGCTTCTGTGCGCGACTTGTCATTCCACCACGCGCACTGGTAGATCACTCCACGCGGGGAGACGCTAGCCACAAGCACGGATGCTTCGATGCCGGGGCCTCTCAGGATCACCGTCGATCCCAAAGAGAACGCGAGACGTACCAGCCCCAGATCGGCCATGTGGGTTTCTCTCGGCAGAGACATGGGGAGAACTGTGTCGCTCGGTCGCCATCTCGTCTTTGCGGTCAGTTCATCCACGCTCTGCCTCGTCTTTCTCAGCCAAGCTCGCCACGTACAGAGCGCGAGCGAACGGGTAAGCGTAAGCCGCCAGCGCGAGCCCCGCAGACGTAGGCAGCGCCCACCATCCGAGCAACATCGTCAGCCCGCAAGTCAGCAGCGCCCATGCCGCGATGATAACCGATGCGAGCCGGGGCCATGTCACGCGCTCTGCCTCATCTGCGCCAGCGTCCGTTCGTACTCGGCCTGATCCTCCGGCGCGACGTAGACCGATACGCGAGCCATCGTGCCGATCTTGGCGAACGCTCCGGATACCGCGTCCTGTTCGTCATCGACATTCGAGAACGGAAACGCCGTCGAGCGTTCAATGAAGCCATGATTCCAGTCGCCTCGGCTCATGGTCACATTCCCCGCTTCCTGCTGCGCTGCCCAGACCTCGGCGCGCACTACCTTGCTCCCGGTCGGATGCTCGGTCTGCACACGGAAGCCAACGAGAGCCGCGATAGTAGCCTTGGTGCGATCCTTGCCTCCGATTCCGGCTTCAGTTTCGAGCCACACTGAGGACAGACCAACGAGATTACGCCAGCGCTCGCAAGTAGCGCGGATCTCCATATCCTTCCTGGCTGGTCCCCACTGGCCGCGCACCACTTCCGCAATGTGAAAGCGTCCACTCTTGGCATTGTAGCCGACCAGTGCTCCGGCGGTATGGTCGCCTGCACCTTCGGTCCCTGCGGTGTCCCAGTAGGCGAGCCAGTGCATCCCGCTCGGAATCGCGTCGAGGAATCGGTCTGCGAAGTGCGCCCACTTGAACAGCGAGCCATCACGCGGGCGAGGGTACTGCTGATACAGCGAGGCGAACACTCGCGGCGTCTTCGCTTCGATGGCTCGCAGCACGGACACCGGGTAGCGCTCGGGACACAGAGCCTCTCCCGGTTCTCTCCAGTCGGGCTCCAGGGTGCAGGACTTCGGCAGGTCGATCATATTCGCCGGGTCATAGATCGCCTGCATGTTGACGACGTGCCAGCACTCGGGGCTTTCGCCGCGTTCCTTGTCGAGCAGGTAGCCGACGAGATCCTGCTCGTACCAGCGGGTCATGGTGACAATCTGCGCAGCGTCAGGTGCGAGGCGGGTAGACCATACCGATTCGTACCAGTCAATCGTGCGCGAGCGGATCACTTCGGACTGCGCGTCCTGGTCGTCTTTGACCGGATCGTCGATGCCGCCGAAAGAGAATCCCTTGCCCGTCGATCCGCCGCCCACTCCCACCGCCCAACAGCCGCCGCCCTTGCCCGTCTCCCAATGTTCTACCGCCGTCGTCTCCGTCCGGTCGATGCCGCACGTTGCGAAGTAGTGCCGGCGGGCGTGACGGTTGAATCCCTCGGCCAGTCGCGCACCGTAGGATGCGATGGCTGCGAACTTGTCGGGGAAGCGGTAGACACAGTACGCGGGGAAGAGACGGGAGACGAGTTCGGACTTTCCGTGACGGGGCGGGGCCATGATGATGACCCGTCGCAGCGCGCCAGCGATGACGCGCTCCAGCACGGAGCCCACGACCTCGGCGTACTTGTACCAGACGAACCGCGGATTGACCTTGGAGACGAACTCGCGGAAGGTGAGCGGGACCGGAGGAGCCAACTCCATCCGGCGGCGCAACTCCAGCTCCGAGTTAGCTCGATGAACCGGCGAGCACGGCAAGAGGATCTTTCCCGGCTGCGATCTGCTGGAGCTGTTCGGTGGTCAGACGCGAGTAGTCGAGGTTGATTGTCGTCTCTGTCTTTTCGGAGTGGCCGCGCTTGGCACCCTGGCCGCGTAGTCCAAGTTGGATCGCCCACGACTCGCCGCGCTCGACCGCCTCTTCCCACTTTTCCTCTACTCGGTCAATTCGGATCTCGACGCCTTCCTCGCGGGCCGCTTGGACCGAGGGGAATTGCTGGCAGTAGTTCAGCACCGTAGTCCGGTCACACTTCAACGAACGCGCAGTAGCCGAGACGTTACCGTGGTTCGCCCGAAGCGCTGCAGCGACCTCCTCCGGCGCAAACATGAGCGGCTTGCCCGGAGGGTTGGACTTCTGTGGGGATTTTCCCATTGCCCTATACGGCAGACCGCCCTTTCGAGCGGTCCATGTTGGCGGGCTGCTGGGGTTTGTCGGAGCGCGGCGTCATGGGGCGGTGGTGTCGGTTGGCGGGGTTTCTCTGGCCTGAGATTGTACCACGGCTTTCCGCTGTCTCTTCAATCTCGGCGGCTGCATCGTGCGAGGACTTCGGGTTTTCGATGCGAGCGCTACGGATGAAGGGCTCGGCGTCGGGTGAGGCGAAAAGGTCGGCCTGAGTCATCGCTAGATTCTCCTGTCATTGCCCGTGACAACGTAGTCGATGCCTTCATGCAGCCGAGATCCGATTCGGTTGTCGCGTTCGTAGATCGCGGCTAGCGTTAGGTTCGTGGTGACGATAGTTTTCCTGCGAGACAGGAACCGTGATTCGATGAGAGCGGCGATCTTGTCGGCGGCGAATGCCTTGTCTGACTCTGCGCCTACGTCGTCGATGACGAGGCACGGAGCTTTCGTTAGCTTCGTCCAGAGCGGGTGCTCGTCCATCCTCGCATCGTCCATGAGTTCCGGTGGCAACAGGCGGGCATTCGCGTAAAGCCCCGTGATCCCGCTTTTGTATGCTTCGGTCAGCAGGATCATGGCGAGGTGCGTTTTCCCCGATCCGGTGCTACCTGAGATGACCGCGAACGTCTGGTCATCGTCTCGCCGCTTAGCCCATCGCATGAGCTTGTCGGGAAGTGGTCCCTCCCATTTCAGAAGGGTATAGCCCTGGTAGGCTGCTGGCACGTTGCAGGCGAGCATCGGGTTGGAGAATCGGTCCCGCGATTCCTTCGCCCGTTCCTCTTGCTCTACTTCCGCCACGCGGCAGCGTTCGCACCTTCCGTTGAGGAATTCAAAGCGCTTGAGCGGCTGCCTCCCGCAGCGGCACGTCGTCCCCGGTACAAGCTGGCCTAGCCATGCGTGGATGATCGGCTCTGCCCGTTCGTCGGTGACGTCGATGCCATCTTCGGCGAGGTCAGTGTGAAACTGGCGGATCTGGCTGTTCAAGTTCCCTCCGAGATTCTTCGATGGACTTGCGTTGCCGGGCCTCGAGTCGGGCGCGTGTTTCGTCGGAGATGCCGTAGGAGGATGGTGCTCCCGATGTGGCCGAGCACTCCCCGCCTCCGTTCGTCTTCGGGATCTCGTCATCCCACCCGCCACGGTTTAGCCAAGCCTCGAGGTGCGGCTGGTACTGCCGGCCTCGCTTCGTCCACTGTTCGGTCTGTTGCAAGCGGACAAGTGCAGCCGTGACCGTGGAGGCTTCGGGCATCGTCCCGGCCTTTCGCAGTCGCAGGTACGCTTTCCTCGCCCTAGCCTTTCCGACTTTTTTAGCGCAGACGGACCAAAGCGAATCGAATTCTCGCTCGCCCGAAGCGGCAGCTTCGGGCAAGGTAGTGTCCTTGCCTCTGCTACTCTGCTCTCTGCCTCTGCTATCTGCCTCTGTGTCACCAGTGACGCGTCGCGTCACTCTCGCGTCACGGGCCTTGATCTTTTCGCGGTACTTCGCCTGCCTCTCAGCGTGGCTCGCGGCCTTCCGTTGCATCATGTCCCGGTACTTCAAGTAGTTCACGATCAGCCAGCCGCCCTCGATGCGTTGGAGCCTACAGCCATCGTGGTCCGGGCTCCTCGAGTCCGGGTCCGGAGAGCAGAAATCGTGCATGATCGCGTCGAGTCTTTCCGGGGTGACGAAGCATTGGTGAGCGAGCGCCGGGGAGGCAATCCGGACGATCCCGTAGCTGTCACTTTTCGCCAAGAGCGCGATCCAGACGCGCAGGGCGTCGTGTGGTTTCATCCAAATTGTCGAGTCCACGATGCCAGAATCGAGCTTGGCGAAACCGCGTGACGGGATATCTTTCGTCTCGTTATCCATAGCGTCACTCTCTGTCACGATTCGTCACCTGTCAACATGGTTTCCCATCGAAAAGAAAACAGCCCCTCCCCGCCCGTCCGTCTCTTTAGTACCCGTGCCTCAGCCGAAAGCAGTTGGCGCGCAGAGGAATTCCGCGAGCCTGGGCACGGACGAACGAGGAGGGGCCACGAAGCTACGCGAGCAGTTCGGCCATGATCTCGGCCACCTTGCCGACCGTCGCGGCCTCTGCGGCCTTCCTGGCCGTCTCCCTGACGGCATCGCGGACGGCGATCTCGCGGAGGAACGGCTTGCCGGCGACGTACTCGGCGATCTCGGCCGTCAGTCTGTCCGGCAGTTCGATCCCGAGGCGTCGGACCTTCGAGACGTGGCCGGGGTCATCGGTTGCGGCTTTCTTCTTGGGCATCGGTGCTCTCCTCTATGCCTGCGTGCTGCGTGGATAGGAAAAAGTGCCGGCTGCGGAATCGACGCCGGACTGGTCGCCGCCCTGTCGGAATGGGCGTGTGGTGGCTCGCCTCATTCGTCCGGTCCCGCGCCGTGTGAGCTTCACAGTCGCTTCAATCTCTTGCCGCTCTCGACGACGTTCTGCCGGTGCATGACCTTGTGGCAGTTCCCGCACAGTCGGCTGACCCGGTACGCTACGGGCCGCTTGCGACAACGGCTGCAGACATTCTTCGCGCTCGGTGACTCATCGTCATCGTCGGCGTGCGGCTTTCCCTTCGCCTCTTCTGAGTGCCATGTGCAGAGGCCGAGGTCGTGATCCAGGTCGATCTCGCGGCCACAGGGGACGCCGTGACGGAGGGGCTTCGGACAGAGATCGGGAGCGGTCACGATTCGGCCTCTTCCGGTTCGTCTCCGTCGCAGTCCGCGAATAGCGGGGCCTGATCCTTACCTGCCGATTCCAGGTTGGAGCGCATCTGGCCGTAGTAGCTTTCCTTGAGTTCGATGCCGACGAACCGGCGACCGTTCTGGACGGCGACATAGCCCTCGCTGCCGATGCCGGCGAAAGGAGAGAGAACTACGTCGTTCGGGTTCGTCCAGAGTTCAATCGCCCGCTCGATCACTTGGAGTTGCAGCGGGCAGATGTGCCGCTCGTCCTGATGCTCGCGGGCCGAGCGGTGATGCAACGTTCGCGACGGGTTGATATCGAACCATACCGGAGACGCGTACCTCTGCCACAGGCTGACAGGGAACTGCTCGGCTGTATGCGCCACCGGATCGGGATTGATCCCCGGCTTTCGCATCGTCACGAGGTAGTCAGGAATCCCCTGCCGAGACATAGCCGAGTCTTTGCGGATCGTCTTGTGCAACAAGCCGAGTGCCTTCGTCCGCTGCATCGTCGTCACGGGATCTTTCCAGATCACGACCTCGGAATGGTAGATCCATCCTGCGGACTGAAACGCCCGAATCAGATCGCCACGAAAGTCGCGGATGCCGATGTAGCCGTCGCGTTCCTTCAACGTTGGAAGGTTCATGCAGTGGAACGAGAGTAGCCGGCCCGGCTTGGTGACGCGCAGCAGCTCCGGAATCAGAAACCGGAAGTGCTCCGCGAATTCTTCCTGGTCGGCGCAGTTCCCCATGTCGCGGTCGGATGCCGAGTAGGTGTAGAGACTGGCGAACGGCGGGGAAAAGATCGAAAAGTCCACCGAAGAATCCGGAATCCCCTTCACGACTTCGATGCAATCGCCGCGATAGATCGCCCACTTCTCTCCGGCGTCCTGCTGAATCACGTTCACAGCGCTTCCGTTGTGAGCCACGAAGGAACCTCCATCGGTACGGCAGGGTTATAGGGTGAGGACTCGCGCACCAGACCGCAAAGCGTCTCGCGCTGGATATCCCCCATTGCGGCAATCATCGAATCCAGCAACTCCGTCGCCTGAGCTTGCTTCCTCCTCAGACTCTCAGCGACCGCTCCGTCCGCCTCGTTGGAGATCATGTAGCAGATGACCTCGCGGGATTGGCCGAAGCGATGCGTTCTCCGGATCGCCTGATACCACTGTTCCCACGAATGCGACAGGCCGACAAACACGACGCGGGCGCAGTTCTGGAAGTTCATGCCGTGACCTGCGATGCTCGGCTTCGTGATAAGTATTGGATACTTCCCGGTTCGGAATCCGTGCAGCCGTTCTATCTTGTCCTCGGCTTCATCAGAACCGCGAACCTCGACGGAACCGATGATCTCCTCGGCCAATCCGTCCGACTCGTCACTCAGCTCGCACCAGACGACCCACTGCTCTTTCGGTTCCGCCTCGACAATCTCAGACGCTGCTTTGACGCGGTGCGCTAGACTTGCCCGCCGCGCTCGGCGTTGGTCGATCAACGTCTCGGCGCGGACGGGGAAGAGAGTACCGGAAGCCAGCGCCTCGTCATCGTCCATCGGCAGCAGAACGTCACGAATGGAAAGGCCCAACAGGTTGTACCCTTCATCCGAGAAACCGAGATCGGAAGGCTTCCGCAGTACGACCGCGAAGGAACAGATCCACCGCCAGAAGTCCGCCGCCGCGTGGCGCTTCAACCGCCACGATTGCGTCTCGCCTCCGTCGTGAACGAAGAACGTAGACAGCATCTCTGTTCGAGTAAGAGCCCCCAAGAACTCCGCATGATTCCCGAGTTCAATGTGATCGTTCGGGCTCGGAGTTGCGGTACAGGCGAGTCGGTAAGGCGTCCGCGCGAACGTCTCAATCAGCGTGTTACGCGTCGCGCTGCTGTAGTCCTTCAAGATGCTCGATTCGTCCAGCACCACCGCCGTCATCGCGGAGAGGTCGAAGCGATGGATTCGTTCGTAGTTCGTGACGTTGATGCCTTCGCGCAGATCGTCACCGCTCTTGCATACGTTCACAGCGATGCCGAACTTCCGACCCTCTTCCGCGAACTGTTCCGCCACTGCGAGCGGCGTCAGGATGATTGCCGATCCTCGCTCTTGCTCGCAGACGAGACGCGCCCACTCCAGAGCGATCAGCGTTTTACCAAGTCCGCAGTCAGCCCATACCGCCGCCCGACCGCGCCGGCAAGCCCACCGTACGATAGCTCTCTGGAACGGGAACAGCTTCTGATTCATCGCGTCGCCGGGATCGAATCCGGACGGCTTGTCGAGTCGGTCTTTCTTTGCCAGGAACTCCGCGTAGCTCACTTGCTCACCGCAATCTGCCGCAGGATCTCGAGCTCCGCACTCGGCGGCGCGTCCTCAAGCTTCCCTCCGATCATCTTGCCGAGCGCGTCGGGAGAGATCCCCTTGCCCTTGGCGATGCCCAGGATCCGAGCTACGGCCTCGGAGGATAGGACGGCAGGATTGGCTTGCACCTCATCGGCTTCGATGATCTCCGGGGCGTTGGCGGGCTTGCTGACAGGACCCGAGATCAACGCGGCGTCCGATGCCAGAACTTCCGGCGAGCGCATCTCGGCGTCAGTGAGAGCTACGGCAGGCAGGGCCAGCGGAGCATGACCGCCGATGCGGTCGAGCTGTTCGCGCTGCGCCAACAGAAATCCGATCAGGTCCGTATCTGGCGACATGGACAGCACCGGGAATCGCTGGCTAGCTTGGGGCTTCGTCTTCATGTGAACGGACAGAACGAACGGCAGCCCATACAGAGAGAACGATTCGATCCCAAGCTGCGCCGCCTGTTCGCGGACGTGCGTGAAGAATCCGAGTATTGCCGCCGCCGAGTACCACGAACCACTGGTCAGCTTCGTCAGCGGCGTCGGGAGCGGGCTGCCTTCCTTCCATCGCGGACGGAAGAGCAGTTGGAGAAATGGTTTGCAGGCTTTGGAAGCTCCCTGACGGAACGGGCAGAGTTCCCCCGGGCATGGTATGGGCCGGAAATCGTCTGTTCCTGTCTGCCCGAAATAGCGCGTTGCGTTGTGCCCGTCGCCAACGCAGGCCGGGCGTTTCTGCGGGTGCGCAGGCCACTTCTCTTTCGGCGTGAGCACCTGGGCGCGTAGGTGGTGATAGAAGCAATCCTCCTGACGGCTGTGCAGCAAGTTCCCCTTGATCGACTGGCGATCCTTAACGTCCGCCTCGTTGAAGGCGCGGAAACTGGCAAGCTGCGGACGAACGGAGAACTTCCCTTCCGTCGAATCGTATGGGGAGACAAAGAAGAAACGGTCGGTTTGTGTCGGTGCGCCGGATGGTCCCTTGATTCCAAGGCACAGGGCGGCGCCAAGCGGCAGGCGCGGCTCCAGGCCTTCGATGCTGGAGTATTCGTGACTCACTGTGCTTTCCCCTCTCGGTAGAGTCTTTCTTTCAACGCGGTGGCCGCAATGCTCGCCTCTTCAATGGTCGAAAAGTATCCAGCCGAATAGTGCCTTCCACAGAATGTCACCTGAGTGCCGAACGGTTTAGGCCTGAACGCTCCCACTTGAAACCTAACCCCGAACGGATACAGACCTCTACCTGATCTCGCCCTGCCCTTCCTTGCGCAGTCGGTCATGTTGTCCTGGTGACTACCAATAAACAAATGATCTGGGTTTACGCATGTGCGCACGTCGCAGCGATGAAGAACGTATGCCCCTTTCGGTATTTCTCCGCGAAAGATCTCCCAAGAAACGCGGTGCGCGTTGTCGGCAGACTTGCGCCCATCGCGGACGAGATTGAAAAGGCCGTACCCGGTGTTGCCGAAGATAGAGGCTACCCACAGCCAGCAGCCAGTATTTGGCTCGGGCTCCACCTTGGACATGAACCGTTCTTCCAGTGTTAGGATTGTTCTAGCCATGCGGCCCTCCATGCCGGATCGGTGAGGGTCGGTAGCGCGCCGAATACGCGTTGCCGACCCGCTCATTCTCTGCTAAATTCCGGCAGAAATCAAGCATTTTCATCCGGCCACAATCCGAACTCGCGGGCCATCTCCGTCTCGGTAACTTCGGCCATCAACGCCTCGCGGTCGGCCTTTGCGGAGCGGTCGAAGTAGAGCGTTCGTGCCATCTCTTTCGCGTTCGACGCCGTGAGCTTCAGCGCCTTGGCGAATCCGAGCGCATCCCCGCCGTGTTCCTCCCAACGCTCCCAGAGCAGCGAGTAGCCGTCCGCCTTCAGCCGCCTCTTCTCCTTCGCCACGGTCCCGACGAGTCCATCGGCCACCTTGACCGGACCCTCCTCCGTATCGATGCGAAGCTGCCGGCCAAGCTCCTCGCGCATGGCGGTCGCCACACAGTAGGCGGTGGCGCGCTTATCCGGCGTGTTGTGCATTCCGGCCCGCTCCACGTAGTCCTGGGCGTGCTCGCAAGCGCCGATAAACGGGCAGGCGAGGCATCCCCTCCCCGGAGCCGCCGGCCTCGGTCCTAGAGCCTTCTGTGCGTTCAGAGCCCGCACGGTCGCCGCCACCTGTCCCCACCATTCGTCGATCTGCGCGTCCAGCCCGTCCTCACGGTAGAGCTCCTTCGTGTAGACCTTGCCGAGCCGGAGGTTGCAGACCTCAAGCCGTAGCACGTCCACCGGCCCGTAAGTCCGCCACGCCGCAATCGCCTGAATCTTCCGCTGCAGCGTGTCGAGTTCGGATTCGTCCGTGCTCCAAGCCGTTTTCCAGTCGCGCACGGTGAGCACGGTTCGGGCGCTCTCCTCGTCCGCCTCTTGCGAGATGCGAACCGAATCGAGAATGGTCCGGATGGTGAGCCCGTCCGCTTTCCAGTAGCTGCACGGCTGGCCCTGCGCGTCGAGTCCGAGGCCCTGTTCGACTCGCGCTCCCGGCTGGCACGGCTCGACGCCGAGCAGCCAATCGAGCGCGAGTTCCTGCCCGGCAAAGACCGTCTCCGGCTTCATCGGAGGCTCGGGAACTCCATCGTAGGACCGGCCCGTGGTCATCAACCGTTCGCAGACGCCGAGCGCGGACACCTTGACCTCTTCCTCGGTCAGTTCGCGCCCGATCTCGTTGGTGCAGGTCTGGACGGCTTCGAGGATGCAGTGGGCCGCGATCCCGACGCCGAACACGTCCCGCGAGTAGGGCACCTTCTGTTCGTACAGTTCGAGCGCGTAGGGACAGGCGCGGGAGACGAGTTGGAGATTCGTGGCGTGATAGATCATGCTCGCCCGTACCTATCGCACACCACGTTCATCAGTTGCGGCAGGGATAGAGCCGACTCGGTGCTGCGCTTCGACCCGTAGCACCAAACGTCCGCGAAGAACCTGCCCGCTTCGTAGTAGACCGCAGCGTGGAAATCCCATCCGGCGTAGCGACCGTAGACCGATCCCTCGCCGGCAATCAACTCTTCCGCAAATCCGTCGTCGATGGTATGGCCGTAGTTGCTCATCTTGCAGCCGAGGTCCGTCCCGTCTCTCATGCTCACTCGCCCATCTCCACGATCTCGACGCTCGGCTCGCCCTCGCTCGGGATCTGGTACATGCGGACGGTGGGCCGGTCGATGGACGGGTCGAAGTTGTCGTCCACGGCGGCGGCGGTCACCATGTCGCGCCGGGCCGAGTCCACCAGGTTCCAGTAGGCGTCCTCGGAGTCGTTCGTGTCGCAGCCGGAGTACATCTTCTCCCCGGCGAAGGCGACGCAGACGTAGCCGCGAACCTTGCGCGGGCGGCGAACGTCGGGGATCTCGAAGGGGTAGGGTGCCAGGGTGGGCATGTCAGTTCCCCTTGAAAGCGCGGGTGAGGAAGTTGCCGACGCGGCGCAGAAGGCCAGGCTTCGGCTGCGGCTTGGGCTGGTACTGCGACGCGGCGAGCGCCCGCTGCTCCGTGATCTCGGAGCGCATCTGGCGCACCTTGGCAGCGATGCTCTTGCGCGAGCGCCGGATGCGAGACAGGTTGCGACCGCCGCCGACCTTGTGCGCGATGACCTTGTTCGTCAACAGGTTCCGAAGCTGGCTCATGCTCTCTCCTCTCAGGGTTGGACTACGTTAGACCGGACTGCACGGAAACGGTTCGTCCTGCTCGTCCACGCGGCAAGGGAACACCTCGCCGTGCTCATCCTTGCGACACTCGCACACGGAGCATCGCGGGTTCTCCGCTTCCATCTCTGCGTCCAGTTCGTCCCGACGCCGCGCCCGCGCTTCGCAGTCTTCGCAGAGTTCCCCGAAGTGCATCGTGGAACGCGGATTGTTGGCGCAGTAGGGGGCGCGGCAACGCATCACTTCGCCGCCCCGCTCGATACGCCGTCCGGGGTGCTGAGTCCGGTCGCCACGATCCACGCTACCGCTGCCTCTGCGTCACGATCCTTGACGCCCTGAAACTGTTCCGACTTCCACATGCCGTTGCCCATCATCCGCCAGTACTCGCGGTGCAGCGAGACGGCGCGATCCCAGAGGGCGAGGAGTTCTTGCGGAGTCACGCGGCCACCTTCGCCTTCTTGATCGCAACTCCAAGGGCGGTGAACGCGGCGGCGGTCTGGTCGCTCCATGACTGGCTCGCATTGAGCGCTGCGAATGCGAGCTTGGCGGCGGCGAGCAGATCCGGAGCGGCGGCGATCACCTTCGCGTTCGCCCGCGTCTCTTCCATCGTCGCTCCGTCCGGAGCGGGGGAAACGATGACGCACTGCCCGCCCATCGTTACCGTCGTGCCGTCTTTCTCTACCGTCCAATTACCTTGCGTCATAGCGTTCATTTCGGTATCTCCTCTAGTGCGAGATGGACTCTACCGCCGCGCTTGTCGGATTGTCAAGAAAAATCTTTTAGGGCTCTCCGCTGGCGTTTCCTGGGCGGTTTTGCTCGCCCGTTTGACAATCCGTGAATCTTCCCCTAGTATCGGCACCACTGGAGGAAGCAAGCCTATGAGCCGTCCGAAACTCCGCACGATCCGAATGCAACTCGGCCTTACGCTGCAAGCTATGGCGGACAAGATCAACCGTCCCGGTTGTGACGTTCCGTTCCTCAGCCGCTTCGAGCGCGGGCTGGACACCTCGAGCGGCATCGACCCAGAGCTCGTCAACGCGATCTCGGAAGCGTACGGCGTCCGGCTGCGAATGACGGCGACGAAGGTCGGTGTCCGATGATGCAGAAAGAGAATCAAGTCCTCCGCGCCTGTCTCGATTACCTGACCATGCGCGGCATCGAATGCTGGCGGAATAACACGGGCGCCATGACGATTCCGGGGACGAAGCGTTTCGTGCGCTTCGGCAAGCCGGGAGTGCCGGACATTCTCGGATACCTGGACGACGGACGATTCCTTGCGGTGGAGTGCAAGTCGGCTATCGGTCGTCTCTCGCCGGCTCAGGTCGCATTCCTCGAGCGGGCTGAGCGTTGCGGGTGCAAGGTAGTCGTCGCCCGTTCGATTGACGATCTACAGAAAGCGGGGCTGTGATGCGCTACCTCTTGAAGATGCTCGCAGCCTTCGCGCTCGGCCTTTTCCTAGTCGTGCAGTCCTCGCACCTTGCGGCAGACGGTAAGCCCGTGTCCGCCTGCCTGCTCGGGTTCGTCGTGTTCGGCCTGTTCGTCTACATGGCCGCTGAGTCTGCCAAGGCGGAAAGGGAGGCGGGGAAGAAATGACGGACGAAGAGAAGGATCTGCAAGCGGTTCTAAGCATCTTCGTCCCCGCGAATCAAGCTGCGATCTGTGCTGACTGCGGAGGCGTGTTTCTCTTGACCGCTCGCCACTGCCCCGGCTGTGGCTCGAAACACTGGACGCTACTCAACTGCGCCACTCCGGTGGCGCGCATCGAAGGGGAGGAGATCAAGTGACCGCAGACCTGAAGGTGAGTTCGCTAAGGCTTCCGCTGATAGTCGTCGGGGAGGAGCCCGAAATGGCGATTCTGGACGCAAAGCTCAACGTGCTCGCCGGCATGGAATTCGAGACGGACGCCGCGCAGATCGTCCGCTGCGTCAACGCGCACGACGGGCTGGTGGATGCGCTGGAAGCGCTGTCGTTCACCTTCGCCGTCGAAGTCACCGCCGCTGGACGATTCAACGATCTCAACATGAAACTGATCGAGCAATCCCGCGTCGCCCTTGCCGCCGCGAAGGAGGGAGCATGAAGGTCTACACCGAAGAGAATCCGCTGGTCGTGTTCAAGATGCTCCATGCGGACGGATCGGCTCCGTGGGGCAAGGGCAAGTGGCCGCTGCCGAAGAACGGCAAGCGCGGAGCCACGATGGGGGCTAGCGGCAATCTTGAAATCTGCGCCAACGGCCTGCACGGGTTCAGAGGGACGCTGAGCCTGGTTCGCTCGCGGCTGTTCGCGGAGACCCTGTTCGTGGCCGAGTTGTGGGGAGAAGTGATCGAGGCCGAGAACAAGGTCTGCGCCCGTTTCGGCCGGCTCTGCTACAAAGTAGAGGGATGGAACGAGACGACGGCGCGCCTGTTCGCCGCCGACTGTGCCGAGCACGTTCTCGCCAACTTCGAGGCGGAGTATCCGAACGATAAGCGGCCATCGTTGGCGATCTTCGCAGCGCGTCAACGAGCGTTCGATTTCGTCTACGACAGCGCGGCCCACAGCGCGGCCTCCAGCGCGGCCTACAGCGCGGCCTACAGAGCGGCCGACAGCGCGGCCTACAGAGCGGCCTACAGCGCGGCCTACAGCGCGGCCTACAGAGCGGCCTACAGAGCGGCCGACAGCGCGGCCTACAGAGCGGCCGACAGCGCGTCCTACAGAGCGGCCTACAGCGCGGAAACGGAGTGGCAGGCGCAGCGTCTCCATGCCTACCTGACCGGGGCTGTGGATCTCGAAGCGATCAAGGAAAGCGTCCGGCCGAAGGAGGGAGCATGAGCTACGTTCCTACTGCTCTCGGTTCGCAAGTAGAGCTTGCTGACGGCAGACTCGCAACGGTGGTCTATAACAGCCTGTGCGGAGTGGGCGCCAAGATCGGACTGCACAACCCCGAACCCGACGACTTCAACGGGACAAGCGGAGATACGGTCGATGCGAGCGTTTCGGCAGACTGGCCGTGGCGTCCGGATGTTTTGTTGCGCGATCCTTGGCGAGACGGGCAGAAGGACTTTGACGGGATGGAGCTGGCTGGGCCACCCGTGCGAACGATCCGGCATGGACTAGGCGCGGAAAGACAATGACCGCCCGCCTCTTCGCCCTCCTCTTCCTCGCCGCGCTACCGGCGTCGGGTGTCACTACCGTTGCCTCGCTCATCACCCCGGACGGCCAGCACCGCGTCGAAGTCTGCGACTGCTACCGGCACCAGGTATTCGAGATCCGAGCGCGGCGTGAGCCGAACGGCCCCTGGTATCACGTAGGCGCGAACGTGCCCGCGCTACAGGACGTTCGCAACGATCTCGTTGTGACGAATGACCGCGTGGTATGGGTGCAGGGCGAAACGGCGAGCGGGAGTAACTTCGCTTTGCGGTCGTCGCCCATCGACGTGGCGGGGTTTAGCGTGGTGATCTCGCAACGGCCAGCGCAGAACGGGGTGGGGTTTGACTTCCCTATTCAGAAGATCAGCGGGGATCGGGTGCGGTTTCGGTCGGACCCTGACGTGGATGAGACGTTTGGGTGGTACGTCGTGAGCGTGTCGGGTGGGGTGATCTACAACGAGGTGTTCGCGGACGGTTTCGAGAACGGAGGGGGGGCAAGATGGAACTGACCAAAGAACAGGCGATTGCGATGGCGCAGTCGGGCTGGTGGCTGGAGCGGACAGCCAGAGAGATCGTGGATATTCAACTTTACGAGGATCGGTTGACGATGGACTTCAGCGCATTCCATAGAGCGACAGAAGAGGCTCTTGGACGCCCGGTATTCTTGCATGAATTAGACCGTCCCGACCTGTTGATTGCGGAGCTTGAGGGTCGGGCCACGAAGGCAACGTTCGCGGAGGTTATGGACAAGCTACCGCAGGGTAAGCCGGTAATCTTGGCGGTGAAGCCGTGACCGCCCCGACGCCGGAGAAGATTCAGCGGTACTCAGTCTGTGACGGATGGCCGGTTGCCGGGATTGAGGCCAACGATGATTTCGGAAGAGTTGTCCTCTACTCCGACCACCTCCGCCACCTGAAGCTCGCGCAGATCGCTGTTTTGGAGGAGCTGCGCGAACACATGCGCTCTCGGCACGCCAATGAGTCAAACCCCACCGGAAGCTACTGCAACGAGGAGTCACTGTGGATCGGCGACAAGATTCAGAAGATCAGGAGGGAGATCGGATGAGCGAGAACGCAAAGCCCAACCCCGGCAGCGACGAAGCTATCGCGCAGGGCTGCAAGTGCCCGGTGCTCGATAACGGACACGGCAAGGGGAGCGGACGCGAGATCGCCGGCCGCCCGGTGTTCTGGATCAACAGCGAGTGCCCGCTTCACAACTGGACGGACGTTGCGCTAGTGCTGAAGGGAGATACCCATGCCTGACACGAAGCTGGACCCCGCCACGCTGAGCGCGACGGTGCGCGAGATGTTCCCGCCCCCGCCGCCACTCGTCGGGTGGCTTGGCTTCTACTACGACAGCAGCAAGGATGCGCCGGAGGACGCCGGATGGTACTGCTCTGGCAAGGTTCACCCCGACCGAGAAGAGGCGCTGTGCGAGTTGGCCGGTTTCCGCCCGTTCGAGGGGAGCGCGCTTGTTGAGGTCGGGCAGACGATCTTGGCGCGACAGAAGGCCAAGAGAAAGGAAGCCAAGAATGCTACGCCATGAAGAGCTCAGCGCGGAGGAGCGGGCGATTGTGGATGCCTTTGCGATAAACAAACACCTGGATCACATCGGTGGAACTTGGGATGCCCTGTACTCTCTTTCTGCGCAAGAGGCGGAAGGATGCATCCTCGCCCGCCGCGCCCTGTTCGGGATCGCTACGGAGAAGATGGCCTGCCCGAACTGCGGGGAGATCACAGGGCGCAGTCACTCGCGGTATCAGGGACCGGGGCCGGACAAGTGGATCTGCCAGCCCGCGCAGCCCGAGCCTGAGAAGGCGGTAAGTGAGATCCATAGGCCAGTGTGTCTGAATTGTTGGCAGACCGACACCGGGCACGGATGGAAAGTCAACGGAGAATTGCGCTATTCGTGCGCGAGCACGAATAAGCCCGCGCAGCCCGAGCCCGCCGCGAGGGAGCTGCCGGAGGCGGTGCGGCGTGCGTTGATCGTTATGCGATCCAGAGATAGCGGAGATTTGTGGTTTGCCGCCGACGCCCTCGAAACCTGGGCGCGCTCGCAGGCGGCGGCGCAGCCGGGGGCGGTCGGGATGAGCGAGGAGCTGGAGCGGGTTCTTCAGTTCGCGCAAAAGACGACGGCAATGCGCGATCCATCGATCACTTGGGATCCAGATCACCTTGACAAGATGGCTATACTCATCGCCGCCGTCCGCTCCCAAGCCGTGAGCGCGCAGCCCAAGCCTCCGGCGCGGGAGTTTCCGATGGTGCGTCGGCTTGTCTCGAAGATTCGAGATTGGAAGTCCTGTGCGGAACTGGCGATGCACCCGACGCAGTTAGATGATCTCTGCTTCGCCGCCCTTGCCGAACTCGACGCGCAGCCCAAGGCGGTAGGGGTGCCGGTGGAGGACGTTCGTGCAGTCCTGAGCTACGCAGACGCTCACGGCATGGTGCCGATCAAAAAGCGTGACGCGGTTCGCCGCTGGCTCGCGGCGGTGGAAGGGGGAAGTGATGAGCGCACCGAAACGATTCGATGAAGTGATGGACGAGATTCGAGACGAAGAGCGTCGTCGCCTCGCCCGCTACGACGAGGCGATACGGCTACTGCGGTTGGCGAAGTTCGAGAAAGAGCACTGGCACGAAGCGGACGCCTTCCTCGCCGCCGAGCCGAAGGAAGGGGAGGGTGGACGGTGAGCGACTGGATAAACGTCAACGAAAAGCTGCCGCGTTGCAGCCGCGACAAGGATGCTCTCGGCGTAGAGGTATTGATCTGGCCGCGAGTCAACGGCGAAGCAACTGCCTTCTTCGGGCGGAGAGCCACCGGCAGCCCGGATTTCTACAAGTACGGGGCCTGTATGCCGCCGCGAATCAAGTTCTGGATGCCTCTTCCGAAAGGACCGAAGCCATGACCGACCTACAGCGCAAGGCGAGAGAGGCGGCAATCGACCACGGCTTGTGGCTCGCGCCGAACGATGACGAGACGAACTACGCGGCGTTTGTCGCTGGGTACTATCGCGGGTGGAGCGACAAAGGCGTGTATTCGCTTCAGGACGCAAGAGGGGTTGTCGCTCAACTTGTCGAGTGGGCGGAGATGGAAGGCTGCGACTGTGGGCAGGACGACCCACCGTGTGCTCTCTGCGTCGGGAAAGCATTCTTGGAGGCGACCAATGAAGATCCTGCATGAGTGGAACTTCCACAATCGCGTCTGTCGTGTTGTCGAGTCTGACCCTGGAATCGTTCATTTCGAGGAAGCGACGCGCACGACTGGCGACCCAAGCATCATGCTCTTCAATTACACGCCCACGCCAATGGGGGCGGCGAACGAGATCATCCAGTTGTCGATGGCGCTAGCGGAAGCGAACGTCATCAACCGCGACCTGTCGGCTGCGATCCAGCGGTGGCAGGAAGATCGCAACGCCCGCGATCAGGAGATTGAGAGGCTGCGGGCCGAGATCGCCAAGACGAAACTGCCGATCTGGATGCTGCGAGAGGAGCACGAGAGGGAAGTCGCGGCGCTGCGGGGCGAACTCGCAGACTGGGAGGAGTCGGCGCGCAAGGCCGCTGGCGAGCGGTGCGAGGACGAGATCCACTGCTGCTGCGTCCCGTACCTGCGCGTCGAGATCGACCGGCTGCGGGCGAGGGTCGACGAACTCGAACTTGAAGTGGAGATCACAGCGAGAGAGGCGCTAGACCGCATCGCGGAGCTGGAGGAATGGAAAAGCACAGTGCCAATCGAGGATCTCAAAGAACTCAACGAATGGGAACTTGGCTTTGAGTACCCTTGCGAAGCCGCTGCCTCCATTTCCGACTGGCTGTCAGGGCAGATCCCGCTGCCGGAGAGGAAGGCGTGATGCGCCGGTTCTCCAGGCTGCGTTGGATATTCCTCTGCGCCTGCGGTCTACGTCACCGCGAGGGCGAGCACTGGTTTACGGTCGGCAAGGGATTCGCTCCGCGCCCGTTGTCGCGGTGTACGAGATGCGGTGTCCGGTCGGGAGAGGTGGCGCATTGAACTATCAAGCGTTACTTGATAGTTGCCCTACCTCGACCGCCAGACCGCCCCGCCCATCACGTAGCCGTCCGTCCCGCCGTTCCTGATATCGACCCCGACCTCTGCGCGTAGGTTAACCCTGCCGGCGCGCAGAGGCTCGATGGCCGCCCACCCGCGCCCGCGAGTATCACCAGCCTGCCCATAGCCAGCCAGCCCGCCTATCTCCCACACCGGACGGAAGTCAAAGAACCGTTCCGCCGGCAGCGGCTTGGGCGGATTCGGCTCCGCGATGACCGTCGTGGCCCCGTCCTGATCGAGCAGTACCCACAGCAGCCCACCCGCCGGGCTCTCCGGGTACGGCCTGCCGTCCACCAACAGCAGCGGGTATGTGACGCCGCCAGCGGTCGCAGGGGGCACGATCTCCCCGAGGTGGGGCGGTACTGCCACCGGCGCCGGGATCGGGGCAGCGACCAGCCCGCCCGTGGCGTTGGCGATCTCTTTCAGGCGCTTCGGAGACGGCTTGAGAACCTGGACGGGGACGCACGGTACCGTCTCGTGCGGGGTAGCCGCTTCCTCCGGCGTCGGCGTGAGGACTTGGGCCACGGGCGGCTTCGGCTTCGGGTGATCCCCGTGCCACGCCGAGTACTCCCCGCCCAACAGGATCAGCGCGACGGCGAGGCCAATCGCCCCGCCTAGTCCGAGACTGGCCGCTGCGACTTTGACCGATTGCGGAATGGTCATGGAGCTCCCCCTCTTTCAGTCGAGCCGTACTTGTCAGAAGTGAATTTGTTCATGATCTTGCCGGCAACAAGAGGAGTCAGAACGGCGCCATAGAGCCATGAGATGCCGGTTAGGACGCTGTTGTCGGTCATCATCTCGGTGGCCTGTCCGACATTCAGAATCGCGGACATGACGAATAGGATCGCAGAGGTCACGGTCCCGGCGATCAGCGCGGTGGTGTTGTAATCGGGGTGGGGCTTGGAGTGATCGCTGGCGTTGTACCACTCGTTCTCTTTCTTCCACTGTTGGACACCGATGAACGCGACCCACAGAGAGATGCCGACCAGCCCGGCGGCGAAGATCGCCACAATGACGATCCAAGTGCGGGCGAAGAACAGTTCGATCACGGCCACATTCTCGCGGCCTGCGGTGCGATCAGGTTCGCCCATGCCCGCGTAAACTCTCCCGGTTTCGTCGCCCCGAGCGCGGAGTTGTAGAAGCGCTTGTGATAGGACTCCATCGCGGCTACGTCCCACGCATCGGGCAGCTTCGGCTTGGCGTCCTTGTACTTGAGGCGGCACATGGCCGCGGCGAAGCGCAGATTCCAAGCCATCTCATCGAACTTGGGGTAATGATCCGAGCAGGCGAGTCCCTCCCCAACGAACTCTTCATGCCGTCGCGCCCACAGATCAGCGAACGTGCCCGGCTCCACCTGCCACAGTCCGAGCGCAGGTCCGGTTCCGAGTTGCTTCAACCAGACCAGACCCGACTCTACGGCAGCGGTACCCATGACGAGCTGTTCCGCTGCGACTCCGTTGTACCCCTCACCCAGCGCATTCAGCGCCGGTCGCACGGCAAGCTCTAGCAGTTGGCGAGGATCGAGTCCGCTCATGTGAAGAGTCTACGCCACCACGGCTTGCGGCGCTTCGGCGGCTTCGGAGCGGGAGTCGGTACCGGCGAGACAGGCGGGATCGGGATAGGTCCGGTAGGCTCACTGGCGAGGCGGTCTACCCACGAAAGCGACCCCGCCGGGCAGTGCTGCCAGAAGATGAGCGGACTCGCTGTGTACGCCTCCAGCCGCGTCAGGAATCCGCCGGCCACCTTCTGCTCTCCGAGGTGCGAGTGCAGGAGCGACCATCCGAACTGAGGCGATCCGTCGAGATCGGCCTTGCACTTCTGCTGCCGCAGCCTCTCCAGACCGTCAACGGGATTCGGCCATTTCGGGATCGCCACCATCTTCTTTCCCATAGTGCCAGCCAGAATGAACGCGGGGGTGTTCCCGTTCGGGTCTCCGTTCATCGTCCAAAGCCGGGAGCCGTCCTCCCACCCGTAGAGATCCATGTCCGCCCGCGCTCCCCACCTTGGAGCCAGGCGCAACAGTTCCTTCCAAGTCTTCCCGAGGAACGGAGAGGCAGCGCTGTGCAACTCCGGCAGCGCCAGCCACGCGCACCGGTTGAGCCATCCCCAATCGTCGGACGCTCCAGGCTCTCCGTATGCCCTCTGTCCCGGCTTCGGCGGCACCTTACGCCCGCACGCGAAGGCCCACAGATCATCCCACCCGCCGCCCGTGACCTTGTGGCCCCAACAGCGGCATCCCGCCGCGAGCACCACGCCCCGGACCTCCATCAGCGCGCACGTCCCCGCCCATGTCAGAACGAGGTGCCGGAACTGCGCGGCGAGTTCGCGCTCCCCGATTCTCTCGGCAATCACGATGACCGCAAGCCAGTTGCAGACGATGGCCTTCCCGTAGATCAGGCTCCACGGCTCGGACAGCATAAACCGGCGCGGACAGAGCGCGGCGTAGTTCCTGAGCGTCCGGATGGCCTGCGGTCGGTTGCCGTAGTGGAGCGCGGCGATACACGCCTGCAACGTGATCTGCCCGCTGCCCGCGTCCACCATCGCGCCGAGATCCTCCGGCGGGATATGCGAGCGCCAGCCGTTCTGCGGTTCCGGTAGCCGATGGAGCGCGGAGTCAATCGCTACGTCGGTCGTTTCTCTCGGTTGCATGGCTCTCCCCTCTCATTGCAGACGATCTAGAATCCGGTCAATGAGCCACGCCAGGATTCCGCCGACGAACATGATGAGCGTTCCGGTCCAGTAGGCGCGATCCTTGAACTTTTCGAGCACCGTGAGTCGCGAGTTGAGATCGCGGAGCTTGTCGTGGGCCTGGTTGATGTTGAGCTCGAAACGATCCCGCCGCTGAACATCTCCCGAGCGATCCCGAGCAATCGGCATGAACTCGGCCACGGCGTCCCGAGCGTTCCTCGCATCGGACGCAGCGCGTTCAATCGCCACCGCGTTCTCCCGCGTGGACCGCTCGATTTCATGGACTCGTTCGGCCAGGTCATCCACTACTCACCGCCTCGGCAGCGATCCGCCGTGATCGCTCAATCAACATCGGCCCGAGCCAGTCGCGGCGAGCCAGGGAGTAGCCGATGGACCGCTCCAACGGGCTCCAATCGATAGCGCCACCGCGACGGATGAGATCGGACTTTCGCATCCAGGTCGCCGCGCCTTCGCGGATGCCTTGGACTTCATGGGCAATATCGAACTCCATGCCGGTGAGGACGATGATCGACGGTGGAAACGCCTGCGCCCGCGAGAGGCGATAGATGACCTCGAGCCCCTTGCCGTTCGGGAGATTCAAGTCCAAGAGGATCACGTCGAAGCGCGGCCCGGACTTGAGCGCCATCTCGGCCCCGAGGACCGTTCCGCACTTGACGATCTCGACCGTCTCCCACAGATTCATTCTCCGGAGCGCTTCGACGAACAGCTCGCGGGCGGAGGGATCGTCTTCGACAACGAGAATGCGAACTCGTTTCCAGATCGCGGGAGAGATCGAATCGTCCACGCTAGCTCCACGCCCCTACCGACTGCACCGTATTCGCCGCCCCGTTGAACGCCCGGTGCGATTCCGTGTCTGTGCGAAAGAGCATCGCGCCAGCAGGAACGCCCTCAACAGGTTCGTCCGCTGCGGCGTCCGCGCTGACGACGCGCACCGCCTTCGTGCCGAGCCTCCAGAAGTTGACGTTCAGGGACACTCAGTAACCCAGAGGGAATCGGAAAGACACACGCCCGCCACCAATGCGGCGCGGAGATGGCGGGCGGGAGG
>ERZ869921.455-NODE-455-length-25723-cov-8.138733_pt1 | contig 25723 bp, 42 predicted proteins | sample MGYA00579310_ERZ869921 | MGnify/ENA primary metagenome ERZ869921 (study PRJEB32216, sample SAMN09231816) | wastewater metagenome | place: USA: Maryland | collected 2016-06-21 | study: EMG produced TPA metagenomics assembly of the PRJNA472060 data set (Reclaimed... | reverse complement strand
ACAGACCGTCGCCATTCCGTGCGAGTACAACGTGATCTCGAAGCGCATCACGAACGTCCCGATGCCACGCCTCGTTGTCGAGCCGCCGCCGCACCCAGCCTATGACGTGCTAGTGCGCAAGGCAGCCGCCGCGCTACTCGCAGCGATGCGTAGCTCGGAGAGGTCGCAGCGGACAGTGATCAAGGATGTCGAAGCGGCGATGCGCATGGCGGTGATAGCGAGTAAGGCGGGTTGACGGTATGCGCTACGTCAGCACAATGTTTCTAGTTGGTTAGAAAAACCAGTTATCGGAAGGTAATGGACATGAAAAACTTGCACGAACAGCAGTATTACGCTATACTTGAAATCAATATCGGGGCGATAAATTGTCTTACTAAAAGTAAGCAAAATCCCCCGTTTCACCTTGACAATCTCATAGTAAAAGCGAAAAGCCACCGTGCGATCAACACAATGGCTTTTCTAGTCATTCAGTAAAGGAACTACCGATGACAATCCCTACTAGTGTAGCAGACTCTGCTACCAAGTCAACACAACTTTCCTTATTCACCTTCCAATTGGATGAGCGTATTCGCCGTGTAGAAATAGACGGCGTTGTGCATTTCTCCATACTCGACACGTTTGAGTATACGGGTTCAATTGGCAGCGCAAAGAACCCAAGCGTTTATTGGAAGAACGCTAAGAAGCACCTGATCAAGCAAGGCCATACTCTAAACGAAGTTTTAGAGTATCAATTCACTGGTTCGGACAAGCGCAAAAAGCTGGCGACGCCTGTTGCGCCGTTCAAGTTCTTCATGCGCCTCGCACAAGCCGTAGATATTGCCGAATGGGAGAATGTTCGCCAGTGGATGGCAGACGTAGCTCATGAGCAATTAGAAGAACTCGCTAACCCGTTACTCGGTATGCGCAACGCAGAGCGCCGTCTTGAGTTTCACAAGCGCCGTTACGTCACTGAGCAGTTACGTCGTGGCGAGACGGCAGATGTTGCGCTGGCAAACTTACCGCAGCGTCTCGAAGCGGTTGATGCGTTCAAGCTGCTGACCGATGAAATCAAGCGCAACGTCATCAATCCGAAGTATGGGCAGTTCGTCAACGCGGAATACAAGGCGATGTTCAGCGCAACCGCTGACGAGCTTCGCAAGATGCTTGAAAGCAAGTCTATCCGTGATGCGTTGCCACCTGTGCAATTAGACGCAATCCGGTCTGCGGAAGGCATGATCCGCATGATCGTCATGAACGCTACAGGTATGACCATGCAGAGCTTGCTAGAGGCCGTAGATGAGATCGTCTTACCAATGGGAGCATTGTTGCTTAAGGCAAGCAATCTAGCTGGTGTGCATCACGTCACAGGGCGACCCCTGTTAGGCGGTGTGCAATGATCAACCACCAATCCGACCAATCCCCGGTCTATTTCTACTCTGTCATTGCAGACCAAGAAAACCGATATTTCATCCCGCTTACGGGACCGCACGACACACGCGAAGAAGCCGAAGCGTTATGTGATCGCGCCGTGTACATGTACATCGAACGCTTCGATGATGCTGGATGGCTATGGTTCATGGACAATGGCGTCCTGAAAACGCACAAGCACACCACATCAGTCTACGGCACGACGCTACCCGCCGCCGACGCCGCCGCGTCCGCTGAGACGAACGGCGGTGCGGAATGAGATACACGTCTGCACAACGCGAACTTGTCACCCTGCTAGCTCCAGAAGGCAGCAAGGTCAAATACGTCCTGCCGTTTGGCAAGTTCTGTCAAATCATACCAAGTAGCAAGCCCGTCAACTCAGTAACCGTACACTCGTGTCATCGGCACGGGCTGATTGATGTGATTGGAGAGGTCTATCCCTATCGATACTACGCATTGACCGATAAGGGACGCGCTGTCATCGCCGTCTCGTCCCGCGACGACGCGCAGGGCGAGACGGCGTCGGGCGGAGGTGCGCTGTGATATTCCAGCACACCATAGACAAGGTACTGAACGGAGAAAAGACGCAGACGCGACGTATCGTCAAGCCCAACCATATCGTTGGTCGCATTCCACCCAATACACCCCTTGAATTTATGTCGGTTGGGCAATCATGGGGCGATATTGTGGCTGTTCGCAGCAATGTGAGCTACACAGACATCTACGCAATCGGTAAGACTTACGCCGTGCAACGTGGTCGTGGCGTCAAGGCCGAAGGGCGTATTCGCATCATCGATATTCGCCGCGAAGATGTGCGGAATATCAGCGAAACCGATGCCTTAGCAGAAGGGTTTTCGGGTCATCTAGACTTTCTTTATACGTGGATCGGGATGCACGATAAAGGCTACCTAGAGACATTCCGCTACGCTGTTGATATGGGGAGGCTATACGAGCATGGGTTCAGAGAACGCCCCGCCGCCCGCTACGATGCGTGGGTGATCGAGTTTATGCTCGTGAACGCCGCGTCCCGCGACGACGCGCAGGGCGAGACGGCGGCGGGCGGAGGTGCGCGATGAGGGTTTACATTGTCACGACAAAAGGCTATTACAGAAACGATATTATCTCCGCTTGCACCGCGCTTGCTACGGCAAAGCAATCACTGTTGGATCACATCTGCATTGACAGCATCACCGATTTCTACTTCTGGAAGCCAACTACCATTGATAAGAAGCGTGCCTACAAATTGCAGTGTCATGAGAGCCAAGCGCATTATGGCGGTGAGAAGACGCTAGGGGCGATCATCGTGACCGAGTTGATCGGAGGTGCGTCGTGAAAAAGCAACAACCAACGATTGCCTCCGACGTTTATCATGGAACAAAGTTCTGTAGCGTTTGCCATCAAGAGTTTCCGTCTACCGCTGAATACTTTTATTCCGTTCGACAACACGGCAAAGCTTATCTTGCGTCGAGATGCAAGACATGCAATAACAATCCTGCAAGGCGTAATTACGCCACGAGCGCGGTATTTACCAAATGGGCAGTTAAAGTTCAGGTTGGCAAGGAGATGGGGTATATGCTGGCGAATTGCCAGTGTTCCATGTGCCGCGAGTGGTACGCCCCATATTCTGAGCTATGGAGCGACGAGAAGCTATGCAGCTTTTGCAAAGAAGATATTGAACAAGCGGTAGAACGACGTATAGCGCCACGCGCCGACGAGAGCGCCGCCGACGCGGAAGGCGAGGTGTCGCCGTGAGTGACGCACAACTCGCACTATTCGACCTTGCTGCGTTTAATGACGCCCGCCCGCTGCCTGAAATCATCGCCAGCAAGCACGGCTTCGCACTGGCGTATCACGAGGACGAGTCTGGTGATGTTGATCGCCGTTGGTATGCAATTCAGGACTGGATTGCTGGCGTTGCCCGGACTGAAAATCCACGCCGCTTTTGGTCAGATGCAAAAAAGCGTATCAAGACTGCTGATCCGCAGTTGTACGCATCATTCGTACAACTGCCCTATCGCGCTTCAGATGGTAAGAAGTACAAGATTGACCACGCAGTAGCGGAAACGCTGTACAACATCACGCAGCATATGGACACCACAACGGGTCTGCGCAACACCATTCTGCGCTATCTCGCAAAAGCTGGCGTCCGTTTAGATCAGCAGCGCCGTGACCCTGAACAAGCATTAAATGACGCCATCACCGCATACCAGCGCAAGGGTTTCGATGCAGAGCGTATCGAGGCTCGTTTGGGCGGTATCGTCAAGCGGAATGTGCTTACCCGCGCTCTGCGTGATAGCGTTATCAATCCCAACTATGCCGAGGGAACTGACCATATATATATGGGGCTGTGTGATCACACAGCTAAGGCGTTGCGTAAGGCTCTCAACGTGCCGGAAAACGCCAATCTACGCGACTTCATTGGTACGGTAGGCTTACAGTACATCTCCCTTGCTGAGAACCTTATAGGTGAGCGCTTATCTACTGAGACCAATATTCAGTGGCGTGACGCACTGCGCATCATTGACGAGTTCGCTGCGATGGTTGGTGAACAGGCCAAGCAAGCGAGTCGGATGCTCGGACGTGATGTGTTCACTGGCAAAGCGTTACTGGTGGCGAGGGTATGATGATCACCCATCCCAACACCTATAACGTGGCGTTACGCCCGTACTACAAGCACATGACAACGCCAGCAAACACCAAAGATGAGGCGTGGACTGCTGCGATATTGCTGGATGTTATCGAGACTACTTCCAACGACGAACAATGGGCAGAAATGCCCATCAGGACACTCTACGACGTTCTCAGCCCATTCGTACCACAACATACGGTACGTAGCGCTTTGCAGTGGCTGGAGGCAGATGGACTGATCGTCTCCCGTTTCGATGAGACCAACCGCCTGAACCGCAAGAAACAATATCGCCTCCGCGAGGATGAGGTTCAGAAGCGTATCGACTGCTGGACTTCAGAAAACGAGGCCGTGAAACATGCACCGTTGCGCATCATTCAGGCTGTTATGCGTGAACAAGTAGAGACCTTCCAAATTATGCAGAACGATGCTGTTCGTGGGGTAGAGGTGGATATAGCTAAGGTACACGCGGGGAATAGTAATTTATCTTCTATTCCAGAGAAGCAGGACATTAGTGAGTTAGTTAATCACTACGAGTCTACGATGGCTACCATTCATGTCCTGCTAGGGGTGGAAGTCTTTCCAGTGGTAGGCAAGAAACCAGCGCCTAAGACGCCTGACGATCCGTTCGGTTGGGAGTGGAGCAAGAAGCGACTGAACATGCCGGGTAGGCATCTGGCGACGGTACACGCTTGGAAGGTTGCCACTGGCTACGGGATGATACCTGTGAAGGGTGATCGGCTCGTGTTCATCGACATTGACCGAAGCGAGTTCGAAGCGGAGTTGTTCGAACTGCTGCCCCGTCTCAAGACGACCTACCGACAGCAGCGGGGAACTCATTCATGTCTAGCAATCCGGTTACCCCTGACACTGGAGAACCGTTTCGAGATCAACGACGAAGCGGGTGAAATCGCCAGCATCCGCAACCACAACTCGTATCAGGTTGGCGCTGGTAGTTTGCACCCTGAAGGCGAACGCTACGTCGCGACGAACATGGTTGAACCCATCGACCTAACCGCAGACGAGACGACGGCGTTGCTTGGTCTGTTCGAAGCACGCAAACCGAAACCGAGTCGCCCGTCGCATCCGACGTTGACGCTCGTGAAATCGTCCGATCCGTTGACGGTGGACAGCGGTCACAAGACGTGGGCTAGGAAAGGGCAAGAGCAAGCCCTACGCGAACTCAGCGCAGCAGTTCACGGCAACTTCAACACGACGCTGTACAAGACGGCGTGTCGGCTGGCTAATCTGGCAAAGGTGACGGGGGAAAGCCCTGAGCAACTTCATGACTTGCTATGGGAAGTCTGCGAACAAGCTGGATATGTACGCCGTGATGGTCAGAGTCAGACGTGGGCAACCATCCGCAACGGGATACGGGCGGGTGAAGCGATGCCGCTGAGTTTACCAGAGCGCAAGACGAGATTAGGTGGACGATGATCGAACTGGATACGATACACCACACCGACCTGCTAACCCTGTGCGGCATGTGCGAACCACAGAGTATCGACATGATTCTGTGTGACCTGCCGTATGGCACGACGGCGTGTTCGTGGGATGAGATTATCCCGTTCGAGCCAATGTGGGCAGCGTTCAAACGTGTGATCAAGCCACGAGGCGCGATTGTGTTGACGGCATCTCAACCATTTACTAGCAAGCTGGTTATGAGTAATGTCAATACGTATCGCCATCGATGGGCATGGGACAAGGATAATTCGGCTGGTTTTGCGCTGGCAAATATCAGGCCGTTCGATGTAATCGAGGATGTGCTAGTGTTTGGGCTTAACGCAGTCAACTATTATCCTATCCTAGAAACTAGGGGTAATCCTCGATTAAAGGGTGGATATTCTGCTTCTGATGTCTACGGCCTAGTACCATCGAAATCGAAATCGAATACCTATTACCCTAAGAACCTTATCAGATTCGGAAATGCCGTTCAAATAGGCAAAACCCACCCCACACAGAAGCCCGTCGCACTATTCGAGTACCTCATTCGCACCTACACACGCGAGGGCGAACTCGTGCTTGATCCATGCGTAGGGTCGGGTACTACAGCTTACGCAGCCAGATCGGTTAATCGTCACTGGATATGTGGAGACAAGAAATTGAAATATGTCGAGATTGCCAGAAAGCGTATGGCAGAACCCTATAACCCTAGACTTTTTGATTTGGACGTGGCTCCAGTTTCATATGACAAGACTGACAAAGTCCGACCAAATTCTCAACTGAGTTTGCCTCTAGATGGTTATCAAAATCCCGAAAGGGCTTACGGAGCGCGGGCGATGGGACGGCGGGTAGGCGTGGAGGTGGAGTGATGAGTACGTTACTGAATCTTAGCTTTATACGTGAGCAACTAAAGCGGAGAGGCACAACTGCTGTGATGGAAACTGAGGATGTACTCACCATATTGGACGAGATTGAGGCGTTGCGGGAAAAGGTTGAGCAGCAGCGCTTAGAGTTGTGTCGCTATGACGATGCGTGGTGCGAGACTGACGAAGAACGTCAGCTAAGGCCACGATCATGACGACGACGGACGAGCGCGGCGTTGACCCGCGTCGGGCGAAAGCGAAGGGAGATTGTGATGGACGACAAGCTCAGTAAGGCAATCGCGTATCTGGAAGCCGACGCGGAGAAGGTTGGTCAACTCGGCTTCGCACGCGGTTGGATACGCCGTCGCATCGACGGCGATGATGTGCAGGACATCTACGACTTCATTGAGATGCTGCTGCGCATGGAATGGACAGGAAGTGAATGGTGTCCATGCAAGCATCGCATGATTTGGGCAGACAACATCGCCATGTGCGCTAAGTGCTGTTCATTCGAGTTTGGACAACCAGATCATGTCTAGCGCCATGACCATCAAGTGGTATCGCACGACGGGCAACCTCAGTCGCGGCACGACGGCGCTTGACGGGCGGCTCGTCTACGTCGTGCTGACGCGCTACGTGTTCGGCTGGCAGTGGGCGATAGAGACGTATCACGGGACGTGGGTAGGCGGGTCGCACGTGTACTTCGAGGAACGCAAAGCGGCGGAACGCGACGCCGTGCGGTGGATGGAAAAGAAGGAGAAGGTGAAGTGATCACAGTAGTAAACGTTCGAGACGAGGGCGTGCTAGCCGCGCTCAAAGCGGGTGATGCGCAGTTTGTGTACTGCGGACGAGCGATGGGGCGTATGGGGTTGAAGGCGTCGAAATGGGCTAACCCATTCAAGGTGGGCATCGACGGCAACCGCTTCGAATGTATCGAGGCGTACCGCAAGCGGATGCAATTCAAGCCCGACCTCGTGGCTGCGCTGCCAGAGTTGCAGGGTAAGACGCTGGTGTGCTTTTGTGCGCCACAAAGCTGTCACTGCGATGTGTTGAAAGAGATGGCGGAAGCGTTGGAGGTGAGCAAGTGAACCTCCAAATCAAAGTCGCACGCATCGACGCCACGATGAGCGTGGACGGCGTGACCGTCGCGGAGTATCACAGCGACGGCGGGCAGGTGGAGATTACGACGTTTGGCGCTGGCGATAAGGTGTGGTTCACGCCAAAAGGTCGTCTCGTGGATTTTGAAGCCACGGTACTGCGTGTTAATCGCAAGTCGATCACCGTGAGAATGGTTAACGGGCGACAGGTGATTGATCAGTATGCACAACCGACGCAGCTAAAGCATAGGGAGGTGAGCAAGTGAGCATCGTTATTGTGACATCGCACAAGGGCGGTATCGGTAAGAGTACAGCAACCACTACTATCGCAGTCGGATTGACGGCGTTAGGGTACAACGTACTCGTTATCGACGCTGACCCTCAAGGCCATGCAGGGCTGATGCTCGGCATGAAAAAAGAGGTGGAAGGCCTGTACAAGTGGGTCACTGAGGGTGATAAGGTTGACCTTCAGGACTTGCTCTATCGCGTACCGGATACGCATATTCCGCAGTTTGAGGGACGGCGAACGGGCGGGTGCTGGCTGCTACCATCGTCGGATGATACGCGGCTGCTGCAATACGAGTTTAAGGGTGCGTACATTGCCAAGCAAGCCAAGAAGATTGTGGCGATGGCAAAGCCATTCGACATCGTTCTCATGGATACGCCCGCCGCGATGGATCCAATTCGCTCCGACTTCGACGCGGCGCTGATGTTTGCAGCAGACAAGTTCCTTGTCCCGACCCTGTGTGAACGCCTTTCGGTTGACGGCGTGACGGTGGCGGCGAACCTCAGTGAGTTCCACGAACTGCAATACGATGCGGTGGGGAAGCGGGCGGAGTTGCTTGGCATTATCCCGATGCGCTACAAGGAGTCCGATGGTCGCAATCGCAACGTCAACTCGCTGCGTCGGAAGTGGGGCGATCTGGTGTGGGATACGGTACGCGAGTCGGAGTGGTGGCATAAGGCGACGTTGTTTGACGAGACAATCTTGACCTACGCACCTACATCACCAGCAGCGGCGGAAGGCTGGCGGATGGTTCAGACGGTGGAGGGGCTATGCCTAAAAGCGCGAGTCTAGCAGCCGACCCAACGGACGAGCGTCCGCGTGAGCAGTTGAAGGTCATCCACAGGACTGTCGAGGATCCAGCCGCCGAACTCGGCATGATCGTAACTGAGCTAGAAGACGCGATCATGGTAGATCGGTTCAAGCTTACGCCAACAGGTATCGATATTCCGGCGGACATCACTCCTGATGAGTGGACAAAACTCGGACTGTTGTTTTACCGCGTAAAAAACAGCCTAAAATGGTGGATGGGTGATTGGATAAATAAACATCGTACCGAGTGGGGCGAGATGTTTGTTGAAGCACGTAAACTGACGAGGCTGAGCTATGGCACGCTCCGCAATATTGCCAGCGTCGCAAAGGCAATTAAATTGTCACGACGTCGTGACAATTTAAGTTGGAGCCACCATGTAGAAGTCGCAGGGTTGTCTACCGAACTGCAAGACCATTGGCTAGATAGAGCTATCAAAGAGAAGCTATCGGTTCACAAGTTGCGCGGTTTGATCACGTTATCACTGGGTACTGGTCACGCAACAGTGATTGAACGTCGCCGTTCTACTCGCGTGCGCTTCCACAAATTCAACGTTGCTGTGGAGACAGTGATTGTAAAAGGCGAAGGAATCAGCGCGAAGTACTATAGCGACATGATAGAAGATTTGAGATCTGTGATTGCAGACATTGAGAAAGGCGTAGCGCAATGACGGCAGGGTATGTATATCTTCTCAAGGCGGAAACTGGTCACTGGAAGATCGGGCGTACCAAAGACCCGAATGATCGGCTACGTACCTTTAATGTAAAGTTGCCGTTCAAGGTTGAGTATGAGCATCTTATCAAATGTCGTCACGCGAACGAGGTTGAGTCTGCTCTGCATGAACACTATATGTTGAAACGCATCAATGGCGAATGGTTCGATTTGTCCGATGACGACATTGCATTGATTAAAGGAATGCAGTCGGATCAGCATTCCTATGATGTTTTGCGAGAGGAGCGAGAAGAATATTACCGTCTTAGGAATGAAAAGGCGCGGATATGGTGGGAGGAGAAAGCGTTGGCAGATCCGAACGCTAAGTGGCAATTTCAATGGCGCGGTCAAACATGGGAAACTACAACTGAATATCTAGACGAAAACATCGAAATGGTACATGAGATGTATCCCATTGACTGTATAACTGAATGGTACAACTAACGGACGCCCGCGACGATGGACGCCGTGATCGCGGCGATGACGGAGGGTGAGCAGCTATGAGCGAAGTTAACATTGACGGTATTAAATCGATGCTATCGAGTATCCAGCAAGGCCATTGGTCATGGGATAAAGCCGACGGTAATGTCTGGTGCGAAGATGACGATGGTAATTCGTGTATCGTGGCTAGGGTAATTGAGAGAGGGGAACGCTGGGCAACGGACAACCCGACGGCGAACGGATTATTTCTGATGGCAGCCCCGAAGCTGATTGCACAACTCATCGCAGAAGTAGAGCGACTGTCGTCCGTCCCGCCCGAAAGCGAGGCGCGATGAGCGACTTACGACGCGAGGTGGCGTCGGCGGTAGTGCTTATCTCTGCTGCGCTACGTCAGCATGGCGCAAAGGGCAATCTTATCTACAGTGCGTGGATGAGCAGATGGTTTCACACGTTCAAAGCTATTATTTGCATTCTGCTCAATCGCTACGCTTGCAGCACCGCAGACTATCCAATCGTCATTGCCTACGTTGACGGCGGTAAAGGATGGTCAGAGTACGGCACGATGTATTGGAGCGAGTCGCTCGTGGTTGGTTGGGGTTGGCGACGTGGATGGTGGTATGCGTTGGTACAGGATTCTAGCCACTAAGGAGGCGATATGAGCGTGAATACGGTGACGCTACGTGAGCAGTTGCAGGATAACGACTTCGAAGATGTAGTAACACGTTCTGCCGTTTTCGAACTCCTCGACCTCATCGACGCGCTCACGTCACGTTGCGAGGCGGCGGAACGGAAGCTGGCGAAAATCGACAAGGTTCTCTTAGAGCATGAGAACCATATCGTGCTGCGTAATAACGAAGTCGTCATCCGCGATATTGTCGATGGAAAACGGTGATAATTACTGTCGCCAATTTAGTTTATCGGTACGATGTGAAAGTGAGGACAGATATGAAGTCAACTACTTTAAAGGAATTGTCGGCCTATCTTGCACAAGAAGCGGCTAGACTTGAGAAGATCGAGCGGGCGGAAATCGAATGGGTACGCGATGAAGAATACCCTGATGTTTATCGCGCTGAGTTTCGCAATGTACAAATCACGTTGGGCATACAGAATAGCACGACGCCCGGTATTGCCAGCGGGTCAATGCGGATTAACACGATTGAGAATGGTGATGCATCGAATAGTATTGACATCGCAGTGCATACAACCAAGCGTGAATGGATACTAAAACATGCGAAGGCCGACTTGCTGCTGCTGGCACAGATACTGCGTCCGTTGATCGAGGCTATTCCGCCCGCCTCGCCCACCGACGACGACCGCCGCGACGAAGGAGGTGAGGCGTGAGCAGCGAAGTTACGGCAACCGCAGCTCTGATTGTCGCGCTTCTGGCGTCAGTCAGCGGATTTGTATTGTACATCCGCTTTGAGCGATTAAGAGAGGAAGTTAGAGATATTCGGTGGAAACTCAACGGGGCGCGTGAGGACACGGCGAACTTGAACCTCACGACGCCGCTGTATCTGCTTGAAACCATCGCAGAGTTGAAGCGTCGCATTGAAGCGCTGGAGAAAAGAGATGAACAATGAGCGAACCGTTCGTGGGCAAGCTCGATACGGTGGTGGTCATGCACCGTCCGCTGTCATCTGACGAGATAGTGGAACTGGCCTATCCATCCACTGTTAAATTGACGTACTTTCTACTGTGGAAGCTGGAGCGCCGCTATCGTTTCGGCGCGTTGATCAACCGCGTGTGGCGGTGGAGGTGGCAATCGTGATCGACTACGACTATACACAGTTGACGCCAGAGCAAAAAGATGCGATGCGCCAAATCGAGCAGGACGCCCAACTCGAACGTAACAGAGCCGAGCAAGATTACCAACGCAAGTTAGTGCAGATTGGCGAGGATAGGGCGCGGCGTATCGCAGAGATGATGGCTGAACAGAATAATGACGAGGTGAGCAGTGATTAACCTAGACCACATCAAGGCGATGCTTGGTGCTATTACGCAAGGCGAGTGGATACATCGATGGAACCGCGTGTATGCGGACGACGTAGAGATATGCGCTTTCTACGACAAAGACGAAAGCGAGTTCGCGGCGAACGCCGCGTTCATTGCCGCGTCGCCTCGTATCGTGCGCGACCTCGTGGCGGAAGTGGAGGCGTTGGCTGAGGCATATGCTCAACTAGCCGTTGAACAGGCAGGGGATAGGAGTGAAGCGTATCTTGGCAACGTACAAGACCGTATTAAGCGCATAACGGATGTGGCATTGAAGGGCATAGTGAAGGGTAGCGAATGATGGCTAAGTTCACTGTTCGGATTGACCCTGAAGTCATGCAGAAATTGCGCGATCCGAACTTCATTAGCGGCATGAGGATGGACATGATGCACGCGATGGATCGTGTACTGCACGAGCATTCCATCACGCTCAAAGTCGAGCTGCGTTACGTCGGCGCGAAATGTGTATGGGTGCGTGCCGAGAGCGGACGGCGCGTCGGGTTGGTCTATCGGCCTAAGCGAGGTGAGTGATGGCTAACAAAGTCAATCAGTACGATGACGAGAATGTCGAGCGCCGTTACGAATTGCTGGCAATCCTCGTTACTTTCGCTAGAGAGAACAAGGGTGCGCTCCCCATCCAACGGCGGGCGTGGCTGTTGTGCTGCGCTGCTGGATACGACATGGGGGAAAAGTCATTCGAGCGCCACTGGAAGCAACTCAAAGAAGATGGGTTCATTGCAGTAGAGCCTCAGACCAACACACCCTACATCCCTCAAAGCCAATGGTCGCTTAGGGCTGACATGGGTGAACAATCCGCAGAAGTCTTAGACTAACCACATGCTAGGGGGCAAGTACCCCCTTCCTCATTGCCCGCTCCGAAAAAACCACGATCCACAATACAGTATCCACTAGGGGCGACTGTCTACCTGTCCGATTCAGAGTTCCGAACGTTGAGCTTCGTACGGTTTCATATCAGCCGCCCCACTATAACTGCTGTTTTTGCTCGCACGGGGCGTGCGAACCAACGTTGTGAGCGTTGAGTAACAGCATTGCTTTTAAGGATACAACAAATCAGCGGGGCGTGTAGTGGACGGTTTCACAATCCTATCGCAGATTAAGACCCTGCAAGACCTACTGCTGATTGGTAGTGGCGTTTCAATCTTGACCCTTGCCTTCGTGATCGTCACGGCAGTCCGTGCAAGGAAAAGCAAGCAGGACACCGACGGGAAATTGCGGCTAATGCAGCAAGAGGCGAAGGAACGACGAGAGGCTGATCAGGCTCAGATCGCGAAGGCGAATCAAGAGCGCTTGTTGCGTGAGATTGATTTAGAAGTTCAGCGCGATAAGCACACGAACGACATGCTTACGCGCTTTGCAGCAGCAATCGAGGCATCGACTGCGGTTGGCGTACAAATCGGGAAGGCGATTGAAGTCTCGAACGACCTTCTCAAAGAGATGCGCGGCACGCAGAACGAAACAAAGCAACGTCACGAGGCGAACGCTTTACGCATCGGTCAGATTGACGACCGACTGAGCAATGGGATTGTATCTCTGGAGGGTAGGGTAGACGGCGCGAAGGCGGAAGTGACGGCGCAGGGCATCAATATTATGCAAGCGCTGAATAATCGCACGCTGGAAGTCAATAACTCTATCAAACAAACAGGCGATAGCACGCAGACGTTGGTGAACAAATTAAGCACGACATTAGATACGGTGCTTTTGAAGGTAAACGAGTTGGGTACACAAGTGGCGGCTTTACAAGCCAACAAAGATGATGCGAATGTGCAGGAAGTCTTAAGGCAAGTAGGCGAACTATTCATATTCGTTCGGTCTGCCAAGCGTGGTACTGACCCGCTTGATCCGAACAAGGCATCTGTTGACCCCCTAGCCATTCCGAACACTCTACCCAAAAAGCCACCGACAGGCGACCTACCGCCTCTCCCACCGCTGAATCCGCCCGTCGCGATAGAGACGCCGTTGACGACACCGCCAGCGGTACACGACACGCGGCAGTTGACGCCCGTCAAGCCGGAGGGGAAGTAGCGATGCCTATCATTGGGAACGGGCTACTTCGTCGCACAAGAACCTATGACCAGATCGTAGCTGCGCTCGTCCCTGACTGGCTTGTGTACCATCCGGCGACCGAACCGAGTGGTAATGCGCTTGACGCATCGGGGCATGGCTACACTGGCACATGGACAGGCACGCCGCAGCGCCAAAACGTTGATGGGCCATCGGTTGGGATGGGCAAAGCTCCCGCTTTCTCTGGCGACGATGTTCTCAATTGGTACAGCGCGGGTGCAGCGTCGGCGGTAGCAGCAGGCTTGGCGACGGGTGAATTTTCGGTGAACTTATGGTTGCGTCCGAATGGTGGTACGGGACGGTTCGTCAGTATTCGCGTGACGATGGCAAACGCCAATAACCGCATTCTGATTTACTTCACTAACGCAACCACTGTGCAAATCGTGTACACCGCAGGCGGCACAACGAAGACAGCCGACATCACGGTGGCATCGGGCAACTGGTACAACATCGGCATGACGGTCAGCAAGGCGAATGATCGGATGCGTGCTTATTCCAACGGCGTGAAGATCGGGGCCGATGTGACAGGGTTGGGTACGTGGGTTGGTACGCCGGATGCCACGCTGATGAACTGGGGTGCTGAACAATCATCGCCGCTCGGCTCACCGCTCACGGGTGCGATGTATCGCTGCGGGCTTGTGCTGCGCGAATTATCGGCAGCGGCTAACGCGGTGCTGGCGACGCCAATATGAATGTCAGGGGAAGCCCCCAATTACAGTGGGCCGGACTATGGCGGGCCGGACTGGTATATCGCTCCATAAGGAGTTGTGATGACAGGCGAGATGAGTGATCCGATGATAATTTATCAAGGCGCATCCGATCAGCGGATGCAAGCGGGTCAATTCGCTTACCTGATGGACGGTGCTTATCCACTGTCTGCTGCACTCACTTTCTCTAAATCAGGCGTGACATATGTACCATATGGTAATGCGCGGCCTGTATTGCAGCCGAGCGTATCGAACATCACCATTACGGGCGATGACATCACCATTACGGGCGTGGAGATTGGCGGGGTCAACACGAACCGCGTGTCGGCGCAAGCGGGCAGCTTCCCGACGGACATAGATTTCAATCGCCTCATCATCACGGGCAAGCGCGTGACGCTGGCGGGCTGGATTATCCATGACATCACCGAACTAAACATCGATCACACCGCGCACTCGGTCACGTTGCGGGATTGCATCGTGTACAACATGAGCTGGTACAGCCTCGTTGACGGCTGGCACGGACACCAGTATTACACGCAGGATGACGGCGGCGGGGCGATGCAAATTATCAATTGCATCTTTGCGCAGTCAGGTGCGTATGGCGTCCACTTCTACGCCGTGAACGGCAATCTGTTGGGGCTGCACATCACGAACCTGATTCAGTTCAACCCCAAGTTTGCCATCGGTGGGGAGGCGAACGCGCCTGTCGATGACATTGTGATGACCGACTCCGTGCTGTGGAATCCATCGGCAAGGATCGGGCGCAACTCGACTAACTGCGGATCGCTAACACTGACGGGCAACTATTACGGCTTGCAAGGGCCGATCATCTCCCCAGCGTGGCAGCATGTCACTGACATCGGCAACGTGACTGCTTCGGACGGCGCGAACGTGATCAAAGTCTTCCCTTGCACGACGGCAAACAAAGTGGCGCACATTGCCGTGATGAATTGGGAGCAACTAGACACGGTAGAGGCGACGATAGACGGTCTGACCGTCGGCGCGACATACCGACTGCGACAAGCCTATAACCCAATGGGCGACGTGAGCGAGTTTGAATATCGGGGCGGCACAGTGCCGTTGAGTTTTATGGATCGCACGGTGGCTATCCCAGTGGGGTTCGACACGGCGCTTGCGACACTCGATAAACGCTTTGGCGCGTGGCAATTGGAGGCGGCATGATGACCGACTTCGCCGCCCGCCTCGTGTTCACGCTCGTGTGCGGGCTGCTCGTGTGCGGGTTGCTCGTCGTGGCGACGCGGAGGGACGAGTAGGGTATGGCTGACGTGGGTCGCCCAACGAAGTACACGCCCGATACGGTGGCGAAGATTACGAAAGCACTCAAGCTCGGATCTACGCGCCGGTTGGCGTGTCAGTACGCGGGCATCAGTGAGGATACGCTGGCGAATTGGCTACGCGATTATTCGGATTTCTCGGATGCTGTAAATAAAGCCGAAGGTGACGGCAGCGTGGAATGGCTGAATCGAATCGAACAGGCGGCAAAACGGGGCAGTTGGCAAGCCGCAGCGTGGAAGCTGGAGCGACTGTACCCGAACGAGTATGGGCGACAGGTGATAGATCACCAGTCGAAAGGCGCACAACTGACAGGGCTTATTTTGGACTTAGGGGACGATGGTAACACTGACGAAGCGTGATCCGAACATCACGGAATGGCTAACCTATAAGGCTCACGCCAAACAGCGTGCGTTTCATCGCGCTGTGCGTCTGTACGATTACGTCTATTTCAAAGGCGGTCGTAACTCCGGCAAAACCATCGGCGGGGCGTTGCAATCCATTCAAGAGGCGATTATCTATCAGCCCGCTTCGCGCGGCATGGTTGTTGCGCCGACGAACGAGATGCTGCAAGACAACACCATGTTTGAGTTCTTCCGTTGGTTGCCCCGTCATTTCATCAGCGAATATTTGAAGTCACGCAAAATCGTGACGCTGACGAATGGCACGGAGATCGCGTTCCGCAGTGGCGAAGAGCCGCAATCACTTCGCGGCCCGAATCGGCAATGGGCATGGTTAGACGAGCCGCGCAACTATAAGAACAACGAGACATTTAACGTAGTTGCAGCGTCGCTGCGTCCTACAGTCAAGATGTTCCTGACCAGTACGCCAGCGGGCATTTTCCACTGGCTATATCAGATGTTTACCGTCAATCCGCTACCCAATTCGTACGTCGTTAAGGTGCGCACCGTCGAGAACCCGCATCGTGGCGAAGGCTATGAGACGCGCATGGCGAGTCAGTACAGCACACTTGACGCCGCGCAAGAACTCGACGCCGAGGACGTGAGCTTTGAGGGTCTATGTTATCCCGACTGGTCAGAGGATGCGGGTGGTAACGTCACGGATGACGCCGAATACAATCCTGCGCTCCCTGTGATTTGGGGTGTGGACGACGGCTTTGCTTACGGGCAAGGGCCGGGTCATCCATCCTATCACCCACGTGTCGTGTTATTTGCACAGCGCACGGCTATCGGCGGCGTGAATGTGTTTGACGAGATTGTGGTCACAGGCGAGATGTCTGAGGCGACTATCGAGAACGCACTCAAGAAGCCCTATCGTCGCCCTGAACAAATTTTCATAGACAGTAGCGCCGCCGAATTGAAAGCGCGTCTTTATAGCGCCAGCATGACCGTATTGCCGTCAACGCACAAGGTAACAGAAGGTATCAAGAACATGAGGCGGATGATCGCTTCCAGTAACGGGATGCGCTTATACCGTGTACACACCCGCTGTAAGCATCACATTCGCGAGATGAAGATGTACCACAGCGATCCAAACGCGAATGCTAACAGCGGCGAGGTTATTCCGGCGAAGGTAGACGACCACACGTGTGATGCAGGGCGGTATTTAACGTGGAATCTGAGGTACTCATGACCGACCTTATCCGCATCGCAGAGAATGACGCGCCGTCGGCCAACCTTAGCATGGACACGACCGACGCCGCCATTGCACAGACCATGCAAGCGCTGCCCAGCGTCAAGAAAGGACAAGGCGCATCGTCGTTCTTCGCCGTCTCGACTAAGCGCGGGGCGTTACTGCCGCAGTGGGGGTCGTTGGAGCGAGAGCGATATAACCGCGAATGGTATCGCAATCCGTACAACACGCTGCTGCAAGGCGCACAGTCGGGGCAGGGCAAGCGGGCGAGCTCGACGCCATGGGAAATCAATGGCGATGACAAAGAAGCGGTTGAGTACTTCCAGCAAGTGTTTCGTGACTCGCAGTTCGGTGCGGGCTACACGACGCTGGTAGAAAAAGGCCACCTCGACTTCTTCCGTCAAGATCGCGGTACGTGGATTGAGGTTATCGCGCCCGGCGACCCGCTTGCGCCGCCGACGGGCATGATTACGGGTCTCGCAGTGCTGGATAGCGTCCGCGTGTACCCGACAGGCGACCCGACCTATCCCGCCATCTACTATAACCGCAAGGGTAAGATGCACGTCATCCACCGTTCGCGGGTAATTCACATCGTGGACGGCGAAGATACCGACGAATTGCATCCCGGCACTGGTTTGTGTGCCGTGTCGCGTGCAGCGGCGGTAATCCAGCGCGAGATCGAGATGGGGCGCTATGTGTCCGCCATGCTCGATGACAAACCCGCGCCCGGTGTGAATATCTGGCGCAACGTCACGGGTGAAGGGTTAGACCAGACGGTTAGCAACTTCCTCGCCCGTAAGTCGATGGACAACGGCAATGTGTGGGGTGACGCCATTAACGTGTTCAGCTTGAACCCTGAATACGACATCAAGATGGAGTCCATCACCTTCGCCAAGCCGCCGGATAAGTTTGATTTCATCACTTACGTCAATCTCGACGTGGATATGTTGGCGCTGGCGATTGGCGTAGACAAGCAGGAGTTGTGGCAACTCACGGGCGGCGGACTCGGCAGCGGAGCGCAGTCGAATATCCAGCACGAAAAGAGCAAAGGTAAGCACTTCGGCAACTTCATGACGCGCTTAGAGCGTGCCTTCAACGATGTGCTGCCCGATGAACTTGAGTTCAAGTTCAAGATTAAGGATACCGCCGAGGAAAAAGAACGCGCCACGATTGCGGGTCTGTGGACGGGCGTGGCGACCAGCCCGATATTGCAGCCGAACGAACAGCGCCAGCTTCTTGCCAACAATAGCGAAGCGCTGCACGACGTACTGACCGACCCGAATGGGCAACTCATCCGCGTGGATGATATGGGTGTGCAACCTCAGGACGCCATTACTATCGGTGACGTACCCAAGACTGCCAATCCAACTACTCCTACGACGGCAACCGACGCGATCAGCATCGGCACGGGCGGCTCGCAGACGACAGGCGCGGTGATTACCATCGGCAAGTCGTTCGATGCGACGCGACGTGAATTTGTGGACAACCTCGTGGATCTCATCGGTGCGGGCAACAACGATGATTTGTCGCGGCGGCGGTTCGGTATCGTGTTTCGCGCGCAGCTTCGCCGTCTCGGTCAGCAGGCGTTCCAAGACGGTCTCGAAGCGGGTGGCGTGCATCAGGAGTTGGACGCGGATGAGCAGACGCAAGTGCAAATGTGGCTGCGCGACCAATCCGGTTACGTGACCAACTTTGCCAACACGGTATACGGGCGCGGGCTGTCGGCTGCGCAGATTCGCCAGCACGCCGAGATGTGGGCGAACAAGTCGCTGCAAGACATCTACGACGCGGGGCGTATGGCGGCGGACAAGAATGGCATGTACGAGTGGGTGCTAGGGAAGGCTGAGCATTGCGACGACTGCCGCAAGCTGGAAGGTCAACGCCATCGCTTCAAACAGTATTTTACCAAGAACTTACTACCCAAGTCGCCTAAGCTGGCGTGCGGTGGGTGGAACTGTGCTTGTAATCTCGTGCGCACGCAAGCGCCAGCGAGAGGGAGATTTCTATCATGACATTCGCTCAACGATTTGGATCGCCGCCTATGCTCTGGGTATCCGGTAGTGTTTCTGCGACGGGACCAACTCAGTTAATTCCTTCACCGGGGCCGGGCAAGCGCATCACGGTTTTAGCGCTCCAACTGCAAAACGAAAGCAGCACGGCGACAACGATGATTCTGATGGCGGATGGCGCTGAGTTCTGGCGCGTCCTCGGACAAAACCAAGGGGACGGTTGCGGGTACACGATTGCCGATCTCCGTATGCCGACCAACACCGCCTTGCGGTTAAAGCTCAGTGGGGCCAATCAGTGCGGCTACAACATCGGCTACAACATCGAGAATACGGGGTGAGTTATGGACAATATCATTTGGATTGCCCCTGAGCCTGTACAGAAGGGCTTTCTCGGTATCAACAAGAAGCAAATCGTGAGCGCCGTGTGCAAGTCAGCTAAGGACGGCGCACGGCACATGTTCATCATCACGAGTAATAGCTATAAAGATCGTGATCATGACTGGGTTACCACGAAAGCGCTTCAGCGCTACGTAGACGAGTCGTGGGTGGCTGATGACAAGTGCATAACCAATAACAAGCACCTGTACTGGCATGATGACAATATTCACATCGGTGACATCGTGTGGGCAGATACGGAAGGCCCGTTCCTGATTGAGCTATCTAGAGAGCGCCAAGGGACATTTGTCTATCGCGATGCCGTGTATCCGGTCTCCGTAATTTGGGATTATGTAGAGAGCGCACCGGAGGCTCAAGGTGCAAGTCACCGCTTCTATGTTACTGCTAAGGACGCGCAAGACAAGACATTTAACTGGATTAAAAAGAGGGAAACCAGCACGCTGCCCCTAAAAGATGCAGCAAATTTACTCACCTTTAGTGGAGTGATACCTACATGAGCAAGCGAGATGACAAGTTGGACGAAATCTTAGGGGTGAAGGGCGTTGCTGAAAAAATTCGCCAACTACCTAAAGATTTAGCCAAGACGCTAGACGAGGCTGGCTTGGTTCACAAGTCAGCCGACAAACCGGACGCAGAGGATGAGGCGCACGTTGAGACCGAAAAAGCCGCACCACCGCCCACGCCACCAGCACAAGGCGAACAGCCAGCGCAGCAACCCCCTGCACAGGAACAGGGTGAAGTCGCGCAGGTTGTGGACATTGTGATGCAAGTACTGACCGCCAACAACGGACAGCCTGCCGAGACCATCAAAGCAGCGCTGGTAACGGCGTTAGCGGCTGCGCTCGACACGGAGGATGCACCCGCCGACAGCCAACCGCCGCCCGCCGCCGCCAAAGCCTTCGCGCAGACGGATGAGGTAGGCAAGGTTGACCCTGTCATCGCCGCGAAAGAATTGACGACGCTCACGACAGAACTAACCGACACGCAAGCCGTCATCGTTGAGGCGCAGAAGGGCATCGAGGAAACGCAACAGACGACCATCGATGCACTGAAGCAACTCAAGGAAGTCCTTGCGCCCATCGCCGACTTAGTGAAGGCTGTCGAAGGTGTCAACACCCGCCTCGGCGTGGTAGAAAAGCATCTCGGCGGGCGTCCGCGTATCGCCTCGCAAGATCCGGTGACGGAGCTTGACCCTGAGAGCGAACTGGCGAAGGAAAGCAAAGCGGCACTTGAAGAATTTGACAATGTACTCGGCTTGAAGTTAAAGCCGACCAAGAACTAGCACAGGAGTAGATCATGCTCAAACTGAAGTTAAAGGACGGCTCCAAGGCCGATAGCAACGAACTGCAACAGCTTGCCGACATGCAAGCACGCGGTCTCATCGAAATTGCCCAGAAGAACGATCCATCCAGCACCACGCCAAACGTGCAGACGCTGAACGGGCCGTTTCCCGGCAATGCCAACCAGTTCGGGTTGTTCAGTCAGCCCGGCGTGCGTCCGGATCGCTTCTCGGCGATGCCGCGCCCGCGCTCGGCGTTCGAGATCATCAAGTTCGAGAAGTCGGTGTACACCAACGAACTGCTCGAAATCTTGACAGGGCAGACCGACGGTAGCGGTAGCAACGTTACTGGCTGGTGCGGTGATGCACCAAAGCCCGGCAACCTGAAGGTGATGGCGGTCAATTACGTGTTCGGCAAGATGAAGATGTCCACCAACACGATTGCGCTGCAGGACGTGGGTGAGCGCCGTAACCGCGCCGACATCCCCGGCGAATTGATCAATCAGGCAGTCGCCAACAACCCGATCATCCCCGACATCGCGGCGCGTATTGACGATAGTCAGAGCATTCTCCGTGCTGAGTTCTACCGTCTCGGCGTGGAAATCGAGCGTCGTCTCGAAAAAGTGCTGTGGGACGGCAACACGGCAACTTCCTCCGGCTCGACGCAGCGCGGTTGGTGGAAGGAATTCATGGGGTTCAGCAACCTCGTCAAGACTGGTTACACCGATATCACTAGTGGGTATCTAGCGCAGGTCGTGGATAGCATCGTCGTTCCGTTCAACGCCTCCGTGACGGGTAATGCTGCCGACGGTTCCAGTCGCAATATCTATCAGGTGTTGTCTGATGTATTTTACGCACTGATAGATCGCGCTGAGACGGCGGGTATCGAATGCACATGGGCAATCGTCATGCGCAAAGACCAGTTCCGTCAGGTGACGCGCCAAATCGCGGCCATGATAGCGCCCGCGTGGATTACCAACACGAACGCCGGACAGCCACAGAATCAAGACGGTCGGTATCTCGAAGAACTGCGTCAAAGCATGTTCAATGGGCAGTATCTGTACATCGATGGGATGCAAATCCCTGTGGTGTTCAGCGACGGCATCGCCCGTCAGACCATCGGCAATAATAACTACAATGCCGACATCTTCATTTTGCCCGTGCGCACGTCAGCAGGGTTCCCACTCATTCGCGGCGAATACTTCGACATGGGCAATCAGTACATCAGTGAGTTGACGGGGCAAGTCGGGGAAGTACCCGCCGTGCCAATCAACAACGGCATGTACTTGATGGGTCGTCGCGACAATCCGTCATGCTTGGAATACGAACTCAGCGCCAAGATGCGCGTCATCCTTGAGACGCCGTTTCTCGCGGCTCGTCTCGACGATGTGCAGTACACGTTCTACGCTGATCAGCGCGATGCGTATGTGGGCGACAGCTTTTACCGGAACGGTGGCATTAGCTACCGCACGTAGTAGCCATTGGCTTGTACTTGCGGCCTAGAGAAGGCCAATCGAAAAGCGGTGTTCACCCTCACCGTCTGGTCGCAGGTTCTGACGATAGGGTAATGGAGATGATGATGGGCGTTAGTGTGACGGTTTGCATCCCAATAGGCCCGAAGCATGTGGATCTCGCCTCACGCGCGATCCAGAGTGCCGAACGGCAGACACTGACTGTGAACGTGTTGTGGCTCGTGGATGAGCAGCAGCGCGGCCCCGGTGCGTTGCGAAACGAGATGCTGGCGCAAGTGCTAACTCCCTTCGTTATCTTCTTGGATGCAGACGATTGGATCGAACCTGACTTCGTGGCGAAAACGCTTGCCGTGTTCGAGCGAACGGACAAGTACGTGTACACCGACTGGCTTGAGGATGGCTATCTCAAGCAAGCGCCAGCGCAGGCTTGGTGTGGTGACACGTGGCACGTCGTTACGGCACTCATCCCGACGGCGTGGGTGCGCGAGATCGGCGGGTTCGATGAGCGGTTGCCAGCGATGGAGGACAGCGACTTCTATCTACGGCTCACGACGGCGCGACATTGCGGCGTGCGACTACCGGAGCCGCTGTTTAACTACAGCAACGACGGTACGCGCAGCGACGAGTTTCGCGAAAACGATGCGATGTTCAAGCAGCTAAAAGGGGAAGTGACCCGGAGGTACGCAAATATGTATGGGTGTTGTGGTTCTTCGGTCGATGATCAGCCGCCTGTTGGGGCGCGGCTAGAAGGAGACGTGATCGCTCAGGCGCTGTGGCACGGCAACCGCACGATGCCGGGGCGTGCGTCAACTCCGCAACGCATCTACGAACGCACGAGTTGGCCTCACTTGCTATGGGTTGATCCACGCGACGTACAAGCAATGCCAAGTATGTTTCGATTGATGGAGACGCCCGTCAACGAGGCCGTGCCGATGAACGGACTAGATGCGCTGGACAAGGCGCTGAACTTCAACGCACCAGTCGCAACGCCAGTCTACACGGCAGCGAAGATCGAGCCAATCGCAGCGACGCCGAACGTGGCGAACGTACTGCGCCTTGGGAAGCGTAAGTAAGTCTAGTAAGGGTGAGCGTTCAGGGGTGGACAATCATGGATAAAGGCACATTCGAAACTGTGGTGGAATCTCAGTATGAAGGGGTAGGAAAGTCCTACTACAAATTCAAAGTAACCACTAATTGGAACAAGACGGAAGACGGCGAGAAGACCGTTACAAGTTGGTCTACTAAAGTAATCGCTATTGATCGCGACGGTAGCGAATACGATGTTACTCAGCCCCGCATGTTGAAAGTGTCATGGAGCGATGATCAAGTGCCATTTGAATATCAGTTTGATTTTGATACATACGCGCCACTGGCTGGCACAGACGAAAGTGGTCATGCGTTCTACGGGCGTCGCAAGGCGCTAGACGCCCACACTAAAGTAATTATTTTGGTGATGGGGTGAACCATGCCTAACGTCATCTTCGCCCGCCCGCGCACGGTCTACGACAGCTATCAGGACTACTACGCGCTGATCGAACTGTCCGGCTATCCCCTCATCTATTTCGATGAGATAGACCCGCAGAGCGACAACTGCTATATCCATACGGTGGTCAATGGCGAGAACCAAGACGGCTATCAGTCACCGAAGGCACGGATGATTTTGCACGATCTGGAGTGGCGTCTCGACGGTGCTTATCCCGCACTCCCCGGCTTCTCTGAAGTGTGGGGCGCTGATGAGTGGTACGTTGAACAGTTGCGCAATCGCGGCGTTAACGCCCGCTTCGTGCCCGTTGGTTCGCACGCCGGACTCAACCCCGAACCCGACGGCGCACGCGAGAAGCGCTACGACTACGCGATGCTGATGTACTTCACGTACCGTCGCCAGTGGGTACGTGACCGCGTGATGGAAGGCGGCCTGACCGTCTCCCCGAATGCGTGGCGCAACGAACGGCACGAGATATTGCTCAGCAGCCGCGCCATGCTCAACGTGCATCAGCACGACAACGTGCGCACGGTCGCGCCGACACGGTGGGCGCTCGTGGCGGCTTATCGGTTGCCGATGATTAGCGAGACGATTGATAGCCCGCTGTGGCACGGTCTGTACTACGACTACGAGGATCTGGTGGATGCTGCGCAAACGTGGCGCGTGCGCGAGGCGGAGTTGCGCGAGGCGGGCGAGTGCTTGTATCAGCAGATGTGCGTCGAGAGAACGCTCCGCAAGTGCGTGGAAGGTGCGGTATGAGCGAGATTTATCGCGAAAACGGACGCGCAATCCTTCACAAGGATGATAATAGCGACGGATACAAGGTCATGGTCGATCCCGACTCTGTGCGCTCTGCGCCGGAGCAGTCTCGTATCACTTGGGTTGCGAATTTCATTGATCGCGGCTTTATGCATATTGGCATGATGCGACCCGTGATCGCAATCCGACAAAAACCGCACTCCGTTCAATATCACTATTACTGGTATGAAGTAACAGTAGGGGATGGCGATCATGACTAAAATCGTCGCCTACACCGCCCTGCACTACGGCAAAGACTACCTAGCATCGGCTATCCGCAGTGTTATCGACCACGTTGACGAATACCACGCGCTGTACACGCCCATCGGCTCGCACGGACATCGCACCGACGTGCCGTGTCCCGAAACGCGCGACGAACTGCTAGAAATTGCGTTGTCGGCGGGCAGTAAACTTCGTTGGCACGAGGGCGAGTGGGGTTGGGAGGGTCAGCAACGTGACACGATCTTCAGTGTCGCGCCGGACGCCGATCTCATTCTTGCGTTGGACGCGGATGAAATTTGGGCGGAGGGTTTGGCGCAGATGGTTATTGAGTCTGCCGCGAAACACCCATTCCCTACCAACTTTAGAGTGCCGATAATTCATTACTGGCGCTCATTTCATCGGTGCGTATTACATGACCCTGCTTATCCTGTGCGAGCAATTTCACCTAAAGCAAAGGGGCAAGAGGCGATTACTTTTCATCCGTTCCGTGCTGACACACCGGATACGCCCCATGACATGCCTAGCCATGAAGTAACGGAGATTTTGCGAAAAATACGTGCAGGTGAATACCGTGATGAGGCCATGGCTATCAATCACATGGGCTACGCGCAACGCAGCGAAATCGTAAATTACAAGCAACTCACGCATGGGCATAAAGGCGAATGGCGGCGTGATGTCGATTGGTTCAATGATAAGTTCATGGCGAACGCGCAGGTAG
>ERZ869921.454-NODE-454-length-25768-cov-155.174698_pt1 | contig 25768 bp, 31 predicted proteins | sample MGYA00579310_ERZ869921 | MGnify/ENA primary metagenome ERZ869921 (study PRJEB32216, sample SAMN09231816) | wastewater metagenome | place: USA: Maryland | collected 2016-06-21 | study: EMG produced TPA metagenomics assembly of the PRJNA472060 data set (Reclaimed... | reverse complement strand
GGACGATGAATTATACACGCTTGATGAGCTTGTCGCTCAAGGGGGTAAATAATGGAAGGGGTTTACCCCTTCTATTATTTAGGATTACGGAATAAGCGATAGGCGAGGATTATGGATTTCGTTATGACATTTTCGGCAAGTAGGAACTACGTCGAGCCAATGCTCAGAAGAGTACCCATTGTGATGATGGTATTGATGAGCTGGGCTTGCGCAAAAATGACACAACTGCTCCGTGACTCTTTGCATCTCCTTACGCCGAACTGCGTTGTAAACCGCGGCTCTCGCCTTTTTCCGTTCAGGATGGTCTTCGGAGCAAAGAGAATCGTAGTCTCTGATGTATGCCTTGTAACTATCTGTTTTCTTGTACATGGCAACGGCTCTATTGTGAGTAATACGACCGTGAGGGGTTTCGATGTACTTCCTGTCGTATTCCTTCTTTTTCTCTTTGTACTTGGCTGTTTTTCGGCGCTTCTTCTGTGCATTCTCGGTAGATTTTTTGCCTTCTGGACTTTTGACCCATCGACGGCGGGTTTCCTTACCTTTATCGGTTTGATAGTAGATCCTCGCCTTCTTACTTGCGCACTCCTTGCAACTGTAATGGAGTCCGTCTGGGGCACTTTTTCGTGGGCTAAATTCTATTCTTGGTTTGAGATTTTTACAGGTAGAACATCGCTTAACAGTGTCGTTTGTCATGTCGCATCTTTCTAGAAAAAAGAAACGCCCTCGGTGATATATAGCCTGAAAGATGCGACTCGAACAGGGATATATCACCGCAAGGGCGTTATCGGATAAGTATAGATTAGATTGCCTATTCAGACAAGTTGTTCGAGTCGCAATCTCATTATATCACAGGAGTGATGATATGTCTATTTTAGTTTTTTTCTGCACGGGGGTGAAATATGGCGGCTAGTAATTTTCGCACCATTATCATTCAGGGTGAAGGCGAGGCCATCTCCGAGGCTTTGGCCGGTGAAGCGGGCATCAAGCCTGGAATGCTGTTGGCCGTTAGCGGTGGATCTGCCATCAAGCACGCTACTGCCGATGGTACGTCGCAGCGTTTCTTTGCTCTTGAAAGTCCGACTGCGAACACGGCTGGCACGCCTAGTATCGAAGTTGCCTACTCTGCCGGTGATACTGTCTATCGTTATCAGCCGGATTCGGGCGACGTGATTTATAGCTGGTTTGCTACCGGCGGAACTATTACGGCTGGTGTGTCGCCATTAGTCAGTAATGGCGATGGCACACTGAAAACCGTCACGGTCGGCACGGCGACCTTCGTGGATGCGGTTGTCGGGTACGCAGAAGAAACCGTTGCTAATGTCAGCGGCGCGGCTGTACGTGCTCGCATTCGGATTCGCTAAGGGGATATAGAGATGAAACAAGCAGAGATTTTGAATGGTGGGGCCGCTTATAATGGCCTTGTGGGTAATACGTTTTTGCCGAAGTTTAAGAAAGATGGCCGGGGCGTGCTAGTGAATAGTCAAGGCGGCATCGTTGGTAACAGTCGCCTTGATAGTCGTGAGTGGACGCTACTCAATACGCAAGTCGCTACCATGCAACGCACGATTCTGATTGGCATCAACAACCTTCGCCAATATGGACTTGTGCAAAACATCGGTAGTATCGGCGTCATGCAGGTTGACAAGCGCATCCAAAGCGAACGGCGCGCCGCTGATGTGACAATGAGTACGCGGACAGTTGTGAATAATGACCGCGTTGATCGCAATACGCTGTCTGTTCCCTTGCCGATCATCAGCACTGCCTACCAGATTGACGAACGTGAGTTGGCTTCTTCTCGCCAATTGATGCTGCCACTGGATACCGCCGAAGCGACTGAATCAGCACGCGCCGTCTCCGAGACGCTGGAAGGCATTCTATTTAACGGCACGACTGCGGTCACACTGAACGGCAACGCGGTTAAGGGCTACAATAACGCTACTGGCGCTCTGAGCACCAGCACGAGCAGCCTTAGCACCGGTGCGTGGTCAACTGCTGACAACGCCTACAATACTATTAAGGCACTGTTGGCTCAAATGGAGTTGCGTAAGTTTCGTGGTCCGTTTGTGTTGTACCTGCATAGCACAGATTATTTCAATCTGTTGATTATGCGTGCTTCGGCATCAGACACCACTCAAATGGATCTGATTAAGCGCCTGCCTGGTATTGCCGCCATCGAAAAAGTTGATGCGGGCAACGCCACCGCTGGTACTGCCGTCATGGTGCAAATGACGAGCGACGTGGTTCAGTTGCAAGAAACCATGCCAATCCAAAACCGTGAATGGCGCTCGGATGACATGAGCACCTTCTACGCCAAAGTTATGTGTATGGCAATTCCGTTCGTTCAATACAATTACAATTTGCAAACCGGCATTGCTATCTGCTCAGGTTGCTAGGAGTAAGTATGCTCTATCGTGTATTGCCGAATGGCGAATGGCTGACGCTGGCGCGGGCCTATGGTCCCGGTGAAGAAGTTGAGTTACCTGAAACGGAAGCCGCTCGTTTTGTCGGCTACACGCTAGAGGGTCCGATCTTGCCGGTAGCTGAACCGACAGAGATAAGTGAGGAAACGGCGGTTCAAACACCTGTACACAAGACCCGTGTCAAGAAAGTTGCTGAATAATGGCTGTCGATTTAGTGGCGAGTGACCTAATTCACCCGACTGGTGAATTGCAAGAGAGTATGTTTCCCGATGAGGACTTGGAGACCAATGTTATCGCTTGGCTGACGCAAACTGAAGCGCAGTTAAGTGGTAGTAATCTGGTCGCCAAGCATTGGGTCTATTATCGCGGCTATGATGCGGTGGCAAACCGGCTCACCAATACACCAGCAACTATCAATATCGATAGTACGGTCACGCGCACCATATCGAGCAGCCAAATCAAGTATTACCAAGACAAAGCCACCGCGCATCTGTCTGAATACAATCGCCTAACGAGTGGCGATTTGTTCGTGCAATTGAAACCGGTGAAGTTTAGCGTGTACTGATGGTCATCTTAACAAGTGCGGAAATTAGCGAACTAAGAGCGTTGGACGCTGATGCAATGACGAGTAGATGCGTCATTCAGCGTCCAACGCTTACTAATGATGGCATGGGTGGTCGCAACGAATCATGGGTCGCCATCGGTACAGTTGATTGTCGTCTGAAGTTTCCCAATATCCAAAACATGGAGCGTATCGCTGGCGGGCAGGTATTAAGTAGCGCATCAGTTCGGCTAGCTGTACCGGTAGGGACTGATTTAAAAGCCACCGACAGAGTGGTCAGTGGTGGCAAGACTTACGAAGTGAAGTTAGTCCCGAATGGTGCAACGTGGCGAACTGCGATTTACGCCGAAGTAACAGCACTGAATGAGGAGTTGCGGATTTGAGTACACCTGAAATCATAACACTTGAGCCACTAGATGTTTCCTATCTAACGAAATTGCTCATTGAAGTTATTTACGCTCAGAAGGCATACGAAATGGCGCTTGACCATATGCGCAAGCGTTATAGCACTCCCACTAATGAATGGACGCTAGATAATATTGAGGTAGGCTTTCAGCGGATTACAGAGAAAGCCTAAGAAGAGTTTTTGATTGCAATTTTCACAAGTATTAGTCAAAGGGATTTATGTCTGAAAACTATCTAAATGGTCAAGGAGGGGCTAAGGCCAGATTGCGTATGCTGTACAGCAGCAACGCAGTCTGGTCCTAGTGGACTAACTCAGGATATGGCGTACAAGGAAAATCCTTATTGCCACGCCTTGCTGCTTTACCTGAATTTGGTGGAATCGGAAACATCGCTCAATTTGCCTGGTATGGCTTGCAGGGTGGCATACACGATGTGGGGGGGCTTCGTATTTATCCAGCAGGTGTCGATCCTTATGGCAATGACATCATCGAAGCACACACCAAGGACTTCGGAGCGAACATCGTTCTGTCTCTCATTGATGTGTGGGTAATGAAGGATACAGCGCAAAAAGTAGCGCCCGCGCTCTGGCTACCCTGGACACCTATTGATCACGATCCTATTCCTGAAGCTGTAGTCAACTCGCTTAAGGGTGCGCACCTGACGCTCTCTTATAGCAAGTGGGGGCGCGATATGATGGACGCCTCCGGTATTAATAATGAGTACATCCCGCACGGTGTGGAAACAAGCATCTATCGTGTCATTGAAGACCAACAACAGGTAGCGCGCTTTAAGCGAGAAGTCATGCAATGCGGTGATGGCGACCACCTAACTATCATGGTGGCGGCAAATAAGGGCTATCCAGACCGCAAGGCGTTTCAGGTTCAAATCCGCGCTTGGGCTAACTTCGCCAAAGACAAGCCGCACGCCAAATTGTATATCCACACTGAACCTACGCAGATGTATGGTGGCCTTGAGTTGCCTAAGTTGTTGGCTAATCTAGGGATCTCTGACAAGGTTCTATTTCCTGAGCGCTACGCCTATTACAAAGGCATCCCGGCTGAATCTCTGGCGCTTGCCTACAACGCCGCTGATGCGTTCCTTGGTGCGTCGATGTCCGAAGGCTTTGGCATCCCGATTATTGAGGCGCAAGCTTGCGGCGTCCCCGTTGTGGTGACTGACTTTAGTGCCATGCCTGAACTTGTGCGCTGGGGTTACTGTATCACGCCTGCGGATATGTTTTGGACGCCGATGAACTCCTGGCAAGCATGGCCGGACGTGCGCGGCATTCAGGACGCTCTGGAAGAACTACACGAGCAATGGGACAGCAACGAGCGCATGTGGCCGCTATCGCAACGTCTGAAAGCGCAAGCGGCTATCCACAGTGAATATAGTTGGGATTCAATCGTGCGTGATAACTGGCAACCGTTGGTGGCTCGATTAGCGAAAGAAGCGCCGCCATTGTCCGGTCAACAGCCGGTAGAGCGAACACAGGTCGGACGCTTAGAATCACAGCAGGCTGATGTTGTGCGCACAGGCGGCAAGCAACGCCAACGCACGAATACACAGATTATTCCTGGCGAATTAGTCAGCACCAATGGTCAGTACGAATTAGTCTAGAGGCGACGCAGGATGGCGAACGCGCTATCAGGTACGGCGGGCAGTGTTGTGTACACCTTTGGTGGCACGGCGCTGGTTGGCTCAATCAAAGAGTGGTCAATGTCGTTGTCGCACAGTCCTGTGGAAACAACGGCATTTAACGAGGATTGGTCAACGTTCATCCCGTCGCTTCGTGGCGCTACTGGTTCGTTTAGTGGCAACTACGATGCTGGCGATACGGTTCAGAATAACCTGCGCGCCGCCATGTTTGGCGGGTCTGCCATTTCGTTGCAAATGGCAATCGGTAGCGTGTCTTACTTCAACGCTGGTACGGCTTACCTAACCGGCAATAATCCGGCGGTAAGCAACGATGGCGTAGTCGAGACAGCTTTTGACTTTACCGTATCAGGTCCGCTTAGTTTTGTCTCGTGGTTATTTGATGACGAGTTCACAACAAGTATAGCCGCCGGTTCTGTCAATGGCACCAACGCCGAGCCGGGAGTAGGCACACGCCTAGTTATCGATTCCGCCAATGTGATGTCAATCGCTGGCGGAGCGTTGACAGTGGCGGCGGGTACCGCACCGTTATATGTGTCATCTACAGCAATAGCACGAACGGCTGGTCGGATCTTTCTTTTCTCACTAAACGTTGGCATAAGCCGTGTGATTATCGGTGTAGTCAAAAGCAATGGCGTCAACTTGGCGACGATTTCAGCAGCGCGACGCGGCACATTTGAATGGAACAGCACATCACTAGGCATTATCACGAGCAATTCGCCAACAATAGTAGTGGCGACAGTCGCACTTGGCACTACCTATAGATTCGTCATTCTGACGCGCTCTACCGGTCAAATGTACTTCGTCAAGGGTGGGTCATTTACCACATGGACGCTGCTGTACATTGACGCATCCAATACTGACGCAGCGCTATATCCGTACTCTCACCAGGTGGGAACAACCGCCACTTACGCGATCGATCACATCCATGTACCGGTAACGATTTGGCTACCATCACCGATGGTTAGTGACGGATTCAGTACATCATTCGCTTTGCCAACCGACGGTCTAGGCCACGCTGAGGGCATTGCTGGCGGAATGGGTAGCGGCGGTGGCAGCGTGGCGTGGACAGCGCAAGCGGGGACGTGGGCCACATCCGGCGGCAAACTAGGTGCAACGGTGCTCGCTGGCGGTATCGCAAGCGCTACTGTACCATCGGCGTCGGCTGATGTGTTGGCTGACATCAAGGTAACACGAAGCGCTGGACAGGGGGGTGGATTACTTCGCTACACCGACGCCAACAACTACCTGTATTACAACCATGATGGCACGAATGCATTTTTGAAACAAGTGCTAGCCGGTTCAACAACAACACTAATCACCGGTGCAGCCACCTACAGCGCCAATGCGGTCATTCGTGCGGACGTGTCAGGCGTCAATGGAAGGCTCTATTACAACAATTCCTTGGTCGGCTCCACATCGTCAATCAACGCTGCACTAACCTCAACGACACATGGCGCTTACGTGACAGATGTAACGGCTAACGTAACACTTGATGACTTGGTGATTTACGCCAAGGGCACGAGTAGTGAGCACGCTGTACTGGATATGTTCTAATGAAACAGTATTCGTTTTTACTGGTTAATGGCGACACAGATACGGTGTTGGCGCCGTTACAGGACCGGCCAACTGGTACATTTGTCGATGTGCTAGACAACGCGGGTGAGACTGTATCAGTTGAAGTCATGACCGGTGGGTGGTCGCAAATTGAAACCATTGGCGATTGGAGTGCCGTACTAAGCGTAAGCACAGACGCCGGATATGACGCATTATTGCCATCTGATGATGTGATTGAACTAGTGCGCATGACTAGCATTGACGACAACAAGTGGCCGGAATTAAACGACGAACCAAGTGTCAATGCAGTGTCAGCAATCAACGCATGGTTAATCGGGCAAGGCTTCGACGTGGTTGACCCATCAACAAATTTAGAATTCGTCAATAGTGTTTTGGGACTATTTTTAGAAGGCTTCAGTGCCTTAGATTCGGTATCGATTAACTGATGAAAATATCAGCACTAATTATCGGTATTGACGGTTGGGAGAAGTACACGTTCCCACTGATTGATTCGATTCAACAGTATGAGCCTGATTGTCAAATCATCGTGATTGACAATGCTAGCGCAGATCCTTATCCGTCATTGCCATGTGTACACAGAACCGAACGTTTATGCTATAGCAAGGCCATCAATACGGCGGCGCGGCTAGCTGGTGATTCAGATTGGTATATCATGCTGAGCAACGACGTGCTGTGTACCGGGCCATTTGCCGCAATGTTGGCGAATGTGCCAACTGGTATGATTGCGGGTCCGTGTCTAAAAGAGGTTCAAAATTACGCATATCTCGAAGGTTGGTGTGTCTGCGCTCCGTCCGCCATATGGAATGAATTGGGTGGATGGGATGAAAATTTCCAAGGAAGTAGCTGGGAGGATGTTTCATTTTCAACCGATGCTAGATTGCATGGATTCTCGTTAGTACACAACGTGACATTCCCGTTTGTGCATTTGGATCAGCGTCAACGGTTCCACGTTATCCCTAATTACTGGAATACAGAAGATGCCAATATTAAATATTTTTGTTCCAAGTACAAACTATCATGAGAAGTTAAGGGATATGCGACCAAGTTTTTCTATTCAACAAGAAGTTTATAGTGGTAGTAGTAACATTGTATTCGGTAGCCAGGTTGAGCCGGGATACGTCGCCGTTATGGTGCCGTTGACGAATTTCTGTTACTTGTCTTTCCGTAAGTTTCGCTCTGTTATTTTTTATGCCCTGAGTGTTTTTTCTTTTCTTTGCAAACATATCTCGCATATTGTCGGTATGTGTGCCAGGAAACAAGTGATTCGGGTTACAGCAAGTTGGATTATCGCACTCATGCAAAATGCAAAGACCTTCGGGGATTGGTCCATTGGTAAGTTCCCACGCAAGACGATGGGCAAGCACATTCTTGTGTTGGTATCCAGCCTTGCCGTATCCGTCTTTGGTTTTGCCACCTTGCCATTCCCAGCAATCGTCTGGATTACGCTTGGAGATTCGGTTCCAAAAACGCTCTTTTATTTTATTGATGTCGCGTCGCGTGGTATGATTTGTCACAGTAAGTTCTCCTTTCAGAACTTGCTCACGCCATCGAGCGATTCCAGTCGCTGCGGTGGCATTTTCGCGTGGTTAATTTCACCCAATTTTAGCACAAAAACCCTTATATTGCAATCACGGATGGCTAAATGAACATAGTCATCGCAAACGGTCCTGGTCGCCTAGACAATGGCCTGGATGTAATTTTGTATCCATCCCGCTGGGACAGTGCTTTGCCAAGCGCTCCGTTTCGCTTCTACCCGTATGAGCTAGCGCTACTTAGTACGCTTCTCAAACGAGAGTTGCCAGAAGCTAACACGAAGATGCTTGACGGCAATATTCAACAATGGAGCGGGGTGCAATACGCCATAGAGATAGACAAATACAAGCCTGACGTGCTTATCTGCGAATGTTCAGCGCTTACCTATGGCACGATGACCAAGGTGATGCAACGGGTAAATCCTGGCAGAGCAATCTTGTGCGGACCTATGGCGACCTACGAAGGCGCGTCGCTTGATGGGTGGACTGATACGGTAGTGGGTGAGTATGAACACAAGGTCTTAGCGCTGCTGAAAGGTGAACCACAGCCGGTTGGATACATTGACTTGGATTGGTTGCCGTGGCCGGAAGATGAGGACATTGATCGGGGTGCTTACTACGAGATTAATCATTATACCGGACCCGCTGTTCCTCAAATTTACGCCACAAGAGGATGTCCGTTAGCTTGTACTTTTTGTGTTGTTCCGACTTATTACGGGGGGCATGGTAAAAGCCATAAGTCACACCGGTGCCGAAATATTGAAGATGTCTGTGACGAAATTGAGTACCTCGTTAAGTTGGGGCCAACAAAGGGGTGGCAACTGACAGGGGCGTATTTTAATGACGAAGCTCACAACGCCAATACGGAATGGTTTGTTGTTTTTTGTGAAGAGTTGATTCGGCGTGGGTTAAACAAGTACGCCTACGATGCTATGTGTGGGATGTGGCCGTTTACGGAAGAACTAGTCAAGATCGCGGCGCGTGCTGGGTACCGTCAGATTCGCTTTGGGGTCGAAAGCACATCTGAGCAAGTCGGAAAGAGCATTAAAAAAACTATCCATAAAGAGAAAACAGAAAATCTCTTGGGATGGCTAAAAAAGTATAACGTCGGCGCGTATGTAACCCTGCAAGTTGGCGCAATGGGTTCTACAGAAGAAACAGATCTAACGACGATAGAGGATGCGCGCGGATGGATACGTCGGGGGCTTGTGCAGAAATGGCAACTATCAACCAGTACTCCGCAGCCTGGGACACCGTTTTTTGCACAGGCGAAAGCTAAGGGGTGGCTAGTTACTGAGGATTTAAATCACTTCAATGGCTACAACGCTGTTGTGAACTATCCTAACTATCTAGCACAGCGCGTTCAGGCAGTTAGAAATGGTTGTGGTTTATGAGCTATATCAACTCTCGCCAAAAACTTTTTTGGCATGTAGACGAAATCAAACAGATACGGGATACCGGCACCACGAATGCGCCGGTCAACGTTGAAATTGACAGTAGTAATTTTTGTAGCCACGGCTGCCGCTGGTGTCATTTTGCGTATACCCACACCCGCGGGCCGCTGGCAGGTAAACGAGACAAGCCAGATGGCGCAATTGTCGGCGGCAACTTACTTGATATTGATTTAGCAAAAAGCATTTTGTTGCAGCTAAAGGATATTGGTACAAAGTCGGTCACTTGGACGGGCGGCGGCGAACCCACTTTGCATCCGCAATTTAACGAACTTGTGCGATATGCCGGTAGCCTTGGTCTTGAGCAAGGTCTATATACGCATGGTGGACATATTGACCAAGAACGCGCAGCTTTACTAAAGGAGAAATTAACCTTTGTTTATGTCTCACTTGACGAATGCACTGCGAAAGATTTTACAAAGTCTAAGGGCGTCAATCGATTCGCTAACGTCTTATCTGGAATCAAGAATCTAGTAGACGCCAAGGGGAGCGCAACTGTTGGAATTGGCTTCTTGCTGCATACCGGCAACTACAGCAAGGTTGACGACATGGTAACGCTGGGCAAGTCGCTTGGTGTCGATTACATGCAATTCCGTCCGATCATCAATTACGAGCAGGACGCGCCGGGGCAACTTGTCGAAGATATTCAGTGGGTTAACGGCGCAATTAATAACTTGCGCAAGTACGCCGGTGATAAACAAGTCGTAACGGATACTTGGCGCTTTGAGATGTATCGGGATTGGAACGGCCACGGCTATCAAACGTGTAATTGGTCGGCATTGCAAACGGTAATCACACCAAACGGCAAAGTATGGCGATGCACGAACAAACGCGAACATCCTGACGCATTGTTGGGCGATTTAACCGTTGAATCATTTGCCGACCTGTGGAAACGTAGCGGCGGCGCTTGCAAGGTTAATGATAAATGCCGGATTCTTTGCCGCGGACATATCGCAAATATGACACTAGACAGCATTATCAGCGAGCCGAATCACCCGAATTTTATTTGATGTCATGTTCAGATGGTGGCGTTATGGAGATAATAAGGTCAGTGGTCCTATTGATGATTTTTGTTAACGACTGAATGAATAAACGAAGTGTTCCGTTGAATTTATCGCTTATCACTTCATGTAGATTGTCTATCGAGTTAACGAAACCGTTCCATGAATTTTCGTCCATACGACTCCTTTGTATAGGTGAATTTGTCTGATTATACATCGGAAAATCTAAAAAGTAAACCGTCAACTACCCAAGGCTAAAGCGCTTGGGCTTGAACCTAATAGCTGATAGAAATCCACATCAGCAATCGATTCGTCTGGGCGGTTGACAGCGCCCCTACCGAGAATAGAGATATTCACGGCAGCGTTATGGTCGGCTCGGTCAGCGAAACCGCATCGGCCACAAAGGAAAACGTCTTGCGACTTTCTGTTACTTTTATCGACATAGCCACACTTCGAGCAACAACGGGAAGTGTTACGGGGATTAACTTTCTTAAAGGATACACCGTGCAACTTAGCTTTGTACTCAATAAAAGAATGCAACTGATAGAAGGACCAGCTATGCAGATCTGTTCGCTGCTTGCGGCGAAGCTTCACTCTGTCGCGAATGCCGCTCAAATCTTCTACGGCAATACCGCGACCGGTGCATTTCGCAAGATTAACGATCTCTTTGCTAATCCGGTGGTTTTCATTCGTAGCGTAGCGCTGTTCTTTCTTGGAAAGATTGCGCAACACTCGTTTGGCAGATTTGGTTTGTTTGGCCTGAAGTCTAGCTCGTTGACGGCGACGGCGCTTGCGTACACTCAACATTTCAGCACCATCGTGAAAATTTCCGTCACTGTCAACGGCTACATTAACCAAGCCACTATCGACGCCCAGCCATTCGTCAGGGTCAAAACCTTCTGGCTCTGGAATATCGCAGGTTTGAAGAATGTACCATTCGCCTTTGCGGTAAACCATGTCCGCTTCACCTTGCGCATACTGCAACAAGTCAAGTTGCTTTTGTCCGGCAAGATAAAACATTTTAAGCCGACCGTCAAGGGACCAAAGCGAAACGATTTGGTTGGGTTTCCAACTGAGAATGCGACTATCGTAGGCAATAGAACCCATCTTGGCGAAAGTGCGCTTGGCTTTCCTGTCAAGCTTGTAACTGTCGGCAACCTTTGCAATCACACGGACAGCCATTTGGGACGAAAGTTCAAACTTTTCTCGGACGACATAGTAGAGCGCATGGTGCAAGTCGTATTGCCCGAATGTTTTAGCCATCCAAGCGTGATCGCTGATGAATTGAGCGGCTTCATTGGCTGCCAACAGTGTTCTACGTAGTGATGCCGCTTGTGTTTTATTCGGTTGCAACTTGACCTGCGCAATTAGTTTCATAGGTGTATTATAGCATGTTTTATCAAGAATGGAAAGTAATCGCACGTACAAGTAGCATTATATCCGGCTTGAGTACAAGCCGCTTTCTATCCCTCCCAGCCCTAAAGGGATTGGGTTTCACGAAAGGATTTTTATGAGCAAAATCACTTACGACGCATCAGGATTAAATCATATCTTGCGCAATGTGAAAAAGAATAAGCAGGCGGCACTGATGCAAGTTGGTGAGCGAACGGTGAAACGTGCTAAGGAGTTAGCCGCAGTCGATACCGGCGAGATGCGCGACAAAATCAATTATGAGATTGATAACGGCGTGCTGTACATCAAAGCGGATGCCGACCATTCACTATTCGTGGAAATGGGTACTCGCTACATGCCAGCGCAACCATTCATGACGCCTGCTATTCGTGAGGTTCAACGTGAGTTGCCAAGCATGTTCGGTCAGGTGGCAGTTGGTGGGCTAAAGGGCGCAATCAGCAATTTTATCGGCAGTGTTAAGACATGGGTGTTCGGCTAAATGGCACAGGTTAACGACTCGCTTTCGTTCGGCAGCGCGATCTATAACGTGCTTCATGCAGGTGCTACCGTTGACGTGTATTACGTGCTGGCGTTATCTGGTGCTACGCCACCCTATTGTATCTATCAGCGCCAAGCGGCAATGGACGACTATACGTTCGGTAGCGGTCATGGCGTAGAGGCTGAATATGTTGTCAAAGTCATCAGTAACCGCGAGTGGCCGACGGAAGCGCTAAACGTGTATACGCACATTCATTCGCTGATGCAAGATGCGCCCTTGTCGATGACTGGCTTTACGTCAATTCGTTGCCGACGTGTGTCAACGATTGAGTACATGGATAATGAAAAATTTTGGCACGTTGGCGGACGTTATCGGGTGGTTGGGTGGTCATGATGTGGAAAGGTGACTACTCCCCATGCCTAAAGGCAGGGGCTTCTACAACTTCATCTACCGAAGTAGCGTTGATGCGTTGTAATCCCAACGCAAGAATATTGATAGCGGCGTTATGGTCTCGGTCGAGCACCAAGCCGCAATGAGGACACGAATGAACACGATCAGCCAAAGTTTTCGGAACAATCGATTTACAACGAGAGCACATTTTGCTAGTGTTACGTGGGTCAACTTGCAAGCACAGTCTACCAGCATCTGCCGCTTTGTAGGCTATGAATTGCGCAAGTTGGTTCCAGGCAACATCGGCAATACTCTTGTTGAGTTTGTTACCAAAAACGATAGTATGTTCTTCCATCATGCCAACGATATTCAAATCTTCCAGAACGATCACGCCGTAAGTGTTGACCCACTGGCGAGAAAGCTTGTGGGCAAAATCAGATCGCTTGTTGGCGATCCGTTCATGAATCCGAGATACAACCTTCTTGCACTTGATCCGCTTTGGCGTTCCCTTTGCGACTTTCTCAAGGCGACGTTGTGCTTTGGCGAGTTCGTTAGCATCTTTCTTGAAGAAACGCGGATTCTTGACTTTCTCGCCATCGCTCAAAGTCGCAAAGGTGGCCGTACCAACGTCAACACCGATCCGCTTGGGTTCATCCGTCAAACGTTGGGGTTCACATTCACAAGAAAAACAAGCAAACCACTTACCCGTAGACGAACGCCGGATACAAACCGTTTTGGGTGTGCCGCAAAGTTCACGGTGCAACTTGACTTTGACACTGCCAAGTTTGCTCAAGTTCAATTGGTTGCCGGTGAGTTTTACACCGTTGCCGTACTGTGGATAACACATCGAATCGTAACGTCCATAGCCTTTGAAGCGTGGATAGCCGGGTTCTTCACCAGCCTTAACACGCCGAAAGAATGCTTGAAACGCCAGATCAACACGAATATTCACGTTTTGCAAAACCAACGAATGCACACGCTTCAAGGATGGTCGTTCTGCTTTCCAACCAGGGATCATATTTTGCGTATCGTACAAACCCAGAGACTTACCCTCTTGCTCGTAGGAATTTTTACGAGTTTCCAGGACTTTATTGTACAGCCAGCGACATTCCTCAAGCATCTTGTTGAGAGTTGTTTCCTGCGCTGTGGTTGGGTAGATACGATATTTGTACGTTTTCATACCCAACAGTATAGCATGTTTAAGCAAAACTGTCAAGCATGATATTTTACTTAAATTATCTAGGTTCTATCAACTATCATTATATCCTGGCGTAGTAACGCCAGACGGCTTATATCCCCATATCTAAAGAAAGGGGAATTACGCCGCAACTATTAAGTTTAGCAGAGTAACCGAGTTTTTCAAACGCTACCTTGTCCCTGGCGCGTGCGGCTTCGGTTTCGTCTGCGAATCGGCCAATATGAGTAACGACTTTATTTATTTTTATCTTGGCAATCCAAAGGTCGCGAGATTTATCGAACGTAACGCCAAGATATTGAGATGCTTTTTGTCGAAGCTCTGCGACTGGTTGATCGCTTGGGTCGTCAATAATTTCATTAAGGAGCGCAAATTCACCAAAGTACTTTTTCGCCGCATCGTTATAGGCAAGCGCTGCATCTTTTTGGGTGACGTATCGACCGAGATAAACCTTTCGATTATTAGCCTGAATATTTGCAGACCAAAGGCCATGATAGCTATTCCAATGAACACCTTTATATCTACTTGTTGCCTTGTTTCGTGGGCGTGCGTTCTGCATGTTGCGAGACTGGTCAGTAATACGCAGATTGTCCCTAGTATTATCGAGCGTGTCCCTATTTTTATGGTCAACAACCATACCTTGGGGTGGATTCATAATCTGGCGATGCATATAAACACATGCTCTGTTGTTGCGTCCACTACCAGCATGGCGAGATACGTAACCGGCTTTGGTCTTATGCCAATTGTATCGGCTAAGTTCTTCATAGTCGCAATCATCAACCAATGCAAAAATCGGTTCATTCTTTCGGTTGTTCAGTGGGATTTGTTTCATTCTGTTCCTTTCTTTGGTCAGCTTGTAAACGAGCAAGTTCCACAATGGCAAGTCTGTCTATGACCGCGACCATACGTTCGTCAGTCAAGGCAGCGATAAGTTGTAGTGTTCGGCGGGTCTTAACCCATACTTTAATTGTTGTGTTCATGGTTGTCATTGTACAACCGAATAAGTTTTTTGTCAAGTTCTAGGAGGTTTTTAAAATGGCTAACGCCTTATCAGGCACCCTTGGTAGCGTCGCGTACCTTACTGGTGGCACTACCGTAGTTGGTGCTATTTCCGAGTGGTCGTTGTCGCTCAGTCATTCGCCGGTAGAGACCACGGCTTTTGGCGATCAGTGGCAAACCTATATTCCATCGCTGCGTAACGCTACCGGCTCATTCAGCGGTAACTATGACACGAGCGATTCTGTTCAAACAAGCTTGCGCAATGCAATGCTTGGCGGCTCTGCGGTAGCGCTTCGGTGCTATATCAGCGGGTCGAATTATTTTAACATCGGCACTGCCTATTTGACTGGTAACAACCCCGCTATCAGCAACGATGGTAAGGCCGAAAATGCGTTTGATTTTCAAGTATCAGGACCGGTGACATTTGTCTAGTTATATCAATAAATCGGATTTTTTTGCAGCAATCACGGGCAAGCCTGTTGATTACGATGTGCCTGAAGTCGGCACGATTCAGGTGCGCGGTTTGACTTCAATCGAGTTGTCACAGGTTCAGGCGAAAAACTTGACACCTGTGCAAATCTCGCTTGAGGCCGTGCGCATGTGCTTGGTTCAGCCTGTCTTGGAACCGGCGGACATTGACGCGCTAGGACAAGCCAAGCCTGGGATTATCGAAAAGATCTCTGGCAAAATCTTGGCGTTGTCAGCCATGCGACCGGATGACGACTTGGAAAAAAAAGTTGGCAGTGGTTCCTAGTTCGCGCAAACGACGGAACCGCCAACATGCTACCGACCGAGAACTACGCACTGTTTAGCATGGCGCTTGAGCTAGGTAAAACAGTGCGTGAGTTACTCGACGGCGCATCGGGACCATTAACACAGATGGAGTGGTATCTGTGGAAGCGTTGGCAACTAGCGCGCTTACGTCTAAATCAGCAGGACCGTAGAGGGAAGTAGATGAGTTCAGGCGTCGAAATTGCAAAACTTTATGCAAGCCTGTCGATGGATACAAAAGCCTTCGAGAGCGCGCTGAATCGCTCCGACGGCCTTATATCTGGCGTCGGCAACACGCTTGGCACATTTGTCAAGGTGGGTATTGGCGCGGCTGTCGCCGGTTTCGCTGCCATATCTGCCGGATTGTTATCGTGCATAAGCACTGGCGCTGCATTTGACAAGACGATTTCTGGCGCTGGCGCGGTTCTTAACGCGACCAACGAACAGATGGATAAATTGTCTAGCCTAGCTATGCAACTGGGTAAGGATACCGTATTTAGCGCGTCCGAGGCTGGTTCTGCCATCGAAAAACTAGGTCAAAATGGCTTAGAGTATCAGGACATAATGAACGGAGCCGCTAAAGCTACTGTTGACCTTGCGGCGGCAACAGGGACCGACCTTACCACATCGGCTGATATTGCAAGTTCTGCCATGTCAGTTTGGGGTATCAAGGCTGCCGACATGGGGCGCGCTGTTGACCAAATCAGTGGCGTGGCTAATGCTAGTCGATTAAGTATGCAAGGATATGCTGAGGCCGCTGCGGCGGGCGCTGGCGTATTCCAGGCAGCGGGTGGCACATTTGAGGACTTTAACGCCATTCTTGCCGCTACGTCAGCGGCGTTACCTCGCGCGTCCGACCAAGGTACTTCGCTGAAGACCTTCATGCAATCACTTATTCCTCAGTCGGAAGATGCAGCAGATGCTTTCCGTAAGATGGGTCTATTCACCGGTATGACTGGTGATGAGATGGATAAAGCTAAGGGAAAAATTGCGAAATACGAAGCAGAATTAGCTGGTCTAGATCCTACATCGAAGAACTATGAGAGAAATGCGGATGAGCTAAAAAACAAGATCCTCGGTTTGAATGCCAGCTTAAAGCAAGGAAAGAATGCATTTTTTGACGAACAAGGGCGCTTTGTTGGTGGCGCAAAAGCAGCAGAATTACTGAAAAACGCTTTATCCGGCTTAAGTGACGAACAGAAGACGGCGCTAACGAAAAGCGCGTTTGGGTCAGACGCTAGCAGAATGGCATTAGCTTTGGCTCAGGTAGGGGCGGCTGGCATTGATGCGAAGATGGGGATTATCGCTTCGACTTCAGCCGCGGAGCAAGCAGCTAAACGTTCAGATAACCTCGCTGGCGATCTAGAGCAATTGAGCGGCTCTTTTGATACGCTAAAAATCACTATAGCGCACGCATTTAATCCGCTAGCGCGCAAGGTCGTGCAGTTCATCACATCGAAGCTGAACGCGCTGCTCGGCATGGACTTTAAACCGTTCGCCGCACGCTTTGAACGCGCCTGGGACAAAGTTCAAGGTGTGATTACTCGTGTTATCGGATTGTTTGACCGATTCGCTAGCAAGAGCGCCGGGGGGCTACCGTCTATCCTCTCGGGATTAGGCTCTGTGTTTGGTGAGTGGGCTGCTGACATTTGGTCATGGATTGAGCCTGGTTTGAGCGGAGCTATCGCCAAAATCGCGAACTGGATACGCAATCCAAGTGAATCAACTATCGGTACAGCGCTTAGTACAGGCTGGGATTGGTTCACCCGTTGGGCAAGTGCTATTTGGGATTACGTTGGGCCAAAGTTAGGTGAATTGTTTAGTGCGCTATCTAGTTGGATTATCGACCCTGCCAAGCGCAGTCAATTGTGGAATGGCATTGTATCCGCGTGGAATGTGTTCGCTACGTGGGCCGGTGAAATATGGAACGCGGTGTCACCGTATTTGGCTTCATTCTGGTCTTATCTAACCTCGTGGGTTACTGATGACACGAAGCGCGGTCAACTATGGGCCGGTATCGTTTCCGTGTGGAATGTGTTTAGTGATTGGGCTGTCAAGATTTGGGATGCGGTGTCACCATATCTAGCATCGTTTTGGGGCTACTTGGTATCCTGGGTGACTGACCCAACAAAAAGTGGTCAATTATGGGCGGGCATTGTTGCCGTTTGGAACGTGTTTGAAAGTTGGGCGAGTGCCATTGCGACCGCTGTATCACCATACTTAACGGAATTTTGGTCATGGCTGACAAGCTGGGTGACAGATTCGAGCAAGCGAACAATTCTGTACAATGGGCTAGTTACTGGGTGGACGTTCTTCGCTGATTGGGCACAGTATATTGGTAGTGCTGTTGCTCCTTATCTCTCTGAATTCTGGTCATGGCTCACATCGTGGGTCACTGATGACCAAAAGCGCGCGCAGCTATGGAATGGTATTATTGCTACCTGGTCATTTATTTGGGATTGGGCAAAGTACATTACCGGCGCTGTCTCGCCATACATGGTGATGTTCTGGAATTATCTTACAAGTTGGGTGACGGACCCTGCCAAGCGGACCATTTTGTGGAATGGCATTACATCAACCTGGACGGCGTTTGGTGATTGGGCCGCGTCTATTTGGAATGGTGCTGATGGTAAGTCGGGCGTCAGTAAGTATCTGATGGATTTGTGGACCAACATGAATAGTTGGCTATTGACTCATGCGCCACAGTTACAGCCTTGGGAAACTGCATTCAGTGATTTTATTGTTGGCGCTCACGATCAATGGATAAAAGATTTCCCCGAAATGAAATCTAACTTTGTTCAGTTCAGTTCTGATATTACTGCCGAAGTCAAAAATTTAGGTCAATCATTCACTAGCCTATGGGATACCATCTTCGGGAAATTTGACACACCCGCCAAGATGAATGGTAGTAATTTTATTTCAGGATTGACAGAATTCTTTAGTCAAATCGAGGGAACGCTACTAAATTCGTTGAAGTTCATTCGACTTTTAGTGGAAGCGCTTGATTACGGGTTAAAGGCGTGGAAAGCTGGCTTGTCATTCAACTACGACGAATACATGAGCAACGCCGCCAAGTTCATGGAAACCATGAGCGCCATTGGTAATTTGAATCAACCGGCGCAACAAACCAATAGCGGAACGCCATCGACCAGCACGACCACGGGTGCTTATGACCCAAACAATCCAAATGCAGTAGTTGACCAATCAACGCAAGCACCAGGCAAGGCCGGTGGCGGGCCGGTCGTCGCCAATCAATCCTACATGACGGGCGAGCATGGTCGCGAGTTATTCGTACCACAATCAAGCGGCTACATCTACAACGCCAACGACACGCAAGGGATTGGCGATTCGTTATCAGGTGTCAGTTCAGCGGCGCGAGCAATCAAGGATTTTGCGAGTTCGTTAGCTAACTTCGTGTTCCCGAAATCCGAACCAATGAGCGCTATCCAAAGCGCCGCTATGACGAATGGTGCAAGTCAAACTGATACGCAGACCGGCGCATACAACGCTGAAAGCACAGCGGCGCTGATGAACACACGGACGTCACGGATTGAATTAGTCGTGACCGGTGACAGTAGTTTACCAATGGACCGTCAGAAACTTCGCGAACTAGCCATCATGCTAGGTCGTGAGTTAAATCTGTCGGGTGCATTATTGACGATGGGTTAATGCCAACAACTAGCCATACTGTAACACTCTCCATAAACGGACAGGATCGCACATCACTCTTGCTGCGTGATTCTCTATACATTCGTCATTCAATGAACAATGACGCAAGTATAGCTGAATTTCAGATGAAGGATGGCGGCTCTGCCTATACGCCGGTAGGCTGGCACCGTGCATCTGTTGCTATTGATGGCACAACTGTATTTGGCGGTTTTATCGTGGAAAATGATGCCGTGTCTATCGGCATTGCATCCAGACGCCAAATGAATTGGTCAATCCAATGCAAGGATTGGTCTGTTTTGCTTGACCGCGCCGTGGTCGATGAGCGTTATACGGCGTATGATGATTACACAATTATCAACGACTTATTTGATACCTACCTGTCTGGCGAAGGCTTCATTACCACGAACTACGTAGCAAGCCTGGTCAACGAGATCGACATCTCGTTTGAGCGCATCACATTGCGTGAAGCGCTCAATCAGCTAGCCGACCGGGTAAATGCATCCTGGTTTGTAGCACCCGATCAGAATTTGCATTGGAACACATACAATGGCTTTGGCTCGGCGGCGTTCAATATCGACACGACCGCGCCAAATGGAACAAGCACTTTTGACGTAGCCTATAACAGCCTTCGTCGTCAAGTTGATACGTCAAACGTAGTCAATCGAGTAAGCGTCGTTGGTGGCACGAGTTCGGCGGGCGTGCGCCAAACGGACGCGTTCACAGGCGACGGCATAAGTGACACATTTGGACCGCTATCACAGCCGGTCAACTCTATGTGGTCGCTTGTCTACACGATTGGCGCAACGTCATTTAGTACCTATGCGACTAATATCGGCTATGAACCAGAAGATAAGCTAGCCTATGAAGGCGGCACCTATGTCGCCTTGGTCAACCTAGAGAATCGAACGGTACGCATCCGTTCCTCTACTGGTGGCATTCCCGACAACGGGAGCAGCGTTACCGTCTCCTATTACTATGGCGTGCCTGTGGAAACTATGACGGAACACACTGGTAGCCAAAATTATTATGGTCGCGTCTTTGAGCAAAAAGTCTATGACGAAAACCTAACGAGCATTGACTCGGCGCGAGAGTATGCAGAGCGCATATTAAATAAATATGCGTTTGCCCGTGAAACGGTGCAATTTGATGTTTATGAACATGGACTATTGCCGGGTACATTGATTCAGATCCAATGTCCTGAAGTTGGCCTATACAATACACGCACTGTCGAATCAGTCACCTACGAAAACAACCTATCAACCTACTACGCTGATTCAGCACAAGATATTGTGTTGGAGAGTGGCGATAGCTTGGTACAAGAGGGTTACGGTTCTAACGCGATTTATCTGATTCAAGAAGTCGCCTTGCAGCCGACGGTAAGCAAGCAGGGTCAATTTCTGATGGTCGCCAAGGTGACATGTGGCGACCGACAGCACACAGTGCTAGACATCATTAAGCGCGCATCAGGAACGAGCACGTCAAGCGGTACTGGTCGCATTCCGCCAAAGACGCCTTATGGTCGCTTATCTAACATCAGCGGCAATCTAGGCGATGTAGTTAGCGGGCGAGCGCTATTCACTGATGGCGGCACAACTTCATTTAGTTGGACAAATTACGGTGGTCATACCGGCGCGGTAGTAGGACTAGAAGACGCCAACGGCTTTGCTTACGGCGCGTCCTATATCCTTGACGCTGGCACCGTCAAGGCCAAAATGGGACGCATGACTGGTATGCCCGCCATCGGCACGATTACGCCGTCAGGCTGGGGTATATGGACCACAAACGGCTACTTCTCTGGTATTGTTGCGGCTGGCACGATTGACGGTTCTACAATCAACGGCGGCACCATTAACGGCGGCTACATCAGCGGTGGTCTAGTCACTGGCGGCACCGTTAGCGGCGCTCTGCTGACTGGTGGCACAGCCAATATCGCCGTTGGCAACATTGGCGGCTTTGTAGTTGCAGCTAATCAGCTATACAGCAATGGCGGCACAATTTCCACAGGCAGCGTCGTTAATTCATCTAATCCTGGCGTCTACCTTGGCACGGCTGGCTTGTTCGGTTTCGGCACACTAGGCTTGACTTTTGCACTCTACACCGACCCGGCGCGTGCGCCTTGGTTTAGTAGCGGCACTATAAATAATGTAGTGTATGAGGTATACGAATCAGCTATCATTCGCACGAGTTCAGACGTGTTCGCTGATGGCGGCGTACAAATCGACAATAGTGGTATTTTTGGCGTCAATCCAATAACCGGTGCGGGTGCTATCACTGACGAAGGCGATTTTCTACTCTATACCGAAGATGGTCGCAATCTAAATTTTGCTGGCGTCAACTTCATGCTAGATAGCACGACCGGTAATATTTACGCTGAGCAGGCATGGATAGCCGGTACTGTCTACGCTAGCGATGGCGTGTTCAATGGCACGGTATACGCCTCCGACGGGTCGTTCACGGGCACCGTATCAGCTTCGTCACTGACTGGCAACAACGTGACCGGCGGAACAATCAGCGGTGGTCAAATCAGCGGCGGAACAATAACGGGAGCGTTGATTTCAGCCAACACGTTTACCGGTGGCACCGTGACCGGTAACGCTATTTCTGGCGGAACGATTACGGGTTCACAAATCAGTGGCGGCACCGTGACGGGTGGACTCATCAGCGGCGGCACGGTATCAGGTGGTATTGTCAGTGGCGGTACTGTAACGGGCGCACGCGTGACCGGTGGTACAGTCTCCGCTGGCGGTGGTACGGTTACGCTGAATTCCAACGGAATTCAATTATTAAATGCCGCGGGCACCGCGTTTGATGCATCCTATATCCAATGGGTGCAAGGCGGAACAATCTTGACAGGTGTCTCTACCTACATCAGCGGAAGTGCATTCTTCTGGAACGAAAATATCGGGAAGCAAGGATCGAACAACGGCGCAAAAGTTGTTACTGTGGCCGGTACAGTAGGCAATTCGCAATTTGCTCAATACAACGACAGGTTACAGTTCAGCGTTAGTGGTAGCGAAGAATTCTATGTTGATGCTACTAAATTTCGTGTTGATGGTAATCTTGGAGACGGGTGGGTAAATGTTTCATCGTTTGGCACAAATATCACTTCTGACGGAACATTTGTCTTAAAATACCGCAAATTTGGAGACATAGTGTTTTTGTCAGGAGCACTAAACTGCTCGTCTGGAACAATCACAGCAGGAAGCAACATCTTTTCTTTGCCGGTAGGGTATAGGCCATCGGGCTACAATCGCATATTCACAGCGACCATAAATGGTGTTCCGGCTAGCGTCAACATCACAACTAGTGGTGCTTTTCGCTCATTCACGAACTATGGTTCTGGTTCTGGCACCATGTACGTTGATGGAATTTTCTTTTTTACAACTTAGCGGGCTATTTTCTTGACTAACTATATTCTTAGTGTTGGCGATTCGATTACACTTGGTGCGGATGGGCTAGGCGGCTACGTCAATGGCGGCTACCGGATTACATTGGAGACGCGACTAAATACCATAGGCTACGCTTACACGTCGCTAGGGACTCTTACCAACAACTCTACCGGCATGACGCATCCCGATCACGTAGGACTTTCTGGCTATCGGCTGGACGAAGTTTCGCCAATCGTTCTAGCAATGAGCGCTACGCCGGTACCAACGTACATCCTATTATGCATCGGTACCAACGACATTTATCAGTCGTATGACTTAGCGAACCTGAACAGCAGGCTCGATACATTTATCAGCGCTCTTCTATCCAAGTGGTCTGGCACCACCATCTTGGTAGCGACGATTGGTCCAATAACGGGCTTTAGCACAAGTAGTTACAACTCTCACATTTTGGGGCTATCATCTGCAACGCCGGTTGATATGGCGTCAGTAATGAATTCATCACTCCAAAATGACGGAATTCACCCATCTGCGATAGGTTATTCGCGCATGGGTGACGCATGGTATACAGCATTAAAAGCGAAGGGGATTTTTCCAGTGGCAAATACAAAAATTACAGCGTTGGGTTCCTATGCCGCGCAGTTGTCGGCGGGGGACTTGATTCCATTTGTGGACATCAGTGATACAACGCAAGCGGCTAGCGGGACAACTAAGAAGGTGGCGGCTGGCTACCTTGGGTTAACCGATGGATCAACTACGACTTTTACCGGCGGTGGCACGATTGCGCTAGGTGGCTTTACGCTTACCGTGCCAGCAACCGGAACGGCGGCGCTCATTGCCCGTGCGCAGACGTTTTCGGCGGCACAGACATTTTCTGCGGGCATTGTCAATAACCTGGCCTCTACCGGCGTTATTGGGATGCAAATGACCATGCCTAGCGGAAGCACGTCAGCGGCGATCTTGGTAAACAACGCCGACAATGGCAGCGGGTCTGGTCCATTTTTCGAGATTCGACGTAACAGTAACGCATCTACGCCTGCGTCAGGATTTGTTCGTATCTATGGCAAGACCGGCAACGCTAACGATATTTGGACAGACTCATCCACTACACCAGGCGTACTGCGTATTGGTAACGCTACCGGCACGGCAACAGATTTGGGTGGTTCAATTGTTGGCGCGCAAACTAGTTGGCACGAACTCAAAGAAGGGATTCGGCAAACACTCGCCAAGAATGCTTTATTGAGCGAAGTGCTCAAAGTAAAGCTATACGACTATCAAATGAAAGGCGATAGCGGGCTTAATCACGATGGAAGCAAGCCGATGTACACAGGTATCGTGATTACTGAGGAAGATCGGCAGAATGATGCATGGTTCGCGCACAACTTGGCTAGTGGTCAAACACCATCATTGAACGAAAGAAATCTATTCGGCTACTTGATTGGCGCAATTCAGGCACTTGCGGAAAAGGTTGCAGCGCTTGAGGGGAAATTGGACGGCCAAGTGTTCTTGGCTAGCGAATGAGTTATGTACAGATTCCTTACCCTATTCGCCATCCTCACCCTGCTCACCTTCCCGCTCACCGTCCCATCCCTCGCCACCGGTCCCGGCAGCATCCCGACTGTACCGGAAGCCACGCAGACGCCGGGACGGTTGTTGCCGACTGCGGAACCGGTACAGTACAAGGTGTACGTGCCATTCTTTGTCAATGGCGGCACGGACGGCAGAGAGTGGCCGCTACCGTACTGAACAAAAAGGCCAACGCGTTGATTGCGTTGGCTCTTTTGTATCGGCGCACCATTCTGATGTGTGGATATTATAACACAGGTTGCGGATTTCTTATCTTCGCATGTGCTAATTTTAGCTCATCAGACGACCATGCTACGGATGTCGTGATTGGCAACAGTTCGCTCTTGTCACCATGTACGCCTACGCGTGGAGCACGTACCCAAGTCTTGCGAACTGACAACCCATTTCTAACAAACTCGCTCACGTTGCCGCGCTGCTCTAGGCGCGTAAGCAGTGCGGTGAACACATCCCAATAGACACAGATCATCCCGCTAGGGTGCGTGTCTATGATAAGACCGTGATTGACTTCACCTAACACATTGGTATAGCGCACAACCATTTTAGTAATCCTTTCCACGCCAACTGTTTCCGCATTGCCAGCAGTGATGAACGCCATGCCCGTTGTTGCTTGTATTGCTTGACCCGCAATTAGGACATTTTTCTTTTGGCTTTTGCTTGCCTAATAATAAGCGAATTATATAATACATTGTGTCATCCTCCTTCCTCAACAAAAACATCCTCGCCCAACTCGGCATCATTCATCGCTACTCCATAACAAAAGCGTTTCCACACCGAGTCGGGCACGACAAAAGTTATCCTCTCGACTATGGCTTCACTTGCTCTCACATCCTGCGCCGCATCCATAACAATAGTCGGCCCAGGCGGCGCAATCTTCGGCCACTTCACTAGCGCGCCTTTGGTTACTTTGTCGCCAGCGATAGCGCGCCGTGGGCCTGGGTAAGCCATGTGCTAATCCTCCTTCAACCCAATCATACGACCAAAATAGTGAGCCGCTTGCGAATTCTCGCCATCATATTTATGAGCGATGGCAGTGATGAGCGCCATTTCTAATGTGCTTTCATGACAACCTGTGTGGTGTCCAGAGCGATAGATATGGTATCTGTGCGAGAAATTGCCGTCTGTAGTTTGGATGAAGGCAAAATCAACTATCTGGTAAGTGTTGATTACTTTCCATCCAAACAGTTTTGGTCGGCTACTGTCCTCTGTGAACTGTGTAGATTGTGTCATGATCCTCCTGCGGGAAACCCATCGGCTTTAGCCGTGGGAGGGATAGCAGCA
>ERZ869921.452-NODE-452-length-25816-cov-4.774853_pt1 | contig 25816 bp, 29 predicted proteins | sample MGYA00579310_ERZ869921 | MGnify/ENA primary metagenome ERZ869921 (study PRJEB32216, sample SAMN09231816) | wastewater metagenome | place: USA: Maryland | collected 2016-06-21 | study: EMG produced TPA metagenomics assembly of the PRJNA472060 data set (Reclaimed... | reverse complement strand
CTTCTAAAGTTAAACAAGATCGTGCATTAGCTCTTGGACAAGTCTTGGGGCAATACGCATCGGCAGCTCCTGCTGCAATTATTGTTATGCTTAAAGTGATGGAGAAGGCATTCGATGACTTCGATATTTCAGAAGAGGATTGGGCGTTTATTCGCCAGAGCATCGAAGCACAAATGGCTAATCAAGGCGGAACAGGTGCTAACGGTCCGGGACAGTCTCAATCGCAAAGTGCTGCTGGACCGTCACAAGATCAGGCTGCGCAAATAGAACAATTAGTGCAATCGCTTCCCCCCGAAGCGCAAGCTGCATTACAAAGCATGATTGATCAGGGTGTGCCTCCTGAACAAGCATTACAAGATATCATGGCGCAAATGCAATCCCAACAACCCACAGTCCAGTAAAGAGAGGTTACTATGACTGATACTTTCGCTATCGCAGATCATCACTTTGAAAATGCCGGTATTGAACCGGAAGTTAAAAATGAACCTGTAATTGAAGGACAAGCTACGGAGAACAAAGATGAAGCTAATCTTGAAAGCGGCATCGAAAACCCCGTCAAGGAATTACAGGACAAGACCGAAACAAAGTCCGATCCTAAATCAGCAACTGCTGCAAAAGATAAGTCTGGCAGCGGAACAGACGATGCTAAAAAGGAAGAGCCAAAAAAGGAAGAATTACAGCCTAATCGTACCGAAGCTGAATTAGATGCTGCGGCTTTAGATGAAGCCAGAAACTCTAAGCCTGTTAGGGCTGAGATTGCTCAACGCTGGATGCATCAACGTGATACAGCTAGACAAGAGCGTGACGCAACTAGGAGCGCACTTCAACGTGCTACTGCTGATGTAGAGACCTATAAGCAGCAAGTTGAAACGTATAAGAGTGCGACTGCGATTATTGGTGAATTGCAACCGGCTGAAGTCCCCGGCGCTGTGCGCTTGTATAGTGCCCTCAAGACAAATCCTGTCGCCACGCTGAAACAATTGCTTGTAGAAGCCAAGGCAAACGGGCATACTGTGGATGGGATCGGGGAGGGTGTTGACACCGCCGCGATCAACAGATTGTTAGACCAAAGGTTAAAACCCTTTGAGCAGAATAGAAGCGAACAGACACAACAGAGACAAAGCTCGGAGCCGCGTACTGTTGATACTGATGCCGATCTATTCTACCAAACTTACCCTGATGCAAGCATTCACGATGCAATCTTCGGTCAAATGATCGAGAAAAATATCGCAGATGTTAGAGCCGGAAAAGCTCAACGCGTTATGGGTAATACGGAATTATATTTCACCCTCAAAGAGGCGGCCATTGCTCAGGGATACGATTTCTCTAAGCCATTACAGCCCCAAATTGATGCGCGCAAAGCCGGTACACAGTCGCAATCACAAAACCAACAAGTGCAAGAGAAGGTTGATCCTACTCCTAGACTTAATGGAAATGGCGGATTGCAAAGTGAACCACTCATTCAAACGGGTAGTGCAGAAGAAAGCTTCGGGGATATCGTGAAACGTGCCCTTGCTAATGCCAAGCCCCAAAATTAAATAGGTTAATTATATGTCTACACTTTCGACTGTAATTGCCTCCACCTTACAAGGTTCGCGAAAGAAGCTAATGATGGCTTCGATCCGTTCCAATGCTCTCATGGCTTGGGCTTTTGCTTCGGATCGTGTTGAGTATGAAGATGGAGGCTATGACATTAGCAACCCGCTGATCGTTGGCAGGAACCCTAATGTTACTTCGTATGAATATTACGACCAACTGCCAGTTCAACAAACCAGCGAATTTACCACTGTTCGGTATCGTTGGTCGCGTATTGCTGGTACTGTTATTATCTCCGATCAGGAAGAAGATGAAAACAAGGGCGACCTTGCGATCTTCAAACTCCTGACCAAGAAAATGGAAGTTCTGGAAGAAAGCATTAAAGAGAAGTTCTCGGACTATCTCTATGGTGCTGGCGGCGGCGTTGATCCTCTTGGTCTTGCTTCGCTTATTCCTGATGATCCTACCACTGGTACTCTCGGCGGCATTAATCGTGCAACCGAAACTCAGTGGAGAACCTCTTCGTATAACTTTGCTGGTGGTTTAAACGCCGGTAATATTGAAGAAGCGTTTGACGATATCATCATGGACTTGACGTTGAAGAACGACAAGCCTGATCTGATCCTTGCCGGACGTAATATTTATCGCCTGTATCGTGCTGCTGTTCGTGACAAAGTCGTTATTAACATCACTGGTACTAACGGTAAAGCCATGATGGATTTAGGTTTCGATGGTGTTATGCATCAGAAAATTCCGATCCTTTATGACGAAGATTGCCCTGTCAACAAAGCATATTTCATTAACTCGAAGTTCTTACGTCTGCATATTCTTAAAGGCGTGAACATGAAAGTTAAGCAACTGTCGGCCCCGTGGGATACAGATGCTCATGGTTCGCGTGTTGTTTGGCAAGGACAATGGTGCCTGTGGAATGCGTTCCGTAGACATGCTGTTCTGAATAACGCTTAAGGTGTAACATGACGATCTCTGTTCAATTTTCTACACATTCTCATACAGCGAAAGTTGTTTTTGAGAAGAAAGTAGATGGCGAATGGCAACACGATAGAGAACAAATCGTGGGGCCTCAAGAGACTTTCAATAATTGTGTGTTTGATACTCAGCGCATGACTATTGAAGAAGTCATGCCTGAATAATAACTGTGTAGAGAGGATACACAATGCAACTTAATAATGGCAGAAAAGTCAAAGCTCCATATCAAACTATTGGTCCTAAGAAGGAACCCGTAACCTATCAAAAATGCTCTTACCAACCTGTTGATCCGAAAGACCCGAAAGGTGCTAGGAAGCTGGTTGTGGAGAATGTAACAGAAGAAATGGACACGTATCTTGTTCGTTTCGCTATGGGACATTCTACGAGATTTTGTGGTGAAGCTGGTTTAGCTGAATTACGAAGAATGGGTTACGATAAAAAGCCAAGACTGATTGATCTGGAAACAGGTGACGTTGTAGATATTGGGGGCGATCCCTACGATCTGCGCGATGCTGCGGAAGATGAAACTGTCGTCCTTTCTGATGAATAAGGTTTAAAATTATGAGACGTACCGGAAAATATAATCCGCGCCGTTTGAACCGTTATGTGCCACAAATGGGCTATTCCGTCGATATTATTCACGGTGCGCCTCACGAGGTTCGTTTCGGTCCGATGGCTGCGGCTGATGCTGATAGCTTAATGGATGGTGTTGCGGTTACGGCTGCTACCCCTTCCACAGCTATCTTACTTGATGGTCTGACTGATCCTGTTAACACCGCGTTCAGTGAAGAGTTTCCGTTTGGCCCCGGCTTCGGTCGTTGCTTACAGATTGTCTTTGCTGGCGCTAATGCTGGAACCGTCATCCTTCGTGGTCGGGATTATCTCGGCCAACCTATGACGGAAACGCTGACTGCTAACGGCAATACTCCTGTCATCGGCACCAAGGCGTTTAAGTATCTGGATAGCGTTACTGCTTCTATCTCTGGAACGATTGATGTTGGTACGACGGACAAACTTGGTCTGCCGTATTGCATGAATAACGTGCTTGCAGAAATGCTTGACGGTGTGCGTGTTGCTACGCTTGGAACGCTTGTCGCTCCTTCGTATGTCGATCCGCAAACCGCTACCACTACTGACCCTCGCGGTACTTATGATCCCAACTCGACGCTTACGGGTTCGGCTTTCTTAAGTGGCATTTTCATTCCGCAGAATACGATCAATTCGAGCGGCAATGGCGGCCTGCAAGGTCTGGCGCATTATACTGGCTAACTCCGGTTAACAGTATCAATCGGTATCCCCGGCAGTTTCCTCTCGGCTGTCGGGGATATTCGATAAGAGAGATAAAATGGTCGATAAGACTTTAGCTGAATTAATCTCTGAAACACAGAAGCTCCTTTATCAGCAAGCTGGTATTGGAGTACAAGTGTATTCGCAAGACAACATCGTTCAGAAGCTGGTTCATGGATTTGATTTCTTATTCACTAATGCTGATTACAAGTGGAAAAGATATCAAGTCTGGATTACCAAAACGCTTGATGGTACGACTGGACGGCCAACGACTGCTGTAACTGAAATTACAAACTTCGATGATTTGTATGCAGTTTATCGTTCAGACAGTGATCAAAAGCTTACAAGATTTTCGTCAGAAAGAAACCCTTACAACGTAACGGGTGATCGTGCATATCAATATATGCCGGATGCTACGAATTTAATTCGTGTTGTGCCATTCACCGCTACAGGTAATGTTGTTCTATTCGGAAGGCAGCGTCCTTCCACTTATCCGTTTACGTTAAACGCTGTTGTTCCTTTTGACTATCTTGCGTTAACGTACTTTGCTGCGTGGAGTTATTGCGCTGATGATGCAGCAAACTCTGCGCAAGCTGAAAAATTCCAAGGGTTGTTTGAAGAACGTCTCAAGCAGCTTTCTAAATCCCAAGACAACGAACCGATCGCGCTCAACAGTGATTGTGTAGATATTCCTACTCGTTGGCATGATGGTTAATGTTACCGCGTCTCACACCGAATGTTCGTTATAAAGAACAATTAAAGACAGCAACCGTCCGAGATTTCTCCGGTGGCTGGAATGTGCTTGACGATGACTTGAACCTCTCGTCTAAGTACGCCCCGAAACTTTATAATTGCTATTACAGTGTTGAAAGCCGTATCGACATTCGTTACGGCACAAGTCTGTTTGTTGCAACCAGCATTGCATTATCAACCGCATCGGACCTAATTAACGCTGAATATTTCGGTGAATACATAATCGCTGTTTATGCAAATGGCGAGATTGTGAGGATTGGAGCCGACAGTTCAATCGAACGTATTTGGGACCAATTTATTGCCGCAGGACTGCCTGATGCTCCTGCTGGATGGTCTACGACTAGCTTTGTGTCATTTGCACAATTCAATGGCGAGCTTATCATTTGCAATGGCATTGATAAGCCTTTAATCATTCATGCGAATTATACCGTTGAATATCTTAATGACGTTGCAACTGGCTCCAATCTAAATGTTCCTATCGCTAGATATGTGGTTGCTTGCAATCGGTTCCTTTGCATGGCTGGCGATCCCGCTTATCCTAACAGGGTTCACATTAGCGCAAGAGATACAAGCGGAACGTGGTATGGTGATCCTCCCCCGAATGATGCAACATATATTGACGTGGGGTCGGTTATTCCTAACGGTAATATTATTCGTGGTATTACTCCTTTCCGCGATCGTCTTATCGTGGGCTATGCGGAAGGCTCGATTATTGGGCAATTGGGCATCTACACGGATGAAGCGCATACGCCAAACTTTGACGATGGGGTTCCAGAATACGGCGCTGTTTCTCATAGAAGTTTCGTCAATTATGGTGATGATGTTCTGCTTATGGACCGTGTGGGCGTCTCGTCATTAAAGAGAACTACATTTACTGGAACGATTAAACCTGAAAGAGTTTCTGATTTAGTCGATCCAGAGATTGCAGCTGAATTAGACGACTATCCGTATGAGATTTTAGAAGATCGTGTGTTCGCGGTATTTAATCAGCGTGAAGGCCAATTTATGTTCTTCGTGCCAAATGCATCTACGATTGAAGATACCACCGAAACGATTGGATATGTTTTCAATTACCGTCCGTCTTTAGGCGTAACAGCTTGGGCAAGATTTGACGGTTGGAATTGGGTTTGCGCTGTTCGTACTGGACAGAATAATATCTTCTTTGGAGATAGAAGCGGCCATTTCTGGTTATATGGATCGAAGCAAAATCCGATCACGGAAGATTTCGTTGGTGATATTACGCGAAATGGTGGAGTAGGTACTCCCATTTCGTTTACTTGGGAATTGCCTTGGTTAGACTTTGGGAAGAGAGCGAAATCGAAATCTTCTAGATTTATTTCATTTGATACTAGAGGACGCGCTAGATTTACCTGTAAGATGTATATTGATCGATATATGACTTCTTACGGTGGAGCCGATGCTCCTGCTTTAAGTACGGAATTTGTCGGCGGAGATACAAACGGATTTGGCAATAATCCACAGCCTTACGGTGGCGGGCGTAATACGAGCAATGAACTTTTATATGCTTGGCCGTCTAAATTCCAGTTATGCAAATTGCAGTTTACTGGTGAAGCTACAGGTGGATTATCCTTCTCTTCTATTACAATGCATTACTTAGATGGCGGAATTAACCGATGAGCATTGGTGATTATTCAACTTACTACAGCATCCCATTATCCAACTTTGATACGCCTACTTGGGTAGATGAAGATTGGGCTAGATGGAAATTAATTGATGCATTGATTGCTTCGATTGATGATGAAGCTGTGCCAATTGTTGTCGCTACCGGCAGCGTGAATGCGTTCGTCGCCACGTATAATCCTGCAATTACTGCTTACACGCTTGGGAAAGTATTATCGTTCATTGCAAATAATGCTGTAACTGGCGCAGCTACAATCAACGTAAATGGATTGGGCGCTAAACCGCTCAAGATGAATGGCGTCGATCTAATTGCTGATGATATTCCAATAAATTCTTACGTCAAGATTATTTATGATGGAACGAATTTTGCTGTCATTGACCCGAAAAAGCCTGTCAACGTCAATCAGAATATCATCGTTGGATCAAGTGGAGCAACCGCAAACGCCGCAACCGATTTCTATGTTGAAAGTTCAGGTCCGACATATATTGAAGCTTTAGGACCAAATTCATCGACGCAAGGATATATGTTCTCGCGTCCAACGATGAGTTATGCGGGAGGCTTTAAATACGATCACGTTAATGGCCTTGCAATTGTTCGTGTCGAAGGCAATGATGTTTGGGCTTGTGATGCAGCCGGCTTTGTAACTGCATCCAAATTTATTGGGCCATTACAAGGAAGTGCTACTGGAACGGCAGCTTCATGGGCTAATTCTCGTACACTTACTTTAGGCACAGATGCTTCTGGAAACGTTGCATTCGATGGTACTGCTGACTTCACACTTAATTTAACTATTGTAGCAAACAGCATCACCAATTCTAAATTAGCTGATGTTGCGACTTCAACTGTTAAAGGGCGGGTTACTGCCGGTACTGGTGATCCAGAAGATTTAACTGTTACGCAATTAACTACGCTAGTAAATGCCGTCGTTGGAGCTACTCAGTCTGCCGCAGGAACAAAAGGCGCGGTTCCTGCTGCATCGGCTGGTGATCAACATAAAGTGCTTTCTGGTGCAGGATCGTTTGAAGTTGGTTTAGGCCGGGCTTTTGGCTGCGTGATTACGACAACAAATGTTAACGGCTCGCAACCGACATTTACTAACGGAAGGAATGTTGCAAGCATTTCAACTCTTACGGTTGTGGGAGCGTTATCTTCTTGCACAATTACATTCACGAACGCACTACCTAATGCAACTTATGCTGCCCACGTAACTACTAATGGGGGTCCCGGATCAGATACAGCTGATGCAACTTATGGAACAAAAACTACAACTACGCTTGCAGTTTATTGGGGTAATGCAGTAGGCAATCCTACCGAGATTTCGGTTTCAGGCTTTGCTTAAGTACGAGAGTAATTAAATGGAAAACCAAGACGTGCTTGATGAAATACGTAGGTCGCAGCACCAAACTGAAATTCTCCTAACAGAGATTAAAGGCGATAACAAACTTCAATCTCAGGTTCTGGCGTTTCATGTTCAGCAATTGATTGAATTCAAGGAAGAACATAAAGAGCATCGGGAGGAAATCGAAGCGCGCGTAAAAAAGCTTGAGAGTTGGCAAATCCGCGTAATTGGCATTGCCACTGGAGCAGCGGCTATTATTTCGTTTGTATTAAATGATATTAAAGATGCACTCTTAAAATGAAAACTCCATCATGGTGGCCGCAAGTTATTAACATTCCACAAACAACGACTTGGCTCGCGCTTATTGTTCTTGGAGGAATGTGGTACTATCACGATCAAGATTGGAAAGAACTGACGATGATGGTTCTTTCTTATTACTTTGGTAAGCAACAAGCTGGAACAGTTAATGTTCCTACTCCTGTAGAGGTAAAGACGGTATGACCCCTTTCTTTTTAAAGCTGTTTGATCACGTCATTCTTGTCGAAGGCGGTTACGGCGATCATCCTTCTGATCCCGGAGGCAAGACTAAATATGGGATCACGGAAGATGTTGCTAGAGCATTTGGCTATAAAGGTGATATGAAGCATCTAACTTTAGAGCTTGCTAAACAAATCTATTGGCAGAATTACTTCATCATTGCTGGCCTCGATCGCATTGCGAAACTGTCTGAGCCTATTGCTGCTGAAATGTTTGACACTGGCGTTAATGCTGGCATTGGTCGTGCAGGACTTTGGTTGCAGCAAGCTCTTAATGTAATGAACCAAAAAGGTACGCTGTATCCTGACATTAAAGAGGATCGCCAAGTTGGTCCTAATACAGCAAATACTCTGCATATCTATTTACAAAAGCGTGGAGCCGAAGCAGAGAAAGTTATGCTTCGTACTCTGAACGGATTGCAACTTGCTCATTACTTTAACCTCTGCCGTGATGGCATGAAATTTGAGGACTTTATGTATGGTTGGGTTCGCACTAGGATTTCTTAACTTTGGTAGGAAGTATTGGAAATACATCGCAATTATTGCAGTTGTGTTGTCCGTCGCTTACGCAATCACCTTAATGGTTCGTAGCTACAACGATGCAATCGAAACTGCAATTCTCGAAAAACAACGCGCAGACGACTGGAAGCAATCAAGTGAAAAATGGCAAGCATCGTTCAGAGCAGCCGAGAGTATTCGCAAACAAGAGGCAAGACAGGCGATATCTAGTTCTGAGCGTGAGCGGATCGTCTGTAATAAACGTGTGGCCGATGCAATGCAATCAAGAGAACGTATCAATACAATAACGAGAGTGGTTCCCAATGAAGAAAATCGTATTTGCCCTCCCGCTGGTGTTATTAACACTGACGAATTGCGCAACGCACTCGGAGCAAATTAGTCAAGCTGAACCGCCGAAACCGCTTGCATCGGACCCAGCTTTGTGTGCATACTCTAGTGAAGAGCCGCAGGTGCAGGGTACTATACCTAGACCTCAAAATGAAGAAGAAGCAGAAGGAATTAGACTGTTTCTATCTTCATTTGCTGCTTGGATAGATTTTGGTCGAGAAGCTGATCGTGTAGCTAAACTTGGCAAAGCAGATTGTTTAATCCGTGTAGGTGGTGAACCGGACCACAATACTTCTATTACGGAATGAACGATGCCTTTAACAACGTCTTATACCAATCCTAGCCTTATCCAGCAACAAAACGGTTCGCTTGGGGCATTAGGATTGAACACGCCTGTAGGAACGTGGAACACTAATGCTAGAGAAGGTATTGGTACTTACATGGGAGCGTCCCCGGCTGCTACTCCTGTAGTTGATCCTGCAAATGATCCAGTTGCCCAACGGTCTAGAGCATTAGCTTTAGCTCGACTTGGCATTACACAAGAGCTTGGACGCAGGGGATTAGACCCGACTGCATATGCTTCACAGTTTGATCAATATTTAAATAACATTCTCGGAGCTGTTCCGCAGACTGAGACGAATTACGATCAATACTTCTCACCTAATCTTGCAAGCGATGTTCTGACTGGAATTCAAGCGGGACAGCGAAATCAATATAGAACGCAAGTGAATGATCGTTTCGGGGGAAACTTTGCTTCTAGCTATCTCCCTGACACATTGCTTGATGACACCATCAACTCTACTTTGGAAAGTCAATACGGCAATGCAAGAAGCATTTTGGACCGAGGACTTGCTAGGGGACAGTATAACGAACGTGGATTTAACGCAGGACTTGGATCACTAAACAATGCAAGAACAGCGCAACAAGCAAGACTTAACACGATCGAAGGGGACATTCTGTCTGGCTATCGATCTAGGCTTGGTGACGTTCGTAATAACGCATTTAATTCTGCTACTGGTTATCAGCTTGGCGATAGCTTCAATTTAGATGACTTTGCTTCTCAAGCAGATAACATTACTAATCAAGCACGAAGCAATGCTCCGGGCGAATTCTTATCTGCTTTAGGCTCCACTCCTATGTTTGATTTAGGAAATATTGGTTCCGCTGCTGGACAAGCTCAAGGGGCAGTTAATCTAAACAATCTCGATGTTCGTGATGGACTTGAGAAGAGAAGATTAGCGGCTGCTAGAGGTCGTGGCCTTGGTTCACAAGGAGCTTTTTAATGCCTTTTCCTGTTTTAGGTGCAATTAGTACTGGTGCTGGAATTCTCTCTAGCATCTTTGGTGCATCCTCGCAACGCGCTCAATTAAGACAACAACGCGAACAGTTTGAATTCCAAAAGCAACAAGCGCAAGCTCAATTAGAATTAGCTAGAGAAGCAGCCCGGATGGGTAGGGCTTCTCAAATGGATGCTGCTGGTAATTTAACTATTTACGACGAAGCAACTAATAGCTGGAAAACAGTTCTTAGTGCTGATCAACAACAACTCCTAGACGCTTCTGAACGTGAAAGCTTACAACAGCTTACGCGTGATGCTTCTATGTCTCGTAATGAAAGAGAGATTGCCTCTCGGGATCGTTACGGAGCTAGAGAAACTGCTGGGGCGGTTAAAAGCCAGATTGATGATCAAGTAGCAGGTCGGGGCGGCTACAACGCAGGAGATATCGAAAGCTCTTTACGTCTATCCAGAGAACGAGCTGTTTCTCAAGGCTTCGATGATGTATCAAATACGCTCTCTACTCAAGCAATGCGAAGTGGTTCAGGTAACTTAAATCAGATTGCAAGTGCATTAGCTAGAGCAAGATCGCAAGCAATTGCTCAACAAATGGGCGATCCTAGAACAGAAGCTGTGGGGATGGCGCAGCAATTGAACCAAGCAAGGATGGGCGGGAATGCTCAGCTTTATAATATGTTCAATACTACAGGGAACAATCCAAATGCGGTTGCTCCCGGTGTTAATACTGGTGTGGATAACTCTGCTCTTGCTTCTGCTCGTAGTGCTGCTGCTGCTGGAATTGGGCAAGCTGGAAGTTTAACTAATAGTGCTGCAATGATTAATAACTCCGCTAGACCTGTGATGGATAATACATGGGGTGAATTGCTCGGTGGTATTGGTAATCTAATGGGATCACCTGCCGGGGCGGAATTAGGTACTATGGTTTCTGGATTGTTTAATAGGCGCGCGCAAGGCAGCACCGGAACCGGACCTCAATTTACAAATCCAATTTCAAATAGGGGAGGTTTCTGATGCCTGATATTTCTGCTCCTAATGCTGGTGCCTATGGAATTTGGGGACCGCAATATGCTGCTGCTTTAGCTGCTCAATCCGGCTCGCCTGTTGCTGGTCCGTTGAATATGCTTGCAATGGCTAGTCATGCTAGACAAGAACAAGGCGGATATTCGCAAGATTTAATGGCTACGCAGCAAAGACAGCTTGAAATGGCAGAAGCAGCTAATCAAGCTAGATTGCAAGAGCAAATGATCCAGCAACTTGTTCCTGCGGCTGCTGCTGGTGCTACAAGATATATTGCCCCTGTAGCACAAAGTTTTGGTATTCAACCGAATGCACAAGCTGGTGGTGCGATTGATGATGCACAATTGCAAGAAACTATGGCGGGCGTGTTTAATAACCGTGCTTCTGGATTAGCCTCTGTGGCAGAAATTGGCCGTGCGCCTCCGATTGAACAAACTAATGAAGTATTAATGCCTCCTGATCCAATGGCACCGCAACCTGAATATGTTCCGTATATGACCCCTGCTAATTTAGCTGATGCTGAAAGAGCTAGAGCCGCTACAACGCAAGCTGCTGCAAGTATGGTTTCTGCAAATAAACCTTCTAGCGGGGGTGGTGGGGGTGGAAGCGAAGGTTATACCACGATTACCGAAGAACAAATGCTGCCAGATGGTTCTATCAGAAGGGTTGCTAGACGCATTCCGGGTTCAGGTGGAACTCCGTTAGTGCCTACTGCACCTGTTCGCCCCGGTGGTCCTCCTCCGCCTGTTGATTGGCGAGCGGGACAATCTGAACTTATTCGTCGCTATGCACCACAGAGAAGATAATGACTAGACTTCTTCCTCAAGAAGATGAAATTTCTAGACAATATAATCAACTAATGCAGCCAGCCGGGGCAAGAGTTGAACAAGCGCGTCCGCAAAGATATACGGTTAATAGATCAAACGCTCCTGATGGAAGTGAGGTCGTATCTGTATTTGACAATCAGTTAGGACGCGAATTAGCACCTAATGAATACAGAGCTATGACACCAGAAGAAATCGCTGGTAATAGTGAAGCGGGTGTAGCAGGAATTGTTCCTATTGATGCGAATGTATCTGCTGCGGAAAGAGAATTAGGACCGATCCGTGTAATTAGTAATTCTCCTGATGAGCAGGTTTATCAATACGGTAACGGTCCTGTTTGGAAATTAGATAAAGCTACAGGAACAATTAAAGAACATACAATTCAAACAGGAATTCAAGAAGGCATTCCAGAAGATGCTCGCCGTTTCGGTGGCGCAGCAATTCTTCCATTTACAGATGCGCCGGGAGATTTCGGTTTGCAGATGGGGGATCGTGGTGGCTATTTCCCTGCCGGGGTTGAAATGGCTCCCGGTATGCTCTACTCTTTAATTGATATGATCCCCGGTACAAATTTTGATACCGGAAGCGGAGACTTGCTCGATCCGATCGGTTCGTATTTTGAAGGCGCGGCTAATAGAACTGCTGGTGCACAACAACAGCTTTACGAGGCAACAGGTTTAGAAGCTCCTTCTAATCTTTATGAAGGCTTCTTAGAAGTTGTTGGGAGCAACCTGCTTCCTGTTGGTAAACGCGTTCCGGGAGGTCCGAATACTCTTGGCCGTATTTCTAGGAATTTGCAAAGAGAATTTGGGAATGGGCGTACTGGCGGTGTGGCGGGATATTTCTCAGGGAGAAGTGGCGGCTTATTACAAGGTGCAGCTGATACTATTGGTGCGTTTGCCGTTCCATTTAGACAAGGAAACTTTCTCCCCGAAGTTGCAGGACAAACCGCATTAGTCACAACGATTAATGAAGGATTAGATGCAGAAAATTACGATGCGCAATATTCTGGATTAGTCGATTGGCTTGATGGAATTACGCGGGAGGACCCCGATCCTATAAAAGCTCTTCCAGAAGAATTGCAAATTGCTTTCGAGCAAGGTGATGATACAGCTAAGAATGAAATCATGGCGCATCTTACCGGCGGTATGGAAGCAGGTTTCTATACAATGCCGGAGGCTCCTGAACCCGGTTGGAGAAGTGCCGCGTCTGTATTAGGTGCTGCTGCTGGTGCTGGCGTTGGGTTCATGGGTATTCGCGGAGCTATGCGCAATGCCAACTTCAGAAACAGAACAGAGCTTGCGGGTCGCGCTCCGATTATGAATTCGACTTCGCTTTCTTCTCGGATCATGGGAGGATTAGCGCAAGGTGATCAGCTTGTAAGAGACTTCATTAGAGGGAATAATGGAAACGAAAATCTAGTTAATAGATTGACGCGACAAACTCCGCAAGCATCTGCGGGGATCATCGGGCACTCTATGATTACGGGTGAGTTTCCAAATTCACCTACAAGACGCGCGCCACTAGCTCCGACACTTGAAGCACTGGCAAAAGATTTGTCTCCTCAAGAATGGAATGAACTTGCTGATGGTTTAATTGCTAGAAGTGCGCTTGAGGATTTTGCTACTGCTGGCGAACAGACCTCACTTGCAGGCAGATCAGTAGCAGAAATTCAAGCTATCGCAGATCGGATGGCAAACAATCCGAGATTAATGGCTCATGCTGATCGCATCGGAACCCATTACACAGAAGCATTGGACTATGCCAGAGAGAATGGGTATATCTCCGACAATATGTTTAATGAACTTCGTGCTGCTCGTCCGAATTATGTTCCTATGGGCAAGAGTGATGCTAATGTTCAAGAAGGATCAACGCTTTTTGGACAATCCAGACTTAGCGCCGAAACACGTACAGGCATTGAAAATCTCTATACAAGAAATACGGAAGAATTAGCAGGTACACCGGCTGGTCAAGTAACCGATCCCATCCGACAGTTGCCTCTCTATACTGCAAATATTATTCGTCAAGTTGAACAGAACAATCTACGTCGGGATATCATTGATACGCATGGCGGGAACAGTGATGCAATTGTCAGAATTCCTGCTGGCGGAGATCTTTCAGGCAAAACAGTGATTACCATTCACCGTGATGGCGTAATGGAGCATTACAATGTTCGGGATCAATCTTTGTATGATGCGCTGCAATTCAACAACGGAATTGCTAAGAATGCCTTCTTTGATATAGTTGCATTCCCAAACAGGATTATGCAGAATTCATTAACAGGCCCGCTTTCCCCGTTCTTTGCTGGCATTACGTCGCCCGCTTTCGACGTTGTTGGCGGCGCTTTCATGCGTCCTAAAGGATATGATCTTGGCTTAATCTCGGAAGCAGCAAACAGACTTATTCCTGATTTAGACACTCTTATTCCTTCTAACACCCCGGCTGCGCGGATTACAAAAGAAAGCCTTCGCATTGTTGGAGATAGATTAAAAGCTCTCGATCCTACACAACTGCTTGCTCCTGCAACTGGTGCGGCTCGTGCTGGTTGGGATCAATTAATCGGGGGAATGGCTAATAGCGCAGCTGAACAAATCATTAGACAAAAAGGTGTTCTGTATAACATTCTCGGACCGCAAGGGTTAGATCAGTTCAGCAACACGCTGGCTTTATGGTATCGTGAAAGTATTTCTGCTCAAATGGACCGGGCAGGTGCTGGATCATCTTCGCTTATGACTGTTGATGAAGGTACGTCTGCTCCTGCTGCAATCCATAATGCTGCACCAAACTTTGCAGAACGTGCCTCGCGTAGAGCTATGAATGATGCAATTGCAGGAAATCCTGGAACGATCAATACCCTTGTGCAAGGGGGTAACGGCTTCCTGCGCCGTGTCGGGATCACGCCTGTAGTGCGCGCCTACATGGGCCTCACGCGGATGCTAGGGGAAGGCACAAGGTACGCTGCGTTCGCCACCAACGCCCCTAGAGCGGCAAGATCAGCGGAGGACTTGCAGGAGGTCGGCAATCAGACGCGGCGGCTCTCAGGCGATATGCGGGAGCATGGATCGGCTGAATATGTGCAAAACGCTACAAAACAGATTATGTATTCTAATCCTGCAATCCAAGGATTTGCTCAACTTGGAAGGCAGTTGTTTGTCGATCAGCCATTAACGACTGCTGCTAACTTGGCAACGATCCCAATGGCAATGATTGCTATGCAGTATTATTCTGCGAACGATGAAGCCACGCAAGATTATATCAGAAGTTTAACACCGGAACAGCAAGCGAGCAGAGTTGTTCTCGCTCCTGATGTTTGGTATCCTGTTGAACCAAACTTGCGGCCGTTATGGGGACCGATTGCGCTTACGCTGAATGATATCTCCGGATTGAATGAAGGTGAATACGATTTTAGTTTCGCAAACGCGATCAATCAATTAATCGACGGAGATTATGTTCTTAGCGAGCAGGGAGCTTTGAATGTTAATGAAGGATTTACAAAGCCTCTTGAGCAGTTAAATCCTTTTAGTGGAGGTAATCAGGTTGTCAACGCGATTGCAGCAAGTCAAGGTACAGACCTTGGAATGTCGAAGTATGCGGGCGAACCGATTGAAATTCAGGGCCAAAGAGTTAGTGCTTTTGGTGGAGAAGGACAATTAACCGGTGATGCATTGACAGCTAGGCAAATGGCTGTGATTGAAGAATTAACAACTGCATTGACAACGAATTTCTTGCGTACAGCATTCGATGTTCGCAGAGCTTTAGATGAAGATGTTGATGCAGAAGATGCGTTAGCAATTGGTGCTTCTAGAATGCTGGATCAAACAGTTCGGCGTTCTGGACCTGTACGTGGATTGCTCTTTGGTGATTACATTGCAGAGCGTTCTGCAAATACGCAGAACAGACGTTTATACTTCACTAAAGTTGAGGGTATAGACCGTATTATGCTGATGCGAAATCTTGATATGAATAATCAAGACTTTACGTCAAGGCAACCTACACGTGTTGATAGACCGAATGAGAATGAGCAGACCAATATTCAAGGTACAATGCTCATTCCCATCATTAACATCACAGAGAATATGCATACACAAACACGCCGTCTACGAGATAGAATTGGCGGACTAGAGAAAGCTATTCGTGACGTTCGCAATCAATCAAGAACATCGATTGAGGAACGCAACGAGGCTGTGAATGGATATAGAGAAGAGATTGAAGAATTAACTTCTCAACTGTTAGAACAAGTGCAAGGCGCAGAAGCACGGATCAGGCAGGTAACTGGAGACGCTTCGTTCTCTTACCAGCAATTTGATCCCGAGAGATATATGAATACCGCGCCGGTTGCAGCTCCCCAAGGCACGGAAGGCCAATAAGGGTAATTCTGCTAGGATCACTATTCTGCTTTTCAATGACACCAAGGGAGCCGGGGAGCAATCTTCCCGGCTCTTTTGTTTTGGCCTTAGGCTTTGCGTTTGCTTTGTCGAGTGGGACGGCGTGGCGATCTACAATGCCAGCAACTTGACCACGTGACATACCTAGCAGCTTTCCAATCTCGGTATAAGAAAAACCTTCACGAAGTTTCTCTCGTACACGCGAAATGATCTTCGGTTCGTGACGATCGCTTCTGCCAAATACCATATCAATTCATCCTTGGTGATGAGTTTTCAATAATCTTGTCTAACGCTTTACTGTCTAGAAGGGGTTGTAGGCCTCTCCAAATCGTAGAAGGTCTGCCTTTACCTAGATTAGTTTCAAACTTCTGAACCATCCCGAGATCATGCATGATATCTAAAACAATGTTGAGATACTTTGCATTCATATACGGCTGAACAGCTTTGGTAAGCTCTTTCTGTTGCAAACCATTCATACCTGCTGCGAGTAGTTTATCTCTAATTTTGTCAATGCCAACCACCATACGGGAGTTGGAGCCGGTTCCCTCGAATATGGAGGCTCCGTCCTCTCTAACCTGTGTGATGATTTTAATGGCTGAAAGAACATGGTTGTGTTGTATGACCCACGTATCGTCATTGATACATAGAAATGCAGCAAGGCGTAAGATATGCGCGTCCTCCCTTGACTGAAAGGAAGACCTGAATGGATCGCGGTGTATTGTTCTACCCTTGTACCATCGCTCGAATGTTCGCAATGCTCCATCGTTAATAAGGATAGATGAAATGTCTCGTGCTTTGGCTTGGATAGACAGAAGACGTTCAGAGAGTTTTTCTCTTGCATCTAAGTCTGCTTCTTTTGGCCACGCGGAGAGTTGTTTAGGTTCTTCCGCCACGATAAAGCACACTCTAGATGTGAACCCGCCTTCAATAACGTCAGGATTAACTGCCCGAAGAAGCCAAGCCGGTGTGGATGCCGAAAGAAACGAGACGAATACATTCTTGAGAGTGCGAGGTCCGCTAGATAAAGTCCCGCCTCCGCTACGTAGCTCAGGACAATCATATAAATCAGTGAGCAACGTAGGCATCTGTTCATTGTATTTCTCTCTGCCTAAGAATGTAACCAATTCGGATATGGCAATCGACGCTTGACTAGAACCGAATTCTTTACTTTGTTTGTGGAGAACACTTTCTAGGTTCTCAGGAGTTATCTTTGCTTCGATAAGGTAGTTATCTTCTCCCGTAAGAGGGCGGACAAATCGCACAGCCTCCCTAACGGCGGATGACTTTCTAGTAGTGCCACTCTCTGCAACGAATATAGCAAAGAGATTTAGATAAACTGGTGCGCGAGGTCTATCTACGAATGTTCCCCGGCCTACGGCTGCTGATAGACAATAGATTGCAGACCAAAAATCATAGGCATGAGGCGTCTCGGATGCAGACATATACGATAGGAAGTCGCTGATGAAACTATCACCAGCGACCACCTTAGCGTAATTTACTCTAGATGAATTACGCTTTGCCATTTTATTATGAAGTCAATTCTTTGATGTTCCACATAACTGCTTGTTCTAAAGCAGTCATTGCGAGGGAATTGTATCTTCCCGGTTTCACGCGATTAAAGAGTTCTTCCAATTCGACAGCTTTAGCTTTAATTTCATCATGCAAAGCTTTTTCTTCGTCAGTCAAAGCTCTATATGCAGGCCGAAATCTAGATACAGCCAATTGCAAATCGTCAGATTGACGTGCATCCGGCGCGCCTTCAAAAACATTACTCATCTTCATTTCTTTCTCTACGTTGCAAATCAGCTTCAATGTCATCAGCATCATCGCGGGACATTTCAATATATTCTTCTATATCAACTGTCTCGTCTAATTCTCCTTTACGATCTGGGATTGGATTTACAGGAGGAAGTTCATCTATTGCGTCACCGATTTTGGTTTCGTAATAGTTGTTCACGTTACGCTCGTTGCGTTGATCTTCATCATCAATGAGAGCAACGAAGCCTTGAGTAAGTCGTATCTCTTTCATTTCATTTTACCTTTTGTAATCCACTCCAACGATGGATACCTTGTTCGTCTGCAACACTAGCCTTCAGATCACACTCAATTATTAATTCACGCGATATGCCATCTATACCTTCAATTTGCAAAGGTTCTTCGGCATGACGCTTCATAACTTTGCGGACTTGTTCTCCAACTTCTAAATCATGTAAAGAGATAAGAGCATCATGAATATTCAATGCCATTCTCGCTTTACCTGTAGGCCAATCAGGATCACTTTCGCAAAGATAGATGCAACGTGAAACTTTATCACCGATAGTAGATTGAGGATAGAAGGCTACCAACGATGATAGCATAGCAGGATCGAGGCGCTCAAGCAAGCGCAATCGGCGTCCGTATGCATTAAAAAGTTGGCGCTCTTTCTTTACTTTCTCAAAGGTCCAGTCCCACCACTTTTGTAATTCAGGGTGCTTCCGGTGATATACTCGATGGAGATAGTCTGCTTCACGGAACGGGACGGAGATTTGTTCCGAAAGTTCTCCCGGTCCCATCGTATAATTAAGGCCGTGTCTGCATCGCTTTGCCTTATAACGAATGGTGGGAGTAGTTTCGTCCTCTTCCCAATCTTCCTTAGTAACTTCATCATAAGGAACATCAAACATTTCAGAAGCCAAAGCTCTGTGCGCGTCGTATGAGTTGTCGATACGCGATTGAGCATATTGTTCCATCCATGAAGGGATTACGGCGCGATGACCCACTACTTGAGCTTCTGCTTGCTTTAGATCAAAGTAAGAGAAGCCGCATCCGGGATCGGCAATGAACATCTTTTGTGCGCGGCCGGGTTGGTTTTGTAAATTTCCACCCGATCCCCACATAACAGATGTACTTGATAATCTTCCGGGGGCTGCTTGCACCCCTGTTTGCTTATATTCACAACGAAACTTTCCATCGTCATCAACAACACTTTCTACATATGTTGAGAAGAATTTAGTCTGAGACGCAAGCTTGTCTTGCGCAATGATAACAGCTTTACCTTCCTCGGTTGTACGAGGATGATCCTTCATCCGCTTTCTATTTTTGACGTCCGTTGCCACCCCCCGACCAACGAGACGCAGCTTACGGAAATAAAGTTCCGCCATTTGTTTTGGTGACGCAGGGTTTGGGCGATAATCGTCCTCGCCCGTTGCAGCTGCAACTGCGTGATAGAACTTTTCTTTGAGTTCCTCAATCTCAGCTGCAAGGCTTTCACTGATTTCAGCTTTCAATGCACGATCGACAAGAATACCTCCGACGGTCATGCCGATCAGATGCGGTTGGAGACGCATTACATGATCGAAGAAGAATTTGTCTAGATGCTGATTACGGAGTTCGGCAAGTTCTCGTTCAAATACCGCATAAGTAATGCAGCAGTCTTTAACGTTATACTGCCAGAAGGTATCAATATCTCCGCCCTCTCGCCACGTTTTCCCGTCATCTTTGTAAAATGGATGGTTAGTGTATTGTGACGTGAGGAAACCGAGATTGTGCGGGAGAGTTGGATACAAGGTGTGATGGGCCAACATGGTGTCAAAATAAGATCGCCCGAGCATAATACGATCTTTATAGGCGAGCCAATAACTATCGAACATTCCATTTTGCATCACCCATCTAACGCTATCTTCGTCAGCCATCATCTGCACACGTTTGCGAATAGCTAACTCTTCACGCGTGCTAAAGATATTTGTCTTTCTATCTCTGAAATTGATGCAGATACCCTCATCCGCGTTGTTCGCAAATCCGATACAAGCTGTTTCATTTGCAATAGTCTCAATGTCGAGGGAGATTGGTTTCCGCTCGTCAACGAGTTTATCAATATATTGCATCGCTTCATTGAAGCTTGGGTTAATGATAGCTCTCGTTTCATGTTGAACGTACTCGCCTTTAAGAACAGATGACAAACGGGCAACATCGAAACGGAACATAATCTCCCATTTCGGCTCGCGGATAATAGCAGCAGGATTTAGGAACGCAACGACGGTGACTTGGCGATCTGTTCCAAGTGAGAGAGATTTAATACTAGATTGATAAACGCTGCCCCGATGATGCATAATACCACTGAGACCAGTGATAGCTTCCAGAGCGTAATTGCCAAGCACAACAATGTACTTAAGGTTAGGAAGCTGCTGCAATTCCCAATTGAGAATGCTAGCATAGTGATCGATTTCGTTTCTGCTGATGTTAACCTTGTCATCTGTAGTTGTCCTGAGTTGTCTCTTGACTACATTAGAGATATAGACTTGTCTGCGATTGATCCCGATATCACGCACGAAGTCCCAAAACTTCTTGCCAGAAGCCCCGACAAGCGGAAGCTTCATAAAGCGTTCACGCTCACCGGGACTTTCACCAATGATTGCAATTTCAGCATTGAACAAACCGTCTGCACCACAATCAAGTGCTAGTCCATTATCTCTACATCTGTTGGCAATCTCGCGGTTGATATCCGCCATAGTAGAGATAGTCATTATGCTGCATCCTTAATTCCCAAGAAGTCCTTAATACTACCATGAATGACGAGCCGTGTCAACTCAGGTGTAGGCACTACAGGAAGATTGATTACACGAATACCGTTGAGGATCGTATTATTTTCGTAACCGCTTAAGTCCCTGACAGGATCGTTAACATCAAACTGCTTAGTAGCATGAGCCAAACGAACAATAAGCATATTGGCAATGCCAACTTCATGGGCAACCGCGAGAAGACTTTCTGCGTAAGTATTCTCATGAATAAGATATACTCCCGTAATGTTATCACGATGAAGTCTCCTTGCCATCATACGGCCAAAGTAAGCTTTGCCAAATTTGTCGAGCATGAAGTTTGTGAAAAGCTCATAGATACCATTCGGAGAGTATCCAAGGAAGTTTTCAGTTTCTTCGTCCGGCTCGTATGCGTCTCTAGAAAGAGGAAGAGCAAAGAAACGATTAACGTTCTCACCGATGATATCTGTGAATGTAGTTAGAAGGCATCGATAGCCCGCTTCATCCGCAGCGTATGTAGAAGCAGCAATTGCAGCACGATACGCAGCTTTAGGATCAGGACTATCAAAGATAATTACTTTTGGCTTAGCCATTACGGACCATCCTTCTTATAAACACCTTGCGACAAGCCGCGTTGATCTGCGATCAAGAACACCTTTTCCCTAGCGCGAGTAACAGCCGTATAAGTGTTGCGGCGGTTAATCATGTAGAGATTGGATTTGTTCAGGAGGTAAACAACAGTTTTATATTCGCTGCCTTGAGATTTATGGGTAGTGATAGTGTAAGCGAGGTCAAGGTCTTTCCTTGGATCAATTTGGCTGAAAGAACCATGACGGTTCTGAACCATAAGCACAGGAGGAATAGCTTGTTCCCTGTCTCCAAAGTCCACAACGATTTCGCCAGTGTCATCATCAATTTCAATGATAACCCCAGTCTCCCCGTTGAATATAGCCAGATCATAGTTGTTCGCAGTAAAGATGGCCTTATCACCAACGAACATACGAATTGTTGATCCTTTCTTCCCGTCATCACCTTCTACCCAATCTTTTCTAGGAACGTGCAAGCAAGGTTCAGTCTTGTTAAAGAACAATCCTTGGATCAAAGTGTTCAGCTTACGAGTACCAACCCATGATGTATTCTGTGGAACGATGATCTGGTTCTGGATTTCTTTAAACGAGAAGCCTTCTTCTTCACCTTGGAATACAAGAGACTTTAGGGCCTCCACAGGTTGATCTGTAATCTTCTGTTCCCATTGCTCATTCTTTGTAGGCATTCTACTCTTGAGTAGATTGTTGGCGTTAAGAAGAATACCGCTATCAGCCCCCTGCCTAAAAACTGTATCCAAGACGACAGACTTATGTTTTCCGTTTCCCAAAAGCCCGAGGAATGGTGAAGGTTGAGCAGATAGTCTTTTATCTTCCTCAATTGGTGCAAGTTGGTTGTTATCTCCAAAGACGCGAATGACTGCTCCGATTGGCAAGGCATCGAAAAGGTTCCTATGCAATTCGTGATTGACCATTGCGTATTCGTCTGCGAGGATTACATCAACGGGGTTGTCATCATCATCACGAATAGGGTTTGCGCGTGTATGGGATGGGACACTGACGCCCATAGGCTTGCCCGTCTTAGGGTCAGGATCACCCGGATGATTGTATTTCAATGCACGGTGAATAGTGCGCGCTTCAATCCCGGTAACTTCAAAGATACGCTTTGAAGCTTTGCCAGTGGGAGAAACGAGGATGACGTTATAACCGTTCTGCTTGAGACGATCATACACAGTCTTTAGAACGGTTGTCTTACCGGAACCAGCAGGACCGGAAACTGCGACTACTTTATTAGTAACGTCACAGGCAGCGTTAATCGCTTCCTCTTGAAGAGGATGGAAAGTCATTTCTGTCATTGTAGTTTCCCATTACGTTGTAGTCTTGTGACTATTATTTATATAGAAAAGCGCCGGGGTCTTTTCTTCAGACACGAGCTACCCCGACTAATCGTGTTCAACAAACCTACTTATGTAAGCGAGGAGAATTACTTACTTTCGGCCTCTGAAGCTCCTTGCTCGTCATGCATTTTGATAATCATATCAGCAACATCATTGACGAGGCATCGCATAAACGCGCCATAGCTAAGACCGAGATAGCTAGAAGCACGATGAAGTTTTTCCCGCTCAGTTCTAAGTCCACGATAGATAATGTGAACGCCATGAGGTCCAGAAGTAGCAGTAATCCCTGATCCCGGAGCAATAGATCGGGGAAGAGGAATGACTAATTCTTTTGGAAAGATGAAAACGGGATCACTCATCTTAAGTTTTCCGGCCTATGCACTGGCGGTCCCCATACAAACGCATCTAAAAGCTGTCCACGCTCTATGCCTGGTACTGAAACCATAAAAGTTTCGTCTCCCTCACCATTGTTGTCGAATACCTGAACAACTTCCCAATTAACTGAATTATCATCTGGATTATCCGCGAGCTTAAGTTTTGCCCACCAATGTCCTTCTCGCGCTGGGATTGGATATGTAGACATTAACTTATCCTTTTATATAGAAAACAAGCAATGAGCCACGCACCTCTCAATGCGTGGCCCACTACAAGAGCAACAAATATACTAAAGCGTTTGTTACTTAGTATTAGGCCGCATCGCCAGGGTTGGCGCGGGCCGGTTCAGCCGATTGCGTGGCTTGAACAACGGCAGCATTAGCAGCACCACCGCCGGTCAGGATTTGCACCAGTTCGGCGCTATCCTTAGAGATACGCACTTCCAGAGTAATACCCGATTGAGCATTCAGGTTCATTTCCGAACCGTCCTGATTACGCGCAGTAACAACGCAGAAAACGGGCTTGGCAACGCGCGGACCACGCGGGCCTTTACGCTTGTCGGTCTTTTGTTCAGCAGCAGCCATGATAGTAGTTCCTCTCGTATGTTGTGGGGCCAATCCCCTTGAGAACACCTAGAGAGTATGACAGGCCCAAAGGTATGTCAACTCTCTAGGTGCACTTTTTTGCAGAAAGTTAGGCCGGGTTGACTTTCTTGATCTGCGGCCGCGTTTCGCCCTCGTAGGTGTCGTGGGCGACCGTGACGATAGCCGACTGCCCGATCCAGTCGTTCAGGTCCAGCGACTTCCCAAGGGTCACGCCGATGCTCTCACAGAACTTTTTCATGTTCCAGCGAGCGCGTTGCGTGTTCTCGGGCGACAGGCGACCGAACGTCAGGACTTGGCCGTCCTCCGAACCTTCCGTGTAATCAGCCGGATAAGCTTCCGGGGAGATATGGAAAGTCACGTTAATGTATTCGTTACCAGCAGCCGAAGTCTTACGTTCAGCGGAACGAATTTCAGCCGGATAATCGCCAACCGGAAGCGGAACGGGAGCTTCGGCGGACGACAGGTCTTCATCATACTCAATGATCGACATTTGATCGGACATATTTTTAGGCTCTCTTGTTTGCGTTGCAACGCTTTGATGCTCTTCCTTTTTCTTACCAGTCCGCTTAGGAAGAGCGGGATCGGTGGACTGGCGTTCTGCTGGATTAGATAGGGATGCCGATTTTCGCGCCATTACCTTCTCTCCATTTGTTATACCAAGTTGCTATTTCAAACTTGGGATCAGGATTGTTAATGTCATATTTCCAGACAAACTCTCCCGGTTTTCCGGGGCCTAGATCAAACATTCTGGACTTCATTGGTTTGAACGATCTGAAGGGACGAAGATAAATCTTACGCTCACCTTTAACGTCCTGAACAAACCAACATTCTCCCATCTTTTGTGTTGTCAGGGAAGCGAGTGATCCTCCAAGGTTCATAGTGATTTGGAGAACAATGCCATCATCATTTGTCTTAGGCTCTCCTTCGTGACAGATGAAGATGACATTCTTTTTGTACTTACCTGTTACGTTCATAATGTCTACGAACATTCGCAGGATAAGTGCATTTCTTGCTCCGTAAGCTCCAAGTCCCGGAAGCTCTAGAGTAGATTTGTTAAATGGACCAGTCTTGATAACGTGTTCCAAAGCCATCTGACTAGCGCGAGTTACACTGTCAACGACTACAGTTTCGATATCAGGATGAGCCTCAAACAGTTGAGCGAGCTTAAGTCCGTCGTCTTGTTTAAACTTCTCAATAAGATTGTTCTTCTCATGTGAGAAATCAGCAACAAGAATTTCTTGATTGAGAACACTGTCAGGAACTTGGCAATCTTGAGATAGCGAAGCAATACTATTTGTTCCTCCATCATCGAATTGAAGCCACAGCTTTTTACCGGGAGCGGTTGCAGCAAGCGTTGTCTTAAACGATCCAGCTACACCCCACAAGATCATTGCAAGGCGCGAGACAGTATCAGAAGCGGACTTAACTTCATATGAGCCAAGTTTAATCTCCATTAGTCACCGCCTTTAAGATCGTCGTATCTGTCTTCTAACGGAACCATTTCCGAAAGTGCAAGCTTCTGTTCTTCATCATCCGCGGCACAGAATGGGATCATGTGGCACGGACGGAAATAACGGTTGCATGAATGAGTGAATTTGGGCGAAGAGTGTGGATCATTGGCGTACCGCTCATACTGTTGGACGGTATATAAGAACCAATCAAACCATCGTTCAGTTTTGAAACTCTCTCTAGTGACGTGTTCGACAATTAAGCCTCCATAGTCATAGCTCTTAGGCAGAGGGATTTGGACACCCCACACGACTCCCTTAGTAATTGGCTTTTGCGTAAATACTGTACCAGCAAGAGCGTAACCTGTAATCTGCGATGACATTTCAAAGGACTGTCTCCAAGCTTCATCAAGACGTGATGCAGTTTTGTTTTCACCGATTACAAGCGAGCCGTCGCGAAGATGAAGGCCGTCGAGTGTTCCA
>ERZ869921.451-NODE-451-length-25818-cov-23.584326_pt1 | contig 25818 bp, 33 predicted proteins | sample MGYA00579310_ERZ869921 | MGnify/ENA primary metagenome ERZ869921 (study PRJEB32216, sample SAMN09231816) | wastewater metagenome | place: USA: Maryland | collected 2016-06-21 | study: EMG produced TPA metagenomics assembly of the PRJNA472060 data set (Reclaimed... | reverse complement strand
CCGGACGCCTCACCAGCGGTCATACCAAGCCAAAGGGCTGAGCGTCTGCGCGGAGATGAACTTCCCCGACGACCAAGATCCCCGCCCCGATGTCGGTTGCCTGGTCAAGGCCATCGCCATCATCGGAGTCCTCGCCGTCCTGGCGCTGGTGGTCTACATGGGAGGTGTCGCGTGACTCCGCGCCGCCGATTGGATGATGACGCGATCATCGACGCCTTGACCGACCACACCACCGACGATAACTCGGAGGACATCGAGGCGGAACTATGGAGCCGTCTGGATAGCGAGACCACGGAAGCAATCGAGGAGGCCCGGAGCCGTGGCTAAATCAGCAATTGAATGGACGGACTCGGTTTGGAATCCCGTAAGCGGCTGCACCCGCGTCTCTGCCGGCTGCGACAACTGCTACGCGGTGAAGATGACCAAGCGACTCGAAGCGATGGGCAAGCCGAAGTACGCAGGGCTCGTCAACATCGGCAAGGGCCACTTCAACGGCGTCGTTAAATGCCACGAGGATGCGCTGACGATCCCACTCAAGGCCCGCAAGCCGCGCCGGTGGTTTGTGAACTCCATGAGCGACCTCTTCCACCGAGAGGTCCCGTTCGACTTCATCGACCGCGTGTTCGCGGTGATGGCGCTTTGCCCTCATCACACGTTCCAGATCCTCACCAAGAGGCCGGAGCGGATGGCGGAGTATTTCCATTATCGACCCGGCATGGAGCGAGCGGCGGCTATTGCAGAAACAGCGATGGAGATTGGCAACATTCGCTGGCGCGTTGGTGGCCGCATCATGTTCGGGTTTGAAGAAGATCGTCGCGTCGTCGATGATCCCGGCTGGCCTCTCCCGAACGTCTGGCTCGGCACGAGCGTCGAGGACCAGAAGACCGCCGACGAGCGAATCCCGCACCTGCTCCGGTGCCCCGCTGTCGTTCGGTTTCTGAGTTGTGAGCCGTTGCTGGGGCCGGTTAAGCTGTGCCCAGGATGCCCAGGCTGCCCTACTGATTGCGGGTGGATGCCGTGCCAGGGATTTGAAGTTGAGCCTGGTGTCATGTCCGGATGCAGAGGGTTGCCCGATTGCCATGTTTGTCACGGAGCTGGAACTGTCTCCTGGGTGATCGTCGGCGGAGAGTCGGGGCCGGGCGCGAGACCGATGGACTTAGCATGGGTCTACGACATTGTCAAACAGTGCGACAGTTCTGGCGTTGCGGTATTCGTTAAGCAACTTGGGAAGTCCTTCTACTTCTCAGCTTACAACTACGGTGACGACCTGTTAAGTGCCGGTGCCAAGGGTGGTGACTGGGACCATGCCGCATTCCCCGAAGACCTCAAGATTCGCGAGTTCCCCGAGGTGGCGCGATGAGAAACGTCCTGCTTCACGCCGCCATGACTTGCTTCGCGATCGCTACTGGACTCGCCGTATTCTGCGCAGCGTCGCCTTTGATCTGGCCCGATGCCGCCCAAGGCAGGCTGTTCCTGCTGACGTGGAAAGAAATGACCACCGGGATTGCCCTCTTCGCAGTCGGGTCAGTGCTCCTCCGCTTATACGAAAAGTCGGAGCCAAAGCCGTGAGTAAAAAGGGATCCTCGCCCCGATGGCCTGCGGACATGCTCCTCAGCACCGCCGCCGAATACCTAGACACCAGCTCGAAGACCGTCGCGCGGCTGATCGCGGACGGCAAACTCGGCGCGGTCCAGTTCACCCCGCGAGGCGACCGGCGCATTCCAAGAGCACCGTCCGCAAGTCGCGCGCAGGTGCCAAGGTCCTCAACGACGAAGCCCTTGCCGGAGTTCGCCAATGGGAGTGGTCCGAGGAGTCGTTGCAGGAGCTACTTGACCAGCCCGGAGACTACATCGAGTTCTCGTACCGCATGAGGTCGATCGAATGAAGAAGCCGCGTATCGGAGAAAAGGTCAAGCTGCCAGGCATCGGCATAGCGAAGATCGTTGAGATCGACGAAGATCCGTATGTTGTGATGAAGCGCGGGCGGAAACGATTTGCTTTCTCGCGAGAATTGCTCGAATCAACTCGACGCGGCGAGTGGAGATCAGACGGCAAGTCCGCAGTTCGCTTCGTGAAGTGGATCAAGCCCACGCCCGACTATCCGCTGTGGATTGGGTGCTTCGAGCGCGTCTGGGTCAAGTCCCCGTGGGTCGTGACCGGTTGCGACTTGGGCTTGCTGTCGTGACTCCGACTCGCCCCATCGCACGCTACCACGGCGGGAAATGGATGCTTGCCCCGTGGATCATCTCGCACCTGCCAGCACATCGAGTCTATGTCGAGCCGTTTGGTGGCGGTGGTTCGGTCCTGCTTCGCAAGGCGCGGTCATACGCTGAGGTTTATAACGACCTAGACGGCGAGATCGTCAATCTTTTCCGTGTGGCACGCGACCATGGCGACGAGTTGCGCCAAAAACTCGAGCTCACCCCATTTTCGCGAACTGAGTTTGTGGAAAGCTACGAGCAATCGGACGACCCGATAGAGCAAGCCAGGCGCACTGTGTTCCGCTCGTTCGCGGGCTTTGGATCGGCGGCAGTCAGCGGCAAGGCGACAGGGTTTCGGAACAACTCGAACCGATCAGGAACGACACCCGCGCATGACTGGGCGAACTACCCTCATAAGGGGCTGACTCCCATCATACAACGGCTTCAAGGGGTCGTGATCGAGTGCATGGATGCCTTTGAGTTGTTCCCGAGATTCGACGCGCCCGACACGCTTTTCTATGTTGATCCGCCCTACGTACATGACACCAGAGCCCGTGGAAACCCATATTGCGACAAAGGTCAGTACCGATACGAGATGACCGACGCCGATCATGAGCGCCTAGCCGAAGTACTCCACGGAGTCAGAGGTTCCGTCGTGCTCAGCGGTTATCGCTGCGAGTTGTACGACCGGCTCTATTCGGGCTGGCACCGGATCGACCGCGCCAGTCACGCAGACGGAGCCCGGGACCGGACGGAGAGCCTTTGGCTCAAAACTGAGACGCCTAGCCTCTTCGCAGGTGCGCCCGAGTGACCCAACCCGCCTGCCTCAACGCCAGCGAAGCCCGCGCCTACCTGCGCGTCAGCGAGCGCCAGTGGAACAGGCTCGTCGCGGCCGGCTTGGTCAAGAAGCTCCCGACCCTCGGAAGCTATTCGCGGGCAATGCTCGACGATTTGATCCGGGCCGAAGAGCAACTCGCCAAAACCGTTGTACGATTAAGGCTGGAGGAGAATGATGAAGCCGACACTGAGGAAGGACGGACGATGGATGGTGCAGGTGAGGGTGAGCCCCGGCCCGAAGGGAAGGACGCCGATCTACGGACCAAGCGCCGAGGAGTGCGTTCAGAACGCCCAGGACTTCCTCGCGGGCAAGACGCTCGCGGCTACCCTTCGACGCTTTGAGCCCGGCACACTCGCAGACTTCATCTATTCGACGTACACGCGCCACGTCTACCCCGAGATCAGGGCCACAAGCCGCCGCCGCCACGACGTGAATCTGCGCCTCCACATCTTGCCCGCGCTCGGCCACCTGCATCTCGCCGAGATCACCGCCGATGACATCCTCACCCTCAAGGAATCGCTCGTGCGCCAGGACAAGCGAAAAGGCGAACTCTCACCCAAGAGCCGCCGAGAAGTGCTCCTGCTTCTGCGCTCCGTTTTCAACCTCGCCCTCAAACTCGGAGCCGTCACCAAGAGCCCGGCGCATCTGGTGTCACTCCCATCCGTGCCATGCAAGCAAACAAGGACCGAGCCCGAGCCCGACTTCACCGAGCGCATCTTCGCCCAGGCCCACGGCCACTGGATGCGCGGCCCCCTCTTCGCCGCCCTGTTCCTGGGCCTGCGCCGAGGCGAGGTCTGCGGCCTCAAGTGGTCCGCCATCGACCGCAAGAAGCTAGTCCTCCACGTGCGCGAACAGCGCCATCCCGACCTTCCAGACGGATCCACGCCCAAGACCGACAAGCCCAGAGAACTGCCGATCACGAAGGGCCTGCTCGATCACCTAGACGCACTCGGCGATCACTCGAGCATCTACGTCTTCACCGATGGCGGAAAGCCGATCCTGCCCAACGAAGTCTCTAAGCTCGTCCCGCGCCTTTGCGCCAAAGCGGGGCTTGAGCGCCGCAAGTTCCACGATCTGCGATCCTTCGCCGCCAGCAACCTCGGAGCCCTTGGCGTCGACGCCATCACCATCATGGAAATCCTCGGCCACTCCGAGCTTTCAACGACCTGGCTTTACCTCGATGGCAAAGCCGCCCAGAAGCGCGACGCCTTCGAGAAACTACTGAGCGGTCGTCTACCGGGCGTCGATTTGACAACAGACATTGACAACAGGCAAATGAAATGAACCCGCCGAAACGGGTTCAAATTATCAAACGGCGTAGGTGGAGGCGGCGAGAATTGAAATCACTGCCCGGTAGTTCGGCGAACCTGAGGCAGTGGCGCGAAATCGGCCCGCAGGTTCAACGACATTGGTAGACTACCGACGACGACAACAGGCTTTGACAACAGGGCAGGTCGAAACCTGAGGCACAAAAAAGCGGCCCTCCCGAAGGAGGGCACGTTCGCCGCATTGACTTTCTCAGATTTCGGCTTATGTTATAAGACGCTCGGTGACAAAACCGCCAGCTTCGCCTCTGCAAGCGTCTGGCACGGCGGAAGCTCCACCCACTGAGGACCGTCGCCCTTCCGGTCCTGGCTAGGGGCGTAGGGCCGGTACTCGTGGCCGTCTGGCTGGCTGACGAGGTGGATCCAGAGCACGATTTCGCGCCTCCGGTTCAGCGTGTACCAAAGGCAGTGCTCGTGGTGCCACTTTACGCTAGCCACTTAATCAGGCTTCCATTCCCAGCGTCATTCCGCGAACCTCGATGTCGATGCCACGATCGGAAAGCTCCCGGCGCAGCGTCGCGAGTTCGGCGCGCACCCTCTCGGCTTCGCGCGCTTCGGCATCGATCTGATCTCGGCAACGTGTCAGGATGTCAAGGAGATCGCGAACCTCCTCGTCTGCCACGTCCTTGAATGATTGCATCAACACGAGCCGCCTTGAGGCAGTCTCCAAAATTTCGATGGATTTCATATCGTTGGCCGCTTTGGTCACACACTCGCCACAATCGGTCTGTCGTCGTCTCCAGCGCTGGAGAACCAAGAACCGCTCGGAGAGTCCGCGTCCACGTCGAGCGTTCCGCCCATGACACCTGAGATGCAAGCCGCCGCATAGGACAGCTCACCCGTGGACTTCATGAGGCCAAACGAATCCGAGTAGCCCGATTCGCTGTCATAGTCCGACGCCCGGTTTTCGAGATCGTAGTACGCCGCCGATTCGATGCAATCGAGGGCGCAGACCGTCCGAACGACCGCCCCTGCCATGTTGCCGTATTGGACCTCGGACATCCGCCGCGAAGGATTCGTGTAGATGTCGACGCCCGTGAACTTCCCACGCGGCAGCGAGAACTCAACGCAGTGGATCGGAGCGTTCGGGTTGAGGTTGGTGTTGTATCCAGCTCCAGAAATGGACTCATTCACCGTTGCAGCTTGGATGGCTGCTCGGATTGCTGCAACTCGCTGGACGGTCGCATTTCGGAAGAGCCTGCGAATCGCTTCGTTGCTGATGTGCGGAGCGAGGGAAATGGTCGAATCGGGGTAAACCTCCATCGCCCACTCCAGGTCGCCTTCGGGAATACCTTCCCACCACGGGACACCTTCATACCGCAGCACCCCGTTGAAGATACCGTCTGCAGCACCCGTAATCTCGATACACATCGTGTCAGCCACTTGGCTTTGGTCCATGCCGGAAAGGTAGGGCCAGATGTTCGTGACCTTTGTAAGGCCAAGTATTGCCGCTGAGAGGTCGGTAGCGATTTGGGTTGAGTTGGTCAAGTGGCCCATGATTGACGGGGCAATGACTTTCGTCCCTGACCAATCCATCAATGGTACGTAGGATTCAAGCCAGCCGACAATTCCCGTCGCGCCCGGGAAATCTAGGAAGTCATTCCAATCGTCGTTGTTGTCAAACCGCCCATTGAATCCTGCCGCCTCAATAAGCGCCCGTGTAGCCGACTCGCGCGGGCCTGCAATCCCCGGACCCATGCCTAGCTCGCCGCCGATCTGGCACTTCAGGTCTTCAATCCGTCCGCCCTTCTGCACCCACCGTGTCGCGAACCGGTTCCAGAACGATGAATCGCGAGAAACAAGCGTGTTGAGCAGCGAGATCGGAGGCCGGTTGTAACTAGGGAAGTCGATCCCGTACGTGCCACAAATGGCGATGTAGCTCGCGTGGCCGTAGTTCCAGCTTTGGTTGATGACGACTTGGCACTTCTTTCCGGTCGGTGCCCAGGCATCAACCCAGGCGTCTACCCCGGTCGTGTCAAAGGTTGTGGAGGTTGGCCCGTAGTCCGAATTGGCCCCGGAGATACGGCACCCGTCCACGTTCATGGCAAGCATGGTGTCCACTCGACGCGCAAACTTCGCCGTATCCGCAGGACGGCAGGCGTCCACGTTCATGAAGAAATCTGCCATTACTTGCCTTCGTGCGCGAACGCTTTGTCGCCGTAGCGAGCCGATGCGAGCCGGTCACGGATGACTGACACTTCCGTGAAGCCCTCAACCAGCTTAAGCTCCTTCGTGGTCATCCACATGTCGGAGCCGTCTGGCAGCTCAACGAGGACGGTTTCGTTGGTTCCGGTTTCGATTACTCTCATAGCTCGCTCCAGTTGATGCCGAAGTTCGTGTTTGTCCAGGCGTTGCCCGAACCGCCCGCCGTGAAGTTGTTTCCGCTTTGAGGATCGGACGGGAAAGTGGCCGTGGCAATGTTGGTGCCCAGGGACGCGCCAGACCAATAGGCGTCTCCGTTGGACATGAACGCCGCGCCGCCGTTGTAGCCCCACCGAATGATGTCGCCACCCTGCGCGAGCAAGGTCAGTGCCGTTTCGCTCCATGTCGCGTGGGTCGAAGCGTGCTCGACCATGAACGCCAGGAAGATCTTCCCGTTCGCTGGAGGCTCAACGACCTGGATCGCCTGCCCGAAGGTGAAGTTGATGTTGCCGGTGTTCGAGTTGTTCGGCGAACCCGCATCGAGCGCATGGAACGCACAGCAAACCTGCCCGGTCGTCGTAGTGATTGGGTTCGTGAACGTCACCGATGTGGCGCTGTTGACCGTCAGGACCGTTGCGATGACATCATTGGTCCCAGAGTTGATGAAGCGCACCTTGCTTCCGACCGCAAGCCCCGTCGTTGACGTAAGGGTTTGTGTCGCGCTGGTCGCGCCCGTCGTGACGAACGTAGCAGCGCCGAACGTCTCGGGAGTGTACGAGGCATCAAGTACGTTGTAGGGGCCGCCATAGACCGGATGAGCGCCATAGAACTGGAACCGCATCCTCGGAGAGAACACGTTCTCGGTAACCGAGCCCGCCACGTCCGAACGGTTGTTGTTGCAGTTGGCTTGGAGTCCGTGAATCTGGAATGGCTCCGAAATGGGCACCTGATACTGGATGAACGCGAGTTCAACCGTTCGACCAGTTGCCGGTGTGGCAAGCGACGACGACGGCAGGGAAGCCGCCGTAGGCACTCCGCCAGCCCCGCGCGGAAACCATGCGCCCATGTCACGGAACAGGTAGCGCTGGACGGTGTGAGAATGGGGCCCGTCCGACTTCATGACCCCCGGCCGGAATCTCAGCGCGCTCATTCGCTGAACCTCTGGACGCAGTAGGCAATCGTGCCAACCGATGCCTTTACGACGATATCCTGTTCAGCACCGCAGGGAATCTCCGCGCTTTGCCCAGGGCTAAGATCAATCCCCGGAAACGTTGACGACAGGTCAGATTCTTGGAGACCGATGCCGACGTAAAGCGTGCCCGCCGAATCAGCGTGCTTGATGTAGATGCCGGTCTGAGACGGGAACGTGCCCGAGAATGCCACCGCGTCACCCGCTGTGCCCACGGACCCCTCGAAAGCCTCAGTGTCCCACACTCTTACGGACTTCCCTTTCGCGTTGTCTAGTACGCTCATATCCTATGCACCTTCCCGAGCAAGTTGAACCTGCTGAATCTCGACCGGGCAAGTCCCGGTACCGCTAATGAACATGGCGCCCCCTTTGAACGGGACAAACTTTGTTTCACCGGCACCGACGATGTACCGCCCTTTTCTGGTCGCCGCCGCGACCTTGCCGGTCACGTTGTGAATGTACAGTGTTGATCCGGCCGAGTTATTGGTCACGAGGAACCCGTCCCTGTTGGCGTTGTATGCGCCACTGAACGGCTCGACCTCGGTTGTGGGGATATCTGTGGCGTAGTTTGTGCCGAGCCACTCAGCAATAAGTTCAACGACCATAAGTAGTGTTTCCTGCCTTAGGGGTTATCGGCGGTGACTCTGAGCCAGTTCGTACCATCGCACCGCACGATGGCCGTCTTTCCGTTTGCGATCGTTATGCCGGTGCCAGTGGCCCCGATAACCTGAATTGAGAAGCCGCCCGTTGTGCCGTTGTAAACGACATGTTCCGCGCCGTCCGTGAGATCGAGGACGACGTTTCGAGTGGCGGAAATCGTGCCCGTGACGCTCAGGGTTCGACACTCGCGCTCGGTGGCCGATGTCGTGTAGTTCGCGTCCGAAGGAAACACAACAGCAGCTCGCCCGTAAGCCGGGCTTTGGCCGTTGCCCTTCATCACCTGGGCCTGAGCGGTAAGGAACTTGAGCGTTCCCGCGCCGATATCCCCAGCAATCAAACTCTCGCCGATGTTGAAGCCGGTGAACGAGGTCCAACGAAACAGCGACATGCGGCCCGACGACGACGAAACATCGATGCTCGAAATCGTCGAAGCGCCGGTAATGACCTTGCCGAGACAGACATTGGTCCCGCCTGGGTCGGAAAAACTCGCAGTGGTCTGCAAGTCGCCTTCCTCATCGATCCAGACCCAAAGCGTCGAAGCCGCCGCGAGCAGGAGCGAAGTGGCCGCGATTGAAACGCACTTGAGCCCCATCAACGCTCCAGCCGCGATCGACAGCGTAAGGCCGCCTCCGTCCGAGATCGTGAGACCCGAAAGGATGCCGCGTCCGAATTGCTTCTGCGCCTGGAGCTCGAGCGCGTCGAGTGGCTCGTTCAGCTGCGCGAGGGTCAGGTTATTGGTTGCTCTGGTGTATCCGCTCATATCAAGTCTTCCCAGGTCTTGCCCAGGTCCTTGGAAACCTTTCGTCGCCGCACAGTGTCCGCGCAAACGAACGTCAGCCGGTGATTCTGGTCGGGGTGGAACTCGAGTCCCGCCCAGTCCGCAACGTAGGTCGCAATCTCGCCCTTCTCGGCCCAGGTGCCCATCGTCGGAGCCCGCAGCCAAGCGTTCCACGCCGCGCCGTCCCAAACCGCCAGCGCCATGACCCCGCCCTGCGACACCGCAAACGCTGGCAGGGTGCCCGCAACGCCCGTGTTGACCGGCGTGCGCCACGTCTCGCCCCTGGTCATGCTCTCGATCTGGTAGATCACGCCGCCAGATGCCACCATGAACACCAGCGGGTATTCGAGTGCCGGAGCCCATTCGAGCGCCGCAATGCCCGCAGGGGCCGTATCCACGAGGGCAATGTTCGTGAAGGTCGTGTCCGAGAAATTCCTTCGGAAGCAGTACCAATTTCCGCCCGTGTGCATGACGACGTATTGGTTGCCGATCTCATCAACCGCCATCGCGGGGTTCGTGCCTGCTCCAAGGTCGGTCGCAGTGCCGAAGTCTTCACCCCACTTGGTCGACGTGAACCACCAGACATGACCGCCGTCTTGGTAGCAAACATGGACCTCGCCGTTCGGGCCGTAAGCGACCTGGGCATACTCCACGCTCAGCGTCGATATTTCGATGCTCTCGTCATGGGCCGAGAGGTTGAACCGCCAAATCTTCACGCTCGCCGCTTCGACCTGGACCGCGAACATGATGCCGTTCGGTGCCGTCGTGAGGTGCAAATCACCCGCCGCGCATCCGGGGTCTACCCACTGGATCGAAGCCACACCCGACATCGCGCAAAGCTCATAATCACGGTCGCAGGACACGACGCCCGGAGGATCAGGGCAAACGCTCATGCCTTGAACGCACCAGCGCGTCCCGACCCACTTCAGGCAGTCCTTGACGTAGGCGATCTTCGTGACTGATTCGTTGGTTTCGCTTTCGACGATGTTCGGCGGTTCTGACCCGTTGAACGGGTAGTAGCACGCGCATTTCGAGGACTGGTGCTTCTTGTGCCGAACGATGCCCGCCGACTCAGAATTCAGCCGCCCGCCGATTCCGTACAGTTCGCCTTCAACGTCTGCCTGATAGGCCTCATCGACCCCCGAAGGCGTTCCGTCAGCGCACCGGCAGTTGACCACGTTTGGCCCGGTGTACGCTTCTTCGTAGTTGTCATAGGCCGTGACCTGCAAGTTGTACGACGTCGTGCCGCTGATCGATGAGACGCCCGAGACGCATCCGCACGTCGGGCAAATCGCCGGGCCAACCGGAGTCGTCGGGTTTAGATTCTCAACCTCAATCGGCTCTTCGGTCGGGACTCCCGCGTTCCACCACTTGAAGCCGAAGACCGCAGTGACATCGCCTTTGATGATCCGGTTCAGGCTAGGACAGAACGGAATCTGCGGGGTGAACTGCGGCCCACCGTGAAGCCCTGAATCGAACTCGCCCGCCGCGAAGTCAACGAACGCCGCCCATACTCCGCAGTTTTCGGTCAGCTTGTACCGAACGCCGGCGTGAGTGAATGAAGGCGTCGAAGTGTACGTCGCCGTCGTGGAACCCTGAATGAACCAATCGATCTGGGCGCAGGTAAACGCCCACGCATCGCAGTTGTGATTCAGGACCGCCTGCGAAATCTTAACCTCGCTCGTGAGGTTCGGCCAACCGCCGCCCGATCTGACCTCTTGGATTCCAAGATACGGCCAGTCGAAGATCATCTCCCAGTGCTTATTGCCCGTGATCGGGTCAAGGTAGGCGATATTGGCGATCCGGAACCCGGACCCGTAGCCGCCAAGGTAGCCCGAACCGTAGGGCCTACCGTACTGGCAATCCATCGACGCCACTTGGCGAACGCCGATGCCATCCTGCCCTAGGTAGTTCGATGACCCCGCAGGCGACAAGTAGACCTTGAATTGGTAGTCCGTGGCCGCGACGTTGGGCTTAAACCACTGCCAAGTGCCCGCCATCTACTCCACCTTCCCGCGGCATCCGCCAGGCTTTCTTTCAGGAAGGGCGCCCCGAAACCTTGCCCTCAGTGAAGCGCCCTCCATGTTCACGAATTCCAAAGCCCGGCTCTGAGTGACCGCGATCTCTTCCGCGCTCCAATCGTCCGAGAACTCGACCACGACCCGAAACACGACGCCAGGAGCCCCCGCCCGCTCGACGCGCACCAGTTGAGGCTCGTTAGGCATTAGGAACGATGTCAGGCCCGCCGATCTTCGAATATCCGACCACGAACCAGAACTTGCCGATGTCCTCCGCTGCCGCGCCGTTGCCCGCTGCCAGGATGCGAAGCTGACGCCCCGTGCGAATGGGGAGCTGCTGCGCCGAGACACTCGACCGAGCGATTCGAGCCCGCACAATCGCAGGGGCAAAACCAGCCTTGAGAAGCCGGTCGTGCGCCGCCCGCATCGCATTGCGGTAATCCCGCTCTGCCGCCGTGTAACCCATCCTAGGGAGTCCCCGCTGTGTAAGCCAGGTTGCACTCGGCGAACATCCACTTGATGTCGAGATAGTCGGATGCCACCTGGAGTTCAGCATCGATAACTGGGAACAGGAAAAGGTCGTCCGGGAAGGTTGTAATTCGCGTCGTCCCAACCACTGACCCATTCAGCCAATACTTGAGAGTTCCACTGCTCATCGTTGCTTCTGCCACGTACTCCATCCAAACCCGCATCCAGGTGTCGTCGGAAGCCGTCGCAAGGGTGATTGCTGTGTCGGACGAATCCTTTCGGTTCAGCGTTTGTACCGTTGCCGCCCCGTCCGTGATTTTGAACCCCGAATAATCGGTTGGAGCGGTTGCCGTGTATCCGTCCGAATCAAACGCTCCGAGGCCGATATGAACATCAACGTCGTCCGCGTCGAGCACTCGGAACATGGCACCAAGTCGAACCTTGGCACCAGCGGCCATGTTCTGCAGCTTGAACCCGCGATTCGCGCAGGCATGGAAGATCTGAGCCGTTCCCGCCGTCTGCAGTCGCAGGTAGTCGTCCTGAACAGTCTGGGTATCGGCTCCGTTCTGCTCGTAGCTTCGCCACTTGGCAACGCCCGCCGTCGATGAGTGCCAGAAGCCGTTCCGAAAGTCCTCTTCGAACCGGTAAACGGTCGGGCCTTTCGGGGTGTCGTAAGTTGGTGCGCCGCTAAGGATCATGGGTTTTCATTCCAATCAGAAGGCCGTCCCAGGCGTGGGATTCGGTCCGTGAAGGCCGGGTAAAGCGTCGTTCGGTACATGCCCACGTATTGCAGGCTGTAATTTGCCGTCCATCGCCAAGAAGTGTCGAAATACTGAACCGGTGGCGGGTCTTCCTCGTCCTCGAACATCAAAGGCGGATCTTCGGTTTGGTGATCGTGCGGAGTGTCTACGGTGAGCGCCACCACTCGCCAAACGCCAAACGAGACGTTCTCGCCCGCGAAAATCTCCATCTCGGGCACCGCATACGGAGCCTTGCCGACGATCCAGACGAGCCGGTCAGGAATCAGCGCCAGGACGTTATCAACTTCGTCATAGACCGGTTGCCATTCCGCCTCTACTGTCGCATCGCGAACCCCTTCGGATTGAGCACGGTCGTACTCGTGGCGCGCAAACCGCTCGACCTCGTTCTGCGAGTTGCAAAGCCCGGTCTCTTGTGGTCCGATGTTGTGGTGCTCAACCTGGCCCGTGAACTCCACGTCCTCGGGGTTGTAAAGAACCTCCGGATCAGGTGCAATGAACGCCGCGAGCCGCTCCGCCGGTTGACCGCTCGATGTCGCCCCGAACACCGAGAGCGAGTTGTACTCTGGCCTGCGGATGTCCAGGTCAATCGATGTCGGGTCCCCGTCGAGAATCTTGAAGAACCGGATGCCGTCTACGCCCTGCCACCGATCAACATCGGGAAGGCCTTGGACCTCGGCCGGAAGCGAATCCTGCGACCAGTAGAAGACGATTGCGGGCTGATAGGTGTCCGGATCGAACTCTTCGGCGACGTACCCCAGCCAAGTATCACCAAGCGGCCAAAGCCTGAGGCCATCCCTGGCCTGCCATGAGTGAGTGCGCGCGATTTCCCGGCACACGTCGCCCCAGCTTGCGTCCTCCGATGGAATCTTAAGGTCTCCCGGCGTCCGGTGCGCGTAGTCGTTTGCCCAGTCGTCAATCGGGATCGTGTAAAGCTCAGCGGTAAGAATCTGCTCGAAGTCAGGAACGCCCGCACGGTTGAGCGCCTTATCGAACATATCGCCCACGGTCTTGGACCTGAGCGAAGACGCATTATGCGAGGCTTCCCGGTTCACCCGTGCCCAATCTGACTCCGCCGTAATCTCTTCTTGGATGACCTGAGTAGAGCGCGGCAGATTGTCCTCGCCGGGACCTTCTTCCTCGTCGGCGAGCCGGTCAATCGAGCCCTCGATGGCCGGGGAACGCTGAGTGATCTGGCCGATCCATACCGAGCGGTCATCGATGCGAAGTTCAATTGAACCGTCTTGCTTGAGCAGGTTCCTAAAGTCGTCCGAGCGGTCGAACTTGACCGTCATCGTCGTCGGCTCCATCTTCGTCGACCATGACCAAGAGAGCTGCGACCACTTATCCGAAATGTCGTACTCGTACCCGCTCTCGATCAGGATTCGAGACGCCGGGATATCGGCCTCGCAGGCCCAAAGCTCAGGCGTGTACATGCCCGTCGCACCCGACACGTTGCCTGGGGTTACGGCGGTCCTCACCACCATCTGGTAATCCGTCGCCGGAGTCCATGAGACCGTCGAGCCGTTCGTTCGCTCGTTCATGTAGACCGTTGGGAACGAGCCCCCGTAGGTGTAGCCGATGAACTGGATCGAATACGATGCCGTCGTGATGTAAGCCCGCGGCGCGTCCATCCACTCGGGAGTCAGGGTCAGAGTGTCGCCTTTGTAGCGAACCCGGACCAGCGAGAAAGAGTAAGCAAGATCGGTCTGGCGCATCCCGATCGACAGAGGAGCCGCCTTCGTCTTGGTGTATCCGGTCCTGGCCGCGTTCGGAGCGGTGTACGGACTGGCCGCCGTGCCACTTCGATGCGCGTTGATCCGGTAAAGCCAACCCGGAGCAACGTCGCCGCCCTCGCGTGACTTGCGCTGCTTCTTGGTGTCGACCTGGCTAAAGCAGATCGAGATGCCGTCGATTCCCCACGGGATAATAGTGAGCCGAAACGGCTTCCCTCCCTGAGGATCGCCGGGACTGAACTCGAAATCCTCGCGAAGCACCCAAACCGCCGCCGTGCTTCCCGACCGTTGGGAAACCCGCTCGTAAAGCTCAGCCTTGCCGGACTGGTTCAGAAGCAATATCCATACGTGACCGAAAGCGAAGGTGTACCAATCGCCGGGGCTGTCGGTGTCTACTCCGAACGGACGAATGACGAACGAGAATCCCTCATTCTCGGCCAGCGAGAACGTCGTCTGCATCGCCCAGCACATGTCCCGCGAATCAAGATCGAAGTCGATCAGGTTCTGGTCAATCGTGCCCGCCGGGCCGTCGTCCTCAAGCCCTTCCATCGTGCCGCTCGGCCGCTTGAGCGTGATGATCCGGGGCTGAACCGCCAGGTCAGTGTTGACGAACTCCTCGAAGTAGTCACGCTGAACACTCGCGCCGTCCGTCGCCCACCGGAACTCGACCAGCTGAACGTAATCGGTCGTGAAGTCGGAGTCGTCGGAGAAGTCAGGACGAAACACCGAAGGGCAGAGCATGACCGTGCCCGTGACCGGCTCTCGCCAAAACGAAGTCGGCCAAGCCCCTGGCACCCAACGCCCGGCGGCATATCCCGGATTCTCCTTGGTGGAGTCCCAAACAGCGGGCTCGAACGATGGCGCGAGCTTGCAGAATCCCCATCCGCTCTGACGCAACAACCATCGCGCGACGTTGATTTTGAGGCTGATTCGTGCCATTTGAGAAAAGTTGGTTTACAATGAGCAGATGGCTAACAATCAAACCGCCGGTTGCTGGTTTATCGGAATCATCCTCGTGCTAGGCGCGTTCGCCGGGATTTCGATGAACTGCCAAGGGGACTCCTCGGCAAAGGAAGCGCCGATGACCTCGGCTGAAGAGGATCGTGTTTATGGCCCGTTCCCTCGCATTGTCGAACGCGGGTTAGCGAAACCAGTTGCCGATTGGGTGTACAGTCGGTGCGCTTATCCTCAGTTTTTGGTTGTGTCGCCTCTTTACAAATTCGCTTCCAACGGCACTAAAGGATGGAAGCAGACTGTTCGATGGAAAGGCCAGATTGACGGAACTGAGCAGGTTCGCGAGGATGCGTTTCTTATCTATCAGGATCAGATCGTAATGACCGTCCCTGCCAACTAGGTAGCCCCGCGAATCGCGTCCCGAGTCTCCCGCGCAACCCGGTTCTGAGTGCTTGCACGGTTTGCCGGTCGCTGGGAGTTTGCGCGTGATTTTTTGGCCGCTTCAAATTGCGCATAGGTGAGGCCAGCGGACGCCGCGTCGTTTCGATCCACTTCTTTCTTTTTGGCCCTTGCGCGAGAAGCATAGAAGCCAGCTTCCGAGCTTCCGCGATACGACTCAATGCCATCAGCGCCAAACTTGGCACCATTGGCCTCCGCGAACTTCCGGGCGATGTTCTCTTCGTACCCGCGCCCATTGGCAAGCCGGGAAAGCCCCTCAAGGCTCCAGTGCGCCACGTAATACGCCGCCGCGGCTGTCGCCGCCGCTGAGAGTGCCGCTCCAGTTACTGCGCCTGCCGTGGCCGCCAAAGGTGCCGATGCTGCGCCGCCAGAGAACCCAAGCCAGCTTGCCGCCGCCGAAGCCCCGCCAGCAATTCCCTTCCCTCCAACAACGCCAACCCCAGCCGCACCGGTGCCAGCGTTCCCCGCGTAGCCCCAAACATTCTTGGCAAGCCCGCGCAACCCTCCGACCTTGCCTACGCCACCGATAGCGCCACCACCGCCCGACATTGCGACCGCATTTAAAGCCGCCGATGCTCGCCATGCAGACAGGGCAAGTGCAGCCTGCGCTGCCTTTAAGCCGATTGCAACCCCAACAATGGGTTTCCAGTGGTCAACCGTCCAGACCATGACATTGCCGAGCACCATCGCGCCGGTGATGACCGAAGGCAACACATCCTGCCCGAACTGGATCAGCTGTGGGCCAATCTCGGCACCAAGAGGCTCCAAAACTTCAGTCTGCCACCTGTTGAGCATCCGCTGGTACTCAGCCGCATTGCTCGATGACAGTTCTTTTGACAGGCCCTGCATCGTTGGCGACTTGGCGTAATCGAGAACGATCTTCGAGAACTGCTCGAATCCAAGGGGGTCGCCCTGCTTCGCCATCTCCTTGAGCTTGCCCATCGAAAGCCCTGCCTGCTCAAGTGCCTTGCCGAGAATCGGGAGCCGTTCGGCCATGATACGCAGCTCGTCGCCGCCGACTGTGCCCGAGCCAGCCGCTTGCCGGATCTGGCGCGCGAACTCCTTCAAGTCGTCTGCCGTGCCCGTCGATCCGAGAATGGCCAGCGCTTCCGCGAATTCGCTGATCTTGGACGGATCGATAGGAGAAGCGGCAAGGCCGGTCATCATCTCGCGCATTCCGCTCACAGGTGAACCGAACTTGTTCGCGAGGTTTGAGGCCGTCGTCATCATCGCACCCGACCTGCCTGGGGCCAATGCTCTCATCGTCGCCTCTTGGCGAAACTTCTCATTGGCCGCGTCGATCGCCGAGCCGCCGAAGTTCTTAACGCCTTGAATGCTCAGGTACGAACCTGCAAGCGACAGGACCGAACTCTGAACGCTTCGCAATGCGTTCTTCTGGGCATCAGCTGAGCGCTTGGCCGCCTGCGCCATCTGGTCGTAGCCCTGCGACACTGCGCGAGCGTTGGACCGCGAAATGGCCGCAAACGACGCCTGAGACTGGCGCATTCGCATCAAGTCGCCCTGGATGCTCTTGAGGTCGCGCCGAACCGCCTCGACGCGAGTGGCCTGGATGCGGAGACTTAGGACATCGGCTTCTGTCATTTCTTCCCTGCCTTGGCCTTTCGTTCAGCTTTGCGGTACGCGCTCATCTCCGCGAGGTGTTCTTGGTACGCGCACATGAGCCGCCTGCGGATATCGGAAGCGGTCCAACCTTGGCGCAAGAGAACCGCCGGGGAGTCGATGCCCGCTTTGTATGCCCACCACTCAAGAGAGGCCCTTACGCCTGAGAGTGGGCCTGCGTAGGGTCTTCTTTAAGTGCCTCCATGATGGGGTCTTTGTCCTTGGGGTCCGAGTCGTCATCCATGTACTCGGGCTTGATTCCGAACTCTTCGAGCGCACGCCCGGCCTGGCCCTGGATTGCGTAAAGCGTTTCCTTGAGCAAGCCCTCGCGCCCTTCCCGAAGCGCCATGATTGCGTTTCGCACGAGCGAGAACGCGGTTTGCCACGCGCCTTGCCCTGTCTGCGACTCCACCATTTCAGCGAGCCCCAAGACCTCGAACGCCGCCTTTCTCAGGTCAAAGAACAACTCCACGTTGTCCGAATCGTAGAGCGCGTAGATGTCCGCCCTGCCCGGGTTGCCGACAAGAGTGCGCTCAATCGCGAGGACTGACGAGAAGAGATGATCCGGGTAGGGGTCCGCGTATTGCTTATCCCCTTCGGTGCGAATCCGGCCATTGTTGACCGCCCAGTGCTGAGACTCACGGGCCGCTGTCTGAGGGTCAGGGTAAAGCACGTTGAAGAACACGTCCCCGCCGGGAGTGCCGCGCACGATAAGCTCCTGACCCTTGTACTTGATGATGCGCTCTCGCGCTTCTGCCTTGGCAGTGAATGGAGATAGAACGCTGATGATTTACGCTCCGTGAACGATGGTCGGGGCCACGCCGTAAGACTTGATCTCGAAGTTCATCATGCCCGGAGAGCCGAGGAACTTGACGCCAGGATCGGACATGATGCCCTTGAAGGTGCCCGTCCAGTTCGTTGCCGTTCCCGTGTTGTTGATGACCGTGACAAGAAGCAAAACGAGCGGGCCATAGGCCAGCCACTCTTTGTAGAGCACATCCGGGTGCTTGAACTTCATCGAAACCGAGATGTTCCAGTCCTTCTTCGTGATGCGGTTCAGCGAAACGATATCCTGGCCGCACGAGAAGTCGGAGAACTGGGTTCCGCCGTCGAAGTCGATGTCATCCGAACACGCGTCGGTGCCCGAAATGCCCGAGGAGTTCGCTCCGCCTGGCTGAGCGCTTGGGAATGAGCCCTTGTCCGTGCCGTAGAACTTGAAGTTCGCGGTAACTTCACCTTGCCCCTTAGGGACAATAGTTGCATCAGCTGCCATTTACTTGGCCTCCTTATCGCCCTTTGCCGGGGCCGGGTCCTTGACCTCTTCGAGAAATCCGTTCTTCAACGCTTCCTCAAGGCCGCCGTCGAAATACCGAGCAACCTCGTGCCCGTCGCCTACGAGCTGGCCGGTGTGGAAGCCCGCCGCGCCGAAGACTTTCTTGATGCGATAAATAGCCATGTTCTTTGTTTGCCCTAGATCGGACTCGCCGACCAAACCCTGTAAACCCCGCCGCACTCGCGGTAGGACTTGCCATCGATCTCGTACGCCCGCCTGAAACCTCGCACTCGCTGAGAGTAAGTCGGGAACGATGCCGCGCCCGAACCCTGAACCGAAGCCGCCGACTTGAGCGCGTCGTCGATCTTCTCGGCCAGCGTGTAGTTGTAGGAAAAGCCTTCCACGACGCCAACCACGATGAGGTCGAAGACGCCCATCATGCGCTTGTTTTGGCTTGCCCATTCGTCGATGATGCCCGCCGGCCGAATCAGCACGATCGGATGGACAGTGCCCTGCGGAGCCGTTTCCTGGAACACGCCGCCGGTCGCGATGTTGGTCACCGCCGCGACGTTCACCTTCGCGTAGACATGGGCATCAGCCGCTTGCAAATCGAACATGGTTTAAGCCGCCCGAACCCTGAGCCGTGAACCCGCGAATGCGTCCCGAGTTGCCTTCTGCATGGCCTGAACGAATAGCTGTCGAATCTGCTGCAGGTTCGCCATTGCCGCGTTGCGCAGGTAGAACCGGCCCGACATGCGCCAAGTCCCGTACTCGACGTGGGCCGCGTAATGAACGCCTACCGCCACAATCGCTTCAAGGTTCGACGACGGCTTGCCGATATCGGCCAGAATCGTGACCCCGCTGCGAAGCGCCGAGGCCGATGCCGCAGCGCCCGACCACTGCGAGCCATTCCAAGTGCTCGTGTAAATCGATGCCCGCAGCGCACCCGTATCAACCGGAGCCGCGAGCTTGGCGTGGGACTCAATCAAAAACGCCGACGCCGCAACTGCTTTGGCGAGTTCGGATTCGAGCCGGTTCGCCAGATCGTCCAGCCCGGTCACGTCGATGTCGGCGATGATGTCAACCATTCCTTTTCAACCTGCTCCAGAACGAGTTAAACGCGTTTCTGACTCCACAACTGGTAGCCAGGTATCCAATAGCTAGGCCGATCGCCAATTCACCGATGACGAGGATTATCAGTAAGATCATGAGTTGCGATTAAGCGATCTTCGCGCAGATAACGCGCTTGATAGGGTCATTGCTCAAGGGCTGATCCACTGCCACGACTTCGAGCGTGACGGAGCCCGTGGTAATCGTCGACTTGAGTGAAACCGTCGTCAGCGCCGGGAGCATGACCCGGTAGCCCTGCCGTGATTTCAGAACGCCCTCGTAAGCACGTTCTAAACCTGAATCCATCGGCTGAACGAGGCACGGAACGTCATCGTTGGCCGTGCTCGAAGACACCGTGCGCCCGCCGTACGAATCAGCGGCATAAGTCGGGGTCGTAATGTTGCACGAATCGGTGAGCCGACGCCGCAGTACGTTCTTCATCCTGCCGTATTGCTTCACGCCGCCTAGGTTCATGGGTTAGTATTCCAGCCCGATACCGGTCTCATCGTCAGGCGTCCAAGTCGGAAGGTACGAATCAAGCAAGTCGTCAGTCGTCGCCAGCGAGCCGGTCTGAAGTCCACCGCCAGCCAGCTCCTCTTCAAGAGATTCGATCATCGCTTGGATGTCCTTCGCGCTGAACTCCTCAATCTCGTCGCCCTCGATCTTCGCCCGCTTAGCCAGAAGCGCCTTCGACGCCAGCACGGTACGCAGGGCCATGATCGCGGCCTTGAGCACGGAGCCCGCCGACGTGACGAAGTACTGAATCTCCTCATCCGAGAAAACCGCCGTGGTCGCACTGCCTGACACGTCGGTATCGCCAATGCGAAGGCGGACCTTTTCAACGTCGCTCGTCGGTCCTGAATAGGTGTAAGTCGCCACTTAGTCGATCACGCTCCCGCGCGAGAACATGCGGGCCTGCTGTTCGGCCTTGCGCTCGTCTTCCTGCCTGCCCTCTTCGACCATCTGCGCGGCATCCTCGGGCGAGTATCCAGCCTCCACCAAAACCCGTTCAGCCGTCGCGCCGAGTCGGTGCTTGGCTTCGAGCGCTTGCAGCACTTCGAGTTCGCTTTGAGGGGTTGCGTCCGACCAAACGATACTGACCTGTTCAGGGTCTAGCGTGACGCCCTCTTCAGTAAGTGCCAGGTGCATCATGCGTTCGATGCGAGGCCCCCACAGTGACCGCTTGCGATCGCGCTTGCCGTTGGCCGGGCCATAGAGCACCTTGAGCGAGACGCCCGACGCGCCCGAGAATCCTGAATCGATCTGGCCGAACGCGATATTCGGTGTCTCCGAGACTTCCGAGATGGCGTTGCGGATACGGTCCAGCTGCTCTTTGACATCGGGCCGGTTGCCGTGCCACTCAAGGTATTGGACCTTTGAGTTAGGATCAGGCGTGTAAAACACCGTCTCAAGGCCCTTTTCAAGTGCCGCGTCCTCTTTACGGACCCCAGACGCCCAAATCGTGGGCGAACTGTACCGGTCGATGATGCGCGTTTCCTTGGACGCCACGTGGTCGTATTCTTGGATCAGCGGCATGACGGCATCTGGCTCCGCGTCTCCGAACGCTTGACCCTTGATCGCCATGTTAGGAATCCAAGCAAACGGCACTTCATTGGTAAGAAGTTGGGTCTCTTCGACCGATCCCTGCTTGGCGTCGCCCTTGGTGACAGTGAGCCGCCCAGGTTCCCAAACCTCTTCATAGCGAGATGCGCCCTCGCCGTAGCAGATTCGCATCGCCACGAGCCGCGAAACGTCGCCTGGGTCAAAGATCGGGACGCACTGGAACGGGTTGCACCATTCGAGCATGATGCGCCCATCCATGCCGCGCTTGACCGATAGCACGAGGTCGCCGTAGATCGAGCCCGTGAGCGCTGCCTGAAGGAACTCGGCATCACCCTCGGAGCGGTCCCAGATGGCCTGAGCCATCGCGCTAAGCGCCTTGGTCTGCTCGTCGGATTCGCCCGACACGAGCCACGTAACCTTCGGCCCTGCCGCCCATCCTGCCGCCATGCCGCAAATGGGCCGAACGAAATTGAACTTGAGCCGCTTGCGCTGCGAACGTGTAACGACTCGGTTGTTTTCGCGTCTCAGGTAGCCCTGATACCACGCCCAGCGCTCGGCATACTTTAGAAGCCGCTCGTCGTCGCTCTCGTACTGCCGGGATTCGTTGACACCTGAATCAAATGGGCTCATTCCTGTCTTGAATCCTTGGTAGGCGGCGCGAAGACGCTCGGTGATAGTCGGCATGGCAAAGGATCGTTATTCGGGTGCGTCAGTCTTGGCCTTGCGCGACTTGGCAGCGGCGGGCGCGTCAGTCTTGGCCCCTGCTTCCCACTCAGCCCGGGCCTTGTCAACGGCAACCTCGATGCGGCTGTCAATCTGCTCTTGGGTCAGAACGTAGACGCGCGCCGCGCCTGCCGGGGTGTCGTTGATCTGGTAAGGGATAACGTCTTTGCCGTACTGCTCGGCCTCAGATTCGTCCATCTCGAAGACGATGCCCTTGGAGTAGTGACCGCCTTCCGGTTTTGGGACGGTGAATGATCGTAAACATTGGAAAAGCGGCATGGTGGTTGAATCTCCGTTGGCCCCGTCATCAATCCATGAATCAGGGGCCAAAGAATCAGGCTCTTAGCTAACTGCGCAGAGCCGGGTCGGGAACACGGACGTCGCCGGGTTCGTGTAGGTGGTGGACGCCACGATCTGGCGGCAGACACCTGCGCCAAGGTGACGAACCGAGAACCCGATTCGGCGGAGCCACTTGGCGCCAACGAGCGGGTCGTTATAGTCGCCGCCACTCTTGAACAGGAGCCCCTGGGCCTCCGGCTTGTCGTGGATGCGACGGTTGAACGGCTTGAGCGACCGGTCAACGATCATGAAGTAGCCGCTCGGCACAATCGCCGAGAAGACGAACTCCGCGCCGTTGTACATGAAGTTCGCTCGGTGGAAGCCCATGTCGATCGCACGAGCGCCCTGAGCCGTTGCGAACGGAATCGCCGCTGCCGGGTTGATGAGACCCAGAACGTCCGACTCCTGGGCCGGATTGAAGAACGCGTAGTACGGTCCCTCGTAGCCCTTGCCCGCGAGCACCTCAATTGCAGCGTCAATGTGCGACCGCGCGAGCGTGGTCGTGTTGATGCCTGCGTAGTGGTACTCAGCGGTCCCATTGAACACGTTTGCGCCGAAGTCGGGAACGTCCGTTTCTCCGTTGTAGAACGAAGTGATGGAAGCCGTGCCGATAACCGATGCAGTGCGCTTGAAGAAGCCCGCATACATCATCAGACCAAGCTGACGCTCCATGTCGGACTTCATCGCCGCCTCGATCTCTTGCCGGATTTCGCTTTCGCGCATATCCATGATGCCGATCTCGGTCCATTCGACGAACCGAGCGTAGGTATCAAGCGCGGTCTTGATGATCCGTCGTTCGCCCTTCTGGCGGAGCGGGTTGGCCCCTTCAGCGTAGGCGTCGAACGAACCAGCACCCTGGAAAACGCGAACGTTCTCAGCGGTTACCGTCTCGCAAAGTTCATCGATCCACGTGTTGCTGAACCGGTTGTAAACATCCAGTTCGTCGATGATCTGCGCGAGCAGAATCTTCTGATCGTTGATGTACCCATCAGAGTACTGAACAGGTGAATTGTTAGCCATGATTCAGCCTCCTTAGTAGACCGCCAAGGTCGAGTTGCCAGCCGCTTGCAGGACGTGAGTCTGAAGCGCGATGTTGACGAAAAGCCGAGTCGCGGTAACGATCTCCGCAACCGGCTGGACGATGTTTGTCGCCGATGATGGCTTGGTGGCCGTGAACGCGCCTGCTGTGCCCGAAAGGTACACAAGACCCGGAGGGGTCCATGACCAGTCCGCATCCTCAAGGATCGCTTGAGTTGCGTAGGAGCACGGAGCACCAGAGGCGACATCGTAGAGAATCACGCCAACGGCGCGGATTGGGGTGCCTGCGTCAGCGTCTGCCTTGACAAGCTGGCCCGATGAGTTGAAGCCGACCAGATCGCCCGCCGAGAGGGCAGCGCCAGCCGTGCCGGGGAACCCTTGCGAGTTCGCCAGAATTTTGGTAATTGCCATTTGGATTTACACCTGCTTTTGAGCAGCGGCCATCTTGGACAAGAATCCGTTTCGCCCCAGAATGTCCTTCTGTTGCTTGTTTGCGGATGCCTGTTCAGCGTCGCCGCTTGGGTTGCCGCCGCGTTCGGTGCTGGGGATGCCCGATCCCTTTTCCTTCGCGAGATACGGCTTGGACTTGAGAAGCCCTTTGAGTGCAGATTCCAACTCATCCTCATCGTCAGGAATGGAGTCGAGCAGCTTCACGTCGCTCGAATCAGCGAACCCGAGTTCTGACGCCTTGGCCCTCGCGGTTGCGATTCGTGCCTTGGCAAGTGCCGATTGGTTTTCGGCCTCAAGTTCCTTGATCCGAAGATCAGCTTTCTCCTTCTCGGTCATCTCCGCCTGGCGGAGCTTGTCGAGTTCGGCCTTTGCCGCTTCGCCTTCTTTGGCCTTGGTGCGATAGTTCGCCGCCTCTTGCCGGAGTTTCTTAATCTCCGCCTCGAGGTCTTCGGGGGTTCGCGCCGTGGTCGTTTCCGTCGATGTGGTTTCCGTGGCCGCCTGGGCCGTCTCTACCGCCTGGGTAGCGTCTTGGGTTGGTTCTTCTGCCATGTGGCTCCTTTGCCCCGCCTGGGGGCGAAACTGCTTAAGATCGGTAAACGAGAACGCCGCTCGGTAGCCGTGTTGCGGGTTCGCTCTCTTCACCGGGCACGATTTCAGGCTTTGCGGCCGTCTTCACTGCCATCGCTGTCAGGTAATCACCAACCATCTTCGTGGCCGCCTCGTCCGATATCGGGGAGTTGGTGGTGACAAGTTCGCCGTCGCGCATGACGGAAGTCTCTTGGACGCCATCGATGCCCCATGCTTCGACCTTGCCCGCGTTGACGTTGGCGATGACGAGAACCTTAACGATCATGCTGCTTTTCGTGTGTTTCCGGACCTTTCCAGGGCTTCCGCTATCGTCGCCTCGTGGCGCTGAGGCCCCCAATCGCGGTCGTAAGTCTTGACTGTCATGTCTTCGAGCCGAATGCGGCCCGTTCGATAGAGTTCAAACTTCTTAGGGCCTAGAATCTCGCGCTGTTCGTCTTCGCTGAGCCGCCCGAACCGCGCCGCGCCTGCCTGATCTTCGGGAATCAGCGCCGGTAGACCTCGCACCTGAGGCAGGGGACTACACCTACAATTTGGGTGACTTCCGAACACCTCGCGGAAGTCGTGGAACGTCCCGTGCATCGCCCAGCAGCTAGGACAGGATCGAAGATCGCAAGCACAGAGCCAGACCCAACCGCGAACCGCTTCCGCGTTGGCCTTGTAGTTTTCGAGTGAGGCGTCCCGGTGAACCCTCATCGTCTCCGTGCGGCTGATTGTCAGCGCCCGCGAACGGGTGAGGTCTAGCGCCTGGTTCACGCCCGATCGCATCGCGCGGGCCGTCTCGCGCGGGTTCGTGCCCGTCGCAACTCCCTCGATAAGCGCCTGCTCTGCCTTCGCGCCCGTGAGAGCGGGCATCTTGTCGAATAGCCTGCGAAGCGGTGAACCGTCGCCAAGGTATCCGACGAGTTTTTCCAGCGCCTCCGTGGGTGGCCGAAACACGTCGCGGACCTCTGCCATCCCCAAAATCTCGCGGGTGTGCGCCGTTGCGAGTTCCAATTGGAACGCCTGCGAGGATCTTACGATTGACTCCGCCGACGCCGACGCATAAGCGATCTCGTAGCCGATCGACCGGAAGAGGGCCAATGCCTGCTCGGTGCGCATCAGCCACGCCGCCGATGGTGCCCGGCCCTCGCGAACGAGCCGCTGGTACTCGACCAGAAGCCGCGAGAGTTCCACGCCGATGCGCTCGGAGGCAATGCCGTAAACCCTGGCAATCTCGCGGGTCGCTTTCGATTCCTGCGCGAGCGCAAGCGAACGAAACGCCAAAGCCGCCGCGTAAATCGTCGCCATGTGCTTCTAGTCGCCCATCATCTCGCGGTACGCGTCATCATCGCGCTCAACCTTTGCATGGATTGCAATCTCGTTGTAGGCATCACTCGCCGCGTCCGCTTGGTCGTCGTATTCGTGGTCCTCGTCCTCGCGGTATTTCCGGTGCTCTTCGGTGAATGCGTGGTTCCAGTCGCCTTCGACCAGGATCACGTTTCCGCTGTTGACCTGATCGGCGTACCCGCGAGCCCTTACCGCCTTGGCGCCGCTTACGGGCTGAACCGTGACATCGAACTTTGACAGGTGCAACTTGAGTTGCTCGGCCT
>ERZ869921.450-NODE-450-length-25834-cov-11.414795_pt1 | contig 25834 bp, 26 predicted proteins | sample MGYA00579310_ERZ869921 | MGnify/ENA primary metagenome ERZ869921 (study PRJEB32216, sample SAMN09231816) | wastewater metagenome | place: USA: Maryland | collected 2016-06-21 | study: EMG produced TPA metagenomics assembly of the PRJNA472060 data set (Reclaimed... | reverse complement strand
CACCGAGGCCGCGCCGGTCCACCAGATCCTGGTGTACGCCCCCGAGGAGACCTGAGCCCGTGCAACAGCTTCCCCCCATCACGCTTCGGTGCGCCCTCGATGCGACCGACAACACCACGTACGCGCTCGGCGCCGGGATCGGACCCGAGCAACCGGTGCGCGGGCTCGTCGGCAAGACGATCCAGGGTGGCCACGGCTACACCGGCACGATCACGATCGAGGGCCGGGTCCTGCCGGACAAGTGGTTCTCTCTCGGCACCGTGGCGGCCGACGCGAAGTTGCTGATCGACCAGGCGGGCAACGTGGCGCTCGAGGCGATCCGCACGAACGTCACGACCGTCACCGGTGGCGCGACGGCGCCGGCCGCGGCGCTGGCCGCGTTCAACGCGTCCTCCTGACGCTCCCCATCGCGCCACCCTCGCGGCGTGAGTGATCCTGATCTGGCCCGCGAGAGCCTGTACGCGACGCTGCTGAAGGCAGCGGGCGCCGACGACAATGCGCTCGCATCGAACGTCCACGCGCACGAGGAGGAGTTCGCTCAGAGCCTGGACGGGCTCCCCTGCCCGTACCCGCCTGAGCCGCTGGTCCGACTGTACGAGCGGTCCAGTTCGCTCCGGCCGTGCGTCGAGGCGATGGTCACGAACGTCCATGCCTTCCGTCACCGCCTCGTGCCGCGGATCGATCTGGAAGCGGCGGACGCCGACCAACGGATCTCGGACTGCATCCTGGCCGCGCGCCTCGACAACGGCGAGGAGGACCCGCCGGATCCGACCGAGCAGGAGATCGCAACGAAGCGAGCGGAGATCGCGCGCGGAATCAAGATCGAAGCGATCCGGCTGAACAGCTTCTTCCGCAACTGCTCGTCGATCGGGTGGACGCAGGTCCGCAAACGGGTCGCGACCGATCTGGAAGTGACGGGCAACGGCTACTTGGAAGTGGTGCGCGACGCCGGGGGGCGGATCTCGAAGCTGAACCACTGTCCGGCGGTCAACATGCGGTTGCGCCCGCTCGAGGCGAAGCCGATCAAGATGTGGCGGCGGCGCTGGGTGGGCGAGGTCGACCTGGAGCTCGAAGAGGTCAACGAGAAGCCGCGTGGCTTCGTGCAGCGGGTGAACATGGACCGGACGTTCTTCAAGGCGTTCGGCGATCCGCGGGTGATCGGCGCAAGCAATGGGGCGGTCTACGACAGCCCCGAGGCGATGCCGAAAGGGGAGCGTGAGGCCACCGAGATCGTGCACTTCGGCGTGTTCGCCGGTCGCACGAGCTACGGCGTCCCGCGCTGGATCGGCGCGGTGTTCGAGGTGCTCGGGATCGAGGCCTACTCCCAAGTGAACTACTTGGGCTTCGACAACAAGGGGATCCCCCCGCTCGCCGTGACGGTGAGCGGCGGGACGCTCGGTCCCGGGGCGGCGGCGTACCTGGAAAACTACATGAAAGTCCGGATGAAGGGCCGGATGAACTACCACTCTGTCCTGCTCCTCGAAGCTGTCGCCACGAATCAGGAGGGCGGCACCGGCGGTCGGGGGGTCCAAGTCGGGATCCAGCCGCTCACCCAGCCGCAAGACGCCGTCTACCTGGAGTACGCCAACCGGTCGGAGGACATCGTCGCCAGACAGTGGCGGATCAGCCCGATCACCCGGGGCAAGGTCGAGAGCACGTTCAACAAGGCTACGGCCGAAGCGGCGTTGAAGAAGGACGAAGAGCAGGTGTTCCAGCCGGCCCGGGCCGAGTTCGACGAGCAGTTGGAGCTCACCGTGCTGCTGGACCTCGGGGTGCGCTACCACCGGGTCGAGTCGAACAGCCCTGTCGCGAGCGACCCGGACAGCCTGTCGGTGATCCTCGAGCGGCTGGTCAGGAACAACGTCCTGACCCCGAACGAGGCTCGCAAGGTGGCCTCCAACATCCTGAACACCGACCTGCACGAGATCGCGGCCGACTGGGCGAAGCAACCCGCGGCGTTCACCCTGAACGGCATCCCGCTGCAAGAGGATGCCGAGGACCCGGTCCGGTCGAAGATGGCGGAAGCGGCGACCACGATCCAGCGCGTGCTGGACCTGCGGGCGAAGGTGCATCAGGAGACCATGGCGCAGGCGGCCATGGCCGAAGCCAAGGCCCGGGCGGACGAGGCGGGGGTGGTCGACGAGCACGAAGAGATCATCGACGGTCGGCCGGTCACGGTGGTGCGGATGCTGCCCGAGGCGTTCGCCAAGATCGCTCGCCCCCACGGGGCCTCGAACGACGCCGCCGAGGACCAAGACGACGCGGCGTGAGGGGTCCTGTTGACCGGTCAATGCGTCGGTTGACGGTCGGTGCGACGAGGGCCATGTTCCCAGGACTGAGCGCATCGCTCAAACCCAGGAGCCTCCCCGATGACCGACCAGTCCCCTCCCGACCACACCCTTCACGGCGTCCCCGCGCCCGACCCCGACACCCTGATCGACGCGCAGCGCGCCGTGCTCGTGTTCATGACGAGCCCGAACTACCGCCCCTGCCGCGAGATCGAGCGGGTGTTGCGCCTGACCGATACGCCCGGGGAGCATCTTGCTCCGCTCCTCGACGGGAAGTGGGTCGCCCCGTCGTCCGACGACGGGGTCACGAGCGGCGTGGAGTTGACGTCGACCGGCCGAGCGCTCGTGGTCGCGCGGGGCGGCAAGGCGTGGATGCCCGCGAGCTTCGCGCACCTGCTCGACGTGTACGACGACCCGCGGGTGTGGTCGCCGGACATCGTGTTCGGCGTGCATGCCGCCCTCGATCGCTGCGAGGGCAAGGTCGGGGGGATCCCGCAGGTCATGCACGATCGGCTGTCCGCCCTCGGGTGGATTGGGTGGCACGGTCTCACGCGCGCCGGCGAGAACGCGCTCGCCGCCACCAAGCTCTCGTCCGGGAGCCGCTTTCGCTACCCCAGCTTCACCGAGGACAACCTGACCCGCAGCGAGCGCTTCCTGCTCACGGCGATGGCGCTCCCCGACTTCGACCCGACCGCGACGTTCCACAGGGTCGGCAACGGCGAGGATCGGCTGCTCGACGCAGGGCTCGTGGAGCTCGTGCCGTTCATGGGGTACGCGCTCAGCGCGAAGGGGTGGGCGTTCGCGAGTCCGGTGCAGACGGTGAGCTTCGACAACAAGGGGATCCCGCTCCTCGGCGTGACGGTGAGCGGCGAGCGCGCGGCGCAGATCGAGGCGTATCTGAAGGCTCAGCGGCCGTCGGAATACTCGGCGCTGGTGGTGCCGAACAACCCGGATGCGCACGTGGTCCTCCGTCGCCCCGTCCCGTGACCGCCCCTCCTGCCCCAACGGATCCGTTCGGCCAACCGGTCCGCTTCGCGCACCCGCAGCGGTGCCTTCAGAAGCTCGACCGCGGGACCGTGAAGCGGATGTTCGCCCGCGGGCCGCTCCACGGCTACTACGTCGCCTGCCCGGGGTGCGGGTTCACCACGCTGCACTTCCAGGACGCGGGGCGTTTCGTGGAAGACGGCGAGGCGGACGGGCGAGGGTCGGTCAAGCCGGGCGGCGCCGAGGTAGCGTTCCGTCATCCGCGGCTGGTCGGGTCGGAGGAGTTGCGGTGTCCGGCGTGCCGGCGGGGGGTGCGGGTCGAGGGTGGACGGTGGGTGAGCGCGGACGTAGGGTGAAAGGCATGAGCGACAAGACTCCCCATGTGGTCAAGACGCGGGTGGTGCGCGCTGCGGCGTTCGAGAGCATCGAAGTGCGCACCTACTCGAACGACGCTGATATGGAGGCTGCGCTCGCCCGCGAGCAGGCGGTGTGGCAAGGCGATTTCATGACGAGAGCCGAGTGGGAGGCGAAGAGGGAGAAGGCTGTCATTGGCAGCGCAGAACGGGCTCAGCTTTCCCGTGACGAACCCCAAGAATACCGGTGCGACCAATGCAAAAAGTTGCTTGGGATCCGCGTCAACATGAGCGTGCGGTGGGCACCCGGTTCAGCAGGCCATACATGTGACCCGCCCGCGTCAGCCACCTGACTGACCGTCCCCTTGTCGCTCGCCCGCCCGGTGGCCACGCTGGCGACATGAACACCACCCCTCCCCGCCCGCTCCACCCCGACGACGGCGCGCTCTACACCTGCACCAACCGTCGCGCCCGCCGCGCTCGTGCGGCGCAGCACCGCTCCGCCCAGCGCGTGGCGCACCGGCAGCGAGAAGCGCAGGCCCGCCGTCGCTGGCCCTTCGAAAAGAAGCCGGTGCCGCCTTGTGCGCTGGTCGTGTCGGGTTGGACCGTCGGGGACCTTTCGCTTAGCGAGATCGGCTCGAAGCTCCGCGAGATGGCGAGCAAGCTCGAGTACCAGTCCGTCCGAATAGACGGAGTTGTTCAAGAGTTTGCCAAGGCCACGAACGAGATCCTCGTGGGGGCTCCGGCTGCCGACCGCCACGGTGTCGACGAACGGCGAGTCGATCGTGGCTGCGGAGGTCCACCAGCGGATGGCACGGGGCAAGATCGAGCGTGGCGATGTCACTCCGGAGGAGTTGCGCGAGGCGGATGACGCCGTGCGGGCTCACCTCGACACGCTGTCGCCGGAGGAGCTTGCTCGGTTGGAGGAGCTTGCGCGGACGCGCGGTGGACGGCGTCCTGGTTGACCGATACCGAACCGGTGACCACGCTGGCGGACAAGAGCCACGCTCTGCCCGTCAGCAAGGAGGCTGACAGCCCATGCCCATCCATCCACAAGACCCGTCCCCCTCCGCTCTCGCCGCCCCCATCCTGCCTTCCATCCTGGATGCCGTCGTCTGGCTGCTCGCCGATCAGCATCGGCTGGTCGCGCCCGACATGTACGCCAGGCGCAACGCGCTGGATGCGCTGAATCAGCACCTCCTCGACGCAGACATGGCGAGCGTCCGCGCCGCAACGGATCGATTGACGCGAATGCCCCCGTCCATCGCTGGGCTCGCGCGTCACGCGGAGGACGTCGCGGCCCTCGCGACCATCGCCAAGGAAGCGAATGACCGCTACGCGCATGCGCACGACCTCATCCGAGAGCCGCTCCGCAAGCTCCACGCGGCCAAGGAGAGCCCGGCCACGGCGCCGGCCACGGCCACGGCCCCGAAGGAGACAGTTTCCCGGGGCCTCCCCGAGAACTTTGGGTGTCCGTGCGACCCACCGCTCGACCCCGCGGTCGCGGCGCTCAAGGCGGCCGTGAATGCGATGGACAGGGCCATCGCCGCGATGGCGGCCGACCTGAAGGCCACCAAGGCGGGTGCGCCCACGTTCACCGCGACCATGATGGTGGACGGGCAGGTCCTCGGCGAGGTGGTGGCGTCCGCGTCGGCCAAAGTGGCCAGCCCTGCCCCGGCGAAGGGGGACTACACCCCGGAGACGATCGGGGAAGCCATGAATGTCTTTGTGCGTGAGCCCGAAGCCCCGCCCGACCCGCTCCTCGCCAAGCTGGACCAGGTGATCGTGCTGCTCACGAAGCTGGCTTCGCCCCCGCCCTCTGTCTTCGGCGCGATGCGGATCGACTGCGCCCCCTCGGTCTTCCCGCCCCCGGCCCCCGGCTTCCTCGGCTCCACGGCCTGACGTCCCCGCCTCTCCGCCACGCTGCGCGTGTGGCCCCCGCCCTCCCCCACTCCCCCGGCTGTCGCCACGCCCACGAGGCCCCGTCGTTCACGGAGCTCGTGCTCGCGACCGACGCGCTCGACGCGGTGATCGGCGACACGTTCGGCCCGGGCGTCCTTCGCGCCGTCCAGAAGCAACAGGACAACCCGCTCGACCAGGACGGCCACACGGCCGCGATCCGCACCGTGCTCCGCCGGATCCTCGCGGTCGTCACCCCGGCCGACCAGCGGTCGGAGAGCCGCCTTCTCCTGGCGCTCGACCGCGACTGGAAGACGATGACCGAGACCCAGCGCGACAAGGCGATCAGCCTCGCGATGGGCGCGATCGTGGATGCCGGCCGGGTCGTGGCGCCGCGGGTGGGGAACGTGCTGGAAGCCGCAGGCCGGACGCACGTGACCGACACGCGCGGGGCCATCACGGACCGGTACGCCCTGGCGATCGACCCGAGCTTCAGCGCGGTCGACCAGAAGGTGCTCGCCCACATGGCCAGCTCACAGGCGCTGTTCATCCGAGACGCCTACGGCCGGCGCGCCGCGAGCGACTCGGTCCTCGCCCGCCGGATCGCCGTGGCCGGGGTGTCGCGCGGGCTCGACAGCACCGACATCGGCGAGGCGATGACGAAGGCCTTCCGGGGCACGAGCGCTGAGCGGAGCGAGAGCTACTTCCGGATGGTGGCCAGCGTGTTCATGGGGCGCGCCCGGAGCTACGCGACGGTCACCGGGTTCATCGAGGCGCAGATCGAGCTCAGCGAGATTTCGAGCGCCCTCGTGGAAACCACCTGCGACGCCTGCCGGATGCTCGACGGCACGGTGTTCTCCGTCTCGGAGCAACACCGCTCGTTCCTGGACGTTGCCAGTCAGGAGGATCCGGAAGAGGTCAAGTTCCGCCAGCCCTTCGTCTCGAAAGGCAAAGACGCCGACGGGGAGTACCTCTACTTCAAAGACCGCGGTGGATCGCGCCAACAGGTGGCCAGGGTCACCGAGAGCGGCGTCGGCAAGAAGGACGAGAAGGGCAGTTACAAGCCCTCTCTCTCCGCCAAGCAACTCGGCGCCAAGGGCGTCAGCACGCCGCCCTTTCACGGTCACTGCCTCTGTTTGCTCATCCCCGCGGGCCTGGAGACGGTGCAACAAGCCTCCTCCGCAGCCCGCGCCGGGCGCCCCACGGAGGTCCCGGTCGGGCCCAAGGCTCCATCCGTGCCTGCCCCCCCGGGCGAAGGGGTGGCACCGGAGCGGGCCCCGCGTCGGCGGCGCACCCCGGCCGACCCCCCGACGCTGGACCGGCTCCCGACCCGCAGCGGGCGGTTCACGGTGGACTTGTCGCTGCTCGACGCGGCTCCGTACTCCAACTTCGTCCCTGGACGTGTCGAGTCGATCCGAGACGCGCTGGACCGGGGCAAGAAGCTCCCGCCGATTCAGATCGTCGTGGACGCGAGCGGGCGCCTCAGCATCTCGGACGGCAACCATCGGTTGCGCGTCTACCGCGAGCGGGGCGTCGGCCCGGTGCCGGTGGACTTTGTGGTGTGGCGCACGGCGGGGAGTTGGGCGCTGCGCGAGGAGAGGGCGCGACGCCGGGCACAGGGCGACACGGCGGTTCCGGCGATCGCTCCCAGCGCGCCGCCCGTCAAGCCGCCGAAGGCGCCTCCTGCGCCGCCGGTGGCTCCGCCGACTCCTGCGCCGAAGCCAAAGGCGCGTGTGCCGGTCGATGTGGTGAAGGACAACATCGTGGGCCACCTCCAGGCTCATGGACTGACCACCACGCACGACCGCAATCTGGAGTCCCGGATCAAGGGCGTCTTCCCCGACGGGATGCCCTCGATCCCCACGTTGGAGAAGACGTGGGGCGGCGGGGCGGGCGGGCACGAGATCAAGATCAACTTTGTGCACATGGCGGACGCCAACGCCGTGCAGTTCACCGGCGAGATCCGGAAGGACGGCAAGGCGATTGGCGACATCACTCGCACCTTCCACCGCCACGCCGACGGGAGCACCGAAGTCCATCACGACTACTTCAAGATCGGAGACACAAGCCAGCAAGGCAAGGGCGTGGGCGAGACCATGCTGCGCCAGGCGATCCAGACCTACGAGACACTCGGCTACCAGAAGATCACGGTCGACACGGCGTGGGTCGGGCGGTACGCGTGGGCGACCTTCGGGTACAACTGGGGCCCCACGAAGGCCACGGAAGTCGCGACCAAACTGGCGGACTACCTGGAAGGACAGGGGGTCGAGCCGGGTCGCGCGAAGCTGATCGCGAAGGGCGCGAGCAAACGCTCGTGGGACGTGGCCGCTCTCGACGTGGACGGAATCACGACGCAGGTTACGAGCGAAGGGGAGAAGATCACCTGCAAGCTCGGCAAGGCGTTCTTGCTGTCCGGGCGAATCGGGTGGTCAGGGGCACTGGTGCTCGACAAGAAGCACCCGACCTACAAGCGCGCGAAGGAGCGTCTAGGGCTATGAAACACGGCGACGGCGACGAAGGGGTGGCGGACATGTTGGTGGGGGCGGCCGACCGCGCGAACGCGCAAGAACCGCAAGTGCCGTGGGACAAGCTCGAAGAGCTGGCGGAACGCGCGGGGGAGCGCGGGGCCGATCGGGCGGCGCTGTGGAGTGAGGCAGAGAAGCTGATCTCGGCGAGCCGCGACGACGTGCGGGCCGACTACCGGGCGGCGATCTTGGGGGAGTGACGATCAGCGGGCGGGGAGCGGAGGTGCGGTGCCGAACTCGGCGAAGTCCACTGAAGAGGCATACAGCGGGTTGCACCCGAGGAAGAGCGCAGCCGTGGTCGGGTCGCAATGCAGCCCCTCGGCACACTCCCACCCTCCCGACCGGTCGGGCCGAACTACAGTGAGCACGCCGGTCGGGTTGCGGTGATCGCGCCAGTGCGGCGAGTAGAACCGCATACCAGCCCGAATACTCAACGGGTCCCGCAGGTCGACCGTGCCCCCGCTCGCGGTGGTCACCTGCATCGGGTCGCGCACGGCGGCCCTGGCTTCGGCGCGAGACATCGCGCCCGTCTCCACCATCGCCTTGAGGTTGGCGTCACGGAGGTCGTTGGGCTGGTCGCTGATTCGGCATGCGGCATCGAGCCGGTGAAGGCGAGCCATGGACTGCCGAGCGAGCCGTGCGGCCGTCCACGGTTCGTCCTGCGGATCGTGCGCCGGTCCGAGACTCTGCGGCGGAGCGAGTGTGGCGATCACGGCCCCAGGAACGCAGCGGGAGAGCCCGTATCGGAGGAAGTCTTCGGGGACATCGGCGGCGACAAGGAGCACGTCGAACCGCTCGCCCACCGGGGGTCGGTGCGGGTGGAAGGCGCGAGCCTTGTCGCCAAGGGCGGAGTCGCGGGTAGTGGCCTGTTTTGAACGAAGGTGGCCTAAATAGGCCAGTCGGCTGACGGGGAGAGCTACGGTCGCCGGACATAGCGACCCCGGCGAGCGCTACCAACGCCCGTCGGGGTCTAGGCCACAACCTCAGTCCCGAGGTCACGACCATGTCCGACCGTCTACCGCGACCCCCGCGGAAGGGCCAAGATCCGCCCGCCGCTCGACACCTCCGACTCGTCCGCCCCGACACCCCCAAGCCCGCCCGTCGCCCGTACCACCGACGTCCTCCGGTGTTTACCGCCGCCGAGACGCTCAGGCTGAGGGCCGCCTTGTTCTCGGCGCGCTCACTCTTCGGCTCGTTCGCGTGCGCCGCCGATGCGATGTACATCGTGCCCGAAGCGCTCCGAGCCGCCGCAACGGGCCGATCGCCCGTCACCGCGGAGATGGCCGTGCGGCTCGCGCGAGCCCTCGGCAAGCCGCTCGACGCCCTCACCCGACCGCCCTCCGAGGCCGGGGTGTGCCCCACGTGCGGCGCTCGGAGGGCACCATGACGCCCGATCAGGCGCGACTCCTCGCCATCGTCGGCGACGAGCGCCGTCTCATCTACGCCATCGCCCGCCGCTTGGGCGTCGCTGAGGTCGACTTGCCCGACGTGCGGCAGCTCGTCCTTCTCACCGCGTGGCGCGCCCTCGTGAACGGCCGTCTTGTGGTCCCTCCCGGGGCCGACGAGCGCATCCGGATCCGCAAGTGGCTCCACGTCGTGGTCCGAAACCAGACGCTCACCTTCAAGCGACAGAAGCCGATCGGGGAGGCCCTCACGCACGACCCGCCCGGCGAGGACATGATCGCGCGGCTCGAAGCGCGCGATGCTCTTCGGGTCGCCTTCTACCGCGTGAACCGCATCGAGCGTGAGGTGCTGCGCGGGACCTCCGAGGGGTCGACGCTCACCGAAGTCGCGCTCGCGTTGGGCATCCCCGAAGGCACCGCCGCGACGACGCTCCGACGCACCCGCGCGATCCTCAAGCGCCGCCTCCCCCGTTGACCCGCCCGGCGCATCCCCCCGCGCCGTCCACTCCCCCCATCCCCCACCTACGCCGATGTCCACGGGGCGCATGCGCCGTGCTGGACAACTGCCCTTCTTACGCCTCTCTCTCTCCACGGCTATGCCTCTTGCCTCACCACGGAGGCACGGCGACATGACGGCGGCGAAAGACAGCGGGAAAGAAGCGGTACTTGCTGAGTTCGAAAAACTCGCACAAGAGGCGATCGAGTCTGTCGCGCGCTCTATGGGGACAAAGTCGGGCACTGCGCCCGACGCCACCGCGTCGACAGACCACTCGTATACCGCGTTCTCGTGGTTCATCCTTCCGGGCACAGGTACTCCCATGCGCGTCGTGTTCGCGCGAGGGACCGGAAGACACGAGTCCACATATGCCTTGTTCCGAAGCCTGGAGTTCGACAAGTCCGCCGTCATCGGTGAAAACATGCCGCCCAAACCGATCCAGGAGATGGCAACTCTGGAACCACTGACAACATCATACGATCTGTCAACCTTAATCAAACTAGTTAATGACGCTGCGCACAGGCCGTGGACATCCTCCAATGCCCCCACAAACAGGAGCATTGAGTGGTTTCATGAGTTCATATCCGCTGTGAACCGCGCCGCGATCAACTGCTCCTTCGTCCGCTTGGTCTCCATCGTCACTGCCTCTCTCGGCGCTCGGCGCCGTTCAGTCATTGCGCCAGGATCCACCTGGGGGGAGGTACATGGAGGCCCACACTCCGAAACCGAGGGGGCCGTCTTCTTCTTGGCGCCGATACCCGCCGCCGTTCGCCAGGTCCCGGATTGCCTTCTGGCGTCGGTCCTCTGCCTCCATGGCGGCTTCCCGGTCCCGCACCGTGGGCTCACCTCGCTGGCACTCGGGATGGCAGCCCCACAGTCGGCAATCGGGATGGTGAGGCAAGTGGTGGCGAGGTTTCATCGGTTGCCCCACGATGCCCCTGAGCTCTTGCGCGACCATGTGACGACCGTCGGAAGGCCGACGCATGTCCATGTGGTAGAGGAGCATCTCCCTCAGCTTGGAATTCTGATGCAGGTCCGTAAAACGGACTCCCCCCCATCCGGGGCGAGTAGTCCAGACCGTTCCGGATGGAGATGCCATCTCGATATCCATGTTGCCGAGCGTCGAGAAGGAGAGCTGCACGGTGGTCGAGGTGGGAAGCCTGATGTCGACCGATGAGAATATGTCGAACACCTGATGGTGCCGACCGTCGTCCGACTCGATCCACAGGTTCGCGCGGTGGATCACGCCGCCGCCCTCGCGAGGAACTCCGCGATGCTCTTCGAACTGGCGACGTCGATCAGGAGCTTGTGGGCGTCCGACCCCTTCGTCAGTTCGCCCCAACGGGAGCCATCGTGTGCCTGGACGATGAACCCGCCCGCGTCGGCTCGAAGACAGCGAAGGCGCAACCCACCGCACTCGAGCGACCACACCGTCTTGCCGGCGGTCTTCAACCGCCCCTCGACCCGAGCCCGGACCGCGTCGTCGGTCGGCTCGCGCCTCACGATGCCCGTCCCTGCACGGGCGCCCGCTCGCTTCCCGGCTCGGTCCCTGCGCCGAACACCTCGCCGTGCAGGTGCGGCCGGGTTTCCTCCCACACGCGTCGCCGCAGGAGCTGCGTGGGCGCCTGGTCGAGCAGTTGATCCGACAGGCGGACCTCGAGCCCGAACAGCGCCCGGTAGGTCGCCGCCAGGGCGTCGTCGGTGTAGCCCTTCTTCTGGAGATCGGTACGGAGCATGGTGACCCCACGTCAGTGTGTGTGTCCGCATCATGCGCGGCCTCCCCGGATCTGTCAATGATCAGATTGACGACCCCCGCGCCACCCTCGGCGCGTGGGCACCCCGATCCTGATCACCAAGCGCGACTGGTCCACGGCCGAGGTCAACGACCTCGAGGACGCGGCTTTCCTCTACATCGAGCAGGGCGGCGAGAAGGACGCGGGCGGCAAGACGTCCCCCCGCGAGCTTCGGCACTTCCCGGTGTACGATGCGGACGGGCTGCTCGACCTTCCGCACCTGCGCAACGCCCTCTCGCGGATCCCGCAGGCGAGCGCGGACTGGCTCTCGGCGAACGAGAAGGACCGCCTCCTCGCCCGCGCCCGCAAGCTGCTCGACGACGCGCAGAAGACCACCCACAAGCGGGCCGTGGGCCTGCCCGACTGGGCGCTGAAGTACGTCGCCCATGCCGACGACCACGAGGCGCTCGGGATCGGGGCCGACCAGATCGGCAAGGGGTGGACGGGCGACCCGATGATCGGCAAGCGCGCCGCGGAGATCCTCCGCTCCCGGGTGGTGGCCCAGAAGGACCGGACGACGAAGCGGATCACCAAGGCGATCGACAAGCTGCTCCGGGTCAAGGTGGCGGTCCACAACGCGGGCGAGCCGAAGTTCCGCGCTCGAATCGGGACCGTGAAGCTCGCCTACCAGCGCGGCGTCAGCGCGTATGCCAAGACCGCGCGCCCGTGCCTCAAGAGCGCTCCGCAGTGGGGGTTCACGCGGGTGGCAGCGCTGCTGTCGTACTGCAAGTCGGGCACCCTCCCGCACGCGGCGTACACGGCGGACCTCGACCTGTTCCCGATGGCCAAGCTCCGGAAGGACGGCGAGGCTCCGGTGGGCGGTGGGGACATGACGACGGGCGATCTCGCGGCCGGCGGGGTGCTGGCCCCCGAACAGGGGCTCTCGGGGGACAAGGGCAAGGTGCGGCACTTCGCAGGGCTCCCGATCGTGGTCGACCGACCGAAGGGCTTCGAGCAGATCAAGACGGACGCGAAGGGCCGGGAGGTGTGGCGGCGCACGTACAAGGTCGACTACGGATACATCCCGTCCACGCTCGGCGGCGATCAGGAAGAGCTCGACGTCTTCCTCGGTCCGGACGAGCAGGCCCCCACCGCGCACTGGATCGTCCAGACCGACAAGAACGGGGACTTCGACGAATACAAGGTGATCCTCGGCGCCGAGGACCAAGACGCCGCGCGCGCGATCTACCTGGATCACGTGCCGGAGCAGTACCTGGGGAGGATGTTCGAGACCCCGGTCGCGGTGCTGCACGCGCTGCTCGGCCTCGAGCCGGAAGACCTGCTGAAGGCGGTCGAGCCCGGGTATCACTTCGTCGCGACGAAGGACGGGGATCTCGCGACCGCGCACCCCTGGACCACGCTCGGGATGGGCGCGGACGCGGGGGACGGCGAGGACGACAAGCCCACGAAGCTCCCGAGCGCCCCGCTCGCCCTGAGTGCCAGTGCGCACGCGGCGTTGGCCAGCGCGGCGGGGGCGGTGAAGGCGCTCCTGCCGGTGGACGGGGCGGCGACGTTCGTGACCCCGCTCGCGGCCGGCGGCGGCGCCCCCGCGCCCGACAAGGTGGCGCTGTTCTCGGCGCCGGACCCGTACGTGGCCGACCTCGAAGCGATCCTGGCCGCGGCAGAAGAGGCGGAGAGGGCGCTCGTGGAGATGCCCGAGACCTCGAAGAACGTGGCGATGCTCGCGAAGCTGGGGGGCGTGTTCAAGATGGATGCGACCCCAGGTCGGGTGTGGGTCGCCACCTATCCGTTGCCGGTCACGGCTGCCGACGTGGACCCGATCGAGGATCGGGAGATGGCGTGGAAAGCCGTGGATCAAGAGCGGATCGACGAGGTCTACGCCAAGTACCACGACACGGTGAACATGAGCGCTTCGGAGTTGGAAGCGTGGAGCAAGACCGAGTGCTCGAAGCTCGCGTCGCTCGACCGCCGTCCGATCGCGCGCAACCTGGCGCTCCTGCGCACGGCCAAGGATCAGTGGGGAGCGGCCGAAGTGGCGCAGGCGAACCGCACGATCAGCTTCGTGTCGCGCATGAAAGGCGCGGAGCAGGGCGAGCCCGCGAAGGAGGGGTGTCCGTCGAAGCGGGACATCTCTCTGAAGAACTGGGCCTATGACCCGGGGAAGAAGGTCAGTGCTGCGGGGCCGACCGGTGAGGAAATTGACCTCATGCTGGCGGCCGAACCAGCGGAAGAGGTAGAGGAGCTTTCCGCTCTGCCCGACGAGATCGAGAAGACGAACCGCGACGACCACGGGCGGTTCGCCGGTGGGAGCGGCGGGGGCGGGGCCACGCACGTGAGCCAAGTGGGCGGCGGCAGCTTCGCCCACCCGAGCAACACGGCTCATCAAAGCATGGTCCACTGGGGCCACGTCAAAGCGCAGGAGCTCGGGAAGCCGATTCATGCACACTTCGACGCGAAGCTGGACAATCCGCATTCGGGCGGCTTGCGGCTCGCCACCAAGCCCCCGAAGAAGGGGCCCTACTCCACGATTCACCCAGACGGGTCGATCACCCACACGCACCCCGAACCGAAGCCGGCGAAGAAAAAGAGCCTCGATGAGCCAGTCGGCAAGGCGGGCACGCTTCTCCAGATCGGCAAGGCCGACGGGACCGAGGAGCGGTACACGCTCGGGATCGTGCTGGTCCCGGACGAGGCCGACCTTCAGGGGGACACGTACGACAAGGCCACTGTCCGGCGCGCCGCGGACATCTTCATGTCGGATTACCAGAACACTGGCCTTCAGCACAACGTGAAGCCCGGCGACATCGCGGCGTTCCGCGACGAGCACCCCGAGCTCTACAACGGCAAGATCCTGATCGTCGACAGCTTCGTGATCCCGGACGAGATGGGCGACGTGGTGATCAACGGCCAGACGATCAAGGCCGGCACCTGGCTCATGGGGCACCGGTGGGTCGACGACGCCCTGTGGGCCGACGTGAAGGCGAAGAAGTACACGGGGCTGTCCATGGGTGGGTTCGCCCGCCGGATCGCCCTCGGTCAACAGACCGCAGCCTCCCCGGCGTCCCCCGCCCTCCCCTCCTGATCACCCCACCCCCGGTCCGCTTGCACCATTCGTCAAGGGGTCCCCTGACGCGCGTGCCACCGTGGCGGCGTGGCACCGCCGATCCGCACCCGTAAGGCCCAAGCCGAGCTCAAGGACATCGAGCCGCGCGAAGTCTCGCCGGTCGATCGGCCCGCAAATGGCCACCCGTTCCTGATCGTGAAGAGCGAGGGCGGGCCGGCTGCCGAGGACCCGATGGCCGACAAGACCCTTTCCCAGAAGACCGCACCCCCGGCGCCGACGCCCGAGCAGATGGCGCAGACGCCGCCCCCGCCCCCGATGGCCGAAGCGGAGAAGGCCCCCGCGCCCCCCGCGTCGGAGCCCCCGGCGGCCGAGCAGGAGACCGAGGTCGAGGGGCCGGCGCTCGTGCTCCCCCTCGGCGCGAAGGACCCGCTCCTTCAGGCGCTGACGCAGGCGCACGGGCGGATCGGCCAGATCGTCATGATGCTCCAGAAAGCCACCGAGGCCGACGGGGCGGAGATGCCGAGCGACGCGATCGTGGCGATCGCGGACGCCGCGGGCGCGATGGCCGGCTGCGTGGAGCCCTACCTCGCCAAGCAGGCGGGGGCCGGGATGGCGGCGCCCCCGGTCCAGCCGGCCGAGGGCGAGACGGTCGCCACCAAGGCCGAGGGCGGCTGGACGCAGGAGTACATCGACTCCCTGTCGGACTGGTGCTTCCTCAACGTCGAGCCGACGAAGGATCGTGACAGCGACTGGCGCACGCTGCCGCTCACGAACCGGCACTTCCCGATCCGGGACCACGCCGGGCGGCTGTGCCTCCCGATGGTGGTCGAGGCGGTCAATCAGATCGCGGCGGCGCAGGACCCGTTCCTCTCGGCGCAGAAGAAGCGCAAGCTCCTGCTCCGACTCGCGGACATGCGCCTCTCCGAGGCGGCGGTCGCGGCGTACCGCGACGAGCCGATGGCGCCCGAGACGGCGGCGGAGCTGCTCGCGGTGGCCGAGATGATCGGCGGGGTCGGGGGCATGGCGGCCCCGGCACCCGGTGCGCCGATGACGGAGCCGGCGGCGCCCGCTCCGGGGGAGCAACCCGTCGCGCAGGCGGCCTCCTCGGCACCGGTCGAGGAGCAGATGGCGGCCTTCGCGAAGGCCTGCGGTGACCGCGTGCGCGAGATCGCCAAGATGGCCGTCGCGAAGACGGCGGTCACCAAGGCGGACGTCGTGAAGCTCGCCGCGATCTCGGCGGAGATCAAGGCGGCCGTCGCCAAGCTGGACCCGTTCACCACCGGCGAGGAGGTCGACGCGGAGAAGGCGAAGGCACCCCCGCCGCCCCCCGCGGCCGATCCGCCCGCGGCGGACCCGATCGGCAAGGCCGCGCCGGTGGACGTGGCGACCGAGGTCGCCAAGGCCGTGGCCGCCGCCACTGCCACGCTGACGGCAGAGATCGCCAGTCAGAAGGTCGCTCTCGGCAAGGCACAGGCGGATCTCAGCGCCACGCGCACGGAGCTCGCGAAAGCGAATCGCCGCGTGCCGCCGAGCAATGTCGTGCCCGAGGATCGCAGGCCAGTCGTGAAGTCCGATGAGGACAACCAGTTCGGTCACGTGACCGACATCAACGAAGTCATCAAGGCTCAGGACGCACGGAGCGCCCAGAAGGCCAAGCAGTAACGCACACCCCGTTTCCTGGAGTGGAGGACAAAGTGGGACTTTCGGCAATGGTGGCCATCCAGAAAGCGGATATGGCCTTGGGCGATCTGGCGAGCGGCGGCAGGCTGAGCATTCAGCAGTTCACCGACTTCTTCAGGGTGCCAATCCTCGAATCGACCCTGATGAAGCACGTGCGCGTCCAGCCCATGGACGCCCCGATCGCGGAGATCGACAAGATTTCGGCGCCGACGCAGGTCATGCACGGCGCGTCCAGCGGGCAGGCGCTCACCCTCGCGCAGCGGGCGAAGCCCGGTTTCGACAAGGTGACGCTCACGAGCAAGCTGCTCCGAGGCGCGGTGTCGATCCCGGACGAGGCGCTCGAGGACAACATCGAGCGCGATCGGATGACCGCGACCGTCCGTGACCTCGTGTCGCGTGCGGTGGGCCGCGACATGGAGAAGCTCATGATCTTGGGCGACACGGCCGACTCGTCGGCGTACGCGTCGCTCCTCACGGTCACGGACGGCATCATCAAGCTCGCGAGCTCCAACGTCGCCGCGGTCGGCGGGGCGTACCTCGGCAAGACGCAGCTCGAGCAGATCGACCTGAAGCTGCCCGACGAGTTCCGCGTGTCGCAAGACAAGATGGTCTATCTGACCAGCTACCGCGCGGGCATCTACTACCGGTCGGCGATCGGGAGCCGGCAGACCCAGAAGGGCGACGAAGTCCTGGTCGAGGGTCTCGGTCAGATCGGTGGGACGCCGAGCTACCCGCTGTTCAACGGCGTCCCGGTGATGCCGGTGCCGCTCTTCCCGAGCAACCTCGGTGTCGGGACGAACGAGACGGTCGTGCTCTACATGAATCCGAAAACGGTGGTCTTCGGCGTTCAGCGCGACATCAAGTTCGAGACGCAGCGCGACCCGTCGTCGGGGTCCACGATCGTGCACATCACGACCAGGGTCGACACGCAGTACGAGCACGAGCCCATGGTCGTGAAGGCCACGGGCATCTACAACTAGGCCGCTGCACAGCGGGACATCGCGCGGCGCCGACTCTGGGGGGGGTTGAGCGGCGCTGCCCTTCCACGGCTTCTTTTACCGGTCTCTGGAGGTTTCGTCATGGCATTCGGCACGTGCACCATGGTCACTTCGGCTGGCGGTCGCCCCTCGGCGCCGACCTATTGTCTGGACATCACGCTGGTCGGCGACGGCGCGTATCCGACCGGGGGCACGGCCGGGTTCGCCGCGCTCGTGCAGGCGGCCGCGAAGACGGCGGGCATCAAGGTCGTGATCGAGAAGGCCAACATCCTGGGTCTCATCGAGATCGATACGAAGGGCTACCTGCTGTCCTACGACAAGACCGACGACAAGCTGATCGTCCGCTACTTCGACTACAACGCCGGCAGCGATGGGGCGGCGATCGAGGTCCCGAACGCGGAGAACCTGTCGAGCGTGACCTTCCGCTTCAGCGTGCTGGTCCAGTAGCGCATCGCCCGCGCGCCACGCTGGCGGTGGACAGCCGGCGTGGCGTTTCGTCGCGCCGCCAACACTGCCAGCGGAGACCCTCTATGCAGCCCCTGATCTCGCCCCATCTCCCCCCGCCCGGTGCACCGCCGAACATGGTGCAGTACACCCACTTTGCCCGGATGACCAACCACGGGAAGGGGGCCATCCAGACCATCTCTTTCGGGTACCTGAAGGGCATCCGAAAGTCCTTCTCGACGGCCGAAACGTTCGTCCCGGTCGACCCGGCGGACCTCGAGACGCTGAAGGCCGTGTGCAAGAACGGCGAGCCCCCTTGGCGGGGTGGTGAGGGGGCTCCGCTCTTCCAAGTGGTCACTCGGGAAGAAGCGGTGGAGATCCTCAAGGCGGAGAACCTCGCGCGCATCCTGAAGGGCGAAGGCGGCCAGCAGGCCCACGCGATGTTCGCCCTGACGGGCGGCGGGTTCGGGGCGTCGTTCGCCGGGGCGGCGCCTGCTGCACCCGCGCCTGCCATGCAGACCGTGACCACCGCGGGCCCCGTCGCGCCGACGTCGTTCAGCGAGCCGGAGCCTGCGGCGCCAGCGGCGCCGGCCACCGGGTCGGTGGCGCCCGTGCTCGGCCAGCGTCGCCGGGGTGGCAAGCCCAAGGCGGGTGGCTGACCGTGCTGGCGCGCGTGGCTGAGAGCACCGCTCCGGTCGAGGTGTTCGCTCGGCTCGCTCGTGCGCGGTCCGTCGACCTCGTCGTGGAGGTGTTCAGCGCGATCGTCGAGCGGTCGTTCGTGACGCACCCGATGCGGAGGCTGACCGATGCGGAGGTGAAGCGCCGGACGGACCTGCTCGAGCGGTGGCTCCGCAAGCTCTGCGACGGTCAGCGATGGCCGATCGACCGAGCGCTCCACTGCCTCCACATCGCGCTCGCGCACGAGCTGGACGGCAGACGATACGAGCCCCCGAGCCTGGCGGACCAGACGCTCGTTCGGGTGGACGACCTGATCGAACCGATGGCGGCCGAGATTCGGCGCCGACTGAAGGCATCCGACCTGGCGCAGTGAGCGCGGGTCTCACGCGAGGTGGACGGCAATGGCGAAGACGAAGGGTGTGTCGGACGATTTCGGGACGGGTGGTGCTGGGCTCAACCCCGGCTTCCCCCACATGGGCGAGGACGGGGCCGAAGAGACGCTGATCAGCCTGCTCCGCAAGGGCAACACGTCGCCCGACGTGCAGGTGTTCGATTCGAGCGGCACGTGGACGAAGCCCGACGGCGTCACGATGATCGAGGTCATCGCGTTCGGTGGTGGCGGCGGCGGCGGGTCCGGCGGCAACAACACGAGCGACTCCGGCGGCGGCGGCGGGGCGGGCGGAACGATGGTCACGGCCTCGTTCAAGGCATCGGCCCTCTCTTCGACGGTGGCCGTGACCATCGGCGCGGGCGGGGCGGGCGGCGCGGCGAAGGGTACGACCGGCGACGGCAACAACGGCACGGCCGGCGGCGACTCCACGTTCGGCTCGTACCTGAGCGCCCCTGGCGGCACTTACGGTGGCGGCGGCACGAACGCTGCCGGTGCGGCAGGAGCGGCCCTGACCACGCGCTACTCGAACATCGGCGGAGCGGGCGGCGCGGGCAACGATGACAGCGCGGGCGTGGACGGCGAGCGTTCCTTCGCGGGCGGCGGCGGCGGCGGCGGCGGCGGTATCGACACGTCGAACCGTGACGGTGGCGCAGGCGGCGGTCGTCCGTCTGGGTCCACCGCGACGGGCGGCGGCGGCACGGCTGGCTCCGGTGCGGGCGTGGCCGGCGGTGCTGGCTCGGCGGCAGGCACGGGCGTGTTCATGGGCGGCGCGGGCGGCGGCGGTGGCTCGGGGCGCACCTCGGGCGGCAACGGCGGCGCGGGCGGCGCGGGCGGACTGCCCGGTGGTGGCGGCGGTGGTGGTGGCGCGGGCGGCTCGGGCGTCAGCTCGGGGGTCGGTGGCGCGGGCGGCGGCGGCCGCGTGATCGTCCTCTCGTACTGACCCTCCCCCGAGCCACGCTCCCGGCGTGGCTCATCTCGCTCGCGGCGCGGTTTCCACCGCGGCCGCTCCTCTCCTCAGCCTGCGCACCTGCGATCGCGGCGTCGTGTCCGACCCGGACGCCGGATCGCTCACCTGGACGATCGTGGATGTCACCACGGACGCGCGCGAGCTCTCGCCGAGCACCGTCGCGGGGCCGGTCACGGTCGACCTGACCGCGGACCGGATCGCCGACGCGACCGGGCACTTCGCCGCGGTGGGCAACCCGTTGATCCCGTCGAACGCGGAGGATGGGGCGCACGAGATCCGGTGGTCGTGGACAGTGGACGGGAAGACGCACACGTACGCGGAGCGGTTCGACGTGCTCGAAGGGGTGCCGCGCGGGCTCGGGGGTGGCTACGCGCTGGTCTCCGACTTCCGGCGGGAAGACGTCTGCGAGGAGGGGGCGAGCACGGTACGGCTTCTGCGGCTGATCGCGGAGCAGAGTCAGGAGATCGAGCGGTGGACGCGCCGGTGGTTCGAGCCGCGGTTCATGGAGATCCGGGTCGACGGGACCGGTCAGAACACCCTCCTGTTGGGGCAACCGATCATCGCGCTGTCCTCCGTGAAGATCGTGGACCAACCGATCGCGGTGGACTTCGATTCGGACGAGCTCCGGGTCTACAACCGGCACCTCACCGGGATGCTGGAGCCTGACGACCGTGTGTCGCCGCGGATCTCGCTCCCGCTTCTGCGATGGCCGTACGAACTGGGCGGGACGTGGAGTGGGCTCTTCTCCTCCTCCCCGTCGATCCGGCGGAGCTTTCCTGCCTACGAGCAGAACGTTCGGGTCGAAGGGATCTTTGGCTACACCGATCCGGATGGGACGCACCTCGGCAAGACGCCCGACGCGATCCGGCGCGCGACCATGTTGCTGGTCCAGCGCCGACTGCCTTCGCTCGCTGACACGGACGCGGCGTTCGACGCGCAAGAGGGACACCGGGTGAAGCGAATCAAGACCCGGGACCAAGAGATCGAGTACGACCAGCGACTCGTCGCGGGCACGCTCGCCATCACCGGTGACCCCACGATCGACCGCCTCCTGACGCCGTTCATGTCCGCTCTCCGGGTGGGGAGCACCTGACCGTGGCGGGCATCCCGCAAGGCGGCAAGCTCATCCGACCGATCCTGGTCGAGATCGAGCGGATCGACCCCGCGGCGACCGCGGCGGCCGGGCAGTACAACCACGTCCTGAAGGAGCCGATCCCGCAGCGGGCGAACGCGGGCCGGACCACCGAGCAACGCACGGACGGGATGGTGCGGCGGCCCCCGATCAAGATCCTCGCCCAGATGGAGCGGGGCCCGTTCATGGCCCTGAACATGGTCGCGAGCGGCAACGCGGCGAGCTCCAACCTGCGGCTCGTGCTCCATCGGCGCGACCTCGCGAAGCGGGGGCTCCTGCTCGCGGACGGGCTGCCCGACTTCCACGTGGGCGACCGGATCCTCGCGACCTACACCCGGTGGGGGAAGTTGATCGCGCCCATCCCCGATCCGCCCGGGCTCTACTGCACCCAGGTGCAACCGGCCGGCGAGGGGCTCGGGGGCAACCAGAACCTCGTGGTCCTCTACTTCGACCACCGCGATCAAGCCGTCCCGGGCGGGTGAGCGGGAGGGCAGCGCCGTGATCTCGGTGAAAATGATCGGCGACTGGGGCGAGATGGCCCGCATCGCGCGGACCATGCAGGCGCGGTTCAAGCGCGCGCTCGAGGTCGCGGTGATGCAGGAGGCCCACATGCTGCGGGGCTTCATCGTCAAGGGCATCGCCTCGCAAGCCCCGGGAGGGCAGGCGTTCCAGCCGATCAGCCCGCTCACCCGCGCCCTGCGCAAGGTGCTGGGCGGCGCCGGCAGCAAGGCGCTGATCGCGACCGGGGCGCTGCGCGGGAGCATCACGGTGACCCGGGTCCCGAGCGCTGAGCCGAAGGCGTTCGTGGGGGTGCTCCGGAACGCCAAGAGCAAGGGCGGCAAGAGCTTGGCGAACATCGCCGAGATCCACGAGTTCGGGGCGTCGATCCGGAAGACGGACCGGATGCGCCGCTTCCTGCACGCGGTCGCTCGGCAGGCCGGGCTCGCGAAGGAAGGGCTTCAGGTGGGCGGGGTGGGGAAGGTGTTCAAGCGGGGTGGGCGCTGGCGCAACGCCGCGGGGCAGTTCCTGTCGGGCAAGCAACTCGCCGCCGCGAAGGCCGCAGAAGCGGCCGGGCGGGGAGCGAAGAAGCCGGGGGTGGGGTCGATCGTGATCCCGCCGCGCCCGTTCATCGGGCCGGTGCTTCAGAAGTACGGCAAGCCCGAGGACGTGAAGAAGCGGTTCTATCAGAGGGTTGCGGCAGCGATGGGCGGGGACTTGGGCAAGGTGGCCGGCGCGGGCTTCGGGGTGAGCGGCGCGTAGAGGTCGTGCAACCCGGCCCGCTCGAACGCCTTTCGGGCCTTGGCCGCGAGGGTTTCTTCGATCTGGCGCACCCGCTCCCGAGAGATCCCGAACATGTCCCCCACCTCGCGGAGCGACTTCGTCTCGTCGGTCATCCACCGGTGCTCCACGATCGCGCGCTCCCGCGGGTTGAGGCCCTTGTTCAATCGGTCGACCACGGCCCGGATCCGGGCGCGATCTTGCGTCGTGATCGCCTGCTCTTCCGCCGGGACGCCATCCGCCGCGATCACGTCGAGCAGCGTCCGCTCGTACCCTTCGTTCTGCGCGGCAGGGAGCGGCGCATCGAGCCTGGCGGGATGCAGCGCGCGGTGGGCCTCGATCGCGTGGCGCTTGTTCGCGGGCCGGTCACGCATGTGCACCGGTACCCGGATCGTGGTGCCTTCGTTCGCGACCACGCGCTGGATCCGGTGCTTCGCCCAGTGGCCCGCGTAGGTGATCAGCTTGACCCCCTGCCGTAGATCGAACCGCTCGACGCCCTTCAGGAAGCCCACCTGGGAAGCGGTGTAGAGGTCGCCCTTCTCCAGGTCGTGGACGCCGCCCCCGTGCTTCTTGGCCCAGAACCGGATCGCCTTGTCGTGGGCGAGGAGCAGGATCTCCCCCGCGTTGCGGTCCCCTGCCTGGTAGCGCAGGATGAGGTCCGCTTCGAGGTCCCCCGCGATCTGGCGGTGAGACATGGGCGCGAGCCGGGCGGCCAGAAGCTCCGCGGTGATCGGCATGGCTGCGCATTGCCGAAGGATCTCCGCCTCGACCTCACGGTCCTCGGCGTCCTCGCTCGGGGCCTCGGAGGCGACCACCGGGGCCGGGACATCGACGGGGATCGCGGCGACCGGGGCCAGGACCGTGGGTGCGGGGGCGGCGCGGGGCTTCTTCGCGCGCGGCAACGGCGGCGGCGCCGGGGTCTCCGGGGTCTCCGGAGCGGCGGGCGCCGGGACCTCGCAGGCGCGCGGCTGGTAGGGTTGCGAGCACGGGGTGCGCCGCGCTGGCGCCGGCGGGATCGGTGCGCGCCACCGAGCCGCGAGGCCTTCGCCCACGGTCACGGCCTGCTGCCTGTTCCGGAGCTTGCGGAGGACAGCGATCAGCTTCTCGGCGGGGATGCCGAGACGCTCGGCGATCTCCGTGCGCTTCAGGGGGTCGCCCCTCCTCGCGAAGGAGCGCGGCGACGAGCACGAGCGGGGACGTGGGCGGGTCGTCGCGGGCGATCTCGATCGTGCGCCCCCACCGCGCACTGGCCCGCGTGCCGTGCAGCGCCGCTCGTCCGCGAGCCTTCAGCAAGCCCAGCGCATGCTGAATCTGCCAGATGCCGCCCCCGATCTCGATCGCGAGATCGCGCATGCTGAAGGCCCGCGGCTGGTCAAGCAGCGCGTCGACCCGAGCGATCAGCGGGGCGATCGAGTCCCCTCGCACGCGCCTTCTGCCACGTGGCCCCTGCCGCCCCGCTGGCGAAGCGACGGGGTTCGGGTCGACTTGGGGGGAGGCCTTTGCTCCCTGCGCGAGCCAGGACGGCGCCTCGCGCGCCAGTGGGGGCGGCGCGGGGCAGTCGGGGACTGCCGGGAGCACGACGTCGTTCCCCGGGGGCGGTGCGGGGCTGAGGAGCACGCGGAGGATCGCGGTCGGCCCCTTGTGCGGGATCAGGAGCTTCACCACCCGGGCGACCGTGACGTCCTCGGCGCTGCACACGAGGTCGGCGATCTGCCGGTCCGGCAGGGCGCGGACCGCGCGAGCGAGGGTACGTGCGGTGGTCATCGGGGTTGGCCTTTCGGTGGACGACAGCGGCCATGTCGCGCCAGGAAGGCATCCTGCATGGCCTTGAGCATCGTCCCTTCGACGGGTTGCGGGAGCGGCACTTCCCGGTCGCAGTGTGCGCACCACAAGCGCGCTCGCCGCATGTCGAGCTTCACGTGATCCGTCGGTCCCGGCGGACGAGAAGGGGTGTCCTCCGGTGGGGGCAGGACCGGTGCGTCGTGAGCAGGGCAGCGGGCGGGATAGCCGACCGTGTCGAGGTCTACACCAAGGTCGCGCTGGTCTTCGGCGCGAGCCCTTGGCGCAGTCGGGGCAGTGGGTCGCTTCCAGGGCTTGGAGCTTCTTGCTGACGTCCAGGAAGGCTTCGCCGACGGACTGCCCTGTGGCCTTCTGGATCGTGACCGTGTAGGCCAGTTGGCCGCCGCGGTGGACCTCGAACATCAGGAAGTTCTGAGCGCCGCCCTTCGCGATCGCTTCGTCGAAGCTCTCGACGAAGATGCTCGCGATCTCGCGGGCGTCGACCACCTGCATGCGGTCGTTCGCGAACGAGAAATCGGGGTCCATGAGCTTGCGGTTCAGGTCTTCGGTGGCCGCAAGCTCGGCGCCGAGGTCATCAATCCGCTCCGCCAGCGTCCCGCCCTCCGGCGCGCCGAGGGCCGTGAGCTTCGCGTGGGCCTCTTGGATTTCGGTGGTCATCGGCCCGTCTCCGTGTTCGCCGGCAGGAACTTCGGGCGGACCAGGGTCTTCGAGGACACCGTCTCCCGCAGCCCGGTGGCGAGCCAGATCACCCGCTGGTTGCCCCCCTTCACTCGGTAGAGCTTCACCGCGGTAAGCGGCGCTTTCAGGCGCGCGTCCCCATCCCACTCGAACAGGGCACCGGCCGGGAGGTCACTGAGGGCCACTAGCGCCGCGGGGCTGGGCTTCAGGTTGAGGACGAGGCGCTGTCCGGTGTCCCCGTACAGCACCTGCGCGCTCGCGATCGTCTGCCAGCCGAGCGGCCGACCATTCTCGTCTCGGCCCGCGATCGACACCTCGAGCGTCCCGCTCGGATCGGCGCTCCGGAGGAAGGAGATGACGTCGGCGGTCTTCACAGGAGCGGCCCTCCGGGGTCGATGTCCGTCGGGATGTGCCAGCGTCCCTCGACGACCGGCTCCACGATCCAGCCAGCATCCGTGACCGTTCGGCGCAGGCGATTGGCCGAGACCAGCGCATTCTCGACGCCCGCGATCTCGCGCACGAGGTCGTACCAGCGCTCCTCGGCGATCGCCTCGCGGCACGCCTTCAGGAAGTCCGTTCCGCCCCAGAGCATCAGGTAGCCCTTGAGCAGGTCGAGCCGCGCCCGCAGGGTCTCCCGTGCCGGACCGTGCTGGTCGTGGTGCATCGCGATCGCGAGCTCGTAGTCTTCGACAGACCGAACGGTCGCCGCGAGGGCGTCGGGCAAGCTGTTCTCTGGCGTCGCCGTGTTGGCGTACCACTTCACGGAAGCATGGTGTTTCTGCGCGTCCGCGAGGTCGCGCTCCTTCGGAGTCATGACCGGGGTCGCCGGCGCGGCGACGCCGGCAGCGGCGCGGTGCTGCCGTTCCAGCGACTCGCGGTTCTCTCGCTCGATCGCCGGGTCGGAGAACGGGGGCACCTTGAGGTCCGGGTGCTCGGCCTCGATCTCGCGGACCCTTCGGGTGATCCTCTCCACGCGCGCGGTGGCCACGCTGAGGATCTCCCCGAGCGCGCCGCGGAGCGCC
>ERZ869921.449-NODE-449-length-25888-cov-15.799946_pt1 | contig 25888 bp, 34 predicted proteins | sample MGYA00579310_ERZ869921 | MGnify/ENA primary metagenome ERZ869921 (study PRJEB32216, sample SAMN09231816) | wastewater metagenome | place: USA: Maryland | collected 2016-06-21 | study: EMG produced TPA metagenomics assembly of the PRJNA472060 data set (Reclaimed... | reverse complement strand
CGTTATAATAATACAGCAAATGTAATACAAATGAATGTAACTTGCAAATATTTTAACAAAAAAAAGCACCGAGAAATAACTCCCGATGCTTTTCGCCCCAAATAAATAGCCTCAACCTAGCTACTTTATCTTAAATATAGGTGCTTTCACGCCTACTAATATTCGTTGTTCTGTATCGAAACCTACTTCAAGTTGTTTGCCGTTGCGTAGTTGTACGCCTGCGCTTGCAGAAATAACGTTTTTATCAAAGTTCTTTGTTGCTCCAACTGTTACGCCACCAAGTATAAGAATAGGTTGTCTAACTTCCATTTTCTTTTCTTTTGTAGTGTAGTCTAATTTTACTTTATGCACTATTCCAGATGAAACTCCGCTAACTACTGCATTGATATTATCATCATCAAAGTTTTGGCTAAATTCTCTTAATGCTAAACGTTCTTTTAGCACCTGCTCTAAACTATCGTTTACCATTGTAAACATTCTATTATCCATTTCTGAAAGTTTTAATAGGCTATCTATTTGTGTTTGGCTAAAGTTGTACATAGCTTTTAATCTTTCAATTACTGACTTGTCATTTTTGGACAAATTTTGTCCGTTTTTTTGTTTGACATATTTTGTCAAATAGATAATTTTTTCGTTTGGCTTTTCCGCTTTGAATGAGCCTTTTTCTTGTTTAATAGTAATGGTTTGTTTTTCTCCTTTGCAATTTCCAACGAAGAAATACATCACAATTAATCCAAGTATAAAAGCTGATAATGTTTGTATGTTTTTCATGTTACCTTAAAATATAATTTATTAAAAAATATCCAAATATAGCACCAAATCCCGCTCCAAAAGAATAAAACATTTTGCTTCTAAAGTCAGATAAAGCAATTTTAGATACGTTATAACTCCAAAGCAAACTAATTGTAAACGATGCTAAAAAAATACCTAAAACATATCCTTTTGATATTAGCAAAGTATTAATAGCAACTAATCCTATTTGAGTGAAACTGGTAAAAAATATTTTTATGTTTTTCATTTTATTTTAGTTTTACCTTTTTGCTGATATTAGCAATTTGGTTATTCAAAATACATTTTAACTTCTGCTGTTCTTCTGTTTACTAAACCTTTTAACGGCTTTTTACCAACATAAATCCATTTCATAAATTCATTTTTTATCGATACATCTGATGGATTATTATTTACTTTTTTAAGAAGTGTGCTGTTTTTCAATGCATTACAACCTAAATTATAAGCAAATGAAACTAAAGCATTAAATTGATTTTGATTAATATCATCACGACAATAAGCATCTACTTCACGCTCATAAGTTTTAATCGTATTTTTAAATAATTCAATCGCTCTTTCTTTAGTAATATCTTTGTCAGTAAGTTTCACTTTTGTACCATCTTCATATCTAGTAGAACCATATCCAATTGTAGGAACTCCAGCACTACATAAATAAGGCTTTAATTTCAATCCTTCCCATTGAGTTATCAATTCAATTCCTGCATTATCAATTTTTACTATCTTCATCTTCTAGTTTATTATTATTAATCGTTTTTTCTCTAATTTCCTGCTGTTTCATTTTGTAATCAAGTAAATGCATTCTTATTGCTGCCACTAACTTAAAACTCAAATATGCAAGTCCTACAAAAGAAAACATGAAACTAATGAAGTCATTTATAGGTTGTATTTTTATTTCTCCGTCGAGTAAATCTTTTACTAAATCAAAAGTGTTTCTTCCCCAAAGGAAAAACACTATTCCATCAAAAAACAATCTAAGCTTGTGATCAATAGTGACCATATTTTTTTCTTATTAAAATGTAAAACAATACAGCAAAGGCGGATAAAAAATATTGGTCGAATAGTTTGCTATAATAATTATAAGTCATCCAATGCGCTATTATTGAAATAACATTAGAAAATATTAATGACAATACCATTGCTCTCACTATCTCGCAATAGCGAAAAGGTTTAAACCAAATTATTACCAAAGTCATTAGATTAGAAGAGTAAATCGCATTGTATTTAAGTTTAATTGTTGTTTTTCAACTCGTTTAACTCATCAGTTTTGATGTACTCTTCACCATTGGATAGTATTGTTTCAAGATTTTCCAAAAACCAAGAAGTTCCTGTTTTAATTCCCAAAATCAATAAACTTTCGCTGGAGTAACCCATTGCCAATAATATTACTATTGATGCATTTTCGGTATTCGTCCAAATCTTTTTGAACTTTCTAAACCACTTCGGCGCTGGTTTGCCTATACTATCTAATCCTATGTTTATGTTTGCCATTATTCTTTTAATTTTAACATTGAACTATGAAATACTTTACTAGCAATAGCAAAATTCAATGAGATTACTATTGTAGCTATAAAACTAAAATCGAACTTGAAAATAGTATCTAATCCAAACCACAAATAACCACCTACTATTCCCCAGCGAATATCACGAGTACTGTATTTGCCTTCAAAATATTTCACTTGTATTGCTTCTATTAGCATTCCAACTAGGAAACAAAAGAAAAGAACATGGAAAATATCTAGTAATATACTCGGCGGGTTAATGAAACTCAAAACCAAATTAGCAACGCCCATTCCAATAGCTAAATGACTTGGGATGTTCTCTTCTTTTTTAAGATTTTCGGGTTTGAAATCTTGTAACCAGTTCACGAATAAATCCACTAAACCAACCACAAAAGAGAATTTAATTTGCAGTTTAGCGTTTTTCTGTTTTGCTGAATATTCATTCTCCAATCGTCTTTTCACGATTGATAAAATAGCTAGTCCTGTTCCAATAACTTCGAGCCAAATATCGTCGATACCTGCTGTTTGTTTTAGGTTGATTAAAAAATCTGTTGCAAATGCTATTAGTGATAAAATAGCAAATTTGTACTTAATTAGTAATGTTTTCATAATTCTTCGATTGATTTTAAACAATGGTTTTTATCTAATGTATCAAGTATATAGCAAAGTGCTTTACCTGTTTTCGTTAATGTATTTCCTCTTTTGTTTTTGCCTAAAGCACTTGAAATGGTTTCTCTTACATCGCCAAATGGATAGCCATCTTTTTGTAAAGTATAATTCCATAATGTTCTGAAATTTCTATTAGCAAATCGGTCAATATCCATTGCAGTTTGCTTAAAATATTGGTTTGATATTCCTTTTTTAGCAAAGACAACAATAAAGTTTGCCAATGTTAAAGGCAACCATAATATAGTAGCGATTATGAATAGTAAAAATCCCATTATTCAGGTCGTTGTGCTAGCGTTAATAAATCCGCTGTTAATGCTTGTGCTTCGGCTTCTGTCAATTGCTCTGGCACATTTTCCATTAGTTCAACAATTTGCTTTGCTTTGTCTATATCGTCACGCTCCAATGCCGTTAATCCTGCGCTTCTACCACGTTCCACCATTGCAATAAAATTGTCAAAAATCAATTGTCCGTTATCCCACATACCTGTTACCATACCTGAATAAGTTGCATAGTCTAACGTCATAGCAAAGTCATTTTCTGCTTCATTTTCTAACAAACTTTGAACGTAAGGTCTTGTTTTTGCTCCTGAAGTAACGTCGTATTTTAGCTTATAAACTTCTTCTAAACATTGTTGATATTCAGGATTAAGATGTTTTTGCATCGATGAAGCTTTTGCTATTTTAATCAATAGAACAAATGCATTAATCAATCTTTCGTTTAGTCTTGGCTTCCAATAATCCACCAACTCCTGTTGCGTTGCTCCTTCGTAGAATTCGCCTGTTTGCTCATTGAAATGAGTTTTTACATAGCTTTCAGTTGGCATTACTACTGTATAACCATGTATTCCATCATCTTGAGGCATTTCTGTATAGTAATTTGGTTCTAAAACCAAACCCGTTTCTTTGACATATTTATTTAGATATAAACTCATAAATTTAAATTTTAACTAATTCCAGAAGTTGCTGTAAATGTATCTGTACCTATTTTTTTGATTTTAGCATTAGAACCTTTTTTTACAATAGCTGCATTAGCTACAGATAATATTATTGATGGTATAAAAGTTCCAGCCGAACTTGTTCTAAAACTTCCTGTAATTTTTATAAATCCAGTAGATGCAGTTGAATTTGTCACTAACTGATATGAAGTTGTAGCAGTTATTATCCCATTAAAAATGCTACCTGTTATAAAAGCTTGTTTTATAGCTTCAGTCTTTAATAAAATATTTGAATATGTTGCTGTACCTAAAATTTGAAAACTGAAATTTGAAGAAGTTGTTGATAGATTGTCTAAATAAACAAACATTTCAAACTCATACAAACTATTAGCATCTAAAGAAAATGCACCATTTCCTGAAGTTCCAACATTGAATAGTTTTTGAGCAGTTGTTATACTTGATAACGCATAATCATTCAACAAGTTAAGCTCTGTGTTTTTTATATCTTTTCCATCTAATTCTGTTTGCAATCCAGTTATTGTAGAAATAGCTTGGCTTCCTGTGTGATTTGCTCTGTTTTTTAAATTTGCATCAGTATCATTAGCAGTTGCGCCTGAAGCTATACCTGATAATTTGCTTTTTTCTGTGGTTGTGTAGTCTTCTGTACTTAATTGTTTTCCTGCTACTTTATCAACTTTATCAGATAATCCTGTGTCAACATAGCTTTGATACGCTACGTTCTCTGTGCTTTCAGTTTTAGGAAATAACAATTCTGTTTGACCACCTGCATTTGGTGTATAATTTATTGATATGTTATTTTCAGGACCATCTCCCATACCTATTTCAAGTGATGACAGTGTACCATTATCGAAAATACTTATTAAATCAGAATATATGGTTAAAGTCTTACCATTTGCTGTATATGTTGCTCCGTTTTCGAGTATTTGTTGTAATGTTTCTGAACCACCACCGCCTGCATTATTATAAACGTCTTCTAACGCTTGGTTTAATGATGAAGATGCTGATGTATGTGGGTTGGTTACGTTAAAATTATTACCAGTTAAAAGAACAATGCCTGTAAAACCATTAACAGAAACAACACCAGTTGAATATGAAGTATCAAAACCTAAATAACCTAATTCAGCAAGTTTTTCACTCAATTCGGTTATATTAGCAAATGAAGAAAATGTGTCGCTATTAACCTCATCAACTATTGTAATATCACTATATCTGTATTTATTTCTTTTTGATTGCCCAATTTCAACAATTTGAAAAAAATCGCCATCGATATGAAAAGTAAATTTACCGATAATAAACTTTGGTTTATCGCTTGGCTCATGCAACCAAACTAAATTACTTTTCTTTGTTATAGTTAAAGTACTCATATTTTTCTAATTACTGTACAATTCCATCCATTTACAACTATACTAGCATCATCATCTGAATTAAATTTAATTTGCGCTGAATTATCTCTAGTCAATTCATTATTAATAGTAATTCTTATTTCAGATGTTATATTGCTATAAGAACCAATAGTTTTAAATAATTTATGTGAATGAAAATATATGTTATAAGGAGTATCATCTTGCCCTAATTCCATATACATATTCACTATTTGATTAGCTGAAGTAGTTGTGATATTAACGTCACTTCTTATTAAAACAGTATCTCCAATATTCAAATTAGAAAAATCAAACTTATTAGTTAAAACATCATAAACAGTAACTCCTATTGGAATTTCATCTTCATAAGTATAACTTCCTGCACCATCGTTTTCTAAAACTATATTTCCAGTTGTATATGATATAGTACTTCCACTATCGTTATAGTCGAAGTTAAACATATCAATATTTTTTTGTTGTTTTGGATATGTGTATCGGCTTGGAATAAACAAACCTCTATCGTCAAATTCTAGTTTAAATCTATCAAAACCGAATTCTATATAAAAGCCTGTTTGATTACCTACTTTAAATTTGAAATCTATTTTATCGCCAGATTCTAAATAAATGTTTTGATAAAAAATATTATGCTCATCAAAAATAAAACCATCATAACCTGCTGATAAATCAAATGTATTATAAATTACACCGTTTTTATAAACAAAAATATTGAAACTAAATTCGGTTGCACTATATAAAGATGGAATAATTAATGATGCAGATAATAAATAATTTCCTGTTTTTTCAACTGTTGTTTTTAATCTATCATCTCCTACATCAATAGTCGCATCACAATTTTCAGCAGAAACAAACAACCCTCTTTTACCTTTATATTTTAAGTTTGGAGAATTTATAGCTGATATTGAGCCTGTACCACCTGTTACATTTGTATTCCATGTAAATTCACTATCAAAACTTGCAAATTCAGGAAGTAAATTTTCTGAATATTTTGCATTTACATTTTTTGTTATTGCTGTTGGTATTGCTGACATGATTAATCGTTATTTTCGTAGTGAATATTAAGTCTTAACTCTTGATTTGGTGCTAAATTACCAATTAAATATATAGTTCCCAAAGATATTGAAACTTGAACTAATTGCCCATCAGAAGTAGGACACATAAAAATAGTATCTGCGCCTGTTTTAGCATAAAGTTCAGTATTTGGTATCGTTACCATTGTAGTACCATTTTTAGTAATGGTATATTTGCTAGTTATTTTACCTGATAAATAAGTAATATTACCCTGTTTTTTATACCTTAAATCGTGCCAAAAAACATTAGTTCCAGTTGCTAACGTTTGAGTTACTACTGTTTGATATAGTTCATTAATAAGTTGCAAAAAAGCATTTCTAACCTTTGTTATATTAACAACGCTTGTTATAAAGCCATTAATTGCTGATATTATACTTGTTTTTGTTGCCATTATACTAAAAATTCATCGTTATCAAATTCACTAATTTCAAATTCCCCATCAGCTATTGTAAAGTTCCAAACCTCACTATCATTAATCCCTGCAAAAAGTTCATTAAACTCGCTTTTTATTTTATCTGCATCAAGTAAAACGTAATATTCTCCGTTTTCAAATGCATTTACAAAATTCAAAGATAATACATTATCTAATATAGTTGGATAAATTGTTTCAACTAAAACACCATTTTTATAAAGATATGCTTTTAAAGTACTATCTATAATACTGCAATTTCTATTAAAAGTAATTAACAATGGCGCATCAATACTACTATAAAATCCATTGTCAATTGGTGTAGTTTCATAGCTTAAAGGCTCAAAAATAGTAAATTCACGCTCAAAAGTTTCATCATAGTTTATAGCAACTGTGAAATTAGCGTCAAATGTATTAGCGTCCATTTGTCTATCTCCAACCTCCGCAATAGCTTTGTTAGTAACTCTTTTACCATCGATGTATATAACTGGCATTGATAGTAAATTGTTTACCCTTAAAAGCGTAAAGTTATTGCACATATCAAATCTATACTTCTCTAGTTGAGTTACTATTTGTTTGCTACTAACTTTTAATCCATCTATTCTTGTGTATTGTTCCGCTGTTGCTTCAGCTAATGGTGTTGTGTACAAGCATTTTAAACGAATTGAAAGCATTTCATCGTTTGTCGTGTTGTAGTTTCTATAATCAAACTCGGTACATACATTTGAATAATAATCGCTAATTTCAAATAACTGACTAAACCAAACGTAATCTGAAACAGTATGTATAAATTTTAATCTAACTGGAGTATCGTAGAAATCATTTAAAATTGGTGCTATTTCAAACTTTATTTGAGGTAAACCATTTGCATCTGTAAATTGCTCAATGGCTACTTTTTCAGAAATATCTAGTAAAATATTATTGCATTTGTCAATTATTAAAACTTGGTAATTCCCATCAAAAGAAATTCCTAGTTTAGTAGAAGTAACTTGTTTATATATTTTATTAGGGGATAAGCTGACAGCATCAGTATAAATTATTGACGACGCTCTGCTATCATTAACCTTATCGGCTAATTCAATAGTTGGTTCTAATCTAATGAAGCTATAATCCATGCTAAATCATCTGAAAATTCATTAATATCTGTATATTCAACTCCGTTTATTGTAATGTATTTAAAATCTTTAGCGTTATTAATTGCTACATCATTCTCATCAAACAAAATTACAAAAATATCATTAACTACGAAGTTTTTAAGATTAATTTCATAGTCATTTAAGAAAATAGATGTATCAGTTGTAGTTATTTTCAAAACATTTTTTTCATATTTCTCTAATAAAGTTAGATCTAACGTTTCATCTTTCCAACCATAATCAAGTTCTTTTACATAACCTTTGATTATATTTCCTGAATTTAATCTTACTCTAACAAAACCTTTTTTGTCATTAACATCTTTGATTAGTTGCGTAGCTTTTTCAAATTCACAAAATACGGTTACATCATGCACTTTTGGACTTAAAATTTTGTAGTCTAAAATATCATCAGTTAAAATACTTGCATTATCTACAACTGCTTCGGTTTCTGTAATCAATCGACTTGAAAGATTTCCATTAACCTCAAACATTGTGTTTTTTATTTCTTTGTCTTTGTCAAAAATACTTGCAGTTGATAAAATATTGTACCAATTTTTAATATTTCTCTTTATAGAATATCTTAAATTTGCATAGTTATTACTATTTTCAATACCGCTAATTTCAGCGAAATCTTCTGCTGTTTCTACTATATAATCAATATTGTTTAGATTATACGTTATTTTGATTATGCTTTCGCCTGAAAACGGATTTACTGAAATACCTACTAAAGTCAATAAACTTGGTGTTATCTCTATAATGCTATAAGTACCTGCATTATTACCTTCAATGGTTATTGTAGAAAACTGATTAAATCCAAGCAAATCCCATCTGAAATTGTTTGATAGTAATTTCAATGTAACTCCAGTTCTTTGTTGTTTTATGTTATCTGAAAAGCTGTTTGTTAATGATGGCGGTGCTTGTCTGCATTTAATTAAAAATAACTTATCGTCATATTGTAAGCTTTCAGTATCTTTCGCTTCAAATATTCTTCTTCTTTGTTCTTCAAGTAAAAATGCGCTTCTAATGTGGTCTAACTCTACCTTTAAACGTCCTTGACCGAATGGCGTAGGCATTAACCATTGTGTTTGACCATGAACATCATCTAACGTATTTTCGCCGTTTGTTTCTCTATCTTTTGAACTATTTTTATACGAAACCTCGAATGTTTTTATAAAATAGTCTTTGTTGAATGTGGTTTTTTGCTCATAGTCTGGCAATTCATCAAAAACAGATAATTCTTCATTTGCATAAAAATCTGAATAATGTAAAAATTCAACGCTATCGGTGTTTATTTGTTTTCCAACACATTGCTCTTTTACAACATCGCATAAATCTTTGAACTTATTATTAAATGGCTTGTCTGTTTTTTGCCCAATCAAATAACCATTTGTTGCAAAATTATCGTAATGCTCTCCACCAACGTCATATAAAGGCGCAATAGTTTGCAAACTAGAAATGCTTTTTACATTGTGTTTTAAAACATCTATAAATCTACTTGCTTTTATAACGCTGTCTATTGAAGTTGAGGTTGCTTTGATTTCCATTTTGTAATTAGTGAACTCTGCACCCATATTCAATATAGCAACACTAGAAGTAAAAATATCAGTCCAAAAAATAGATAATCCCTCTCCACTTAATAAATTAGGCATATCAACTTCAAAATCTAAATCTAAAATAAAATCTTGATTAGCACTTCCGCTAAATGACTTTGTATATATATTTATTGTTTCTAGGTCTGCTCCAGTAACATAAGGAAATACATATTTATACATATTTAAAACAAAAACACCACTAGTACTAGCACTTCCATTAGGTCTGTATTTTAAAGTTCCCTTAATAGTAAACTTAATTTTACCACTAGTCAATTGTGTTCTAGCTTCAATGTACCTAAAATTATTTATTGCTTCGGTAATATTAGTATCAATTCTATTATTAAAAGTAACTAAACTATCGTCAATTTCATAAGTAGTTAAATTTAAAAAAGGATTAAATCTATCTAAAGCCAACCCATTAAAAACTGTTGTTGTTTCATTTTCCCATACGCTTTTCTGAACAACTGGTTTAGCCTTTAGCAAAACATTAACTGTACTACATGGCTCTATATCGTTACCATCAACATCCTTATCAGAAAATGCATTAATTACTACATCTTCATTTCTTTTACATTTTTCTCTATTAGTATCTTGAATTACTTTAAAAGTAATGCTATCGTACTTGATAATGGCTGTAAAGTAATCAAATATACCTTTGCTAAATTCAATACCATCTTTTTCGATTATATATTCTACTCTACTATTCCAACCTAAATCATTGAATAAGGATAACAAATAATCAAATCCATGAGTAGCATGATTAACCTCAACACCATTAATAAGTTGTTGATTTAATGCTAATTCTTCAAATTCTTGTCTTGTAAATTCAAATTCAGTTTCCTCATCAGAAATATATACATCTCTACCCCAAAAATCTTCCTGCTTAACCTTATGACTACTAGCATCAAACCCAGAAGGCTCGGATATTTCAATTTTACCTACACTTGGATAGTCTAAAAAGTTTAAATAATGCTTAAATGTCATAGCCTTTAATGTTTATTACATTGTCTAATATTTTAGTTCTTATGCCGTTTTTCTTTTCATAAACAGCCTTACCTCTTTTGTCTATCTGAACTGCAAATGTAGGTTTATTTTTTATGATTTCTTTTAAACTTTTGATTTCTTCAACTGTTCTTTCATCAGAATAGCGTATGTCATTTTTAACTAAAATATTATTTAAGTCTTTGTTAAATAATAGCCTTTGCGTTTCTTCTGCTGTATAAATCTTATCCCCTGCGTTTAAATGTTTTAGCCTTGCTCCTTTATCACTTCCGAAATCTTTGATATTTCCATACTTATCTGTGTGTAATTCCGCTCCTCTTTCATCTGTAAAGGCTATCCCCTCTGGTGCGTTTTTAGTTCCTTTATAGAATTGTGGTATTTTTTGCGATGCTATAAAAGCTGTTTGTATTGCTCCTAAAATACCTATTGTAATAGCTAGTGGAATATTAGCACTAGCTAACGCCGCTGTTACACCTTGCGCTGTATTTATCAATGAGTTAAAGATTGCTATTTTTTGTTGGTCTTGCGCTTGGCGTCGTTGTATTTCTTTTCTTCTTCTGTCATATTCCTCTTCTATGTTTTTTTGAGCAACTGCACTCTCACCAGCAAATAACAAAGCATTTTCTTTTTGCATTTCTAATCTTTGATATTGCGCTTCATAATTAGCTTGTTGTTGGCTATTTATAAATTCAAACGTATCTTTTGCCACATCACCGATAAATTTCATTCCTACGGCAAACTTTTCATTAAAAGTATCTGCTGTATTCCACATTTTATCAAATGTGCCATCAAACATTGGAACTAAACTATCAAATCCTAAATTACTTAATTGCCCATTGTAAATTGACTTGAATAATGATTTTAATTCCTCTTCTAGTTCTGCAGTTTTCTTTTTAGCATCTTCTGAACGTGTTTCTACATCTTTTAATAGTTTTATGTAGTTTTCCCAAGAAGATAAATCAGCTTTTATTACTTTACTAGGGTCTTCAATTAAATCTATTGACCTTTGAAGTCCATCTACTACTTTTTGATAATTAGCGTATTCTTCAGATGTACTAGAAAGCGTATCTCTTAACTCTTCAAATGCTTTTTTCTGTTCTTTTAGTTTTACTAAAAATCCTTCTTCTAATTGTTTTGGCTGTAATTCAGCTATTTTTGTGCGTTCTAAATATTCTTCTCGAAGTTTTTTTATGTAGTCCTCTTTGGCTTTTGTTTCTTCTCTTACAATATTTGAATATTTAGAATTTTCATTTAATAATTTATATAACAAATCTAATTGTTTTCTTATAGCTAATGTTTTCTCTTGATAAATAGATGTAGAGGTTACTAGTGTTTTATTAGAATTGCTAACTGCATATTCTAAACCTTTAGTTGTAGATAAATCCTGTTCATTTACTAATCTATATTTTTGTTTTGCTTTAGTTTTATTTTGTAAATTTATATCATAAAGATTATCTAATTGTATGCTCTTTTTATTAGTCTCAACATATCTCAACTCTGCATCAGCTAATTGTTTAGTTGTTTCTATTATTTTGTCTTGAACAGCTAAAAATAAAGCTCTTTTCATTAATGCTTCATTTAATTTATATTCAGCATTTGCTGTATTTCCAGCGAGTATTTCTTCTTTACTTAACATACCTAAATAATCAGGGTATCTTTTTTGTAACTCCTCTACATTTTTTATTCTTTCTTTTAATGGTAAATTAACATTTTTAGCATTTTCTAACATTATTTTAGATCTGGCTTGTTCATCACTAGCATACTTTACCTGCTGTTCATAATATTGTTGTTCTATTTTAGCTTTTTCTTGTCTAGCTTTTTTTTCTTCTTCAATAGCTTTTGTATTTTCTTTAGTTCCTCTTATCCAATTAAACATTTTTTCACCATATAGTGTAAATAATGTTATACCAACATAAAATAAAGAATTTAAGCTGAATAATGAACCTGCAATTTGTTTAAATGCACTTACAGTAGGTTGCCCCTCTGCTCTTAATTTTTTGTTTTCTGAAATAATCTGACTTATACTATCTTTTACAGCAGCAAAATTATTGCTTAGAGACATAAAAAAAACTCTTGCACTAATACCCGCATTAGGCAGTTCAGTTAGCATAATTCCAATACTTCTATTTAAACTAGATGTTGCACTTGAATAATTACCTACATTTCTTGTATGTTTACCAATTGTTGCATCTACATTTTTTAAAGTATTATTATATCTTTCAGTTAAATTTTGTAGAGTTTTTAACCTACCTTCTTCATAAGCTGTTAGATTATTATAACGTTCTTTTTTTACAGCCAAATTATTATAAGCAGATTGAATTTGATTTAATTGCTGTTGAGTTTTATTATATAAATTAGTAGTTGCTTCTAATTTAGCTATTTCTTTTTGTTTTTGTCTTTCTTGCTGTTGTTCTAATTTTTTACTAGATAATAAAAGCCTTTCATTTGATTGTATAAGTCTTTCTGTTGTTTGTCTTATTCTTTCGTTGGTATTTGCTATTTTTTGATTAACATTAACCGCATCACTAGGTTTATTAAAAGTTTTAGCTATTTGAGGCATTAAATTAATAGCTTCTTTCAATGATGCGTTATGTGCATCAATGCTAGCTTTAGCATTGCTCCATTCAACCGATAAATCTAATACATTACTCATTTTTTGACTTTGATAATTTGTAGTAATTAATAAATTCTAAAACTGTTAATTCGTTTGCATTAATCTTAATACCTAAATTTACAGATATGATACTTATTAATTTGTAAACACTTAATTTCTCTTTTTTCTTTACTTGCTCTTTTTTAAAAGTGTCAAGGATATTTAATTGTGATTTGTAAACTTGGTCTAAAAACTTATCTATTTCGTAAATATCTGAAAAGTGATTAATCTTTTTTTGTTGTGGAAATAATTTTTGTATGCTTTCTACTAAATTAGACTTTGCGTATTCCTGCGTTTCTATATGCTTAATATCAACTACTAGCTTAAAATAGTTTATCAACTCAAGTATCAATTCAGCTTTATACTCTTCTCTTATGAGTTTAGCCTGAAACCTCAATAAATTACGCCATTCTAAACTATCGAACTCATCAAAATAGTCATCATATAACTTAATAAACGTTTCTTGTGAAATTCCTAAATCTTTAGCTGATATTTCATTATTCAGTAACTTCCACCACGTTATTATCGGGAACGTTTCCAAACTCTGATACAAGTGCGTATTCTTGTCCTTTTTTAGGTTTAAACCCTTGTGCTTTCGTGATAGATATTTCTCCCTTATCGTTTTTATAATATGCATAATTTACACCTGTTTTGTTATAAATATCTTTGTAGTATAGAATTCTATTGTTTGTAGTAACTGGAAATGATTTTCCACAAGTGAAGCATGGTTTTTGCACTCCTACTTCTGTTTCCTCTTGTTTTATTCTTTTAGCCATTGTAATAATAGTTTTTGATTACTTTTTCTGTTATTTGTTTGGTAATATCATAAGCTAGTTTTTGGCGTTCTTTTTCAGAAATGTTAAAGTTATAATCACCATATTTCTCAACTATTTTACCAAACTTATAATCCCTTGAAAATATTTCATATTCGGCTGTACCAAACATGGCAAACGTTATTTTTTCTCCTAATGCGCCAGTTAAAGTTAAATCTACAAATCCTTTTCCTAGTGGATTTATCTGCTCTTTAAAGGTCTTATAGCTGTAAACTGCGTACAAACCTATAATATTCCCATCAGGTTGCTCACCTCTTTTCCATCGCTCCCGAATAGCTTGCTTTATTTTAGGAAAAACCTCCTCAAAGAGATTGTCAAAGAGGAGGTCCAAATCAATCTCTGGCTTATTCATTTTATTGTATAACGCCAGTATATCAGCCATTTTGTTAAGATGCTACTGTTTTAATATCAGATTTACCAGTATATTTAACACCATTTGCATCTTCAATAGCGTAATATGTACCATCAGTTAGAACCACTTGGAACGTGCCTACTGCTACTGTTCCTGTTAATGCTAAAGTATAACTTCCGTTTCCATTGTCAGTTACTCCTGAAACTGTTGCTGTTTGACCTACTATTCCGTAGAAAGCATCATCATTCAATCCTAAAACTGCTGTTCCTGAACAAGCTGATAATACAGTAACATTAACGCTTGTTGTAGCTGTTGTGATTGTAGCTGTATCTATTGTCATATTAACACCTATTGGAGCATTGTACTCAAATGGATCAAATCCTAAATTATCTACATCAATAACAACTTTTCTTTTGTTGAATTCAGTTGTACCAGTTTGCGAAAATTGGAACATGATTTTAGATTGTTGTGGGTCTGTACCTGCTTGTAGTCTAAAAGAAGATTTAGAGTTATAGCTAGTGTCAAATGGTTTCAAATATGCACCTGCACTATCTTCAGTTAGTAAAAACCCTTTTTCGCAATGCATTAATAAGTTCCAACTTCTATCCATCAATTTAGATAAGTTATTGTCAAAACAAGTTGAGCGGTCATAAGTAAATGAATACTCTGGTTTGCCAACTCTAATATCTGATTTACTTCCGATACTTGATGTAGCGGTTTCATTCTCTGGTGTATTTTGCTCAAAGTTAAATATTTGACCTAGTGGCACAATATCTCCTGACAAAATATAATTATTATATGCTGTTTTCATTTGAGTATTAGTTAGAGTTTTTGCAAACTTAACTTTTTTTGAAGTCAAAGAAACACCATAAACATCTCCTAAAGTTTTAAGGTCGCAGTCTGAAACTCCTAACCCTAAAATTTCATTCAGCAAGCAAGCTGAAATATAAGTATTTATCATTTTTTTATTTTTATTAAATTATACAATTCGGTCTTATTCCTAAATTATTTAGAAATATAATTCTTGCATCAACTACCTGAATAGTTATGCCTTTTTGCTTTGATTTTTGGTTTAATCCCTGAAAGTTTAAATCCGTATCTTTGATACCATAATTAGGCTCATCAGCAAACGGAAGCCCAAAACGATTTTCTTTTATATTCACGAATTTATTTTTACTCAACACTTTATTAACTTCATTATAAAGAGGTGTTAAGTAAGTTTTGTAATTTTTGTCGTATCGTTCTGAATTCATCATGTTTACATCTGATAAAGCAAATAATATTAATTGGCTGTTTACTTCAAATTCATCTTTACTTATTGGTGTTGTCTTGTTTAAAACATACCAAATTAGCGGAAATGTTTGAGTGCTTTTATGAGAAATTACCCAAGCATTTAACTCTTTTTGGTCGCCGTAATGTGTCGTTACAGCAATACCATCAATAGTAATGTCTTTAAATATTTCCTTTAAAGCTTCGCCAATTTCAATCATAGCCCTAACCTATTTTGATATTCTAAATACCCTGCTGGCACGTTTGGATAATCCGTTTCATTATCTTTTAAAAACTGCAAATAACTAACGTAACCTGTTTTTTTACAACCTTGAAAATAATCTACAAAGGTTATATTATCAAAATAAGTTACTGTTTTGTAATTTGTATTTTCGCCTTGATACATCGTTACAAAATCATTCCAAATCTCTACTAGATGAGGTGTAGCATCCAAATTAACGCTATTTTTAGCTTCTAATGTTATTCTACCTAAAGAACTATTTGAACCAGCGTCAAAATGGTTTAAATACACGAAATTAGCTAAAATAGAGGCTTTATAAGTTCCCTCTGTATATCTTAATCCTTTCCAAGTATATTCTACACCATCTTTAGTATAAGTGCATCCATTTAATAGATTTTTCCACTTTTGGGGAGCATCTGTATCTAACCCCCCATCAGTGGTATTATCTTTCAGGTCTTCGTATAACAAATTCCCTAAAGTTTCTTGCAAAAATTGACTAACATAGAAATCAATAGACTGCTCTAATTCAATAGAGGCGTCACTTGTAGGCTCATTCGTATTAGGAACATGCAGTTTTTTAATGAAATATGTTTTGTCAATGTATAGCATTACTTTTTAGATTTATTTGTTTTAACTGGTTTTTCTTTAGCCTCTTTTTCGCTATAAACTTGTGCTACTCCTAATTTTATAAAAATATTAGAAATATCTTTACTAAAAGTTTTTACTTCGCCTTTTTTGTTTGTTTCATAATCAGAAGTAAATTCTATTTTTTTATCGTTTTTAGCCATTTTTTAATTAATTAAGATGCTAAAGTTGCTAAAGCCGCATCGATGTCTGTACATTTTAAGAAGCCTGTTTTATCTACATTTCTAATTAAGAATAGTAAACGTTTTCTAGCTTTGATAGTCATCATATCTTCAACTGCTTGAGCATTGATATAAACTTTAGACAAAGTTAATCCGCCTTTTTCGTAAATAGTACCAAAACGAGAGTCTCCAACTACTAAAGTATTATCTGCTAAATTATTATCTTCTACAATTGTTAATCCTGCAATTGTACCTGTATTAGCATCAAACATATAGTTGTTGTTCCCATCTTTTTTAAGCATATATTGGTCAATTACATCTGAATTAGCCGCTACAAAGTCTGGTTTGTATTTAGAACCTCTTGTTTTAACAATAGCTGTTCTCATTTTTCTAACCAAATCTTTTATGTTTGCATCAGTTATCCCACTTGCAGCTGCTGTATATGCTGGTGCATAAGTAACTAATCCAGTTAGATTTTCTCCTGTTCCTGCTCCTACTGCAATTTGGCTATCAACTTTCGTTTCAACGTTTGTTTCGATAAACATTTCTAATTCAGCTGCTGCACTTGCTTCATCTTCTCCAAATTCTTCTGAAACTGGCAAAGTATCACCGATTTTTTTCAAATCAACGGAATATTTAGCAAATTTTGCAGTAGATTCTGGAAAAGCAGCTCCCTCTGCAACCATTGTTGCCGCTCTTACAGTTGTAGCTTCGTCCCAATCGTGATAAACAACTTTTCCTGCATCATCACCATTACCTAGATTTACTTTTCTGAAAATATCATACAAAGCTCTAAGTTTTACACCAAGTTGTCCAATTGTAGTCAATTTGTTTTGACTAGCTGAATTTGTAATTGAAGCTCTAACTGTATCAGCTTTTAAAACAATTTCTTTGCCAACTTCACCTTTTACTAAACCTGTAATTTCAGATTTTCTTTGTTTAACCTCATCAAAAAGAGTGATAGGTTTTTCATTTTCAACTGACTTCATTTTATCAGTTATTTGATTTTCGATTTCAGCGGTTAAATCTTCTTTTGCTTTTTTAACTGCTTCTGACAATTCTTCTTTAGAAACTGATTTTTCTAGTTGTTCTTCAATTGTTCCTAAATACTCATTTTGTAATTCAGCTTGCTTTTCGATTTCAACTGCTAAAAAACTTTCTTTGTTGTATCCTTTTGTTTCAAGGAATTTTAAAAATTTGTTCATTTTTTTAAATTTTAATAAATAAATTTGACTTTCTTTTCTCTTGCACTTCTACTGTGCTTTGGTTTTGAGTGTCTTCCAACGGCTCTTCTTTTGAAGTGTTATCAACGGCTTCAATTTCTTTATTTTCAGATTGATATTTACCTATTTCTGCTGTTGCTGAATTACTACCAAATGGAAGTAAACTAGCTTCCATGACTATTTCTGATTGTTTTATACCAAAAAAATAATCAATTTCATCAACAAACTCATCTTTATTTACAATTAAAGGAAATATATCGTCATAGTTTTTCTTTTGTTTAGCATATTCAGGATTTTCTGAATTTACACAAAATAATATTTCAACATATCTCATTCTAGGTGATAATTGTAATTTTCTATTTTGTTCAAGCCATTTAATTACTTTTTCACTTTGTATTTTGTCTTTTGAAATTTTGAAAACTAAACAATATGTTTCTCCATTGTAATCTTTACCCAGTAAGGACCAAGATACTTTAGCAGTAAACATTTCTACGTCTTCAGGAAAAGATAATATATTTTCAGGATTTTCAAATTCATGATGCCAAACAAAATACACTTTCCCCTGCTTATCTTTAACTGTTTTATTCCAGTTTCCGTCCAAATGTACATCTTCATGACTATCTAAATAATTAGCTGAATTAATCACAAAATAATAATAATTACTATCTATTTTTATTTTCTTTTCAGCATCAATAAAAGTTTTGTCTAGGCTTTTTTGGTCTGAAACAATTTGAAGTCCTTTCAGCCCGTTTTTAGAAATCCATTCTTCAGAATTGTATATATGTGATTTTTTTCTATCAATTATAGATTTTTCATTTTCAATTAATGCTTTAAACATATCTTCTTTATTTTCAAAAGACTTGTTTAATTCTTTGCAAAATATTTTCATTTCTTCACAATTTTATCATTCGACAATATATCTTTTCTTTTCTCTAATTGTTTGCGCAATTCTGGAGAAATATCTTTTTTTGATAGCAGTTTTTCTATTTCTTTAATATCCATTGCTATATAATGTTTTTAGTTCATTGCTAATATCAACACCTAATTCATTAGCCAATTTTAAGTTTTCTAACTTTAACTTAATCTGGTCTTGCTTTTCTTTTTCAAACACCGCATTAAAAGGGCAATGAGAGAAACTAGGTCTTAAATCTTCTAATTCAAAAATAACTTCTAACAAGTCAGTGAACTTTTGAAGCATTGGGGTTATAGAATAATAAATAAACAATCCTAATGACTTTTCTTTTCCCTCGTTGAAAACTCCACCTTTCATTACTAAATCAATCAAATCGGATGGAATATTGAATAACCTAGCTAACTTTGCAAAGTCATTGTTAAAGGCTTCATCAAGTCCTAAAGCTTTTAAATTAGAAACTAATTGATTTATGTTTAAGTTATCTTTTACTGAATGAATAGGTTTACTTTCGCTTAATAGTGAGTTAGTAACGCTTTGATGTTCCTCTTTACTCATTACACCACCTGCTAATCTTTGTGCATCAGTCTGATTTCCTGAAACTAGTATCTTTTTAGTATAGAAAATGTTTCTTCCTTTGCTTTCAATCGCTTCATTTGTATTATCTATTACACCTTTGCAAGCTGTGAATAGATTTGCGCCATTAAACCAATCTCCAGTTATACCACTAGCAAAGTCGATAATGTAAAGCTTTTGTAAATCTAATGTGCTTTCTGTTCCATCCTCTTGCTTGTATTTAAAATTACCTTTTAAAACTGATTTTCTAGTAGAAGCTGAAAAATACATCGTTTTAAATGCTTTTTCCTGCTGGTTTGTCAGCTTAATATTTTCTTTTTTGAGCAGAGAAATAGTAGTGTTTAGAACATAAACATAAACATTTTCAGCATTTGCATAAAATAAGTATTGCCAAATTAATTCAGTCCATGTTTGATTTGGGTTTGGCTTTTCTGCTAATTCATAAAGATAATCTTCTTTGAATAGTTTGTTATTCCTGTAAGCATGTATCTTCGCTAAACTACCATAATCAGCTATGAATTTTCTAATAGTAAGTAATGCAATGCTTTCAAGAGTATATTTTGTTGTGTCAGTTATTTCTTTTTTGTTTCCAAAAAGTTTATCTAAAAATGAGTAGAAAAAACTGCCATTACTATCTCTTTCAACATAGTTAGGAAGTTTGCCAACAGAAAAGTTTAAGTTCCAAGCCATATACAAAAAAATCCTAACCAGCAATACAGCCAGTTAGGACTAACTTTTTAATTGTTGTGTTGTCGTTCATTTTTAGTGGTTTAGTGCATCTTCACACTAATTCATATTGCAAATATAAAAATTAATTTAAAATAAATAGTTTTTATTTAATTATTTTCTAACCAATCCCTATATTTCTAATGTGTCTTCTAACGTAGCGTATCGGGTCAATACAATCGTCATTTAATTTTATAACCTCATCATCAACAACACCAAGCCTGTCTTTAGCGTATTGATAGTTTTTGAAATCATTATCTATTCCGCTACTTTCAATCGTATATACTACGTTAGTTGATTGTAATAAGCTAATACCAGCCATTACTGAACCTTTAGGCTTGTCTATTCCTATTGCTCTATTCCAACAGAAGTCCTGTAACATATAAATATTATCAGGTACTGCGCTATCACAAATAATAGTTGCATCTTTTGGAATACCTAATCTAGTCATTGTATAAACTATAATACCGCCATTTTCTTCATTATTAAGCTTGGCTCTTTGCTCATTTGTAAGTTCAGCAAGTAGTTGATTTTCTGATTTGCTGTTCAACTCGTTACAATATAGCGTGTTTGTGTATTGGTCGTATTTGCAGTGTATTATCCCGAAGCCGTGATTTTTACCCCAGTCAATACCATAAAAAGACGGCAAATTTAGATTTACAAAGTCTTTAAAAGTGTTTGTTTTGAAATGCGTGAAAACACGTCCTTCGACTGCTTCAGTCCATCCACCTAAAACTATTTCATTGTATTTCTTTTCATCTGTTTCTTTTAATAATTTATAGTAATTTACAATGTTATCTGCTAAATATTCTCTTGGAACATCCAAATAACTTGTGTGTATATACATTACATTTCCTACTATTCCGTTGTGTCCTGCTGGCACGTTTCTATTATCAAAGAATTTTCTATAAATCCAATGATGAATATTAGTTGGGTTTAAAAGTAATATTGTTATGTTTCTTTTTTCCTGACTTCTTATTGATAAATATACCTTTTCAAATGTTTCATAATCTGGGAGTTCTTCTGCTTCATCAACTACAAAAATATTAAAACCTGATAATGATTTCAAATTAGCTGTTTGTTGATGTGAACCTGTTTTAATCCCTTTAAAAGCTATTCGATTATTATTATATTCAATATGAGTATTAGTTGAATTTACTAAATTTTCATAGCCTAATATTTCAATTTTGCTATCAACTTCTGGTTTAATACTATCTACTATTGAAACGTTTGTAAATCTAGTGTAGAGTACATTCCAAAATTTTGTGACTAATCCAATTAAAGAAAAACAAGCTACTGCAAAAGATTTAGCACTTGATCTACCACCAGTTAAAATAACAATATCAACTTCTTTGGCAAAGTCATCATTTAGTAACTTAAATAAATTCTGGTATTTTTTGTTAAACTTAACATTCATCAGGTTCGTTATCAACGAATTGAATTATTGTTGGTGTTGTTTGTATTTTTTCTCCTCCGCTTGTAATATCTGTTTTATCTCCAAACATTTTAGGATAGTATTTAGCAGCTTTCCATTTTAAAGTCTGAATAAGTACGTTTGCAACACTTGGCTCATAAGCTCCTTTTTTTAAACCATCCATAATATGGTCTATTTCTTCATCAACGCTTTCAGCTTTGTCTTGTATACTCTTTATATACAGGTTGTGTAATTCTTCGTTTTCTCTTCTCCATCTACACCATGTAGAAAAATCAGGATATTCTTCTTTAGAAGCTAAAACTTTCTTAATATTAAAACCATTTGCGACCTCTTCGCAAATTTCAATACATAAATCAAAGTTATATTCGCTATGTCTTGCCATACAGCAAAACTACAAACTAAAATGTTAAAATTATGTTAAAATTTGGAATAAGTTATATAACTCAATGATTTGTATTATATTTGTATTACAAATGATAGCATTATGTTTACATTAAAAACCATATCAGAAGCGACTGGGATAGAAACAGAACATTTAAGAGTTTTATTAACGAGTTTAGGAATACAGCCAAGTTTTACTTTTTGTTATAGAAAAGAGAGGTTGTATAATATTTACCAACTAGATTTAGCAAGACAATATTTGATGCGTGATTTAGTTATGGATATAGACTTAGAAAACAACGAATGCGTTGTGATATTTGAAAGTAAAATTAATTTAGAAACATTATAATTATGGAAATCACACAAGAACAAATCGAGCAACTAATCAAAGAAGCAACCGATGTACAATAAACTAATCAAAGAATGCGAAAAAAGATTACTATCTTTCAATAGAATTTTAGAAGATAGTAGCTACACAAAACCTGCAAAACGTTGGGCAAAAGAATACATTGAGAGGTTAGAAAATATTAAGAACTTTTTAATTAAAAGATATGAAAACACAAGAAATGTTTAAAAAGAACAATAATAATATATTACGCCGTATTACTGACAAGATACGCATTTTAGAATTACACGATTTGAATATTAAGTTAAACCCTTTAAATCCTGTTTATCATGAAAAAATCAAACACACTAATTAAAGCAATGATTATTCTTTGCTTAATCCTGATGTTATCATTGAACATCGATACAATGTTTTTTAAAATACTATCTGCTTTTGCGATGGGTATTTTAGTAGTAAGCAACTTATTTTTAGCGTTAATTTATTTATTTAAAAAAGAAAATGACTAAATTAGAACAAACTTTAGAAATACTATCAGTATTCTTTATAACTGGCGTTGGCTTGTTTATGGTAGGCTGGATTTTAATCTTAATTGGGGATTTATATGAAAATCACAAACAAAAAACTACAAGAACTAATCGCAAAATGTAAATTCTATTACATGAGCGATACAGAATGGATGCTTGACTATACGGATAGTAAATACACACTTTGGTGTGGTAAAGGCGAAAATGGAGTGAACTACATCGAAGAATGTTTAGTTAAAGTTAAAGGCAACTGGATTGAAATAGAATTAAGCGATAAGCAAGTAGAAATGATATATAAAGAAATAGATACCTACGAGCCTTTAGAAGAAGAAAAGTTTGAAGAAATCGACGATATGTATCATTACTTCGGAGTTAAAAGAAGTGATTTTTTTTGATTATAAAGCCCGAAGGGATTTCTTTCCAACGAGCTGGGGATTTGCGTCAGGTGTTTGCACTTGTGCAAATCAACACAACTCCAACACATCTTGATGAGTTAGTTTATAAACACATTTGTCAAACGGGTTAAAATAGTATCCGAAAAAACTACCATCATCCATGTATCTAAAAATTTGCCAGTACCAATGTGCTGGCTTTTTGTTTATCCATTCAACGGGTTTAGTAGTATCATATTTTATTCCTGAAAGTCTAAATTCTCTTCCTAAAAAACCTGTTTGTATTTCTATTGTGGGTGTTGGGGTTTTCATTTAAAATAGCGTTGTTTTGTTAATATTTCCTTTACCATTCTAGTTCTTTATGTGTTTTAAGATATTCAACTAAACTATAAATATGCTTGTTATGGGCAATACTACTGAACCGCATCAAACAAGCTGACAGTCTTAACTGCCCTCATAACTCGTTTTTTTGCATCCTTCATATTTAAAACCATTTGTTTAAAGTAGCTATCTTTTAACTCAATACCTATTGCTTTACGACCTAAACTAACGGGGCTGTAAACTTCACTACCAACACCAGCAAACGGAGTTAAAACAACTTCATTTGGATTTGAGTATAATTCAACAATTCTATCAATTACATCTAATTGCAAAGGGTGTACGTGTTTTTCATCATCTTCTTCTTTGCTGTCTTTAAATGGTAATACATTATCAATTCTAATATCATCCCAAACACTTGAAGCGTATCTTTGCCAAATGTAATGGCTCAATTTGTTGTTAGGATTTTCGCTATCATAAAAGCTATTATTCAAGTGTTCCCACAATTGTTCTTCATTTAGCTTTGTGTTGTTTGCATTATTCCAAGCGGTTAAAATGTTACTTACTATTGGAGTTGCACCAAAGTAATTTTTCAATCCTTGTGAATGTGTTACAGGTACTAAATTATCGCCTTCTTTGGTAAATATTAATACATAATCAGGCATCGCAGTAAAGCATTTTGTGCTATCTTCTACAATAAATTTGTGCATTAAACTTTGTACCATTGTTCTCATTCTTACTTTTAATGGCTCTTTCCAAATTGTAATTCTATTACGATAATGGAAACCATACTTTTGATGTATTTTAATTATTTCAGCAGGAAAGTCCCACAGAAAACATCTATTATCGTGTACATCGGTACAATGAACAGCGTTAATTCTACCAGCTTTTGTAACTCTTGCCATTTGCTGAACTAAAAACTCGTATTGCTCCAAAAATTGTTCTTTGCTTTCGCAATTACTAAAGTCATTTTCAGAACTTGAATAATTATAAAGTCCTGCAAATGGTGGAGAATACACAACTAAATCAACACTTTCATCTTCTAAAGTCGGTAATACTAACATACAATCTGAATTGTATATGGCGTAATTTTCTGTAATTACTTGGTCTTTTACTTTGCTCATTTTTTTTTAATTTTAAAATTTTGGTTTAATTATTTCTTTTGTAAATTCTTTTTTTTGTATTTCGTAAATGCTGTTTACGTTTTCAGATAGTTTTGTAAACATATCGTTTGCCTTTTCTTTTTTGATTTGTAAGCTTTCCATTATTCTCGTTTGTCCATCGCTTAAAACCAAATCAACATAAACATCATTCTTTTGCCCGAACCTCCAAAACCTTCTTATTGCTTGGTAATATTGCTCATAAGAATAAGTTGGAAAGTATGTTGTATGGTTGCAGTGTTGCCAGTTCAAACCAAAAGCAGTTATTGAAGTTTTTGTAATTAGCTTTTTTATTTCACCTTTCGAGAATGCTAAAAGTATTTCTTCTTTTTTATCAATATCCATATTGCCTTTTACTTCAACACAATTATCTAATTGATTAATCAATTTTGCTTCATCATTCAAATTAACCCAATAAACACTTGTTTCGTGTGCATTAGCCAACTCCACAGCCTTTTCACATCTTTGTTCTAAAGTGCTTCTCGTTTCTGCTTTTATTTCAAAGAAATTCACAGCAGGAAAATTAAATAATGATGTTTGCCCATTTATAGCCAAAGGGCTTTCATTTCTTACTTGGTGTTGGTTTTCAATAAGTTTTGGTAATTTATATTTTTCATCACTAAAACCTAAATCACTTGGTTTTCTTATTGAAATTGCCCATTGTGAAACCCATTGCCAAAAGTCTTTTTCAGCGTGTGGTTTTATGTAATATTCACTTCCTGCATTTCTTACTTCAATGCTTCCTTTATTGTTCTTAAAAAACCTTGTAAGCATATCGGTATATCCTAAATATCCAAGTGCTTCACTACTTGTACCCAATTCAATATAATCATTTGGGCTTGGGGTTGCAGTTGAGCAAAATCGATAAGGAACTTTTTTAATAAATGAAGTAATTTTATTTTTAATTGCTCCATCAAAGTTTTTCAAAATACTGCTTTCATCCAGTATCACTCCAATAAAATCTTTTTCATTAAAGTATTGTAACCTTTCATAATTACACACTACTATTTTTTTTGTATGCACTCCATTTTTTGAGTATTCTATATCATCAATACCTAGTTTTTCAGCTTCTAAAACAAATTGAAAAGCAACCGCTAAAGGTGTTAATATCAATACTTTTTTATTAGTGTGCTGTATTATGTTTTTTGCTATTGATAATTGAATTAAAGTTTTACCCAATCCAGTATCAGCAAAAACAGCAATACGACCTTTCATTATTGACTTTTCAATAATTGCTTTTTGAAA
>ERZ869921.448-NODE-448-length-25890-cov-6.109270_pt1 | contig 25890 bp, 26 predicted proteins | sample MGYA00579310_ERZ869921 | MGnify/ENA primary metagenome ERZ869921 (study PRJEB32216, sample SAMN09231816) | wastewater metagenome | place: USA: Maryland | collected 2016-06-21 | study: EMG produced TPA metagenomics assembly of the PRJNA472060 data set (Reclaimed... | reverse complement strand
ATGTTCGGAGATGACAAGAAGGCCAAGGCCAAGGGCCAGCAGGGCAAGGGCGCCGAGGCCATCATCAAGGCCTACCTCGGCGCGCTGCATCTGCAGCGCCAGGACTTCGACTGGCACCGCGGCTACGACGCCAGATCTGCCGGGGGCAAGTTCCAACGCATCGCTGGCGACTTCAGCTGGTACATGCCGGGCAGGCACGGGATCATCGAAGTGAAGGAGGTGGCGCACAAAGAGCATCGCACGCCCTACAAGAACTTCGACGAGTCGCAGGTGGCCAAGTGCCGGCTCCGGCGCATGGCCGGCGGCACGGTGCATGTGCTGGTCTACAGCTCGATCACTGAGACGTGGCGCAACCCGCCGCTCGATCTGTTCATCACTCGGCCTGGTCCTGCCTTCGGCAGCTGGACGATGAGCGAGCTGGACGAGTACGAAGACGTGCGAGACATCTTGAAGCTCTGACCTGTTGACACGTCGGGGTTAAGCCGCTACGCTTCGTGTCATGGTTAAGCCTAAAGAACACTGGTATGGGGACAGGCAAGTCGACCTGCCACTTGCCGGCACGCAGTTCAACGAGTGGACTTACGTCAGCGCAAACTCAACCGGATACCGCTGGCGCTGCCGCTGCTCTTGCGGCACAGTCAGAGAGGTTGTAGCGCAAGACCTGCGCACAGGGCGCAGCAAATCCTGCGGACACGGAGGCAGGTCTGCTGGTGCGGCGACAGCCGCCGGGGCCGCGAACAAAACTCACGGCGTAGGCTACGAGTCCAAGCTGTACCGCACTTGGCGCAACGCGAAGAACCGTTGTTTCAACCCAAAAGCGACAAAGTTTCCCCGCTACGGAGACAGAGGCATAACGATGCACCCTGCCTGGGCTGCGTCGTTTGAAAAATTTGCTGCTGCTGTAGGAGAGCCTCCAAGCCCGCTGCACTCCTTGGACAGAGAGAAGAACGACAAAGGGTATGTGCCCGGCAATGTGCGTTGGGCTACAGCGCTAGAGCAAGCGGCCAATTGCTCGACCACGCGGCGCGTCAAGATAGGCAGGCAGACAAAAACAATCCGGGCTTGGGTGGAGCACTACGGCACCGAGTCTCTAAGCCTTGCTAGATCTCGCCTTAACAGCGGATGGGAGCCGTTGAGGGCGTTCACAGAACCTAAAAGGAAAACCAACAAATGAATCCTATCTTCTATTGCTCGGACCTGCACATCGGAGCCATTCGCTCCGGAGGCACAACCCCGGCCACAGCAATGCAACTGCGCCTGCAGCTTCTCGACCAGTTCGACCAGCTTCTCGAAGCCGCAGACAGCCACGACCTGATCATCAACGGGGATACGTTCGACAAAGAGAACGTGCCGATGAGCGATCTGTTCGAGTGCTGGCGCTTGCTGCAGGCGTGGCTCACCCGGAACCAAACTTGCGTTCTCTGCATCCCTCCAGCGAATCACGATCTCTCGAAGAACTCAGCCACGTTCACGTCATTCGACATGCTGGTCAAACTCTTGCAGGCTGAGTTCCCCGAGCGTGTGCTCTCAAGCAAAGAGGGCTTCGTCTTCCGGCCTGGACACTACGTTGTTCCGCACCAAGCCAACCAGTCACTGTTCGAGTTGGAGTTGAGCCGCATCCCTGCGGGCACCAAGATCCTGTATATCCACGCCAACGTGAACAATACGTTCGCAGCGAAGTCAGACCACTCGCTCAACATCTCGCTCGACCAAGCCAAGACTTTGAGCGTCGAGACCATCATCGTCGGCCACGAGCACCAGCGCAGCACGCACCTCAACGGCAAGGTGCTCGTGGTCGGCAACCAAATCCCCAGCTCAGTCGCTGACTGCCTTGGCAACGACATCAAGTACGCCTTGCGAATCACGGACGCTGGCATCGAGTGGCTGCCGACGTGGGAGAGCAAAGGCAGCTTCGTCGAGATGGACTGGAGAGAGCTTGCACCAACCACTTGCGACTTCGTGCGTGTGACCGGCAAGGCATCTGCGGCCGAAGCCAGCGCTGTGGTCACAAGTATCTCCAACTTTCGCAAGGTGTCGCAGGCACTCGTGATCACGAACGCCTGTGAGGTCGAGAGCACCAATGACGGTGAACGCATCGAGGTGTCTCTGGAGCAGATCAGATCCTTCTCGGTACTCGAAGAGTTGCTGAAGATCCTCAACGAAGATGAGCGCGCGACCGTGACCAAACTTCTTGAAAAGAACGAGGCCTGAAGTGTTCGACAAACTTACTCTCACCAATTTTCGGAAGATCGAGTCTGAGGTGCTGGACTTCGGTCGTGGGCTGATTCTCTTCAAGGGTGCCAACGAGGCAGGCAAGTCGTCTCGTCTCAGCGCGATCGTCTACGCCCTATTCGGTGCACGGTCTCTCCCTCAACCACTCAGTGAGGTTGTCACCTGGGGCAAGCCCGAATCCTCCCTCTCCGTCGATCTGGTCTTTACGTTCGACGGTGTGACCTACACGATCACCCGAAAGAAGTCCGGTGCTGAACTCACTTACGCTGGCGGCACCGTGACCGGCCAAACCGAAGTCACTCGCTTCTGCGAGAGCCTGCTGGGCACCACCGCCGACACTGCAGCCAAGATGATGCTCGCGTCGCAAGGCTCGCTGCGCGGTGCGTTGGCCGGCGGTCCGACCGAGGCTGCTGCGCTGATCGAGACGCTGGCGGACTTCAACCTCATCGACCGGATCGTGGAGATGGTGCAGCACGAGCTGCCCACCGGCGCGACGAAGGACATCGAGAGCCAGCTGGCCACACTGGCTGGCCAGCTCGAAGCCGCGGTGGTCGAGGATCTCGACACGTCGGCGATGGAGATCGAGATCGACGCGCTGAACACGCGCATGGGCACCGCCTACGAAGAGCAGAAGGTCAAGTCGACAGAGCTGGGCGCCCTGGCGCTGGGCGACGCACGCAAGGCCCTCGTTGACGCGGCCGCGGGCCTGCGTGACGCCGAGCAGGTGGCGGCGCGCATTCGCGAGGTGCGGCCCGCTGCCGAGCGCCTGCTGGTGCTGCCTACCAGTACGCAGGAACAGGTCGAGGACTGGCGCAAGGCGCTGTTCAGTCGTGTGCAGGAAGACACCGCGCTGACTGCCTACACGCAGCTGCACGCTATGCCTATGCCCGAGTTGGTGTGGGCAGGCAGTCGTGCCACGCTAGCCGAGGCGCTGAAGAACGCGCTGCAGACGGTCAACAACCTGATCAACAGGAACAACAGCCTGCTGAATCGCCGTGCCGAGGTGGTGGCAGGACTGATCAAGGAGCAGACTTGCGCCTTCTGTGACAAGGATCTGGCATCAGTGCCGGAAGTGGTGCGGCGCAACATCCAAGTCAATGCGGAAGTCGCCACCATTGACATTGAGCTGTTGGCCCATGAGACAGCCTATGCCGGCACGAAGGCTGAGTACGATGAGCTGTTGTTACTCGACCAACAGGCGACCGCATACGAGCGGGCGATAGCGAAGCACAGCGCCTACTTCGACAGCGCTGATGATCAAGTGCCGCACAGTTGGAAGTGGAAGGGTGCAGTGCCGCAAGCTGCCGGCGATCGGCCAGCCTACGCCGAGATGATCGCTCGGGCTGAGGCCGAGCAGCGGGCCTACCTCAGCTCGGCGTCGGACAAGGCGGCCAGCCAGCGGCAGCTCACCGCGCTGGAAACCCAGCTGGCAGCCCTGCAGGCAGGCCAGCAGGCGCTCGACGCGGCCGCGGTGCTGGCCAAGGGCCGGCTCGACGCTGGCGACGCGCTGGAGCACCGTGTGCGCGTGCTGGGCGACGAGATCCGCGACGTGAAGGCTGCGCTCGACACCAAGCGGATCGAGATGGAGCACAAGATGCAGATGCACGCCCAGCGGGTGCAGCAGCGCCACACCTTGCAGGTCCAGCTCGACACTGCACGGGGCCGGCTCGAAGCCATGAACCGGAACAACGCCTTGATCAAGAAGCTCCGCGGCGCGCGGCCGGCGATCTCCGACAAGCTGTGGACGATCGTGCTGGCGTCGGTGAGCCACTACTTCAGCGAGATCCGCGGCGTGGCCACCGCCGTGACCCGCAGCGACAACTCGTTCAAGGCGGATGGGCAGCCGGTGGCTGGGTTGTCAGGCTCGACGCTCGACGCGCTCGGGCTGGCGATCCGAATCGCCCTCACCAAGACCTTCCTGCCCAACGCGCGGTTCATGCTGACGGATGAGCCGGCAGCAGCCGCCGACGCCGAGCGCGAGGCCAACATGCTGGGGGTGCTTGCGTCCAGCGGCTTTGACCAGGTGCTGCTGGTCTCGCACTCGGACATCTGCGACGCCTACGCTTCGCAGGTGATCCAGCTGTGAACGTGCAGGAAGCCGTGGACCGCTTGGGCGGCTTGCCGCTCAAGCGGTACTGCCAGCTGACCGGCGAGAGCTCCAACACGGTCTACCAGCGCATCCACAAGGGGATCTGGCAGGCGGGCCAGCAGTTCGTCAAGATCGAGGGCGCCGGCGTATGGGTGCTGCTCGACGGTGTGGGCAAGTGGCTGAAGGGCGCGTCGATCGCGGCGCTGCTGACGAAGGATCTGCAGGCGTGAAAAAGCCGGCCCGAGGGCCGGCTTTTCAGTCGACGGTGCCTTACGGCGCGTCGGCGCTCGCAGCAGCCAGCGTCTCGGCGCTCTGCGCGGCGACCGCATCCTTCGCGGCGGCAGCGGCGGTGATGCCGTTGTCCAGCGTCGAGATGACGCTGGCGATGTCGGCCGCGCTGATCACGACGCCGCCGGCAGCTTGGCCCTGGAGCGCCACGAGAGCGTCCTTGGTGCTGTTCGCGACGGCGATCAGGGTGTCGGTGTTCGCATTGCCGGCTTCGACGGCGGCGGCGAGATCGGTGATGGCAGCGGCAGTGGCAGCGGCCTTGGCTTGCAGGTCTTCGAGAGCAGTCATGATGTTTCCTTTTTGGAGCAGCAGTTGGAGAAAAGGCACAAGGCCCGAGGGATCGATGTTGTCGATGATGATTCGCATCACGGCACCAGTTCACAGAGCGTGACTTCAGTCACAGGGCCGCTGGCCAGCGGATAGTACTTCGCCGTGCCACTCAGCACAACCGGAACCGTAGCGTTGCACAGGGCTCTGGACGTGGCCACTCGACCCGTCGAAGGTCCGAGTTTGCCATTGACCACTGTGTAGATCCTGAAAGTTCCGTAAAGAGGTGTACGCCAGCCGGGCGGCACAGGTGCCGGTGAGACGGGGGCAGTGCCGCACCAGTTCACCGGCAGCGGGTCGATCGGCACCAGGTACGGCGGCTTGGCCAGCGCCTGACATGCGGTGTAGATGACCAGATCGCGCTCGTAGGCATCCTGCGTGCCCGACGTGACCGGAATCTTGGCCAAGTTCATCTCGACGTTCACAGCTGCCAGCAAGCTGGGCGCCGCGATCACTCGGCGGAATGCGCCGGCAAGGTCTGGATGGGTCGGGTACTTTTTCAGGTTCCACCGGTACTGCGGAGCGTAGCTTCGCTTCCCATCAGGAAGGGGCGTGGGCAGCAGGCACCACCAGCCCTCTGCCTGAGCTGCAGGCGTCTCGACCTGCACAACCGCAGACCCCAGCGTCGCAGCCTCACTACCAAGCGCTGCCGCCTGCGTGGCCGTTGTGGTGGGCAGGCAGGAAAAGTCAGCGTGCGCCGAAGCGCACGTGATGGCCATGAGCAGAAGAAGGATTCGACGCATGGCCAGTCCCTCAAGCGGCCTTGGCCGATGCGATCGCAGCGGCCAGCGCGGCGCGTGCCGCATCGTCACCGGCGAACAGGGTGTCCAGCTCGGCGTCGGTCACGTCGCGGCCTTCGGACTGGGCCTTCGACAGAAGACCGCCGATCTGCGCGATTTTGTCGGAGTACGACAGGAGAAGTTGGATAATTGCGATGGCATTGGTCATGTTGGTGCTCCAAAAGCAAATTGACGAACTGTGGACTGTACCTGCCAAGGCCGCAACGCAGCAGACTTCCGCATTGCAGCCACTTGGCTGGCGCTCTTTGGCTTTCTCAAGGCGGCTTTGTGCGCCTCACTCTTCGGTTTGCGCAACGCTTGCTTGTGCTCAGCGCTCTTGGGCACACCTCGCAAACTTGCGCTGATCGCAGCACACTCTTCAGAAGACTTGATTCGCCCCCTCTGAGATGCGCTCATACGCAACCGAGTCTCGTTGCTTGGGCGCTGCCCTAATCTCTGCGCCCTGAGTTTTTCTTTTGCGGCTTCAGGCATGCTCTTGCCGAGCATTGGTGCAAGGCTTTTCCGACCCTTCGCGACAGCGTCTGCCGCATTCTCTTTCGGTGTGCCCAAAAACAGGTGCTTAGGGTTGCAGCAAGGCGGGTTGTCGCACTTGTGCAGAACCCAAAGCCTTTCTGGAATTGCACCGTTTGTCAGCGCCCAAGCAGCTCGGTGAGCCCTTCGGCTGGGCTCAAAATGCTTATCGCACTGCCCGTAGCGCCCGTCGATCAAAGACCGCTTCCACGGCCAACAATCGTCAGGGCCACCAACGTCAACGCCAGACCAGAAAGGCTGCCGAGCGCTCACAGCTACTTCACAGCCTGTTTCGCTGCGAGGTATGCCTGCATCGCTTTCAGCGCTGCGGATACAGCTTCGAGTCGACCTTGCGCACTCGCAAGGTCGGTGCCGGAGAGGGACCGAGCCACGTTCAGGCCTTCACGCGCCACGTCGGTCTGCTTGAGCACGTTCTCGGCGTCGGCCGCGGAGATCTTGCCGGCCTGCAGCAGCGTGGTCGCGGTTTCCCGCACCGAGGTGTTGGCGGCGACGCTGACAGCGAGGTTCTGGTTGAACGTCTCGGGTGTCGGCACCCCGAAGGTCGAGCAGGCGCTGATGGTGATCATCAGCAGGAACGCCGCGACAAAGCCGCGGGCATCGAAAAAGCGTTTCAGCATGGGTTTCCCCTCAAGTGATGGAACTCACATTGTGGCTGAATCCGCCAGAGCGCGCGACACTTTTTCCGTAAGCACTTTTCGGTCTTCGATGCCGAGCTGGGCGCCTTGAACGATCCTTGTCACACGCTCGACACTGTCGATCGCGGAATCAGGGATCTTCTTCTCCCACCACAGCAGGGCGCAGCGCATCGCGCCGTCCGGCAGCTCTAGCAACTCCGGCTTATCGAGCAGAGGTAGACCGGTCAGGGTCTGCAGCAGCTGGTAGTTGGCAAGTCCGGTGACCATTGGTATGCCTCGACCCCGGTACTTCCAGCCGTCTCCTGGCGCTTTGTTGCCGAGCCGTCCCCCGTAGGTCTTGTTCGCCAATGCCTCCGGACGGTAAGCGTAGGGCGCAGCAGCCTCAAGCGTCGGAAAGCGGGCAGGCCAGACTTCCATGAGGCGCTTCGCGCTGTAGTTCAGGTTCTCGGTCAGCTTCTCGAGCATCTTCGTCTCGTGAAGCGTCTGACCCACGAAGTCGTCGATCTCACGCTCACGAAGATTGAAGCTCTCGCGCTGGACACGCGCCTCGAAAATCTTGGCCCAGTTGGTTGCGGTAGTGAACCGGACCCCGCTATAACAGAGGATCTTGAGCCACTGCGCCGCCGTAATCATTTGACAGGCTCGTCGACTTTCACAGGCAGCACGACAGGCGCCGGCGGCGGTGCAATCGCGGCAGCAGTCAAAGCGGCTTCACGATTGGCTGAGTCGGTGTTCTTGCCGATGAAGAAGAACACGACAGCCGTGACCAAGTTGAACAAGGTCTGCTTCATGTCTGCGTCGACCTTGAAGGCCGGCACCCACACCGGGACGAAGAGTACGCCGCCGTACATCAGGAGAAGAGCTGCGACGATCGCAGCTTGCACTGCAGGGCTCAGTTTGTTCTGGCTGACTTCCATGACCTACTTCCTTTTCTCTTTGGCTTCGTTCACGGCAGCCTGCACCTCGATCGCCCGGCTTACCTTGTCGACGACGGTCTTCACGTCCTTCAGATCTGTCGACAGTGCGGTCAAAGAAGACTGCACGTTCGCGTCCTTCTCTGCTCGAGCCTTCGCTTCGATGGGGATCATGTACTCTTGCCGGCTGACGCGGCTATCGAGGCTGTAGTAGATGCCCACCACTGCGATCAGGCCCATCGTGAAGCTGATGACGTGCCCTAGGTTGATGGTCAGATCCCACACCACCCGCTTGCGTGGCTGGTTGTCCAGCCTCCCGGATACTGTGTCACCTGAGTGGCTGAATTGCGGTTCTTGCCCCATGAGTTTTCGTGGCCTGGTTGGAAGGATAGGCATAAGCATGTCCTCAAGCGAGCGTCACACTCCACGTTGCCGCACCGTGCGTCTGTGGACTGCTGGCCGAAACCACAGAACGCGGCACATCGAGAGCATTCCAAAAAAGCATGTTTCCGGAGCTGACAGCGTCGAAAACCGCTTCATGCGTGATTGTGCCCCAGTTTGCAGTTGGTGTGGGCCAAGTCAGCACCAGGTTATTGCTGATCAGACCAGAAGTACCGCTACTGGCGCTGGTGCTGCCAGCTGACTGAGTGCCAGAGATTCCTGCGAGAGTAGCCGGGAGACTCTGTCGAGCGTAGGCACCGCCAGTAACCTCGGTCCCACCTCCGGCGTTTGTCGGTGCAGCAGTGAACAGGCCGAAGTACAAAGTGCTCGGCATCGTGTAAGACTGCGCACGAAAGAACAGATCGATCAGCTTGTTTGCAAAGAAGTCCGAGCAGCCGCCAGTAAGCCCGAGGCTTGCGGCCAGCGCTCCGACAGCCAGCGAGACGACAGAGCTGGTCGAGATGCCGATCGGGCTGGACAACGCAAAATAGGCCAAAGCATTACCCCCCGAACTCGCGTCATACAGCACAGCGTAGTTCGCTGTACCCCATGCGCTGCCTGCCGTACCGAAGGAGATGGCTGTGTTGTTGCTGGTGGTGTGCGTTACGCCAGTGCTCGCCAGCGTAGTGCCTGCGCCTTGGGTGCCTGCCCACGCTGCCAATGAGCGCCCATAGCTCTGCCGGGCATAGCCAGTCCCTGAAAGCTCTGTGATGGCACTGTCGCTGGCTGCAGAGGCAAGCCCAACGTAGAACCCTCCTGGCAGTGATGAGGCTCCCTGCCCTCGGATGAAATCGGCAAGGAGGTTTTCGCTGTAGTTGGTGAGCTGGCTCATTGGCTGCCTTTAGACGATCAAGGTGACGTGGAGAACAATGCTGCCGGTGTCTTGCACCGTGTGGGTAGCAACATCACGAATAGCTACGGTCATCGCCACATACTTCTGCAAAAGCGCGAGCCCTGAGATTGTCTCTCCGGCACCGATCGTGATGTTGAACACTTGATCAGTGGAAAGGTTGCGCCAAGCCCCGTCCATCGTTCCACCAGGAACGAACGTAAGAACGTCTCCGCCGCTGCTGAGGGCGAACGAACTGGAGACGACTGCTTGAATCTCGTAGAGTGCAGCGATGCTCGGATCGACCGCGCCATAGAGCATCCAAGGTGCCCGCGAGTAGATCGTGGTCGGCCCCGCGGCCACAACCAGACCGGTGTTCTTGAAGGTCAGCGTAGCCGACTGTGGGGCGCCAGATAGTGTGCTGTTGTCCACTATGTCATCGTTCACCACGGCGACATAGAAAGCCGAGCTGCCGCCAGTGGTCGGAGTGCTGGGCGGAGTATCGAGATCGCCAGCAAGGTCGCTGCTGACCGGGTTTTGAATCACTCCGCCAGCCGGCAAATAAGCGTTGTCAGCTGCGTGCACTCGGTCGTCTTCCACCACGCCAGTCAACTCGACTAGCGGGCCAGAGCCGCCGCTGTGGCCTTTGTACTGTACGCCAAGCAGCCGAACCATCATGGACTTCTGACTGCCGGGGCCAAAGATGTAGCGGGTGCGCTCGCGCTCTGCATCAGCGACGATCGGAGAGAAACCCGGCGATGCCGCGAGCGTCACCGTGTAAGCGTCTGCTCCGGGCGTCACCGCTATGGCTGCGGTGTAGCTGCCGTCGATCTTCAACAAGCTGATGTAGTTGGCCACGCCCGCTGTGAACGTAACAGGCTCGCTCAACACCAACGTAAGCCCGGAGAAGTCGACAACGTCTCCGCTTTGCGCCCATCCTGGCATTGCAGGAGCGAAAAGCACCCCGCTGCCGTAAGTGGGCAAGCGACCGAGCAGCTCAGTCTGCCACTTCGGGAACTTCCGGCGGTACAGGTTCTCCGCTGCCATCTTCAGGCCTTCACGCTGCGCGTGGTACGAGCCTGTGATACCGGCAACGCGAACAGTCACTGGATTGACGGGCGTGGTCACACCAGGCACAGGGCAGGTGATCGGCACCCAATCCCAAATGCGATTGTCGAAGTACTCGATGATCACCGCGTCTGCCGTCTCCGGAGTCGGCAGCAGATACGTGATCGCCACAGACCCCGGCACGATGTTGCGACCGCCGAAGCCAGTCACCGGGGTGTCTTGCTGCTCATCACGCGCCACAGTCAGCATGCCCATGCGCTGATAGGCCACCGAGCGGCCCACCTGCGACACGATCTTCAGCGCCTCCTTGACCGTGATGCGGGTGTCAAACAGGATGTCCAGTCGATCCTGCCGAGCAGACCAGACCTGCTCCAGACGATAGAGCGTGTCCATATCGGCAGTCGTGATCGGCTGCCGCGCGCCGTACGTAGCCCGCCAGATGTCTGCAATGGCCCACGCGATGCCGCGGTACTCCTCCGCCGGTTGCTCAGTGAGCACGCTGGAGACCATGCGCCAGACCGGCAGCTTGCGGCGCGCGATCACATTGACCTTGCGCTGGTTCAAGCCGCTGAGCTGCTCGTTCGCCTGCATCAGCACCTCGAGGTGCGTCGCGTTCGCGTGCAGCGGAGCAGACGGCATCGAGACTTTGGCGCGAAGTGATGTCCAGTTCGCGGTGGTCACGAAATGGTTGTCATCTGCGTGTGCAATCGTCAAGCGCGCCATGCGCACCTCGAGCCGGCCCGGCGTGGTGATGTCGGCGCCGAAAGTGCGACGCACCGGTGTGCGGGTGGCGCCGGTGATGTTCGGCGTCATCAAGGTCGTCCAGCCGCTCGTGGGCACGCCGAAGTCGTCGATGTAGCGGTAGTAGACACCAAGGTCCAGAGGGAACGGCGTGATGCTGCCGTCGTTCTCCATATAGCCGATGCCTTGGTCCATCCCGATGTCGACTTCGATTCGGGTGACGCTGTAGCCTGCCGCGCAGACCGTGAAGCCCGCGGTGTAGACACCAGCCTTCAATTCGACGCCGGCTACTTCAGGCACCGTGATGACGTTCGGAGCCACCAGAGTCAATGCTTGGCCCGGCCCACGGATGCGATAACTGACGTTGCTGAAGTTGCGGATATTTGTGTCGTCGATCTGCACCCGCTCGATCGCGAACGAACCTTGCCCGATGCAGAAGACTGCAGCGTAAAACTGGTTGTTGTCGTTGTCGTAGTAGCTGTACGGCTGGGCTGCGAAATCCGGATAGGTTCGCATGCGGCCATAGATCACCGGAATTGGCTGATTCAACCGCGCCTGATTCGCCGAAAGCGCGACGTTGTAGACCGAGCCAGCAGACACGCCAGTCACATCCACTGCCTTGATCGGGATGATCGCGTTGATTAGCACCTGTGCGGCGATGTTCAAGCCAATGCTGACCGCAGCAACTTCGACAGCACTCAATGTGCCGCCAGCGGCAGTGCCAAGGCCTGCCGTAAAGTAAGCGATGACGATCACTGCGATGATCGAAAGCACTTGCCGAGACGTGCCGTTGTTGTTACCGCCACCGCAGGACAGCAAGTGCCAATCGATCACATCACCCGGCAGCACCGGGCGATGCCACTCGTTCTGCATGAGGGCAACCCCGTTGACGACCAGCAAGCAGCGCCCGCAGCCCGGCGGAATCCATTCGCGCAGCTGGGTGTCGACGCTCGGGCAGTACTCGAACATCGGGATGACTTGCTCCCCCTGCATCGGGTTGTCCCAAATGCGAGCGACTGGCAGAAGAGCGGGCAGCGTGTTCACGAAGTAAGTCTCCAATTCGTGATGCCGGAATAACCCAGCATCCATAGGTCGTTGAAGGGGATGATCGACACACCCTCACCTTCAATAGCGTGCACCAGGCTCATCACTCCATTGGCGACTGAAGCGATGCCCACATGTCGGCCGTAAGCATTCGACATCAGCGAGATGTCGAACTCCTGCGGCTTCTTGTCAGCAACAGGGCGCCAGCCGCTCTGCTCGAAGACTTTGCGAATCGCTGTGCGGTTCGCGAGAAAGTCTGCTTCATACCTGTCGATGTGGACCACGGGCATCTCGATCTGCTTGACCGTACGGAAAACGAAGCGCACCCAGCCCCAGCAGTTGAAGCTATCCGGACCGTCGAAGGCAAGGCCGTTCTTGCCGTCTGCGTACGGCAGTCCGATATAGTCGTATGCCCAGTGTCTCATCGCGCAGACAGGCCCGGATACTCGGCCTTCGAGTACTCGATGCGGGGAAAGGTGTTGTTCGAGGCGTCGAAGAAGGTGGGCTGCGCAGTCACACTCACGTCGCCCACATTCACGTTGCGCAGGATCATCTCGAGCACTGGCAACTGCGCCGGACCGCTGTAGTCATCGCTGGCGTAGATCCGCTCGAGCACCTTCACCGGCTCGGTCGTGCCCAAGGCGTAGTCCAGCTGCTTGCTGATCTCCCCGCTGACGCCGTCGATCGTGATGCTGATCGCCTGTGCCACACCGCTGTCCCCTTCGTCGGGGCCAGAGACCGTGCATGGCAGCGCAGTGAACACCACCGCGGCGCCGGGATTCATCGGTGCAGTGGCTTCGAGCGTAGCCGTGATGTCGGCGAAGTCGTTGACGATCCGAATCGACTCCGGGTTGCCGTTGGCGTCCTTGAACGAAGAGTGGTTCAGTTCGTAGGTCGACTGCATCACTCGCGTGACCGGAGCAGAAGACATGGCTTCTGCGTAAGCCGCACTCACCTTGACGCCGTTGATCGCTGGTTGGTAGCTGGGCATGGTCAGCTCTTGATGGCGCTGAGGATACCGGTGGCCAGCCAGTAGGTGTTGACGCCGCTGGCGCCCGTCACCTGGATCTCGAGGCTGCCCAGCGTGGTGTTGGCCACCACCGTGACCGTCCAGGTGCCTGCGCCGCCGCTCGCACCGATCGAAGTGACGGTCACCGCAACAATGGTGGTCGAGGCTGCGTTCGCAACCCGCGCTGCCACGCCCTGAACCTTCCACGCCTTGTGATCAGGCGCCACGCTTGCGCGTGCCACCACGGTCAGGTCGAATGCGACCGTCGAATTGTTGTCGAGCACTGCAGCAGTCGCAGCAGCCGGCGCGCTGCCGGTGTTGGCGCGATTGGTCGCAAGGGCAAGGGCCGTGTTCGTGTTGGTGAAGCCGCTGTGCTGGATCTCGAGCCGCTGAAGGTCACCAACCGAACTGATCTTGCCTGCCGAGAAAGCGAGAACACTGTCCAGGCTCTTGGTGTCTGCGCCGTTGCCGGCAAAGATCCCTGAGTGGTTGCCTGCCGCGATGTTGTTGTTCTGCCCGCCGACAACCACGGTGTTCGTGCCACCAGAGGTGTTCGACAAACCGCTGTAGACGCCAGCATAGCTGCCGGTTGCGGTACCGAAATTGGCACCGAAGACATATGCACCAGCAGTGGTCGACGCCGTGCCGTTGTCACCACCGATCACACCAGTGGACGTGGCGCTGGCAACGCTGTTCTTGCAGCCGATCAGCAGCGACTGCCCACCAGACGCCACCTGCGCCGCAAGGCCGCGCACCGATTGGAAGTCCAGCGCCCGCGCGCCGCGCTTGTTGCCGCCGGTGCCGCTGTTGTCCGCGATCTGCCACGTGAGTGCGCCCTGCCCTTTCGGGGAGATCGTCACGTCCACGTCGGTCGCCGCGTTCGCCGCAGTCAAGCTGACGACCGGGACTGAGCCGTTCGGTGTCGAAGTGTTGACCGCCTCGGTGAAGTTGGCCAGACCACCAGACACGACAGGTGCGCCGCTGGCCTTGGTGTAGGCCAAGCAGCGCCAGTTGCCGCTGCCCAACGACACAAACTCTGCAGTGTCTCCTGCCGCCGTGGTGATGCTCGCAGCACCAGGCAGGATCAGGCTGGTGGCGTTGTAGGTCAGCGTCAGCGCACCCGCGAAGGTGACCATACGCCGCGCACCGCTCGCGATCGTGCCCAGCCCGGTGATCGTGGTGCTGCCAGTGACCGAGATGTAGTTCGCCGTTGCTGCGCCGATGTCGGTTGTCGTTGCCGATGCGATCGTGACTTGTGGTGCCTCGTTCAGCGAGGAGGTGAGCGTACCGCCAGTGAACGGAGAGCCCGCAAGTGCCGTGCCATTGGCCCGCGTGTAGCCAACGCAACGCCAGTTGCCGCTGCCCAGCGAAAGGAACTCAGCCACATCGCCGACAGCGGTTGTGATGTTCGCGCCAGTGGGCAGGATCAGGCTCGTGGCGTTGTGCGTCAGAGTCAGCACACCAGCAAAGACAACCTGCCGGCGGGCGCCAGCCGCGATCGTGTCGAATGCAGTGATCGTGTTGGTGCCAGTGATCGAGATCGTGTTCGCTGCTGCAGCGCCGATACCCACCGAACCAGACGATGCGATGACGACGGTCGGCGCCTCATTCCATGCTTCAACCGCCGTGGCGAAGTAGGTGCGAAGAGACGACACAAGCCCTGCGCCATTCGCGCTGCCGCGGATACCGGGAACAATGTCTGTGCCCGCCCATGGGCTGAAGGGCAGGGTCGCGTAGTCTTGACTGATCTTGGTGTTTGCCATTGCTTGCTCCGACTAGGCTGGGTAGCTGCCAGTCTCAGGGATGTAATCTGCGACGTAGGGGCACACCCCTTTGTACACGCGAATGCGATCAACGGACCACGCGCCGCTGAACAGAGTTGAAGAGCTTGGGTTGCGATTCCCGAAGACGATGTAGCCGGTTGAGCCTACATCCGTCGTGGTGTTGGTGCCCGGTCCGTTGCCTTGCGGAATCCCTGTGCCCATTGACCCGTTCAGCCCGAAGTACATCACACCGGCACGCCGGCCGAAGAAGTGATGCCGCCAGACATTCGCAGCCGTGATCGGAGACCAGTTGCCGGCGCTGCCGCTGGTCACCTGATTCTGCAGCTGGCTCGAGCCGTTATCGTAGAGATTGAAGACTCCGTTCAAAGCCACGAGATCGATCGACTGTCCGCCCGGCGGGTTGGCGTAGTACGACCAGAGATCGATACCAAAGTCTCCAGTGCCGAAGCCGAAGTCTGCAGAGACAGGCAGCCAGAAATAGGACGATGGACCGAGCAAGGCGCTTTGGCTGCCGTTGACCGTGTGCACCGTGTCTGCAGTGAAGGAACCCTGCACACCGATGGTCCGGCCGGTGTTGGCCAGATCCACGTAGCCAGAGCCGAAGTCGAAGGCTGCAACAAGCCCCGCGTTGCTGACGATCCCCGGCTGCACCGAGCGGCCACGCGAATAGAGTACTGCGCTGACCTTCCAGTACTCGTGGCCGATCAAGGTCCACTTCGGTCGTCCCTTGAACTTGCGCGTGCTCAGCGCTTCGACGTGCGCTGTGGGCCACGTGGCAGTGAACCAGGCACCGCCATGGGTCAGCCGCGTGGTGTAGAAAGTGTCGAAGGCTGCAGCCTGCGCTGCGGTGAACTCCCACTCCACCGTCTCTTCACCGCTGAAGTCACGCTGGCGTCCAGCAAATTGTGGCATCCCGTCACTGATGCTCGAAACGCGGCGGCGCTCAGCAGGCTGCGACTGGTTCAGAGACGGAGCCGGCAGCGAACTGGGCCAGATGATGTAATCGGTTGCCATGGTTACTCGCGCAGGATCTGCCCGCCATCCTCACGCAGCATGATGTCAGTCGTCACACCCTCGCGCTCGAAGGCAGATGTCACCGGCGTGCCGGAGACAGTAGAAGTACCAGATGCCGAGCCCACCGGCGCTGGCGGCGTGTACGCTGTAGCGTTCAGGCTGATGCCCACGGAGCCAGACAGGGCGCTCACAGCGCTCACCGGCAGCAGATTGATCGTGACCGCGCCAGACAGAGGCTGCGTGGCCAACAGCACGGCGCTCGCCATGAGCTGAATGTTCACGGAGCCGGTGAGCCCTGTGGGAACCGGCCCGGTAACGCTGCCGGTGCCGTCGAGCAGTAACCGGCCGGTCAGGCGCCACCAGTCCCCACCGAGGAACTCGGTCTTCGGAGGGGCAAGGAACTTGCAGTTCCACCAGAGCAAGCCTGGCCCTTGGTTCTGCACCTGAGCGGAGAACGCGCGCTCGCCAACAAGCAGCGTGTTCTCGAACCAGTCGTCGATCGCGTTCTTGATCGAGGTGTTGATCTCCAACGCCACATCGACAATCCGCGGCACGCTCACCCACATGCGCCGAACGATCGGAGTGCCGGTCTGCACCGGCGTCTCTCCGTAGATCGGAAACAGCTCGATCGCGTGGTTGTCGCGAAGGAACGCCGGAGTTCCGTCCGGCATGAGGATCTGTGAGAGAGCCATCAGCGTCGCGGCAAGCCGTTCGCACGGTTCATGCCGTACTGGTTCTCGACAGACGAAGCGATCAAGCCGCCGCTCTGGATGTCAGATGCGACTTCCTTCTTGGCCTGGTCGACGATCACGCGAATCGCACGGCTGCCGTCCGGCTTCGTCGTCTCTTCAACGCGCGCCTTGCTGTCACTGTAGTTGTGCACCGAGACGCTCACGTTCGCGCTGCTGCCGCCGCCCATCATGGCCACGCCGAGCGAACCGTTGGCCGTGCGGCGCAGCGGCATCACAGCCTCAGGACCAGCCTCACCCATCTCACCTTGGCTGAAGCCACCTCCATTGCGGAAATGGAAGTTCGTGGGCTGACTGAAGACCTGATTGGTGAACGCCCGCCCCTTGGCAAAGGAGAACACGTCACCCTTCGCGTAGGTGCCTCCAAGTGTGTCGACGTAGCCGCTGTCAGGTGCAGGGTAGTTGTTCCCTTCGTGGCTGTAGTCCGAGCCTGGGCGATTGTTTCCAAAGAAGCTGCCGAAACCGCTGCCACCACCGCCACCAGACTGGCTCATCCTCCACATCGCTGTGGTTGCAGCCTCGATGGCCGACAGCATCTTCTCCAGAGAGAAGGTCGTCGGTGTGATCCCGGTGGTCTGCAGCGTGCTGAAGGCCGACGTGGTGTTGGACGCAGCCGAGTCAACACCAGACACGGTACCGGCCTTGCTGTTCGTGTTGAAGCCCAGCACACTGGCCACTGCTTTGCCGGCATCGGCAAAGGCGGGCGCGATCGTGCTCTGGTAGACCTGCTTGATCAGCACGTCCTGCACCAGATCCAGCAGGCTCTTCAGCGACACCCTGCCATTCTTCACGATGTCCGCGAAGATATCCTGTCCCTTGGTGACGAAGCCTTCAACGATCTCGTTGTAGGCGTTGTCCATCTGCTGCAACGTGTTCTTGAAACCGTTGAGCATCTTCTCCCAGTTGGGCTGGATGTTCGCCGCAGCCAACTCGCCAAGGCTCGCTGCATCCTTGTTGCGGGCCGCGACGAAGTTGTTCAGCTGCGCGCGCAGCGTTGCCGTCTCCTTCTCGAGATAGGCGACGTAGATGTCATCCGTGGGGCCATTGGCCTTGTCCGAAGCGCGGGCAAGCTCGGACTCCAGCACGCTGAGGATGGTCCGCTTCTCGCGCAGGAACTCGTTCGTGGAGGCGAGTGACGCCACCTCCGCGTTGCGATAGGCCTGCTGCTTCTCGGTCAGGTTGGCGTTGTCCTGATTGATCTGCTGTTGCTCACGCGCGAGCGTGACGCTCGTGTTGAGCTTGGTGATCTCCTTGTCGAACGACTCGTCGGCTTTCTTGTCGCTGCCAGCCTTCTTGATCGCAGCCTGCGCTTGCAGGAAATTCAGCTGCTCCTTGTACTTGCTGGCCAGGTTGGCTTGGCTGGCGATCTCTGCGTCGGCCTTGCCGCCTTTGTTGTTCGCGCGGAGCTGACCGATCAGAGACTCGGACTCGGCGATGTACCGACGCAGAGCATCGCTCTCCGCCTTGTACTGCGCTTCAGCAATCTGCTGCGACTGATAGGCGTATGCCGAGTCGCTGATGAGCTTGTTCTTGTTCGACAGATCGAGCAGCTTCTGCTGGTCGCTGTAAAACTTCGAGATTGCAGCCTCTTCGTCATTGAAAGTCTTCTTCGCACCAGAGAAAGCCGTTGTGTCAGGCTTTGCCTTGGTGAAGGTGCCGGTACCTCCCAGCTTGCGAGCAGCCTCAGCATCCGCAAGGCGGCGTTTCTCCTGCCGCTCACTCTCGTCGACGATCCCCTTCTGCGCGGCACGAACAGCACCCAGCTGCGCGGTCTGTTGCCTCTCCAGATCCAGCACAGCGGCCTGCTTCTGCCGGTATTCTTCAGCCGCAGCGTTGATGCTCGACTCAACCTCGAACTGGCCTTCAGGACCGACACCGGCAACGCCGCGGAAACTCTCGGCGCGCGTGAGCTGACGCTTGGCCGCGTCAGCCTGAGACTGCACATCCGTCTTGGCCTTGACTTGCTGGGCGCTCAGCTCGGCAAGCACCTGGGCCTGCTGCACGATCATGTCGGCCTTGCGGGCTTCGGTGCCCGCTTCGATCATGTCGTTGCGGTCCTTCAGGCGCTTGTGCTCTTTCTCAAGCGCCTCGACCTGCAGCTTGCCGGTGATCTCTGCAGCTTCCGCAGCAGTCACGTTTGCGCCAGCGGTGGTCGTCTTGTAGATCGCCCACAGCGTCACCAGGCCACCGAGGATGAACGCGATCGGACCCATGGCTGCACGCAGCAGGGCAAAGCCAGTCGCTGCACCTCGCGCCGCCACACCAGCGCTGACAGTCGCAACAGCTGACGCCTCTTGCGCGAGCGTGTTGCCTGCCGTTGCGGCGGTGTTGGCAACAGTGATTGCCGTTGCTTCGGTGGTGCTCAAGCTCAGTACCGGGAAGACCAGCGCAGTTGCAGCAACTTCAGCCTTCATCGCGGTGAAGGCTGTCGTCAGGGTAGTGACCCCAGCGATCAGCCCGGTAGCGATAGCCACACCAGCCATCGCTCCCTTGTATGCGATGTAGGCGGCGACCACTCCACCGATCGCTTGCGCGTGCTCTACCAAGAACACGGTCAGGTTCGCGACAGTATTCGCAAGGCCTTGCACTCCGGCCTTGAACTCGTCGGAGTTGAAAGCCTGCTTCAGCGTGACAGCTACCTTCAGCACTGCCGGCTCGATGCTGTCGAATGCTGTGAGCAGTGAGCCCTGCAGCGCAGAGAAGACGCCTTTGATCTGGTTGGCCGAAGTCAGCGACATGTTGGCCGCAGCGATGGCCGAGAAGCCTGCAGCATCTGCAATGGCTTTCTTCGCAGCCTCGAGGCCGCTCATAATGACCTTGGTGCCGTCTGCCTGCTCGACTTCGACCTTCTTGCTGAACTCAGCCAGAACGGACGACAGATCCTTGTTGCCGCGCTCGTTGCTGAGCGCAGCTTGCGCCGCCTGCCGGCTTCGCAGATCCAGCTTGTCCAGAGACGCGCCGAGTTCCTTAACGATCGTGGTGATGTCTTTGACTCGCCCTTCTGCATCCCGCGGGTCAAACTTCAGCTGAGCGAGCGCGTTCTTGACCTTAGGCGTATCGGCCAAGATCTGCTGGTAGAAGTTGCGAATCGAGGTACCGGCCGCAGTGTTCTTGATGCCGATGTTGCTCAGCAGTGCGACTTGCACCGCAACGTCTTCCAGTGCAATGCCGTACTGTTCGGCAAGGGGCGATGCGGTGGCGAAAGCCTTTGCAGTGCCCTCAACGCTCGCAACAGACACAGCCGCAGTCTTGGCGATCACATCGCTGACTCGGTTGTAGCTCTCTGCCGAGTACTTGAAAGCAGTGCCGATCGTGACCAGTGCTTCAGCAGCCTTGCCGATCCCGAGATCACCAGCCACCGCGAAGTTCAGGACATCCTTGATCGCAGTGACCTGCTGCTTGGCGTCGAGACCAGCGAGCGAGAGAGTCTTGAAGGCTTCGGCGATCTCGCGCGGCCCGAACGGACCGCTTGCCGCGAGATCCAGCAGGCTCGCCTTCACCTGGCCGACTTCGGCCACGGTGTTGCCGCCCAACTCCTTGATGATCGCAAGGGTCTGCTCCACCTTGGAACCGAGCTTCACGGTCTGCACGAAGGCGTTGGAGAGCGCTGCACCAGCCAGCAGCGGGGCGATGTTGCCCCACGTCAGGAACATGGCACCGAAGCCACTGGCAACGCCTCGAGCTGCGCTGTGCAGATCGTTCAGCGCCGCCGTCATAATTTTCGTCTTGCCGGGCGCCGATGCCAGCTCAGCCTGCAGCACCTTCAGACTGCTGGCAGCCTGCGCGATCCCGGTAGCCTCCGGGCCGAAGTTGCGCTGCACCGTGGCCACCGGCAGGCCTTGATCAAGCTGTGCGCGTGCCCCGACCAGCGTGCGTGCCTTTGCGCGCTCGTTGGCCACGGCAAACGCGGCGTCGAGCTTCGCATCGCGCTCGCGCAGAGCAGCCACCTCAGCCTGTGTGTCGGCGTAGGCCTTCGCTGCCGCCTTGCGGATCTCGAACTGCCGGAGCATCTCGGCGTTGGCGAACGCATCGGCAGCCTTGATGCCAGCCACCTCAGCAGCGATGCTTGCCTCGTGCGCGGCGACACGCTCCGCTGCGGCTGCAGCCTCGATCGCCTTGAAGCCCTGAGCCGACTGCTTGACGACTGCCGCCTGCTGCGCAGCGCGGTCCTTCTCGACCTTCTCCCATGCCGAAGAGATGTCGGACTTCGGCGCACGGCTCGCCCAAGCTGCGTCTTCCTGCTGCGCCTTCAGTTGCGCAGCCTGGCGCAGCTCAGACGAGGCCCGCAGGCCTGCCGCGTACTCGAGATCCGCTGCCTTGCGAGCAGCCAGAATCTCGGCCGTTGCGTGTGCTTCAGCAGCAGCGATGCCGCGCGCCTCTGCGAGCGCAGATGCCTCAGCGTCGGCGATACGGCGCGCTGCCGACTCTCGAGCGATCACGGTGAACCCGCGGTCCGCCTGCAGCATGGCTGCAGCGATCTCGGAGTTGGCCGCGCTCTCGGCGCGAGTCCATGCGGCAGCTTTGGAAGCGGCGACGCTGTCAGCAGTCGACTTCGAGTATGCCGCCCATGCCGCCTCGACTTCAGTGTCCTTCGCTGTCGGAGGCAAGGGGTTGCGAGACTCTCCGCCGCCCAGCAGTGAGGTGTTGTCGCGCGAAGCGAGCGAGGTGGCCTTCAGCATGCTGGTGTGTGCGGCAGTCAGCCGCACACCTGCGTCCTTGATGACCGTCAGCTCAGCCTCGGTGAAGTGCCGCTTGTCAGCGAGCATCTTCTCGTACTCAGCCTGCAGCTGCGCACGTTCCTGCGAGACTGCGCTACGCAGCTTGCGGCCAGAAGACTCGGTCTCCACTGCGGCTTTGGTCAAGCCGCCACGGATGGCTTCTGCAAGCTCGGCGAACGAGGTGCGCAGTGCCGCGTTCGAGTCGGCGAACTCGCCGCGGAACTTCTTGATCTCGGCGGCTGCACTCGACAGACCGGAGAGATCTGCCTTCCCGCCGGTCTTCAGCGCAGCGAGGTTCGTGCGCAGCAGCAGCAGCTGCTCGTTGAGTCCGACGAGGGTGTCTTGGCCTTGTGCGTTTACGCCTAGCGCGAGTGATGGACCGGCCATTGCTGCTTACCCCTTTGGACTGGGATTGTCGAGGGGAACCTCCTGATCTACAACTGCAGACCCTGAAGGATTGTCAGCTTGTTCCGCCTTTGCTGCCAGATAAGCGGCATCAAGACGCTGCATGAAATTCACGAAGGATGCACGCTCATCGACCTGGTCGATGTAGAACATCTGGCAGTAGGCGAACATCGACTCAATCGTCAAGGCGAGCGGACCGGACATGCCGTACCCGCGGCTTGACGAGAGGGTGTTGAAGGCCGTGTAGATCTCGCCGCCGAGTTCGTGCAACTCAGGGCGAGTCAGGAGAGCCTTCGGGGTGATCCCAAGGCTCTCCTGCAGACCTTCGAGATACTCAATCTGGTGCCCCCACACCACCTGCCACTGGAGGCACTCGATCAGTTTCCCGCGATCTCCTCTTCGACAGCCGCCTTGTAGAGCGTCATGTCGCTGGCCTTCTCCATCACGAAGGCCCGGAAGTCCTTGATGCGGCACAGGCGGATCGCGTTCTCCTTGCTGAATGGCAAGGGCTTACCGTCTTCTTCGACGCCTTCCCAGCCGCGCAGCAGCGTGGTGCCGACGACTTCGGCCATCAGGTTGTCGGAGAGCGTCTGCGCTGCGTCGTTCTTCAGGTCGAGCGCCTTCTTGTTCTTCTTGAACAGGCTGTCGACCATCTTGTTGTAGGCCTTGGTGCCCGAGCGCGCGATGATCAGGGTTGCATCACCCAACTCCACAGCCACGCCTGCCTCTTCCTTGCTGGTGTCGGTGGTGAACTCTTTGCCGATGTCCATTCGATAGCTCCTGAAAAAGTGTCAATATAGCAGGGACGGAAAAACTGTCAAGTGAGAAGGAAGAAAAGCGAGGCCGCAGCCCCGCCTTTCTGCAGGCTTACGGCAGTGCCGGGCCGACGCGGTCGATGAAGACCGTCTTGCGCAGCGCCGCGGTGGCGTTGCTGTCATCGGCGACAGCCATGAAGTTGAATGTGGCCATCAGATCCTGGTCTTTCGCACCAGCAGTGATCTTCGAGTCCATCAGGTTGATCTTGGGGAAGGTGAGGACATAGCCCGCACCGACCTGATCGATCGAGGCCACCGAGATCGAGGTGTAGGTGTTCGCGAGGAACTTGTCGTACATCGCGCCGTCCGCGAAGTACATCTCCATCGTGCCCTTGCACTGGATCGTGCCCGAGCCCACACCGACCAGGCCCAGCGTGCCGATGGCCTGCTGCGCGCGGTGGTTGTTGTCGTAGTCGAACGACAGGCTCTTGATGAAGGTCGAGGTGAGCGGAACGCCGGCTTCCCACACCAGGCCGATGCCCGAGGCTGCGTTGTGGATGTCGTAGGTCTTCGAGGCCACCAGCGTGCCCGGCAGTGCGGTCACGGTGCCGCGCGTGCCACCCTTGCCGATGAAGTCGAACGAACCATCGGTCAGCGCGGCCGACTGGAACTTCAGCGACATCTTGCTGGGCGTCATGCCGCGGTACGTCAGCACCTGCGTGATGTCGGGAGACTGGCGCTCGATCGTGAAGCTGGTCTGCGTCACGCCATTCGTGAAGCGGCTGGTCTGCAGCTTCACGCCGGCCACCGCAGCGCTGGCGGCTGCCGGAGTCGACACGTCGAGCGTGATGACCGTGGTGGTCGGAGGAGTGATGGTCGAAACGCGGAGCAGCTTGCCGTTGTTGACATCGGCGCCGGCATTGACCCGGAAGAACTGGCCCTGCTGGAGCGTCGCCCAGCTGTCGGCACCGCTGGTCGCCACGCTGGCGGTCAGGGTCGTGGTGGTGAAGGTCACCGTCGACGACGCGCCGGATTCACCAGCCGTGCCGAAAACGGTGAGGGGGTTCTGGAGCAGCGACGAGATGAACGGGTCGTACTCGCCGTAATTCAGGTGGAAGTTGAAGCCGCCCGCGCCTTGCGCCGAGACCGGCACCACGCTCGAGAGCTGACGATCGGAGCGCAGTTCCTTGGACGTTTCCTTGGTGATCTGGAAGTCCATCGACTCCCCGGTGCACCGCAGATAGCTGCCGTTGCCGGCGCCCGGCGTCGTACCGAAGACCGACTCCAGAATGTAGGCCAGCTGGACACGACTGGTTGAGGCAAGCGTCGGCATAGGTTTCTCCGAATGGGTGAAGCGCGTTCAGCGCCGATTATGTACGAGGGGGGATCAGGTGGCAACTCTCAGCCACCAGAAAGGAATCAAGATCGGGTAGCCTTCCCAGCCATTTTGCGTGAAGGACTTGGTAGCCATACCGGTATGTGTGCGAACAGTCCCAAGCTCCTTCAATTCGAGCCGGGGCAGAAAGAAGTCGAGCAGCGTGTTTGCCTTGGAGGAGCCAGTGTTCTCTTTAGCCATGGCCGTCAGCACAAGCTGGCCGTACTGGGCGCTCAGCGGCTTGTTGCTCAGGTCGAGCTGCCGGCCGGTCATGTTGACGATATTGAAGACCAGGTACGGCTCGATCTGTTTGCTGATGTCGACCAGATTCCGGTTGTCATACTGCACCTTCGGAGCCGTCGACGGGTATGCCGCCAGCGCAGCTTCAAACTGCGTGGTCAGGGCAATACGGGCGGCTTCGAAAGTCATTGCAGATACGCCGGTTGGTAGCTCGAATAGAAGAAAGCTGCGTGGGAAACCATGGCCACTCGGCCATCCAGCAAGTTGACCGGTCGAATATTGATCAGGTGCTCTTCGACCTGCGGTGCAATCTCTGTTGGATTGTAGATGTACACCGTGTCAAGATAGCCGTACTTCTCGTCGTCAATCCGAGCAATAGACACGTCCACTGCCGGAGAGTCGCCACGCTCATACGGCAATGCGTACGCATCGATCGGCCACATGAAGGCCTTCTCAGGAATCGTCTGTTCGGACTCGCTCTGGCTGTTGACGCCGATGAACCAGTTCGATGCAAGGTTTCCGGACCACTGCGGCGTGAGCTGCACGATGTCGACGAAGATCTCTTGCACCCACATCTTGAAGCGCTCGTTGACGCTTTCGTTGAACGAGCGCTGAAGCGCGTCCAGTTGCGTCAGAAAGGCGTCAACGCCAGAGAAGTCGATGTCAACCAACTCGCGCGTGCATCAGCCAGCCGTCGAGTTCGGCCTGCACTGTCAGCACCCTCCAGGCCTTGCCGTTCATCACGAAGCGAGCCCCCACCACAGGGGTCAGGGACGCTTGCCGAACAATCACCGACACATCACCCGGCGCGTAGTCCGGATCTGCCTTGGTCGCCAGCCGGTACAGCCTTGCGTAGTCCAACAGGATCGCGCTCGCCGTCGTGGAGACTGTGGCATAGCTGTCGGTAACCGAGTTGTAGGTGCCGTTCTCCGTGAAGGTGACAGCCACGATCGACAACGGACCGAGGTCATCACACTGCGCGATGCGCAAGCCTTCCAACGGCAGGTAGAGATTGCGGATGCGCAGCAGCGTGTCTGCGACCAGAAACATGCCCTCGACCGCGCTTTCGACAGGCGCCATGAACACGTTCCACGCCACTTGGTTGTCAGACTCGGTGTGCGTGTCGACGTTGTCTCGGTAGTACTGCTTCTGGATGTAGACCGGCGTACCAGTCGACGCGAGCACACCAGAGGGTGTGGCCAGCGAGGCAAGGTCGGTCGCCTTCTTCATCCCGTAGGACTGGCGGATGATGCCACCGAGGAAGTCATCCGGCGTGCCGGAACCGATCAGCCATGCCTCACCGTCGAGCTTCACGCACCGGCGTGTCGGGATGACCACGGACTCGGGGATGTTCAGCACTCGGCGGCGCGCGGTCGCGCCGTCTGCTGAATGGTCATCGAAGCTCGAGAACTGGCAGAAGAACACCTCGTCGCCGGTGTAGGCGTCGTAGGCGCGAGTCTTGCTGAAGCGCCGCGCCGCGTCCTTCAGTCGCATCTCAGGCTCCGGTCACAGGGTCAGCACCGAGCGCGATGCCGGACATAAAGGTGATCACCGGAGCAGTCGGCAAGACAGCACCAGGCACGAGCACCTGGTAGGCTGCCAGCACGCGGCCTTTCATCAGGTTATAGAAGCCGAAGACTCCCTCACGAGTTTCCTTGTACGGGTCGTTCACACGCACCAGCTCGGTCTTGGCGTCCTTGATCGTTTGCGGGCCGAACATGGGCAACGTGATCAGCAGCTGTTTGGCCAGAACGTAGGCGGAGAAGACCTGCATCAGATCCTTGAAGCGCTGCTGGTTCGCGCTCAGTGATGTCGTAGGCAGCGCAAGGAAAGCTGCCTCCATCCCAGGGTCCATGTCATACAGCTCGAACAGCAGGATCTGCTCGTAGATCGGCAGGGCGA
>ERZ869921.447-NODE-447-length-25931-cov-37.552017_pt1 | contig 25931 bp, 34 predicted proteins | sample MGYA00579310_ERZ869921 | MGnify/ENA primary metagenome ERZ869921 (study PRJEB32216, sample SAMN09231816) | wastewater metagenome | place: USA: Maryland | collected 2016-06-21 | study: EMG produced TPA metagenomics assembly of the PRJNA472060 data set (Reclaimed... | reverse complement strand
CAGATTACAACACCTATTCTGCTGCAATGACCACAATTTACAACAATTATTTGTCTGTCACACAAAAAGTCACGGTGAGCACCTCGTCTCCTACGGGTGGTAACAACGGCGACATTTGGTTTAAAGTAAGCTCTTAAAGGAACATTATGTCCGCTCTTTCCAACTATTCTGAAACACTTCTTCTAGACTGGATGATGACCACAGGTACCGTTACCCGGCCTACGGCTTGGTACGTTGGCCTGTTCACTGCTGCTCCTTCAGACAGCGGTGGTGGTACTGAGGTGTCTGGTAACAACTACAGCCGTAAATCTGTGACTTTTGACGCTGCGTCTAGTCCAGGCGGTACAACCCAAAACTCTAACGCACTAGAGTTCACTGCCTCTGGCGGTAGCTGGGGTACCATTACGCACATTGGTATTTTTGACAACTCTACTGGCGGTAACCTACTATGGCACGGCGGTCTCACTGCCTCTAAAACCATTGGTGACGGCGACACCCTAGAGTTTGCAATTGGTAACATCGACCTAACCATTGCATAATGGCAGTTGCTGGCTACCGTATTACCGAAGGCGGCGATAGTCGCCTTTTAGAAAATGGTGATACGCGAGTTACTGAAGGCTTTCAAACGGGAGAAGCGGCTTTATCTGCTAGCAGTGGGTTTGACTTTGTAAGTACAATCACTGCTACAGGTACTGTAATTCTTTCTGGAACAGGCTCTATAGCAGCTGCAGGTGATGTAACTAGGTATGGCGCTAGTTTAAAAGAAACCAATACCCAAATAACTGCGTTAGGCACACGTACCACCGTTGGAGAAACAAGTTTCTCTGCGTCCGGTGTGCTAGGTGCAGATGAAGCACTTATTGCTTCAGGCGCGTTTGCAGCCACTGCGTCAGGCACACTTAGCCCAACAGCACGGGTTGTAAAGTTTGTAGAAGTAGTGAGTGGTACGCTAGAGTTTCTACGTATTACTGAAGGTGAAGACTACAGAATTACGGAAAGTGGCGATAGTCGTATTACGAACGCAATTCCTACTAATGAAATAATTGGTTCATTAGTTGCGAATGATACGTATATTCCGTTTAGTAGCACTGCTTATTATAAAACAGGTGGTGTTTGGAAACAAGCAGATGTTGATGCAAAATACAATGGCAATTGGGACGCTTTACAAGCGGTCTACAAGAAAATTTCAGGTAGCTGGAAAAGGATCTACTAATGGCTAATATTAAAATCTCCGACCTTACGGCTGCAGCAGCAGCTACAGGTACACAAGAGTTTGAGGTAAACGACAGTTTAACTAGTAAAAAAGTTACTGGCGCTCAAGTTCTATCTTATGTTCAAGCAAATACTACTCCTGCATCAATTGGTGCAGTGTCTACTTCAGACACCATTGCAGTGGCTAAAGGTGGCACAGGTGCTACTACGGCAGCTAATGCTCGTACTAACTTAGGATTAGTTATTGGTACAGACGTACTTGCACCTAACGGTTCTGGTGCATCACTAACTTCTCTTAATGCTTCTAACTTATCAAGTGGCACTGTTTCCACTGCGCGGCTTGCTACTTCTGGTACTGCAGATAGTACAACGTTCCTGCGTGGCGATGGTACTTGGGCTACTGCAGGGGGCACACCTACGACAGACCAAGTGCTGACTGCAACGGCAGGCGCTTCTGTTGGCGCAGTGGGGACGTATGCTTTATTGGGTGAAACCAGTATTACCAGTACCGGCCCCGGAAATACTAGAGCAGGATCAAGCTTACGATACGCAGGATTTGGAAGAAGTAATAACGGCTGGACTTCAGGTGAGTTCCGTGGCGTGTTTGTACAAGGAGGAAGTTCTGCTCCTTCTGGAACTTGGCGTGCTATGGGATACGCAGCATCACGCGGTGCAAACGACCCGTACGATCCTGCGGTGTATGGTGCAACCCTATGGCTGCGCATTTCTTGAAAGGAAATCTAATGCAAACAACTCTTACCTCTCTTTCAAGCCCTCGCTGGGCTAATGCAGAACAAACTGCAATTGACTGCGAAATTACTACCTCTCAGTTTGGTGACGAGGTTCTTCCATTTACTGCAGATCAAAACGATGTTGAAGCACATGGTCGCGCTATATTTGCTGACCTTGTAGCTGGTAAATATGGGTTTATTGCAGAGTATGTTCCACCTCCTCCTGAGCCAGAGATTACTGCTACACCTCCTTCAGGCACTATTTCTTCAAGTATTCTATGAGTGACCCCGTTGTCTACATTGGTTGTGTAGCTAATTTATTTTCGCGTATGATGCATTTTGCCAAAGCAGGTGATATTGAAATTGGGCATACGCATCAGTTTGATCACTTGACATTACTTGCTAAAGGTAAACTTAAAGTTACTGTAGAAGGTGTGTCTACTGAGTTTACAGCACCACACATGATTTATATTAAAGCAGATAAAGTACATGAACTAGTTGCTTTAACTGATGAAACAGTGGCTTATTGTATTCACGCATTACGCGATAAAGAAAACAACGAGATTCTTGATCCAAGTATGATTCCTGCAGGGGTTAATCCTTTATCACTTGCTGGGCCTATTTGCTCTTAATACGTTATGGCTGAAGAAGTAACTCACGCAGAAATTTATGAACGTCTTGTTGCTGTTGAAAGCAAAGTAGATTGTATTCAACAAAACACTAAAGACGTAGTAGATGCGTTTAATGCTGCGCGAGGTGCTTTTGCTGTGCTGGAGTTTCTAGCTAAAATAGCTAAACCTCTTCTTTGGATTGCTGGTTTAATTGCAGCAATTGGTGCGTTTTGGTCTAACTACAAGCCGTAATGGATCCCATAAGCGCCGCTGCTGCAGCGTTTGCTGCTGCACAAACTGCTGTAGCTACGATTAAAAAGGCGCAAGCTTTAGGTAAAGACATTTCCAACATTATTGGTGAGTTTGGTAAGTTTTTTGATGCTAAAGATGTTGTACAAAAAGCAGCCAATGACCTAGGTAAAAAGGGACAATCTGATACTAGTAAGGCACTAGAGATTGTAATGCACGCTGAACAATTGCGGCAATCGGAAGAAGAGTTAAAGCACCTGTTAATTTATGGGTACGGCCAGTCTGGTCTTTGGGAACAGCTTCTTCTTGAGCGTAGTAAAATACGACAAGCTAAAGAACGTGAAGCTCGTGAACTAGAACGTAAGCGTAAGAAAATAGCTAAACAGCGTGTAGATTGGGCAATTGGTATTACTGCAATATTAGGTGCAGTGATTGCAGGTATTTCAGTATTAGTAATGGTGTTGTCAGTAGTTAACTCACGAGGTAGCGCATGGATTGGTTAAAACAAATTGCACCAACAATTGCAACTGCACTAGGTGGGCCTCTTGCAGGTCTTGCCGTATCTGCTATTTCTAAAGCAGTTGGCGTTGATGAAGACAAAGTAACAGATCTTATCTCTAGTAATAAAATGACACCTGAGCAAATTGCACAGGTTAAGATTGCAGAGATTGAACTTAAGAAACAAGAAAATGAACTTGGGCTAAACTTTGAAGCACTAGCTGTAGACGATAGAAAATCTGCTCGTGAGATGCAAGCGGCTACGCGCTCTATTGTCCCTCCTGCACTAGCAGGTGCCATTACACTAGGTTTCTTTGGTATTCTTAGTATGCTGTTGTTTGGACAAGTAGACGGCAATAACCCTACTATTCTTATGATGCTTGGTTCCTTATCTACTGCTTGGACAGGCATTATTGCGTATTATTTTGGTTCTTCTGCTGGTTCTCAAGCTAAGACTGAACTACTATCTAAACCGGGTTCTAAATAATGCAACTATCAAGAAACTTTACTCTAGCAGAACTATGCAAATCAGAAGTTGCCATTCGGCGCAACATTGATAATACTCCCTCTGAAAAAGTAAAAAATAATTTGCAAATTCTTGTTGCTAATGTACTACAACCATTGCGTGATAAGTTTGGGCCTGTAACCATTACAAGTGGATATAGAAGTCCTGCAGTGAATACTGCTGTGGGAGGTAGCCCTGTTAGTGACCATTGTCTAGGCATGGCAGCAGATATTGAGATTGTCGGTATCGATAACAAATTGTTAGCTGAATACATCCGCGACAATTTTAAATTCACACAACTTATTTTAGAGTTTTACACCGACGATGTACCTGACAGTGGTTGGGTACACGTTTCGTATGATGAAAACGATTTAAAGTGTAACGTACTTCGTGCCGTTAAAGAAAACGGTAAAACTGTTTATCACAAAGGAATTTAACATGCCAATGGTTAAGGGTAAATCTCAAAAAGCTGTCAGCAAAAACATTCGTGCTGAAATGAAAAAAGGTAAACCACAAAAACAAGCCATTGCCATTGCACTAAGCAAGGCAGGTATGTCTAAAGAAAAGAAGAAAAAATGAAGTTAGTTTATGTAGTGTGGGAAGACGCTACAGAGCTAGACGTAACAGCATGGGCAGAGCATGAAGACGATTTTGAGTACACTCCTGTCTACTGCAAGCAAGTAGGTTTCCTACTTTATGACGGGCCAGAAGGAATTGTTGTTACTAATGGCGTAATTGAAGACGGCACTGTAGCTCGTCGAAACCAAATACCTCGCGGTATGATTAGGAGAATCGAATGGTTGACCGAACCAAATTCCTCGACGGAAGTGGAAAGCGCGTAATTTTACAACTCTTCAAAGAGTTTGCGCGACCCGACGTTAAGTTTAAGCCAGTGTATACATTACAGCAGTGGAAAGAAGTGTTTCTAGAGTGTCGTGATCCTTCTGAGTACTCTCCTGCACAAGCACTGTTAGGTGATTGGGAACACTGGTTAGAAGTTCGTAACCATCCTCTAGTCAAACCTCACGTAGACAAATGGCAAGCTGAATTAGAAGTTAAACTACGTTCAGAAGCCATTGGACAAATAAAGATGCACGCTAAACAACCCGGAGGCACGGCTGCTGCTAAGTGGCTTGCTGATAAAGGATACGCTGAAGAATCTGCTAAAAAACCTGTAGGACGGCCTAAGAAAGAGGAAGAGGTAGTTACCCCTTCACTAGGTCGAATTGCTGGCGATATGGCTCGTTTAGGCATTGTTGTAGGGGGTAAGAAGTAATGCCTACTAAAGAACGTTGGGCAAAAATGTTACCTGAAGAAAAAGAAAAGTATAAACGTTGGTCTAGTAATTGGCGTAATATTAATAAAAATAAATGGAATGCATACCAACGTAACTACACACCTACGGAACACATGGTATTAAATAAACAACTTCGTAGTGAGTTGCGACATAAAAGAATAAAACATTGTGCGTTTACTGACGAGTTTAGTTTGTTAGTGCATGAAGAAGCCATACATCTTAGAAAATTACGAGAAATAAATACTGGTATTAAATGGCATGTAGATCACATTGTTCCGTTAAACGGTAAAACAGTTTCTGGTTTACATATTTGGTCTAATATACAAGTTATCCCCGCAGTAATTAACCTGTCTAAGGGAAACAAGGAGATGACAAAATTCCTTTTATGACAAATGGTAAGCGTGATTATAAGAAGCAATACGAAAAGTATGATGGCAAAGACGATGTTAAGAAAGATCGTGCCAAACGTAACGGTGCTCGTCGTATGCTAGAGCGTGAAGGCCGTGTTTCTAAAGGAGATGGTAATGATGTTGATCATAAAACACCACTTAGCAAAGGCGGTAGCAACGCTAAGAAAAATCTACGCGTCCGCTCTGCGTCAGCTAACAAAAGTTTTGCACGTACTAAAACGGGGAAAATGAAGTGAAAAAGAAAGCTTCTAAATCTAAAGTTAACGAAGCTGGTGTGTACACTAAATCAACTATGCGTAAAGCTTTATTTGAAAAGATTAAAGCTGGTAGCAAAGGTGGAGATCCCGGCGAATGGTCTGCTCGTAAAGCACAACTTTTAGCTCGTGAGTATAAATCTAAAGGTGGTGGGTACAAGTCATGAAAAACCCACAACAATCTCTAAAAGAATGGACTGCTCAGAAGTGGCGTACGTCTGACGGTAAACCCTCTAAGGGTAAAAAACGTTATCTGCCTGACGCTGCTTGGAGTGCACTATCTCCTGCTGAAAAAGCTGCTACTAATAAGGCTAAAGCAAAGGGAAACGCTAAAGGCAAACAGTTTGTTTCTCAACCAAAAAAGATTGCTGCTAAAACAGCAAAATACCGATAAGGAATATCATGGCAACTAAAAAATCTATCCCAATCAAACAATTTAAACCTTGTGCTGGCTGTCCTACTCCTGCTAAATGTAAAAAAGCAGGTAAGTGCATGATGAAGGGTAAGTAATGGCTAAAGACCCGCGACTAGAACGTGCAGGTGTAGCAGGTTTTAACAAACCTAAACGCACTCCTAGCCATCCAACTAAATCCCACGTAGTTGTTGCTAAACAAGGTGACCAAGTAAAAACTATTCGCTTTGGTCAACAAGGCGTATCAGGTAGTCCTAAAAAAGAAGGTGAGTCTGAAAGCTATCGCAAGCGTCGTGAATCTTTTAAAGCACGTCATGCAGGAAACATCTCTAAAGGCAAAATGAGCGCAGCTTATTGGGCAGATAAAGTTAAGTGGTAATGACAGAAAAAGAAATGGTAAAGCAGGCGGCAGAAGCTGACCTGCTTACTTTTATTAAACTTGTTGCTCCACATCGTGTGCTTGGTGCTGTGCACGAAGAGTTGTGTGCATGGTGGCAACGAGAAGATGCTAAAGACAACCAGCTTGTGTTGCTCCCACGCGATCATCAGAAGTCAGCAATGATTGCCTATCGTGTGGCACACCACATTACTAAACATCCAGAAGCTACCGTACTGTATGTGTCTGCAACTGCTAACCTAGCTGAAAAACAGTTAAAAGCAGTTAAAGACATTTTATTGTCTGATATTTACCGTTTTTATTGGCCCGAGATGGTCAACGAACTAGAAGGTAAACGCGAACGTTGGGCTGTGGATGAGATTAGTGTAGACCATCCTAAACGCAAGGCAGAAGGCATTCGTGATGCCACTGTAAAGGCTGCAGGTATTACGGCTAACGTAACGGGCCTACATTGCTCTGTTGCTGTATTGGATGACGTAGTGGTGCCAGACAATGCTTACACGCAACTAGGGCGTGAACAGGTACGGGCATTCTACTCACAGCTTTCTTCCATTGAATCTACAGGTGCAAAAGAATGGGCAGTAGGTACTCGATACCATCCCGGCGATTTGTATAAAGATATGATGGAAATGACTGAAACTTACTTTGACGAAGTAACAGACGACGAAGTAGAGTTAGACGTATATGAGGTGTTTGAGCGTACAGTAGAAACTAATGGTGAGTTCCTTTGGCCTAAACAGCGTCGAACAGATGGTAAAACATTTGGATTTGACGCAAAAGAACTAGCACGTAAAAAAGCTAAGTATTTAGATATTACTCAGTTCTACGCTCAATATTATAATAACCCTAACGCTGTGGAAACACAGCTTATTGACCGTAGTAGGTTTAATTATTATGAGCGTGATAAAATCGAAAACTTTAGCGGTGCTTGGTATTTTGGTGACAAGCTTTTGCATGTGTATGCAGCAATGGATTTTGCGTATACAGTCAACCATAGTTCAGATTACACCGTTATTGCCGTAGTTGGCGTAGACGAAGATAATAATTATTACGTACTAGACATTGACCGTTTTAAAACAAATAAGATTTCTGTTATGTATGATCGAGCAGAAACTGTATTTAGAAAATGGCGATTTAAGAAGTTACGTTGTGAAGTCGTTGCAGCGCAGCGATTAATCGTTTCACAGTTTAAAGACTATATGCGTAGTCAAAACATTGTATTTACAGTGGAAGAATATAATCCTCCTCGTAATATGAGTAAGACTGAGCGCATTGCAGCTATTCTAGAACCCCGTTATAACAACAACCAGATTTGGCATTATAAAGGTGGTAACTGTCAAATTCTAGAAGAAGAACTCATTATGAACAACCCCGAGCATGACGACGTAAAGGATGCTCTGGCTTCATGCGTAGAAATTTGTAAGTCTCCTTTGTCTAGTCGGACATGGGGTAAAAAATCAAACGTAGTTGCTTTTAATTCTAAATTTGGTGGCGTAGCCTACTAAGAGGAAAATATGAACGAAAACATTCAAGTGTCTTTTGAAGACGACAGCCTAGCCAACAAAATTGCAGACATGTGGGTACGTTGGGATAACGCTCGTAACGTATGGAAAAGCGATCAGCAAGAACTACGTAACTATCTGTTTGCAACAGACACACGTAAAACTAGTAACAGCAAACTGCCGTGGAAGAACTCCACTGTTACTCCTAAACTTACTCAGATTCGGGACAACCTGCATGCAAACTACATGGCAGCACTGTTCCCATCTGAGAATTGGTTTTTCTGGGAAGCTACTGACAAAAGCCCTGAGCTTACCAAAAAGCGTTATGCCATTACTAACTACCTAAAACAGAAGCTAAAAGCATCTAACTTCCAGCTTCTTGTTTCACAACTGGTATATGACTACATTGACTTTGGCAACGTAGTTGTTACTTATGACTACGTGCGTGACGTAATTAGCGACAACACTGGCAACGTAGTAAGCCGTTATGTTGGCCCTAAAGCCTATAGGATTAACCCTACTGACCTAGTGTTTAACCCTTTAGCAGAAACGTTTGACAAAACTCCAGTAGTTCGCCGTATGCTGAAAAGCGTTGGCGACTTGATGACTGACGTAGAAACCAAACCTGCACTAAACTACAACAAAGCAGTGCTTAACAAGGCAATGGCGTTCCGTCAAAACTACCGTGATGATCCTGAGTTCAAGAAAGAACTTAATATGGCTATCGACGGTTTTGGTAGTGCTGACGAGTATCTAGATAGCGACATGGTGGAACTACTAGAGTTCTGGGGCGACATTTATGATCCCGACACCAAACAACTACTACGTAACCAACTAGTCACCGTCATTGACCGTAAGTGGGTTCTACGTAAACAACCTAACCCAATGTGGACAGGCAGCAAGCCTATGTTTCATTGCGGCTGGCGGCTACGTACAGACAATCTATGGGCACAGGGGCCACTAGATCAACTAGTGGGCATGCAATATCGTATTGACCATCTAGAAAACCTGAAGGCAGACGTGTTTGACCTGATTGCCTATCCAGTAATGGTGGTAAAAGGCTCTACTGTTGAAGAGTTTGAGTACGAACCCGGTGCCACCGTGTTTGTGGGTGATGAAGGTGGTTTAGAGTTTTTACGTCCAGATGCAACTGCTTTGCAAGCAGATATGCAAATTAACGAACTTATGAACCGGATGGAAGAACTAGCTGGTGCACCTAAGCAAGCTATGGGTATTCGTACTCCCGGTGAGAAGACTAAGTATGAAGTGCAAAGCCTTGAGAATGCTGCTGGTCGTATTTTCCAGAGCAAAGTAAGCTGGTTTGAGCGTAACATTCTAGAACCCCTGCTCAATGGTATGCTAGCCGAATCTATCCGCAATTTTGAGGGCGTAGAGCGCATTCGCACTGTGGATGAGGACTATGGTACTGAAGCCTTCGTTGAGGTGTCCAAAGACGATCTGATGGCTGCTGGCAAGATCTATCCTATTGGTGCACGTCACTTCGGTGAGCAAGCACGGTTTATTCAGGAACTAAACCAGACAATGGTTGCTGTACAAGCCATTCCTACTGTAGCAGCACACATCAGTGGTAAGGCAATTGCCAAGGCACTAGAAGAGAACCTAGGCTGGCAGAACTATAAGATTGTGCAGGATAATGCAATGATCTTTGAACAAGCTGAAACCCAACGTCTATTGAACCAAGTGTCTGAAGACCTCCAAACTGAAGCTGCTGTCAATCCTGAAGGAGAGATGCCGATGGAGGAAATGCCTCCAGAGGGTGTTGACATGCAGCAACAAATGATGTAAACTAATATATTATTACTAATATAATATATGAATAAACTACTATTAAATAATAAACCTAAAGATAGTACTAATGAAGAGTTTACTAAAGCTTGGAATAACAGTAGTTATGTATTAGAAGCTTTATATAATACTTTAACTACATTAAAAGAAGAAATTACTAGTATTAAGAAAGATGATTTTGACTGTCCTAACCATTATGCTAAACTTGCGTACAATTTAGGACAGATTAAAGCCTATGAGTTTGTTATGTCACTATTGCCTGACACAGCAAAAAAGTGACGTTTTTTAAAAAGCCTACTCTAAGGCTGTCAATTTTTAGGAGTTAAAACGCATGACCAATGCAACAATTTTCGGTGGCGAAGGCGACAATCAAACCACCAACACAGCACCAGCGACAACTGATGCAGGGCTATTTACCGCACTTGTCGGTGAAGGTCAAAAATACAAAACCCCCGAAGAGCTAGCAAAAGCATATACTAACGCTGACCAGTTTATTGAAACTCTCAAAGAAGAGAATCGCAAACTACGTGAGCAAGCTGCTTCTGCAAAGACTATTGATGAGGTTTTGGAACGTATGTCAAAACAAAATGTAGCACCAGAGGACGACAACCCTCCTGTCGCAGGTATCACACCTGACGTTGTGCAACAGCTTGTAGAGAAGACGTTAGGGGATCGTGAGGCTGCAAAGTCTAAGACGGATAACTTGCTAAAAGCCGATGCTCTTATGAAAGAGAAGTTTGGTGAGAAGGCTGCAGAAATGTTCAAGCAACGTGCTGCAAATCCTGAAAAAGCAAAGATCCTAATGGAACTAGCTGCTACTGATCCGATTGAATTTGTAAACTTGTTTGGTGGCGCACCTGCTGCACCGTCTAATAACATGGATACTGGTTCGATGAATACTACTTCTGTAGCTTCTAATGGTGGTGATCGTAGTAAAATTGTTGGCACTAAAGAGTGGGCAACAAAGGTTCGTAAAGAAGATCCTAAAACCTACTGGTCACAAGATTTCCAATATAAGCTACAACAAACTGTTTCTCAAAACCCCGCCCTATATTTTGGGCAATAAGGAGAATTAAATGGCTGGTGTAGATTTTGCAAAGGTTGATGCAAACCTAGTTCGTGCTGAACTGTGGTCTGCTGAACTAAAAGACGTTCTTCAAGAACAACTAATGGGCACACGCTATGTGCGTATGCTCAACGGCTTCCCCGATGGCAACCAGTTTACCATCCCCTCCGTTGGTGAACTACCAATGCGCGAGACTGCCGAACTAACCCCTGTTGTGTATGACTCAATGGACACTGGTGAGTTCAACTTCACCATCGACCGTTATGTCGAATCAGCTACCTACATTACCGATAAGGCTAAGCAGGACAGCTACTACGCTCAACAGCTAATCGGCATGTTCCCCACCAAGATGCGTCGTGCTCTAGACGAGAACCTAGAATCTTCTGTTTTCTCTTTAGCCAACCAGCAAACTTCTGGTAACGTTAACGCTATCAACGGTGCTGATCATCGTTTCGTAGCTTCAGGTGGCTCTTCTACTGTTCTGTCTCTATCTGACTTTGCTAAGGCCAAGTATGCTCTAGACAAGGCTCAAGCTGGTGGTACCCGTGTTGCAATCATTGATCCTTCACAGGAATATGTATTCAACACCCTAGTTGGCGCACAAGCCTTCACTAACAACCCCGCTTTCGAGGGTATTGTTCAGGGTGGTTTCGTTAACGAAGTAACCGGCATGCGTTTCATCCGCAACATCTTTGGTTTCGACGTTTATGTTTCCAACTTCCTACCTGCTGCTTCTGAAGCTGCTGGTTCTAGCCTAGGCGGTATTACTGTTCCTGCTACCCCCACCGTGAACCTGTTCATGTCTGTTGGTGGCGATCTAACCCCCTTCGTTGGTGCCTATCGTCAGCTACCCCGCGTAGAGTACGAGCGTAACAAAGACCTACGTCGTGATGAGTACGTGATGAACGCCCGCTTCGGTCTAAAGCTATATCGTCCTGAGTGTCTGGTGTCTGTTATCACCAAGAACACCATCTAATTGAAAGGAAATAGAAAATGACCCGTGCTTCTTCATGGACTAACGCTGACGGCCTAGTAGTAGGCTTTGGCGCTAACATCCCCGAGCGTAACGTTGCTGGCGTGTATGAGACTGATGGTGCTGTTAAAGAAGCCCATCTAGCCATCACCTATCAAAGTTCTGGTGCTAACATTGAGATTCCCGCTGGCGCTGTTGTGCTAGACGTGGTACTCAAAGTAGGTACTGCTTGGGCTGGTGGTACTGACGTGCAACTAGGTGACGGTACCGACGCTGATGGCTGGATTTCAGCTACTCAAGGCGCTGTTGCTAACCTAACCACTGGTGCTACTATCCGCGCTGCTGGTGCTTACGCTATCGGTGACGCTGCTACCAACCGTGGTCTAGGCAAGGTTTACGCCGCTGCCGACACCCTAGACGTAGCTTTCACTGGCACGTTCACTGCTGGTACCGCTACCATCGTAGTTCGCTACCTTTAATGTAGCTTGAAGGGAGGGGAACGTGTGTTCCTCTCCTTTTCCTTTTGGAGTAATAGATGGCAACCGTACAACATAGTGTATTAACTGATCCAAACCTACATGAACCAAAAGGAGTGTCAACGGCTGCTAGTGGTAAAGTATACATAGCTAATGGTTCAGGTAGTGGTACATGGCGTTATCCTTCTGGTCACGCTTACGGTGACATGTACATTACAGGTGCTTCTACAGCACAAACACTTGCGGCTGCAAGTGCAAAAGCAAAGTTAAACCCAACTGGCGTATGGACTGCTAACGGTAATCAAGCAGTGACCATTGATGCTACTAACGGGCAAATTACTGTTTTAGAAGCTGGTGTTTACCAGCTAGATTTTTGGATTGTATTTGAGACTGCAGCTATTTCAAGTGGTGCAGCATATAATTTTCATTACGCAGTAAACGGTACTGCGGCTACTCGTAAAGTATACGTAAAGAAAACTACTAATAACGTAGACACACTTAACGTTAGTGCAGTAGGGTATGCTACTCTTGCTGCTAACGACATTGTTTCTATGTACGTAGGCGGTGATGGTACTTCTTCAGGTACAACCATTACGCCCAAAGAAGCTGGTCTAAGTCTTCTTTTAGTTGATCCCGCATAATTATGGCTAAGCAAACACTTTTACAAATGACGCAGAACATTCTTTCTGCACTTGACAGCGACCCGGTAGATTCTATTGACGAAACAGTAGAGGCTATTCAAGTCGCTGAACTTGTTAAAGAAGCTTACTTTGATCTTATTAGCCAACGTGATTGGCCGTTTTTATTTGTACTGGGCACTTTAGATGGTGTTGGTGATGTAAACAACCCAACTAAAATGAAAATTCCTGATACGTGGAATAAAGTTAAGTGGATTAAGTACAATAAAAAAGAAGTACAATATGTTGATCCAGAAACATTCCACACAATTATTTCTCAACGTGTAGCACAAACAGGCGTTATTAATAGCGCAGGTTATGTCATTAACCAAGACCCTCAGTACTGGACTAGTTATGATGACACTTTCATTATTTTTGATGGCTACAATCAAAGCGTTGATGCTACATTACAAGCGTCAAAATCAACTCTCTACGGCACCCGTGAAGCTACTTGGACGCATGTAGATAGTTTTATTCCTAACATTCCTGAAAAGTTCTTTTCAACACTGTTAGCTGAAGCTAAGAGCCAAGCATTCGTAAACCTCAAACAACAAAGCAATGCACGGGAAGAACGTAAAGCAACTCGTGGTCGTATGGCAATGCGTAACGAAAGTTGGCGCAATGAGAATGGCGAAGCTAAATACAACACAAAGGTGAGTTATGGACGTAAATAAAACTGCATATGATAAAGTGATGGAGAAAGCTGCTGAAAAGAAACAAGCAGCTAAAGAACGCAAAGAAGAGCGCCAAGAATCAGGCATCGTTAATAAGCTGGTAATTGAGATGACACCTGTTGGTCTATACCAAGCTCGTTACTCAATGCGCGGACAAGTACCTGATGACCTTAAAGGCTTGTTTACTCGTAAGGAGCGTATCCTTACCATTGCAAAAGAAAAAGGTATTGAAGTTGAAAACGCAGCCTAAACAAAAGCCAATGCTAAAAGAAGACGCTATGCAGCGTCAACAGCGTTTGGTAAAGCTTGCAGAAGCAGGTGATAAGGCTAAACGTCAACTAGGCATTGCTGAAGAAAAGCCTGACGTTAACAAGCACAAGTGGAAAGGTGTAATGTAACATGGCAGTACAAGCCGCAGTTAAGGATGCGTTTACTTTTGTAGGTGGCCTCAATACTGAAGGCGGCTTTTTTGTTACGCCAGAAAACTCTTGGAAAGAAGGCGTAAACGTAGTACCCACTATTGACGGCAGCATTGAGCGTAGGAACGGTCTTGATTACGAGACTAACTATGCTCTTGCTGCTTTAGGCATTACAGCAGAACAAAAGAACACTTGGGCATTTACCAGTGGTGTCTGGACTAGCGTTGGTGGTAACTCCAACCTAGACTTCATGGTTGTTCAAGCTGGAACTATGTTACACTTTTATCGTGCAGCATCTGGTACTGTTAGCAACACTAAGAAGTCGTTCACTGTTAACTTAAACTCTTATCTTGCTCCCGGTAATCCTGACACAATTGGTACGTCTATTTGTAGTTTTGCTTCTACGTACGGTAAGCTTATTGTTACTAGTAAAAGCACCGAGCCTATCTTAATTACATATGATGGCACGACAGATACCATCAGTGTGTCTACAATTATTATTAAGATTCGTGACTTTGTTGGCTTTCAAAGTCCTTACGCTGTTAACGTAGAAAAGACTGCAGCAGAGTGGACAGCAGCCGGTTTACTTACACAAGCTAAATATAACTTGTACAACCAAGGTTGGACTGACACACAAATTAATACGTACGAATCTGCAGTAGGTACTCTTCCTGCTAACAGCAAAAGCTGGATCTTTGGTAAAGATACTAACGACGACTTCTCAGCAAGTGTACTAAACAAACAAGACTTTGGTACGTCCCCTGCCCCTAAAGGCAGGTTTATTGTTAACGCATTTAACCAAGATCGTAGTGGTATTTTTACTACTATTAATTATCGTCCTCGCGTGTGTGCATTCTTTGCGGGACGTGTGTGGTACGCAGGTATGCCCACTACTGCACAGTTAGGCACTGTTTATTTTAGCCAAGTGCTAGATGATATTAATAAGGTTGGTGATTGCTATCAATCAAACGATCCCACCTCAGAAGTTGTTAGTGATTTAGAAGACGATGATGGAGGCACGATTGAGATTCCTGACAGCGGTGAAATCTTATCTCTTGAGCCGCTTGGACGAGGTGTCATGGTTATCGCCACGAACGGGATTTGGTTCATCAGCGGGATTGATCGTGGCTTTACTGCTGCTAGCTATTCAGTTGAGCGGGTATCTTCTGTTGGCTGTGTATCTACTAAAAGCGTGGTAGTAGTTGAAGATACATTAATCTATTGGTCTAATGGCGGTATCTACGCAGTGGCACCCGGAAACACTGGTGCAGAGTTTTCTAGTCGCAACATTAGCGATCAAAACATTAAGACGTTCTACCAGAACATTCCTGTTCTTAGCAAACTATATGCTGAAGGAACATACAACGCTACTGATAAACTACTTTACTGGTTATATTCTTCGGAAGAAACCGCAGATACAAGTACAGGTAGGTTTAATAAAAACAGTGTGCTAGCATTAGACCTACGTTTAAATGCGTGGTACTGGTTTGACATTGACACAAGCTTGGGTGTTATTCCTGTGTCAATTGAAGTTACAAAAGAAACAAACGAAACATCACAAGTTTATGATGTGTACGTTAACTCAGATGATGTAAATGTTAGTACAGACGATGTAGTTGCTAACATTGCTGTTCTTAATGGAACACGAAAAACTTTTAAAATTGTGTCTTTACACCCTGTGTCTGCTAACAACTACTCATTAACTTTTGCAGACTTTTTAAATATTCGGTCTAGTGCTACTAAATTTAAAGACTGGTACAAATTTAACACTGCTGGTGTAGAAAAAGAAGCTTACTTCCTTACAGGTTATAACATGGGTGGCAACGGCCCCTCTCGTAGTAAGTCTGGCATGTATCTCACTGTGTTTATGAAACGCACTGAAACTTTTTTTGATAGCAATGCAAATCCAGTTAACGAGAGTGGTTGTTTAATGCAAAGTCGTTGGGACTTTACTGACAACACTAATCCCGGTAAGTGGGCTGATGAAGTACAAGTATATCGTCAACCTCGCCCGTTCCTAGCACAACCATTCCAAGAGTTTGATGATGGTTATCCTTTAGTTATTAGCAAGAATAAACTGCGTGGACGTGGTAAGGCTGTACAGTTTCGCTATCGTTCACAAGCTGGTAAAGACATGAAGATTGTAGGTTGGACAGGAACCTTTGTGGGGTCTACCAATGTATGACGTATTCTGGGACGACGAAGACGGCAATTTAGTTTTTCAGCATTACGAAGACCGCGTATTTGCTCATGCAAAAGTATATAACTGGAACAAACAAGTTTACCTAAAATGTTTGAATGTCTGGTATGTTGCAATGGAAGAACTTAAAGAACAAGGGCACAAAGAAGTGTTTGTTCTCATTCCTGTCGCAGATAAAAAATTAATTAAGTTTGAAAAAATGTTTGGCTTTATGCCGATTAAAGAACTCAATGGTGTTCTTCTAATGGCTTGTTCTACGGAGAATTAACATGGGAATGGATCCAATTACTATTGCCGCAGCGGTTATTGGTGCTGCTGGTTCTATATCAAGTGCACAAGAACAACGTAAAGCAGGTAAGGCTGCTCAACGTCAGTATGAAGCTGAAAACCGTCGAGCAGAAGTTCAAAACATTCGTTCTGTTCGTCAACAAATTCGTGAAGCACGTCTAGCACAAGCATCAATGCTTAACACAGGTGCACAGTCAGGTGGCATGGGTGGTAGCGGTCTTGCTGGCGGTATTAGTAGCGTAGGCACACAGCTAGCAAGCAACATGAATTACATGCAACAAATTGCTGAGCAAAACACTGCAATTGGTGCAGCCGCATCTGCAGGTGCACAAGCTAGTAGTAATGCTGCAGTGTATGGTTCTATTGGTCAATTAGGAGGGACAATCTTTAGTGCTATGGGTGGGCCTAAAGCATTAGCAACTGCATTACGTCCAAAACCTACTCAGTACGGCAACCTAGAAGGTTATTAATACAATGGAACTATACCAAGACGACGCAGCACCTGACGAGCAACAACCTCTTTACACAGAGGCAGATACTAAACCTGAAGTAGATACTACACGTGGAAATTATTCTGTTGTAAAAGGTATTGCTACAGTTGCAACAGGCACACCAGCGGGTGAGGGTGCCATTAACTTTGATAGTCTTGTAGACACTGCATGGCGTTCCACTGTTCCTCAAAATAATGCTATTGACTATAGCATGGCGCAAGCTGCTGCTCAACGTAACGAGCCGAACATTGTGCAACAAATGCTTGCTAATGTTGCAGAACGTAATCGTAGATATGGCGAAATCTCTGCTAAAAACGCTGCAGATACTCGTGCAAAACTTAAAGAACTTACTGATTTAGCAGTAGAAAACACTGCAGTTAAAAATCCTGCTGTATTATTTAACAACACTCCACAGCAAATTAGTGAATCTAATGAGCGCATATCATCGCGTTTAGCTGCGTCTGCTACACTAGAAAAGGCAATTAAAGACGGGCAAAGTCTGTGGAACATTATCCCCGGTCTTGGATATGAAATACTGCCTATGGCTGCAGAACAAGGTGCAGCTATTGATCGTGTAGCTATTAAATATGGCGTACCTGCAGATGCCATTAGCCGTACAACAGGGCGCTCTGTTACTAAGAGTTACCTACAAGCTGTATTTAATTCACTGCCTGAACAAGAAAAAAGTGCGTGGTTAGATGGTCTATACAAAGATCTTAAAGATAGTTGGTTAATCACTGATTGGCAAGCAGCATTACTAGTAAAAGAAGTAGGTACTAACGAAGAGCAAACATGGGATGGTTTGTCTGACTGGCTTGATCGTCTAGGTGTTGTAGGTACCGCTGTAGCCGGTACTGCTGCTGTTCTACGGGCAGGTAAACTATTAAAGAGTGCTAACGCTATTAATAACGTAGAACGTACTCTTGCAGCAGGGGGTGGTAAGAGTGCCATTGTATCTGCTGAAGGAGCTAAGATTACTTCTGAAGTAGCCAATAGAATGCGCCTACAAGCTGTAGGTGTTGTTGCTGGTGAACTTACAGGTATTGCTACTGCCATTGACTTAGGCAAACTAGTCAGTGTCAACGCAGCTAAAGTGTTGCCAGATGTAATTACAACTGCTGCAGATGATCTACAAAAACTAATTCGTCAGCCAGTAGATCGCCTAATCAACGAGTTGCAGGATGTTATTGCAGCTAAAGGTGTGCGTGCTGATGAAGCTGCGGCTGAGTTGGCAATGCTTGAGCGTACCTACTCAAAAGCTAATAACCCTAACGTACATTCTGTAGATCCTTTTAAACTGTCTGAAGACGGCTTAGTAATTACTGGTAAAGTATATTACAAACCAGAAAACGCTTCTTCTTTTCTAACTAAAGAAGCAGCAGAAGCTTACATTAAGGCTGCTGATCCCACAGGTAAGATGGGCATGAAAGTTGTGCCTGACACAACCAACACTGCGTACCTAGTGGAAGAATCTGTTAAGAAAGATTTACAACTACGCAAAGCTGCACTAGAAGCACAGATCTTAGAAGAGATTAACGCTACTAAAGTTAAACCACCAGTTAAAGGTGGTGAGGTTGAAGTTGGTGTTCTAGACATTAAAGCACCTAAAGAACTAGAGCTAAGCAAGCCGCGTTGGAAAACTGCAGGGCTAGTGTTTGAGTCCGACATTGATAAAGCTGCCTATCAAGTTGGTAGCAAGACTAAGCCTAGCAAAAGTGATTTAGTCATTAAAGAATGGCTGCAGAAATCTACTGGTTGGTCTGATGCTGAAATTAAAACACACGCTAACACAGTACGTGCTTATATTAAAGAAAATGAGTTTGCCACCGATGATGTAGGTAACATTTTAGTTGCTAACAACTACAACGGCCCTAAGATGGCACCGTCTCCTACAGTGCAACAGGGTTATGATACTGCTTTTAAACTAATTGAGTCAGAGCCGTCGTTAATTAAAATTGGTAATCTGGCTTTATCACCTAACACTCAACAAAAGTTTATTGCTGAGTTTATAGGTAAGCTTGGTACAGCACTAGGCATGCAAAACCGTAAGGTTATTGTACTGCAGTATAGTGACATGAAAAAAAGCACTGTGCCATTCATCAAAGACTATGTAAAAACTATTGATAAAAATTATCCTACAGCCGCTGCATTGCATTCTGATTTTGGAAATGGTCAGTCTGTTATTGTTATGCGGGCCGAGGTTAATTCAAAGACAAGTATCCGCTATTACATGGAAACATTTGCCCATGAATACGGACATGCTTTTGATGCAGAGTTTAACAGTAAGTATTTTGCAACAATGCAAAGTGCTTTTAATGCATGGCTTACTGGTAAAGGTCTACGATACATTGGGCAGGGTAAACATCAAAAAGTAATGGACATGTACCCGCCCGAAATGTTAATTGAATACCGCAATTTAACAATGGGTAAAGATCTGTTAGACAACTTTGTACAAAAGTGGTTTAATGGTAACAAACAAGCATTTACTGTTGCAGAGTCGCAACTGCATCCTTGGGCAAATAGTTATGCCGAGTTTTTTGCAGAACAGTTTTCTAAGTGGGCTTTCACTGACGAAGTTCCTACAACTGTTCTTGGACAAGCCTTTGCTAATTTAGTAAACGGTTTTAAGATGATTGCGGCAGAACTAAACAATCGCCTATCTCAGCTACTAGGACGTGAGATTGATGTTGCAACTGCTGACAAAAACGTTGCTAAGATGTTGAACGACCATATCGCAATGTTACGTGGAGATGTAGGTACAACACGAGCATCTGAAGCTGTAATTGCTAGGGAAACACGCGACATTCGACCTTCTCTAGATAACCTAGAGCGTCAACTAGAAGAAGTCACTGCTGAGTTAAACGCGATTGAAGATGCAGAGAGAGGTCTTAGAACTGGTTACGTAGTTGAGCAGCCTATTGACCGCACCCTAGATTATTCACTCATCGGTAAATATTCTGATGAAGATATTAATAGCGCCGCTCGTTTTGCAATGGGCGATTGGGCACTATCTACCTCCAAAGAGTTGTACGGACAACGTGTAGTGGGCATTGCACAGCAAAGCCGCTATCAAAAGCTGCTGACTAACTTTGTGCGTCCTTCTCTTGAGAGGCTTAGTAAAGCTGAGATGGTGGCACTCAACGATGCGCTAGTACTTGGTGATAAAGAAGGTAAGGTATTCCAGCCTAACGAACTGGCTGGTATGGGCCTATCTTCTAAAGCTCGTGAGGGCTATTATAAGGTACGTGCACTGCGTGATGTAATGTGGCAGATCCGTAACGACGTAGCTGCTAAAGACATGACTCGCCGTGGCTATATTCAACTTACTAGCCGTATTCCTCTAACAGAAGACAACCGTCTGTTTGTTAAGCCTCGTGCAGTGGTAGACGGTGATGCTGTGTTCCTAGCAGACACAATGTCTCCTGCTCGTATCACTGATCAGTTCTTAGCAGAAAACCAACTACGCGGATATACATTCTACGAAGTTGCTGAGCCAGTTGAGATTGAAGGAAAGCTACGCCGCATTATTGGATTCCCAGCAGACAGCTACGACACTGCTAGAATTACCAATGTAATTCCTTACCGTGCTGGTGAGTATCGCCGTATCTACAGCGACGAATACTTTGTTAAGATTAAGTCTGTGTATGAAGTTGATGGTAAGATGGAGGAGGTTGTGCAGACACATCGCACGGCATCTAGTTTAGCAGACGCTAAAGCATACGTTAAGGCACTTAACGAAGCTAAAGCACTGCATGCTGCTGGAAATCTAACCATTGCTGAAGCTAGCCGTCTGATGGAGCCGTTTGGTTGGAGGCCAGAAGAGATTACTGCAGCATTGGACAGTAATCGTTTTGGACAATCATTTAACGTAGAAGTTTTGTACACCCGTACAGATGATGACTACGTAAACGAAACCATCGGCCTGTCTTCTAACTACTCTTCAAAGCGTGGCGACAAGGTGTTGTCTGTGTTTGGTAAAGACACTGTAAACACTCTTAGCCCATTAGATAGCGTAGCTGCTGAGATTGGCAACACTGCGTATGTAGCCTCCATCACTGAATGGCGCGAGAGCCACGTTATCCGTTGGTTCAACACGTTTGCAGATGATCTACCTGCTAACGTACGCACCATGACTCCTGATGCTGCCTTCCGTTACATGCTGAACAACAAAGGCATGTACATCGGTACTAGTAAGCGTCTAGCAACTGCTGAGAAGGTGCAGGACTACATTGTTGCACAGATGAACATTCCTACTAAAGAAGAGAAGCAATATCTCGGCTTTATGCGAATGATCAGCGAAACACTAGAAGATAAAGCTGGTGGTAAAGCTGTGTCTAAACTTGGTGCTACATTACGTGCTACCAAAGACTACCCAACATGGGCACGAACCATTGCGTTCCACAGCTTCTTCGCATTCAACCCTGTACAGTTTTTTATGCAGGGTATGAACGCATTCAACGCAATTGCAATTAGTCCTCTACACGGTATTAAGAGTGCCAAAGCATCTTCACTATATTCTCTGGCATTGTTCAGCGACCAAGAGGATATTTGGCGCAATGTGGCTAAAGTAAACAACCTCACTAACCTTGGCCTAGGCATGAAGGAAGATGAGTTTGTGGAAGTTGTACGAGCAATTCGCCGTACTGGTCTAATGGATGGCATCAACACTACGAGCTTGTACGGTGCTGAAGTTGGCAAGTACGGTATTTTTAACAAGGTTAGCCGTAGGGCTGGAGACACCTCTGCTGCATTCTTCAACGCTGGTGAAGGTTACAGTCGTCTAGTTAGCTTTGACATTGCACGTAGAGAGTTTATTTCTGCTAACCCCGGCACTGCTTGGTGGACTGACGATAACTTGGCTAAGATTATTGAGCGTCAAGATAGTCTGACTCAGAACATGACTCGCGCTAACACTGCCTCATGGCAGCAAGGTTGGAAGTCTATTCCTACTCAGTTCGTTCAATATCAGGTAAAGCTGATGATGAACATCATTCAGAGTTTGCTAGGCAACCCACGAGCATTCACACAGAAAGAAGCTGCACAGCTACTAATAACACACACGTTGGTGATGGGTACTGCTGGTGCATTCCTGTGGCCCTTCCGTGATCTAGTGACTGAAATGCTCCCAGAAAACATGTCTGAGGAACAGCGAATCACTGTACAACAGGGTGTGGTTGCTGGTGCCATTGCTGCACTAACTGATGGTGAGGCTAAGCTGGCACTAGGTAGCCGCTTCAACACATTCAAATACTACGAAGACATTATCAAAGGGCTACTAGACCCAGAGAAGTCTTTCCTAGAGGTAGCTGCTGGCCCATCTGGTTTTGCTGCTCTACGGCTGCTAGGAGGCGTTGGTGAGGGTCTACAGATCATCTCTAAGGCACCTATGACTGTGGATACGCTACAGGCTGCTATGATGGAAATGGGCAAGGGTAGCTTCTCGTTTATTAATAACGCACAGAAAGCCCGCATTGCAATGGCTAACTACAACCAAGTGCAGAGTAGCAGTGGAGCATCTATGTTCCGTGTTACTGACACCGAAGCATGGTTGATTGGCTTTGGCATTCCTCCTGTTGCACAAGAGAACCTATCTATTCTGTACAGCAGCAAGAAGGCCCATGACGATGACATTAAATCGGCTGGTAAGGCGGTAGGTAAGCATGCTATGCTGGCACTCACAGCATTGCGTAACAACGACAGCGAAGGACACAAGACCCATGCTGCAGTTGTGCAAGCTATTCTAAACACTTATTCTGGTGCAGATTTACAACAACTATACCGTGAAGCGTATAAAGTGGAAGCATTTACTCAATATGAAAAGATGCTGACTGATCAAGCTGTAAAAGACTGGAAGATTAAAGATATTACGACGGATACAGGAGTACAGAAATAATGGCAACTTTTCGCGCAGACATTACTAGGAACGTAGAGCCAGCAATGGCTAACCCTGCACTACTAGGTAGGGCAGCGGAAGCTAACGCTCGTGCAGTGGGCACTTTAACAAACCTTGCTGGGGAAATGTACAAGGGTTATGTTGCTGGTGAAATGGCTAACATTGAAGAACAAGCTGCAAATCTTGCAGGCGAGTTCTTTGTTTCTGGACAAGCTGCACAACAAGCAGCCAGACAACTTCCGGGTGCAACAGCAACTGCAACAACTGCTCGCAACACCATGTTTAGCCAACTGGAACAGTCTGGAGTAACTCTTCCACTACAGCCTGATGATCCTCGTAATCAACAACTAGCAGCATTTGATTCAGAAGTAAACCGACTTAAAGCTGCTGTTGAAGGCGGCATGTCCAATGAACGTTACGTGTCTCGCATTGATTCGCTGACAAAGAGTGCCATTGCTAAGTTCCCCGGTTTAGCTGATCAAATTCGTGAGCGTGTTGCTTCTGTTACTGGTATGCCCGGTGCAGATCGTTGGGCACAAATGTCGTATGTTCGTGATCGTTTTACTCCTCCTAAAGAAGACCGGAGTAAAGTTAAAACACCAGAAGACATGGCACTTCAAGATATTGATGAGGCTGCTAAGACTGGTATGTTTGGAACCCGTGAAGAACTGCTAAACATCTACCGTACTGATCGTGCTACATACGATGCGCGTATGACAGGCTTCAAACAAGTTCTAAGCCAACAAACACAAACTAAAACACTGGAAGCCTTCACTGGTGGTCTACGAAACCAAGGCGACCTACAGGCAGATCAACAACGTGCAACTTTCACGGCTGTGTTTAGTGGTAATTTAGGTACCAGTGTACTGACGCAATCTGTACAAGATAAAGAACAGGTGTTTGGTACTGTATTAGGTTTAATGGCTAAAGGTGAGAATGTTTCTGTAAACATTGTACCTTTTGAAACATCTATTAAACTCCATCAAGCACAGATGCGTACTAATATTGAGAACGCACGTCGCGTAGCTTACACTACGGTGGACACTTATTTAGCAAATAATCCTAACGTATCTGACGCAAAACGCAAAGAACTTTACGCAGACATTGACAGGGCTGCTACTTCTGCTCTAGGTAAATATGCTGACGATAAGGGTGTTGGTCTTGTTGCTATGGCTAACATCATGCGTACCTACCGTGATAAGAGCCTCGCAGAGAAATCACAGCTTGTAGAATTAGCTATCAAGCAACAGACTGCCATGCAAAATAACCCTATGGTTATGGCGTATTGGGCTGGTGGTGAAGCACGAGAGAACCTTAAGCGAACCAACCGTTCATTCTACGAGTTCATGGTAGGCCAAGAGAATGAGCTTACTAGTAGCATTTCTGGTGTTCGTAACGAGATTAAGGGTGCCACGGATCTAGCTAACGTACAACGTGTACTGGTACAGTCACAACAAAGTCCCGCTGCTGTTCCTGTTGATCCTGTTGCTGCTGCAACCACCACACGTGCCGCACATCAGGCACAGATGGCTACTGCTGCGGAAGTGTTAAAGAAGGCTGAACTACTACCACCAGAAGTAAACATTGTAAGTGCTGCTTTAAGTACATCTACTCAGTACGGCGCTAACAGTCTACTACTAGCTCGTGACTATCGTAAGCTTGGTGACAAGATTCTTAAACTAGCTGAACCTGATCAAGCAGTGATTAAGGCTAACGTTAGTAATAGCATTACCCAAGCTGTGCGTAACGTGCAGGATGTTAAGACTGTTATTGAAGAGAAGCATAAGGTTAAGCTACAACTTGGTGTTAATGATGCAGGTGAGATTGTTGTAGTACCACCTCCTCGCCCTAACATCCCTTCTCAACGCCGTGCTATGACTACGGCTGAGATGCAAGCTGCTGCTGCTCCTGTTATTAATACTGCGTACACACAGGCTACAGAAGAGTTTAACAGGCAGCTTAAGCCTATGCTGAGCAACATGGTGTTTGGTCGCGCAATGCTAACCACAGAGCAACCTAAGGCTGTTGGTCAAGACTTTGCTACGCTTATTAATAACAACCAACCTTACGGTGGGTTCTTCAGCATGCAGGCACAACCAGTGGCTGCCCCTGCTCAAGCAACTCCCGCTGCTCCTGCAGCTAGTGCTGCCGGTGGGAAACGCACAGCAAGTATGGCTGACGTAGCTAGGTATGCAGCAGAGAAGAAAATTTCTGTAAGTGATGCCGTATCTCAGCTAGAGGCTGAAGGCGTAGATGTGATCGGAAACTAATATGAGTGTTTGGGAAGACTTTCAAAAGTTCCTTGGAAAAGGTAGTGCAACTACTAGTAACGTGTCTACTGGGACAGTTACGAATGCTGCACCACCTGCTAAACCAGATTATTATCAACGTCTAGCACAGGCTGAAAGTAGTGGTGTGGCGGCTGCTAAGGCGAAAACTAGTAGCGCCGCTGGTCTATACCAATTTACAGAAGGTACTTGGAAAGACTACAATAAGAAGTATGGTTTGGGGTTTACGCTAGAAGATAGGTTTGATCCGCAAAAATCAAGACAAGTAGTTGAGAGGTTTACAGAAGACAATAAGAAACAACTACAACAATATCTTGGATCTGACCCTACAGATACACAGCTATATGCAGCACACTTTCTTGGTGCTGAAGGAGCTAAAAAGCTTTTATCTGCTGCTCCTAAAAAATCAATCAAAGATGTTGTGTCCCCAGGTCAGTATAAAGCTAACCTGCCTATCTTTGAAGATAAGAAAACAAAAAAGCCACGTACAGTGGCTGAAGTATACAGTGTGTTACAACTAAAAATTAAAGAATAAGAAAAGGGGCACTAAGCCCCTTTCTTTATGCTACTCGTACAATGTCGTAGCCAAAACTACGAATGAT